>ERZ791906.534-NODE-534-length-42997-cov-10.230148_pt1 | contig 42997 bp, 51 predicted proteins | sample MGYA00510146_ERZ791906 | MGnify/ENA primary metagenome ERZ791906 (study PRJEB30046, sample SAMN00792096) | human gut metagenome | study: EMG produced TPA metagenomics assembly of the A metagenome-wide association study of gut microbiota in type 2... | reverse complement strand
ACTGATCCATTGTCAGTATTACCATTAGTATTACTTGGAGTAGTTCCAGTATCTGCATTTACTGATCCATTGTTAGCATTGTTATTAGCATTATTTGGAGTAGTTTTATTATTTGCGTTTGCTGCTTTATTATTAGCGTTATTATCTTCTTTTTTATTGTCTGTTTTAGTTTCTCCTTTATTTTTATTTAATGATGAATAAGCTCCTTGTGCTGCTCCGCTTGCCATTCCGGCTACTCCACCTACTGCTGTTCCAAATGCTCCACCTATAGCTTGTCCAACTGCTACACCACTGGGGCCGAAAATTCCTCCTATAGCTCCACCGAGTTTACTTCCTGCCATTCCTCCTTTATCGGCCATAGAGTTAGCCCCACCCATAGCCCCGGCATATGCTCCGGCTCCGGCTGCTATAGTTGTAGCTGCTGCCCCAACTCCTGCTACTGCTGTTCTTAATCCTGCTAATCCAGTTTGTAGTGCAGCACTAGCATTTAATGCAGGACTACCAGTCATTAATGAAGCGGCCATACTTGGAATTTGTAAAGCTATATATGCAAGTATCAATATTACTGCTGTTGCATGAAGAAAGTTATTCGTTCCATCTCCTAAATTATTTGATAAATTAGTTAAGATTTTTTCACTAAGTAATAATATTATATTTAATACACACATTTTTATTCCACAACCTACTACTAGTTTAAAAACATTAGTATAATAGTTTTCTCCCACTTTTAAAGTTCCAAAAGGAATAAAAATTATTGCTATTCCAGTTAAGAGATAATATTCAATACTAGTTACTATTATTGAAAATGCTAAAAAGAAAAAACCTAATATTACAAAAAACCATATTATAGCTAAAGTTATATATGTTGATGGGAAAGAAAGTGTCCTTTCTCCCCATATTTTTACTCCTAAGTCATATCCCATAGTTATTAAATCACTTGGATTACTTATTAATTTTTCTGAAATATTGGTGTTTATTGCTATTGTTGTAATCTTTATAAAACCATATAATATTTCTTCAATTAGCCAACCCCATTTAGTTATTAAGAATATTAATATTCCTACTCTAAAAGTTTTTTTTACTATATATTTATTCCAGTTAGTTTCTTCTAAATTAAAAACTTCTAAACTTATATCAATTATAGTAAATATACATAATAATCCTAAAGATGTATTTTTTAAATTTTGTGGAATATTAATCAAGGAATCTATAAATAATTTAAGGACTTGAGTTAATGTATCCATTTTTTACACCTCTATTATTCCGCATATTTTCTTTTTTTACCAGTTAATAAATCTCCTAATCCTGAATCCATATTACTTGTATCTATTTTTTTATGGTATCTTTCTGATAATTCAAAATATAAATCTTTCCATTCTCTTAATTCATCTATAGCTTTATCATCTTTTTTAGCTGCCTTGGCTTCTAAATCTGCTATAATTTTATCATATTCTTCTTGTAATTTTTTATCATCAGTTTTCATTAGTTTAGTTAAAAATTCTTCTTTTTCATTTTTTTCCTCATATTTAAAATCATTTCCACACCCTATAAGTGCTAGAATAGTTAAAGCTCCTATTATTAATTTTTTCATATTTAATCACCTCTTTTATTATTTAATTTTATTAATATTTTCTTTTTTTACCAGTTAATAAATCTCCTAATCCTGAATCCATATTACTTGTATCTATTTTTTCTTTTGTTAAAGCATTGTATTCTTCTCTAGCAATTTGATCCTTTTGTATTTCTGTCATCATAGCTGTACTTTGAGTTGCTAGACTTTGAGAGAATAATAATTTTAAGTCATTTAAAACTTGATATGACATTCCGGCCATTTGAACATTAGCTTGAATAGCTGCTTTTTGACCCGGTATTGTATTGGCTGCACTCATTAATGCTTTTACTCTTTGTGCGTCATTTTGCATTTGTTGAGGATTTGCAATTCCTACAGCTCTTAGTCCATCTTCAACGACATTTCTTGATTGAGCTAATATCTTATTGGCTTGTGCTATATACTGATCAGGAGATAAATTTTTTAAACTTTCAAACTCTGTATAAACACTTTTAAATTGATTTTGAAAATTATTAAAATCATTTATTTTTGATGACACTTGATTTTGAATATTAATTATTGTTTGAAAACTATTTTGTAATCCCATTAGTTGACTAGCTGCTAAAGCTCCATCTATACTTAACATATTTGTAGCTTGATTTTGTAGCATTTCTAACTGTCTTAATCCTTGTTCTATTTGCTCTAATTGCATTTTTACTTGAGTATCTGAAATTTTAGTAACAAGAGTAACTAATTTACCTATACCACTAGATCCACCACCTCCAAAAATACCAGCTACAGTATTAAAAGATAAAATTACAGTAAAAACCAATAAAAGTAATTTTCTTTTCATTTTACACCTCCTAAGTAATACTAAAAGTATTACTCTTTATCTTTTTTTACAAATCCGTCAAGTTCAAAATTTACATAGCTTCCATTTATTTTGATCTTTAGATAAGCTTCGTATTCTTTACCCTCTTTATTTTTCATTTTAAAAGCTTGTTTTTTCCCGGCTAGTAGTCCTTTTAATTTGGCTTTTGTTATTTTTATTGGATTGTTAAAATGTTTTGAATCTTCCCATAAAAAGAACTTGCAATTTTCCTCGGAACAAGTATAAAATATTTTTCCCTCTTTAGATTTTTTTTGATGGATCTGTCCTTTTCCACACATAGGACATATTCCTAAATCTTCTAGGGTATCTTCCATTTTTATTTTTTCTACCTCTATATCTTGACCTATAATTTTATTTAATTCATCTATTGTTTTATTTACAACTTCCTCTACTTCACTTTCTCCTTTATAAATTTTTTTCAATAGTTTACTAAACTCTACTGTTTTATTTTTATAAAGATCAATTTTAAGAGTATCTAAAATTTCTACGAGTTTTTCTCCTAAAGGCTCTATACTATAAGTAGATCCTTTTTGTGAAATATATTCATTTTTCTTTGCATTTTCTATAATTGATGTTCTAGTAGCAACTGTTCCTATCTCTACACCATCAAAAATGGCCTTGTATTCTTCATCTTCTGTCATTTTTTCATTTCTAAAAGGATTTTCAAGAAAATTTCCTAATTCTTCCTCTGTAACTTTCTTAGGTGGAGTAGTTTTCTTTTTAACTGGTTTAAATTCTATGTTATAACTATCTCCCTCTTTAAAGTTAGGTAATTTATTTTCTATTTTTTGTGGCTCATATTTCATAAATCCTAATTTAGTTATAGTTTCCCCTTTAAATGTAAAGGTTTCAGTTCCTACTTTTAGATCTACTTTTATTTGATTGACTAAAGTTTCTTCTTTGGTAAAATTACTTATAAATCTATTATAAATAGTGTTATATACTATTTTTTCTTCATCTGTTAGATCCTCTTCTTTAGGAATTTTAGTAGTAATAGTTAAAGCACTATGACTTTCTACTTTTGAAGAATCAAATATTCTTTTAGAATCAAGAAAATCAAGCTCATCAGGCATATCAAGCACTTCTAATATTTTTTTTACTTTTTCTTTTTCATTTTCTGCCAAGTATTGAGTATTTGTTCTTGGATAAGTAATATATCCATTTAAATATAGATTTTGAATAATCTTTTCTGATTTTGCAAAAGACATCTTGTTAGTTTTAGATAAATGATTTTGCAATTTTGAAAGTGAAAATAATTTACTTGGATATTTTTTTATTTCCTTACTCTCAATTTTTTCAACAATAGCTTGATTTTTATTAAGGTTTTCAGCTTCTTTTATTGCTTCTTTTTCTTCATTTTCTTTAAATTTTTTATCTACAGTTAATACTAATTCAGTATCTCCTAATAAACTTTCAAGTTGGTAATAATTTTCAACTTTAAAACTTTTAATTGCTGCTTCCCTATCATAAATAAACTTGACAATAGGAATTACTACTCTTCCTACATCAAATTTATGTTCTGTTTTATTAGTTAAATATCTTGAAAGGTTTATTCCTAATAACCAATCTATATAAGATCTTGCTATTCCCTCATTATGAAGATTTATATATTCAAAATTATTTTTTGTAGCTTTTAATTGTGTTCTAATAGTATCTTCTGTCTGTTCAGGCAACCATAACCTCATAACTGTTTTATCGTTGCTTATAAAGGCTAATAAACTATCTACAATGATTTGACCCTCTCTGTCTGAATCTCCACAATGTATTATTTCTTTTACATCTTCTCTTTCAATAAGATTTTTAATAATACTAACTTGTTTTTTTATTATATCGTCATCTTTGATCTTATATTCAAAATTACTAGGAACAAATGGAAGTTCTACTTCTTTCCATGGAGTTTTTTTCCCTAAGTAATCATCTACATCTTTTAAAGAAAGCAAATGACCCATACACCAAGTAATAATATAATTTTCATTTTCTACATATCCAGTTCTATCTTGTTCAGCATGGTTTTCATATTTTCCTAAAGCCTTAGCAACAGTTCTAGCTAAACTTGGTTTTTCCGCAATTATTAGCTTCATGGTTTTTCTCCTTTCTATCTTTTTACCAAATAGTAGATTATTATAAGAAAGATTAAAGCTAAAATTATTCCCAAATAATATAAATATTTCTCATTATTATTTAATTTCATTTACTTTCTCCTTTTCAAAAAGTAATACTAAAAGTATTACTCCTTAAAAACTATATCTTAATCCTATTCCGCCATAAAACTGCCCGTTTTTATCAACTATTGGCGAATCAGCTATTTTATCATCAAAATAATCATAACCACCAAATACACTTATTGTTGTTTGTTCAGTTGCAGCATATTCAAAAGTTATAGTAATTCCTGCGGTAAAAGAATCATTAGTATTATATTCTTTATCTATTTTACTATTTTTTAAAGCTTCTTCTTTAGTTACTCCTACATAATAATCTACAAATTTATTATCATAGTATTTTAAACTAAAGCTAGGCATGAATACTAATCTATCAGTTAAATATTTAACATGAGTGATAGCAAGTTCTCCCTTGCTTCCATCACTACCCCACATATAACCTAATGTTCCGAAAACATCATCTGTAAAATTATAATTAGCTTCTAATCCATACATGAATTGATAATCTCTATCATCAATATTTTTATATCCCTCTTTCATATCTGATCCTTTAATATACCAACCATCAAAATATCCTGCTAAAGGATCTACAACAATAGAGAAATTAAATTCAGGCTCTTCATAAATTTTAAATCCCGGTTTTAATCCTCTTATAAAGAATCTTTCATAATTAAGATTTATTAGAGGTATTGGCACAAATTGATTTTCTGCTTTGTACATAGTATTTGTATAACTTGCTGCTACTCCTACTGTTTGAACTTCGTTTATTGCTAATGCTGTACTTCCAACTAAAACCATTCCTAATAATATTTTATTCATTTTCTAACACCTCATTTTTTAAATTTTCTAAAATTATTTTACCATCATACCCTTTATAATTTAGCCAATTTATATTAAATTCTTCAACTGGTAAATTTGCTAATTGTTTACACATATTTTGATCTTCAGGACTTGATGCAGCAACATATGCAAGCTCTAATCCGCTTAATGCTAATTCAAATAATCTACTTCCATTAGGATTTTTATAGTAGTATTGTCTTTTTGGAATAGCATTTCTTAATATTTGTATCTCTGTTTCATTTAGTCCAAAAATTTTATAAAGATCTTTTTGTTCATTAGCACTTGCATTTGGTAAATATATTCTTGAATAACAAGAATCTAAAACAGCACTTAAAATATTTGAGTTTGCTATATCTGCTAATGATTGAGTTGCGAATATTACACCGACATTTTTCTTTCTTAATACTTTCAACCATTCTCTAATTTTTGCACTAAATATTGGATTATCTAAAAACAACCAGCACTCATCTAAAGTTAATAAAGTTGGCCGCCCGGTAAATTTTTCAATCTCTAATTTATGGAATAAATAAGAAAGAGTAGGAACTATAGCATTTTTATTATTTGCTATTTGCTCCATTTCAAAAGTTATGAAGTCATTATCTTCTAAGAAATCAGTATTTCCATCAAAATATTTAGCATAAATTCCTGCTCCATGATAACTTGCTAAAGCTTGTTTTAAATGATTATCTTGTCCACCTAAGAAACTTACAAAAGCCCCTAAAGTTCTATTTTGAATAGGTAAATTTGCTACTGAATCTAAGGCATTACTTATATAAGATTTTCTTATTGGATCTAATGTTACATTTTCATTTATTGTTAATATTTCTTCAATCCATGATTGACACCATTCTTTTTCTTTATCTACATTTCTAAGAGGTTGAAATCTAATATTATCAGCTCCCAAGTCATAGAATTTCCCTCCCATTCCTTGAGTTAATATCCTTGTAGATCCTCCCTTGTCAAAATTTATTACTTGAGAATTAGTATATTTTGTATAATGAGCTTCTAATGTTGCTAACAATGTAGATTTTCCCGCACCAGTTGGCCCTACTATAAGAGTATGAGCCACATCTCCATAGTGTAAATTTAATCTAAAAGGGGTATTTCCTGTAGTTTGCGTATATAATAAAGCGGCTTCATTCAAATGTTTATTATACTCATCTCCTGCCCATACTGAACTGGTAGGCAATAGATCAGCTAAATTTATTGTTGGCATTGGTGGCTTTCTACAATTACACACTATATTTCCGGGAATACTTGCTACATATGCGTCAAGTGCATTTCCGCTTTCTATTTCTGCTGTAAATCCTAAACCATTTAATATATTTTTTATCTTAGATGATTTTTTCTCTAATTCTATTTTATTTTCATCTTTTACTATGATACAGAAAGTATAAAAACCAAGTCCTATATTATCGGCATCTAAATTTTCTTTAATTTCTTTTACTTGTCTTTCCATATTTGCAGCAAATTCATCATCTGCTTTCTTTTCTTTTGTCATAATCTCTCTAATCATATTCTTTAAAGAAGTTTTCTTTGCGTTCCATTCTCTTGTAAATTTTCCTAAAATATTATTTCCATCTATTTTATCAAGTGAAATATATCTTGTTGAAAATCTGTATTCAACATCTATTCTATTCAACCTATCAAATAAACTAGGAGTTGATACATTAGGAAAATTATATAGTGATATAACATTTATATACTCTTTTCCTGCTTTAGGCTCTAGTCCTCCTACTAATGGACAATCTGAAATATAATTATCTAATAGTCTGTTATTTGATGGAATCTTTACTGTTTCCATTTTAGTATCGCTTATACAATTATGATAAAAAGTTACCATTTCTTCACTACTCATAATTCTAATTTCTTTAAAAACTGTTGAGAAAAGTGCATATATATTATTTATTTCTTGCTTATATTGTTTTATTTCTTCTTCTATATTTGATTTTACCTCTTCTTCTTGAGTGTCTTTATAAAATAACTTACTTACCTTTTTAAAATTATCAGTTTTTAGAAAATAAACAAAAGTTATAATATATTTATTCTCAAAATGATGACCTGACTTAAAAAAATTAGCTCTCTCAATTTCTAATATTTGAGTAGGAATTTTATTTATTCCTTTTTTATAATTATACTTTTTACTTTTTTCTCTTATGGTATCAACAAATATTGCCCAGTTACCATCTAATCTTTTTAAAACATTATTTAATCTTATTGTAATAACTTCTAATTCATCATCTGTTGAAGAATCAAGATCTGATCCCCTAAAAATAAAGCTTGTTTGAAGAGTATTATTCTTATTTGCTAAAACTGACTCTTCTAAAAAACTTTCATAAGGTAAAAGAGAGGTAAAACTTTTTCTTGCTTTTCTTTCAAATTCGTAAAACATTTTCCCTCCTAACTGTCATAATATTCATCATATTTGATATAGTTTTTAAAACAATCAAAAAATTTTTGATCTTTTTTAGTTAAATAAACTATTACAAAATGAGTAAAAATAAAAAATATTCCTAACTGCCAACTTTGTAAAGAAAGAATTGATACAGTTGCCAACGTTCCATTTAGTATAACTGGTGTTCTTGCTCCACCGGCTATTGTTATATCTGTAGTTAAAGCTTTACATATAGGGTGTGTTATCATAGTTCTACCCTCCTAATTTATATTCTCATAAAGATAATTTCCTTTGTCATCTAATCCAGTAATTTTTATAATCTCGTGTATTTTCCTTTGAGTACCTATTTTTCTAATATTTATTACTAGATTTACGGCTTTAGATATTGTCTTTTTTTGTTCTTGAATAGAAACTTCCGAAATATAGCTTTCAAGTTGTTCTAATCCCTCTAAAGCTGAATTTGCATGTAAAGTACAAATCCCTCCTGGGTGTCCTGTATTCCATGCTTTAATTAAATTTAAAGCTGCTCCATCTCTTATCTCTCCAATTATAATCCTGTCCGGCCTTAATCTTAAAGTTGCCATAAGTAATCTTCTTATGGTTGCGTAATCTGTTGATCTTAAAAATAATCTATCTTCTGCACTACATTGTAATTCTTGAGTATCTTCAATTATTATTAATCTATTTGGATATTTACTCATTTCATTAATAATAGCATTAGTTAGAGTAGTTTTTCCTGTTGAAGTACCCCCAACAACTAGCATATTTTCTCTATTTTTTACAGCTTCACAAATAATATTATATTGTCTTTCTGTCATAATATTACTTTTAATATAATCTTCAAGTGTAAATATTTTTATAGCTTTTTTTCTTATTGCAAAAGATGGATTTTTTACAACTGGAGGTAAAATCCCTGCGAATCTTTCCCCATTTCCCGGTAATTCTGCGTCTATAATTGGGTTATGTTCGTTAGCTTCTGTTTCTACCGAACTAGCAACTAAATATATTATATTTCTTGCAGTTTGAGGATCAATTTCTATTCCAGTATATTTTCTTCCTGATGAAAGAGTATCTATCCATAATTTTTTATCATCATTTAGATAAATTTCTATTACATCAGGATCTTTAAGATAATTATTAATTTCACTTCCAAAAGAAATTAATAGAGTATCTAACAATACATTACTCATTTATATTATCTTCCTTTTTTTCTTCTTCAAATTGTTTTTTATCTTCTTGTTTACTTTCTGTTACTGGAATATATTTTTCCAAAACTTGTTGAATATCTAAAACAATCATTTCAACAAATTCAGGATCTTGTATTTGATCTAATATTTCATCTTTTAATAATAAAGGTTTTATTTTTTTCCATACTTTTAAAGCTTCCTTATTTTTAGCTTCTTCTATTCTTTTCCTAGAATTTAACATTTCTTGTTGTAATCTTTCCATCTTTAATTTTTCTCTCTCTATTGCTGATAATTTTTTCTTTTCTTCCATTTTTCTATCTCCTTTTATCTTGTTTCTTGTATAATATCACTTTTTTCAGGTGCTTTATATTTTGCTTTTAACTTAAACTTTTCTTCCTTATACCATCTTATTTTTTTACCATGAATAGGTTTTTGTCCAGTTATAAATATTAAACTTTCATCATCTGATAATTGTTGAATCTCATCAAATGTCATCAAGCTACGACCAACGTAAGATGTTGAAATATTCCAATCTGAAAAGTATTTAAAACCTTTCCATGATTTAGTTTGTTGTTCAACAGTTTTCTTTCCTAATTTTTGTTCAATAAATGTTGTAGTTTTGTCATCACTTGGAGTATAAAATATTTGAGTTTTACAGTTATTTAAAATAGAGTTATTCTCTCCATAAATTTCATATAATTGTTTTAAATCTTGAGTAATTAAAGCTACTTTCATTCCATATCCTCTTACATATGCTAAAGCTTTATGTAAAAGTTCAATTTTCCCTATGGCAGGGAACTCATCTATCATTAGCAATAATCTATGCTTAAAGTTCTCATTTTGTCCACTATCAGATATTACCATTTCATCAGTTAATATAAAAATAATTTGGTTAATAAATAACTTCATTAGGGTTGCTGTAATTCCTATCGCTTTAGGTGGTGTAACAAAATATAAGTCAACTGGAACATCATAGTTCATCAAATCTTTTATTCTAAAATCACTATATTGAACAGCTCTTGAAATTACTGGATCAGCAAATATAGCTAATTCAGTTTTGGCAGTTGAAATAATACCTGATCTTTCATTATCTGCCCTATTTAACATATCATTTCCAATCCCTGAAACCATTGGGTGTACATCAGGCCTTAATGTTCCGTCTTTCTCTTTTATTACATCATTATAGACCTTTTTAAATAGCTCAACATCATAACTTGTATTATGTTCTCCCCATATCATTTGTTTTAATTTTTCTTCTTCTGTTAATGTAGGAGTAGTTAAAAATCTATAAACATCAGTTAAATTTGCTGTTCTATCTTTTACCATGTATAGAACATGAAGTATTACACCAGTTAAAAACTCCACACCATTTGGCCCGAAAAATCTATCTGTTTTTTTATCAGGGGAAACAATAGTATCAGCTATATTTTTAGCTTCCTGATATTCATAAACTGTACCTTTTCTTATCTCTGCCATAGGATTAAAATGTGCAGTATTTAAAGAAGTTGCGTCGAACTTCAAAACCTTATGGCCTAATAGTTTTCTATATCCTGCTGTTAGCTGCCAGTTTTCCCCTTTTATATCATTTATTATAGAGCTTTCTTTCCATGTCCATAATGTTGGTAATACTAATCCTATTCCTTTTCCTGATCCAGTTTGTGCTGCTAATATAACATGACCGGGTTGATTATCATATAAATAATTTCCTTTTTCATCTTGTCCTATTACTATTCCATTAGTTTTAAAATCTTCATTTGCTATTTTGAGAGGGAAATTATTATAAATAACTTCTTTATAAATCTGTGTCATTCCCTCTTTATCATAGTTTTTTAAAACATCTTTTTCATTGGGAAATAATTTCATTTTTTTTATATCTTCTTGTGTTGCAAAACTTGCAGCTCCGTGGCTTGTTTCTACATGTTTTTTCTTTGTTAAAAATCCTATTAAAAATACAAAAATTACTAAAGTTATTCCTCCGCTTGTTAGTGCTTTTTCAAAAGCTATAGGTGCTTGATTTCTATATATTTGCCATTCAATAATTTTAAATGGAGGATAAAAAGGAATTCTATTTATTATAAATAAAGGATCTCCTAATCCTTTAGCATATCCCACATATTTAGCAAAAATTTGAGTTGCTAAAGTTATAGAAATAGGAAACATTAATAAATAAATAATTATTGCTATTTTTTTCTTTTTAGTCATTTAACCACCTACTTATTATATGGTTTTAAAATTAAATTGCTATGTACCATAACATTAAATCTATCCCCTGCTTTAATCATTATAGTAGGCTGTCTGTCTAAAGCTTTTGTTGTATATTTATCTCCTATTTGTACTATTGAAAGTCCTGCTGCTTCTCCTGCGTCAGATCTCCAATCATCATCATCTGATGTTGTAATAGCTGCTGCCGCTCCCATAGCTGATGATAGTAAAACACCTTTTAATAAAGTTGCAAAATGATTATTTACTTTACCCGGTATTCCTGCTTGACCTATCATGTCCACACCTTGCATGTTATCAAGAACTAACATATCCCCATTTGGAAATCTTAGTTGTTGCCATATAACTAATAGTCTATCTTGTCCCCAAGTTACATTACTATCATATACTCCTGTTAAAGTAGTTCCTTGAGGTATTAAAAGATATTTCCCTGTTACTGTATCATATATATTTTGACTTACTCTAGCAACAATTACTTTTGAATATATATCAGAGTTCATAGCGGTTTCAACAACTGCCGGGAAAAAATCTCCAGTTTTAAGTTCATATGGAGAAATACTTTCTACTATTGTAGAAGTTGAATATAAAGCTTTTTGTGCTTCATTAAATAGAAAATTTTTCTTAGAGTTTTGTCTATTTTGATCGTAATCAGGTGGAAAATTATTTACATTTTGTGTATTATTATTTTGAGTATCTTGTCTATTATATAGTTGAAAAGCTATAGGACTTTTTTTAGCTTGATTTGCTTGCTCTTCTAGCTGTCTTAACTTTTCTTTTTGTTCTTCTGTCATAGTATTAGTAGAATTATTATTAGTAATAGAATTAGTAGTTTGATTAGTAGTAGTATTAGTTTCTATATCTTTTATATCTGCATATGTTGTCTGATAAGGATTTGTTTTTGTTGTCATATCTTTTTTTTCTTCATTGTTGACACTTTCAACTTTTTTAGGCTTATTATCAGTTTTAAAAATATTATAAATTATTAATAAGACAACTACAGCTATAATTATTTTTATTAATTTTAAATTATAAAATTTCCCTTGAATTTTAGGTTTATTATTTTCTTGATTTTCTTCTTGTTTTTTCTCTTGATTTTTTCTAAACATTCCCATACAAAACACCTCTATCTAGTTACTGGGTAATGATCGTTTTTAGATTTAATAAAGCTACCCTCTCTTTTTATGATAATTTCTTTTTTACCTAACTTTAATATAGCCTGTTCAAATAATCTATCTACAATAAAAAATCTATTGTTAGGATTATATCTATGTCTAACGATAGCTCCCTCTCCAGTCTGTTCATCACGAATTAATAATATTGGTAATTCTCCTTGTTCAACTTTTTCAGGCATTAAAATGAATGTTTTTTCTCCATCATCAAATACTTGTTGAGGACACCATCTATCTTTTGTTTTTTTCCATTCATATTTATAATTTAATGAATCTAAATTAATTGGTGTACTTTCTTCTTTTAATTTTTGTTCTTTTATTTTTGCCATAAGTTGATCTTGAGGATAAACAAAACTTACTGTTGGATTATACCATTCATTTGCACTATGTAAAAAGAATTGGTAAGTTCTTTTATTAGTACTTACAATTAAGTTTGTTTTTATTCCGGGAAAAAATGGTTTAATAGCAAGTATTGGGTGTTGTCCTTGTGAACTTCCTGCCATTCCAACATCTATTACCCATCTTGCTGTATCTCCTCCTGCTAAATATGTTACTTCTTCATCAGGATTTAGATTAATAGTTGTTATAAATCCGGCTCTTGCATATATTCTATACATGTCATTTTCATTATAAACAAAAGTAGTTTTTACATTTTGTTTAGCTTGTTTTAATCCAGTTTGAATTACTGGCTCTTTAAAAGAAAAATCTTCATAAATAACCTCATTTGAATATGAGTTTGCTGCTAATATAAGTAATGTACATAATATTAATTTTTTCATAATTTCTCCTTTTTATAATAAGATAAAAAAATAGTAAGGGAAAATCCCCTTACTACTAAAAATTTTCCCTAGAAATACTAAAATCTGTAATAATAATTCCCATTGGATTTAATATTAAAACATTCTCATTTAATTCTTTAGGATTAATAAAATCAACAGTAAATATTCCTGTCATATTATTTTCAGAATAAATATTTCCATTTTCCGTATAGTTTTTTTCTATCCATCTTACCTGAAATGTTTTTTCCCTTATTTTTAAAATAGATGTAATATTTATATCTCTACTCTCTCTATTTTTCATTTTTTGTTGTACATTATCTTTCTCAATATTTTCAAGTAATTTTTGTTGGGTAACTTCTGTTAAAAAAGCATATTGTTCTTGAATGTCTTTTCCATATCGTACAGGATCTAATGGAATTGCTCTTGTAGACTTAATATGTTCATTTAGTACAGCTATAATATTTTGATCTCCCGGTTGATAATGAATATTTCTTAAATCTCCTATATTTCTAACAACCCCTAATTCCTTATCAACTTCTATTATATATGGAACTACTGAAATTTGTGTTGACATTTTTAAAATAATAACTAAAGAGAATAAAGTTATAATACTTGAAACTAAAAAAGCTATTTGCCAATTTCTTTTAGATCTATTTAATTTAAAATACCTATCATTCCAGTCTGAATATGGATTTGAAGAAGTGTCTTTTTTAGGTGTAACTTCTTGTTTATAACTTCTTTTATCTTCCATAGCTTACCTCTTATTAAAATAATGCTGATCCTGTAAATCCAAAGAAAGTTGGAACCCATGATACAGCAGCAAAAACTATTGATATTCCAAAAACTATGTTTAACATTCTTTTCATAGCTGATCCAGCTTCTCCAAAAGCCATCATACCACCACAAGCAACTACAGCTATAATAGATACAGCTTTAGCAACTGGCCCAGTAAATGATTTTAATAATTTATCTAATGGCCCTTCCCATGGCAAGTCTGTAGCACTTGCAAATGAAGTAGTTGATAAAACTAACATAACAGATAATAATAATAATATTTGCCAATTCTTTTTTAAAAACTTTTTCATAATTCCTCCTAATTTTTTTCTTTATTTTTTTAAGATAATGTACTATAATATGATTATAGTACATTGTGAATAAAAAATCAATATTTCATCACATTTTATTCTTATATAGTTTTCAAATTAAAAGTGATTAATAACATATTTTGTTTTTTTATAATATTTTTAAATCCTTTTCTATTTTTAAAAAAACTTGTCGCTCGCGGCAATTTTTTTTAAAAATAGAAAAGGCACGCTTACGCATATCTCTTTCAGAGATATGCAATCGTGTTTTTTTAAGGCTCTCGCCATTAAAAAAAAAGGAGGTGCAGCATGGCTGAATATAGATTGTCATATAAAAGAGGAAAAGTAGGATATGCAGGTAGTCATGCTGCATATATTTTGAGAGAAAGTAAATACAAATATAAAGAGGATTTAATATATAAAGAGTATGGAAATTTACCTCAATTTAGTGGTAATAATGCCCTTGATTTTTGGTGTGCAGCAGATGAATTTGAGGGAGTAAATAGAAATGCTTATAGAGAGTTTGAATTAAATATTCCTAATGAATTAAATCATCAAGAAGCTATTAATCTTATCAAAGATTTTGTAACAAAAGAAATTGGAGAAAACTTCCCATATACATTTGCTATACATGAAAGTTTCAATAAGGAAACTGGAGAGAAAAATCTACATTGTCATCTAATGTTTTCCGAAAGGAAATTAGATAATATAGAAAGAGAAAAAGAGAGATTTTTTAAAAAGGCTAATACTAAAAATCCTAGTTTAGGCGGTGCCAAAAAAGATAGATTATGGCAATCAAAAGAAAGATTATTACAACTTAGAAAATCTTGGGAAATTTTACAAAATACAAGCTTAGAAAAAAACGGATTTTCTGAAAGGGTAGACTGTAGATCTTTAGCTGAAAGAAGAAAAGAAGCTCTTGAACAAGGAGATCTAAACAAAGCAGAAAGTTTAGAAAGAAAAGCTATTAATCTTTCAGGAAAAGTCATAAAAAAGTTAAAAACTGTAGGATATAACAAACTTTCTGATAAAGAGAAGAAACAAGTTGACGATTTCAACCAAGCTAAAAAATTAAAAAAAGAAAAAGAAAGAAAACTAAATATTAGAAAAGGAAAAATTATTCCCAAAGAATTTGAAATTATTGAGAGATTAGATGAAATAAATAAATTAGATGAGGGAGCAATTAAAAAACTTACTTTAAATATCCTTACTAAAGGAGAACTTAATAAAAATTACTATGAATTAAGAAGAGTTGAAAAATCATTAATTGCTAATCCAACTAATGAAATTTTACTAAGAAAAAAATCAAATTTAGAAAGTAAAATTTTAGAGTTAGCTGATACTCATATATTATCTTATAAGTATAACAGAATCGTGGAGCAATTAAAAAGAGATTTAGCACGTGAAAAAGAAATGCACTTAGAAAATCTAAAAAATATTTATAAGAAAGAATATACAGTTAGTAAGAAAGATTATGATGATGAGGTAACTAGAAATACAGCTATTAAAATAAAAGAAAAATATACTAAGAAAAACACATTAGAGTTAATGTATAAATTAGAAGAATTTAAGCTTGTTTCTAGTAATTATAAAGCTACTCAAATCCTAACTAATTACAAAATTGAGGGTATTACTAAAAGCACTTTAAAATACAAAGAAGAATTAAAAGCTAAAAATACTGCCCTTATCAATGCTAGGCTATTTTCTAATGAATCATCTATAAAAGTTTTAGAAAATGACATTAAAGAACTTAATTTAAAAATTGAAAAAAATAATACTCAATCTAATAATATCATCAATGAATTAAATAAAAAATATAGTATTGAAGAACTTGATAAACTTACTAATTTAATAGATAATAACACTTCAATAGAAAGATCTGTTATTAATGAAATTTTACAAAATAGATTAGAGGAAAGAAATTCACTTCCTACATTTGAACGTCATAGAACATTAATTATGGATAATATTAATTTAATGGCGGATTTAGAAAGAAATAAAACATTATATAATTATTTTATAGAAAAAAATAATCCTGAAAAATATAGTAAGTCTATATTTTTAACTGGTGTAAATATAGAAATAATTTCTAATGTTATCGAAACTAAATATAACGATCTTGAAAAAATTAATAGTGTTGATAAAAATATTGTTTTTAATGAAATAAGAACTAATGAGAAAAATAATATTTCTATGTTAAATGATAAAGAAATAAAAATAAAAACTGCCATTACAAATATAAATGAATTATTATCTTCTGATCCAGTAAAAGAAAAGCTTACTTCAATAGATTTAATTACTATAAATAAAGTAAGTAAAGGTAAGTTTTCATCAAATTACAAAGTTATTCAAAGTTTAGAAAATGAAAAAGAAAGATTAGAAAAAGAATATACCTCTTCTAATTTCTTAAAAAAACCATTTATTATGAAAGAGATTAAAACTAAAGAAAAAGAACTATCAATTTATTATGAAGTAGAAAGAAAAATTATACAAAGATATAAAAATAATAAATCTTTTAATCAAGAAAAAGAAAATATTATTTCATCTTTTAAAAAATCCTTATCTAAATTAGAAAAAGATTTAAAAATTATTAATAATGAGAGATCCTTAGCATTTAAAAAATTACAAATTATTAAGGAAATAGAAGATAAAAAATACATTAAAGAAAGAGGAATTAAATTAACTCCTAATTCTATTAGAAAATTATATAATACTAATAAATTTAAAGAACTATCATTTAATTTAAGTGAAGTTTTACAAACTCAAGAAGAAAGAGGATATAATAATCTTGAAATCAAATTAGAAAGAGAGAAAGAAAGGGGTATTTCATTATGAAAAAGTTATTATTAATCATTATTTTAATTAATCTATTTTCTTTAATACATGCAGAAGAGGATTTAGATGTTTATGATGAAGATTATATTCAACAGGAAGAACAAGAGCCAGTTACTGGAAAGTCTATTTTCTTTACTAATTCAAATCAAATAAAAATCGAAATAAGGGATCATTCTAATGACTTTAAAAAATTTAATCAAAACACATCAGACACTAAAGAAGAAATTACTAGAGAGCAAAAAGAAGATGAAAACATTGACGAGAAAGGAGAAGATAGAGGAACAGAAAAAGAGGAATAATGAAAGAAAATTAAGAGCAAGAATTTTATTAAAATTTGGATTGGTTGCAGAAATAACATATATAATTGAATATGGTACTCATATAATTTTAGGACATTTATTAAAATTTAAAAATATTAGTCCTTTAGAAAAAGAATTTCTAAAAAATGATGGCGAAAAAATATTTAAAGAAATAGAAGAGCATGACAAGGAAACTGTCATTACTTTAACTACAGAAGAAAAAAAAGCAAGGAATCATAAACTAATTGGAATTGGTGCTTTATTTGAAATAGCAAACTTGATAAATATTAATCTTGATATTATTACCGGATATTGTTATAGTTTACATAAAAAAGACCAAAATTATATTAATGATTGTAATGTAAAAGGAAAATTATACTTTTTAAAAAAAGGAGAGGAAAAAAATGATAAAAAAAATATTTAGTTTTTTATTTGAAAAAAATCAAGAAGTTAAAGAAGAAAAAAAAGAAATCAAGCAAGAAAATCAAGATATATCTTACCCTACTGAATATATTGCTTACTATGAAGATGGAGTAACAATTAAAGAAAAAGGAATGAAAAATTCTTTAGGGATAGATGGCTGGGTTACAAGATATGATAAATTAGGAAATGAAATAGAAAAAGTACAATATAGTAATGGTTTATATTTAGGAAATCCTTTTACAGGAAAAACTCCTGATGAAATAGCTGATGAATTAGGCCTTTTAGTTGATGAAACAGGAGATTATAACGATTTCCCGGGGGAAGAATTTGTTATAGATGAAAAAGTAGCTTCTACACTTTTAAAAAAATAGGAGGTAACTTATGAATACTGGTTTAAAAAAATTAATGGAAGATCTTAACTTAAAATCTTTTGATGAATTATATGATTTTTTAAATGATCCTGAAAATAAAAATAATCCTATTGTTCAAGAATACCAAGAGTTCATAGCTTATGCAAGCGAAGTGATGAAGCATGAAGAATAGTTTTTATAAATATTTTGATTGTGAATCTAAAGAAGAACTTTATCAAAAATATAAAAACAATGAAGTTCACGAATTATCAACTTATTTTGAATTTTTAAAAAATAAAGACTTACAAGTAGCTATAAGTAGAGATGAACTTATTGAATTTATTAACGCATATCCTCCAAAAGAAAATGAAATACAAGTTGTTATGTTAAATAATTTAGGAAAAATTAGAACATATAAAAATTTTGATATTAATGACTACACTATTAAAGATGTTATCAAAGATACTTATGATACATCTGCTACAAAATTTATATTAACTGCTAATCTTCCTGATCTTAAATCTACTGAATTAAGAGGAATTTCTTATACTCAACCATTTAAAGATTTAGAATATATTACAGATAAACTAGAAGATATTGGATATAGTAAACTTACAGGACAAGTTATAACTGGAGATAATAAAATTATCAATGATGATTATATTTATCTTGATGATTTTTCTCCTAGTCCTAGTAATAAAAATTATTTCTTAAAAGAAATTAAGAACTTTTCCTATGATGAAGAATATAGAGAGTTTGCAAATCATATTGCTAAACAAGAATTAAAAGGACTTAATTTAGTTGAGAATAGAGAAGAAGTTAAAAATACTTTAATTAAAACTTATGGCGGCCTTTCACAAGAACAATTAGGGGTAATATTATACGATCAAAATAATAATATTAAAGATATTATAAATCCATTTGTAGGACAAATAGATAGATCTCAAGTAGATTTAAGAATAATAACTTCAACATTATTAAGAGAAGATATAAAAGGTATCCAATTGATCCATAATCACCCATCAGGAAATATTAGGCCATCTAAACAAGATATAAGTTTAACAGAAGCAATAGAGGATCTTTCTATTCTTCTTGAAAAGCAACTTACAGACCATTATATAATAGGTAATGATATATTTAGTTTTAGTGAAGAGGGAATGTTACTCAAAAATCTTAGAAAAAATCAAATAAAAGAAACAGAAATACATGAGGAAAATATTAAATTTAAAAGAGAAACATATAAGCAAGCTGATATTAAAGATAAATTTAAGGAGAGTAGAAAACAATTTGTTGAAGAAGTTATTAAATCCTTAGAAAACAATAAAATTCCATGGGAAAAATCTTGGGAAAACCCTAGTTATAACCCAACTACTGGAGCAAGATATAAAGGTGGAAATAGTATTAAATTATCTCTTGAAGCTGTAAAACATAACTATAAAGATCCTAGATGGGTAACATTTTTACAAGCGAAAGAGCAAGGTTGGAAAATAAAAAAAGGTGCTAAATCTGTTACTTTAGAAGTTTTTAAATATTATGACACATCTACTAAAAAAGATTTAGATATAGACTTTATTAAAACTTTATCAGAAGAAGAAAAAAGACAATATCTTAAAACCAATGTAAAAACATTCTGTAAAACTTTCAATGTTTTCAATGCAGAGCAAATAGAGGGTATTCCTCCACTTGAGGAAAAGAAAAAATCTGTTAATTATAATAAAATTAGACTTATAGAGCAAAATTGTGGTGTTCCAATAACATTTGGTGGAGATATGGCTTTTTATTCAGTTACTGATGATAAAATATGTATGCCCCCAAGAGAAAGTTTTAAAAGTGCAAATTCTTATTATGCTACCATGTTGCATGAAATAGCACATTCAACAGGCCACCCAAGTAGATTGAATAGACCTCTTAATAATAAATTTGGTACTAAAGATTATGCTTATGAAGAATTAATAGCAGAGTTTTCAAGTGTTTTTATAGGACAAGAAAAAGGCTTAAAATATAACTTTGAAAATAACAAGGCTTATATTAGAAGCTGGGTACAACTTTTAAAGAACGATCCTAATGTATTATTTAGAGCAGCAGCACAAGCAGAAAAAGCAACTGATAGAGTATTAAGCTATGAAAAAGTTATTAGTAAAGAATTAGGTAAGGAAAAAGTAAAAGAAAAATCAAAAGACAAAAAAGTTCAATTATCTATGATATAAATATAAAATAAAGGGAATTAAAAATATTAATTCCCTTTATTTTATTAAATTTTTGCTTTCTATAATAAACTCTTCTAAATATTTTGGATAATTAACTTCTAAAAATTTTCTAAAAACTTCACTAAATTCTATTATTAATTCAAAAATAGAAGATGATATAAAGTTTCTCTTTAAATTTTCAATTTCATGTATATATGGAACAAATAAAATATAATTTTGATAATATTCTTCTCCACTTTGAAATAAATTATTATAAGTTTTTTTAAAGAAAGTCTTTAGAAAAAGTATAACAATATTATGATAAATATCAAAAGAATAAAAAGAATTTGTAATTTCTGTAGTTATTGTGTAAAATTCTGAAAAAATTAATTTATGTTCCATTATTTGTTGCTCTATATTGTCATTTTTAAAAATAGAATTTTTATAAAAAGAAACATCAAATTTTAATTCATTAAAGTATTTCTTTGTTAATTCTGATTCAGGATAATATCTTAATTTATTTAAAGATACTTTTGCATTATATTTGTTGTAAACATAATATGAAAACTCAATATTCTTTTTAAAATCATCAAATGTTTCAAAAGGAAAACCATATATTAGTGAAATAAAAATTACTATATTATATTTATATAAAAGTTCTAAATTAGAAAAAATTTTATCTATTGATAAATTTTTATTTATTTTTTTTTGGATATCCTTGCTTATACTTTCAATTCCTAGAAATATCTTTGAACACCCTGCTACAGATAATTTTTTTATTATTTCTTCATCTAAAAGATCAATTCTTGAACTACAACTCCATGAAACTTTTTTATTTAATCCTTTTTTCATAAGAAGATCACAAAATTCAAAAAATAATTTTTTGGAATAAATAAATAAATCATGTTCAATATTAAATTCTTTAATATTAAAGTTTCTGTAATAAAATTCCATTTCCTCTACAATTAAATAACTTGGTTTTAATCTAAACTCTCTATTCCAATTTATTTTAGTACAACAAAAAGAACAATTAAATGGACACCCTCTACCACCTTCTAAAGAGATTGTTTTAATATTTTGAGATTCTAATTTTTTTTGAACTTGCAAACTATCAAACTCGAAATTTTTTAGTGTTTTTTTATAAAATACTTTATCATTTTCTAAGAATGCTACTCCCTCAATATTTTCATTAAAATTTCCACAATTTTTAAGAATATTAATTATGGTATTTTCAGATTCCCCTACCATTATGAAATCTATAAATGTATATGTCTTTAAAATATAGTTATATGTTAAAGAACTATGTGGACCTCCTAAAAATACAATAGTATTTTTAGATAATCTTTTAATTTGTTTAGCTAATTCAAGAGTAATATGAAATGTTTCACATAAAGTTGATAGTCCTACAAAATCAGGCTTATCTTTTAAAATGTAATTAGCCATTGATAAAATATCTCTATTATTTATATTATTTTTTCTGAAAAAAGAATAATCAAAATTTATAATAGTGGAAGTAAATCCATTCTTATTTAAAATATTATTTATACTAATTAATCCTAAATGTCTATTAGGTTCCTTATTAAGAAAAAGTGAATCAATTAATTTAACTTTTTTCATGTTTTATAATCTCCTTATATATTTTAAAATCAAAAATATTAATATGATAGTCTATAAAATTAATAAGCATTATCTTATTCAAACATGAACAATCTCCTGTAGCTTTAAATTTAAAAAATTCATTCATCATCATACTTGAAATCAAACTATTTGTAATCCCTAAAGACCCTTTAACTGGCTTTAATTCTTTTTGTAAATTATTTTTTATTTCTTCATTAAAAATATATTTTCTCTCAGAAAATGGAATAAATGGCCCAATATGACCATTTGTTATTCCAACACCACATGTTAAAAAATCTATTTTATTTTTATAGCAAAAATTTAAGGCTATTTCATTCAAATTATGTGGAGAGTCTGCAGCATTTATAATCAAATTTACATCTTTAAAAAACATCAAATCTTCTTCACAAGTAACTTTTCTTTTACAAATTTCTATACTTAAATTTTTATTCTTTTCCAATAAATAATTTTTAGCAACAATTAGTTTCTCTTGGTTTATATCCTTTTCTTTATAAATAAATTGTCTATTCAAATTTTTTCTTTCTATAATATCAAAATCTACTATTTTTATCTTTCTTATATTTAATGCAATTATTTGATCAAGAATAACACTTCCTATTCCACCACAACCTATTATACCAACATGATATTCTTTTAAAATATTATTTAATAATATTGGATTATCACAATAGCCCTCATAATAATAAAAATTATTTACATATTCTATAAGTGGATAATCTTGTTTTTCAATTATTAATTTTTTTTCTTTTAAAAAATTAATAAAATTTATATTCTCTTTTATATCTTCAATTGTCACTTTTTGAGCCTTTAATTTATCAATAAATACAAAATTAGGATTTGAGATTTTATAAATTTTATCTAAAGAAACCATAGTTACAATATTATTTTTCCTATCACAAATAATTGAAATAAACTCTTTAATTTTTATCATAATTTATACTTCCTTTTTTAACTCTAAAAATTCCAATTAGTGAAATAAACAAAATTATTCCTGACATAATGAATAAATATTCATTAAAATTAGTGGGTTTATTGGTTAATACATATGTAATTACTATACTAAAGAAACTCATAAAAATTGTAGTAACAAGACTATATATTGAAAATATTCTAGCTCTTAAACTGCTAGTAGCTAAATTATTAATGATAATATTATAAGTTATATCATTTATCTCATATAAAGCACCAACTACTATAAATATAATAAAATAATAATTAAATTTATTAAAAAGACTTAGACTTAAAAAAATTAAAATTAATAAACTGTTTATTAAAATCAATAAATTTTCCCTCATTAATTTAACAAGTTTATTATAACTTAAAGAAATAATACTCCCTAATATATACATATATATGTATATCATAGATATATCATATAAACCACTTTCTCCATTATTACGCAAAATTTCTTGTCCAAATAAAATATAAACAGAAAAAAAGCTTACAAATAATGATGAGGTTAACACTAAATAACTTAAAATTTTATTTGTTTTCAAAAAATCAATAGAAGCTTTTGTGTCTATTAAAACTGGTTTTTTATCTTCTACTAAATACGGATATTCTGTTATAAAAATTATAAAAAAAGCTGTTATTATTCTAATAATTATTCCTACTATAAATAATAAATCTAATGATAATCTTTCTAAAATACCTCCTAAAAAAATAGAGATTAATAATCCTAAAATCGATATAAAATTTATTTTACTTATAAGTTCACTATATTTATCTTCTTTATTCAATCCTTTTAAATTATCATAGAGTAATGCTTCATTAGAACCTGATATAAAGGTTAGTCCTACTCCATAAAAAATTGCTCCTATAGAAAACTGATAAAACTTATTACTAAATAAAAAAATTATTAGATAAATTAAAATCATAAAATTTCCTATAAAAAGTGAATTACGTCTCCCATATCGATCTCCTATGAAACCAGTTGGAAATTCAAAGATAAACATAGAAACACTCAATATACTCTGAATTATTCCTATTTCAATTAGTGAAATATTTTTATTTAATAAATAAACAACCCATAGCACTCTCTCAAAAGACATGTTATTAAAAAAATTAAATAATATAACATTATTAATACTTTTTTGCCAACTCATAATTTATTTAATCCTCCCATCTTAGTAATTCATATCTAATTTGTCCTAAACTATCCATTATTAATTTAATTTCTTTTCTTTTTAAAAATATACTTTTTCCCTTTGCAAAAGGAATATATTTTGTACTTTCAGCAATTGAATTAAGAAAATTTATTTCATTTAAATAACTCTTACTATTCCCCAAACTTCTTATATCTTTTAAGCTAGGTGTTATTAAATGAAGAATTATATCGTATTCTTCTTTATTAATTAAAACAAATGATTTAAAATCACTTATCTTAATCATTTCTATTTTTATATTTTTTAAAATATTTTTTAACTCATTTACAATTATTTCATTAGGATAAAAATCACTATATATAATTTTAATTGCTTCAACCTTGATATTTTTTACTTCTTTATTTTTTTTTAATTCAACAAAATTTAATAATTTTTTTAGTTCAGTATTTTCTTTTAATATTTTTAAATTATTAATTATATATTTTTTTAACTCCACATTTTTTATTTCAAACATAAATATCAAATTAGAATTAATTATATTTATATCTTGTTGAATATCTTTTTTACTGAACAGGTTATAATTAAAGTGAGTATTTGAAGATATCATTATCTTATTTTCTTTGTATAGTTGATATGTTTTCTTAGAATTTTTATTTAAAATAAATATAATATTAAATTGTTGAATATTTTGTTTATTCCAATAATTTTGATTTGGAGATAATATAATCTTATATTTTGTTTTCTTTATTAGACTATATGGACCGTTATTTATAGGAATATTTGATTTTGAGGGAATAAAAAATAAAGATTGTAAAATTTCTTTAAAGTCATATGGAAATTCAGAGTTAATAAAAAAAACTATCTTTTTTTCTGTTATCTTTTTTAGTTTAACTCCTTTAAAAAATCTAAAATATTTACTATTATTTTTTAAATTTTTATGATACTGTATTGTTTCTATATAATAATCTACTGAAATATTAGGAAATAATAGTTCCAAAGTATATAAATTTTTTCTAATTTTTAACATACAATTATAATTAATAATTAGCCTTTCATATATAGAACATAAAATTTGTCTACCTATATAGTCGTTACATTTCAAAGGATTTAAACTCAAAGGTAATGTATCCATTTCAAAAATAATTTCTCTCATATTAAAAATATAATACTAATTATATATTATATTGCTCCTTTCTAATATTTAATACCTTTTTGAAAAAATAGTAAATTTATTTAACAAAACAAAAAGTAGAGAATTAATCTCTACTTTTCGTTTCTAGCTGCTTAACATCTGTGAGTTGATAAAGCAATATTAAAATCTAATTCACTCTCTTCTGCTTTAAAATCAACTTCTCTTCTTTCTTCTACTACTTTCATTTTTTTACCTCCATTTTTTATATTAATAGAGATACTCTCTATTTATTTTTATTTTTACTTTCACTTGACACTATATTATCACATTATTTTATTTTTGTCAATATTATAATCATTTTATTTATAAATAAAACTTTAAAAACTATATAAGATCATTTTTTATTTTTCAGCCTGCAAATTTTTGCAAATTTTCTCTTTCAGCCCGGTAAATCAACATCAAGCTCTTCGAGTTTTTTGAAAACTTTTTTTTACACTTTGTTCCTCAAAAACTTTTCAAAAAAATATTGATTTCCCTCGAAAATTTGCTTATTCTTGGCTAACTAAAAAATAAAAAAAAAGAAAAAATTATTTTGATGGGGGGAATCTATATGATAACACTAGATATAGCAAAAAAGGAAATTTTAACAAATGGGAGCCTACATTTTCAAAAAAGGGGAAGAAATGAAGAGGAGGATTTAGATATATTAATAGAACTATATATTAGAAGAGAAATAAAAAATAAAAAAGTAAAATACTATGTATATTATGAAGAAATGGATAATTTATATTCAAGAAAACAACATTGGTATCCATATGGAACAACTTTAAAAAATGTTGAAAAGATGTTAAAAAAATATTTAAAAAACTTTTAAAGAATTAAAAATAGGAGGTTTTAAAATGCTAAATGTTAGATTATATGAAGATTTCAAAAGCATGATGGAAAATGAGGGAAGAAATGAAGAAGTTTTAGAAAGATTTTTCAATACTATGATAGAAGAACAAAATTTTGATCTATCATTTTATCAATGGTGTAGAACAAACTTATTTTATAAAACAATAGGAGATTTCTATATCTGTACTGACAAGAATTTAAGGGAACAAAAAGAAAAGTTAGAAGAATTAATTGTAAGTAATGGCTATTCAGTATATGACATTGAATTAAAAAAAATTGAGCAAATTATTAAAACAGAAAATGAGCTAGAAGAATTAATAGACGGCCTTACTGATGAAGAGATTGAAGAAGTTTTAGAAATAAAAAATTATTTGCACAAATTATAGGGGATATTTTCCCCTATACTAACTAAATAAAGAGGAGAACTAAAAATTTTTTCATTTTAAAGGAGGTAGTATCTATGTCTAAAAATATGTTAGCATTTAATTATTTATTAGCTGAAAAACCTATTAATACAGAGATCTCAAGAAAATTATCAAAACCACTTTTAAAAATATACAATAGTTTAGATCGAAATAGAATCCCAAATATAATGTTATATTCTGACTTTTCTTTTAGTGATATTCTAAAATATATTACATGGTGTATAGAACTTGATCCGAAGAAAGAAAAGGATAAATTAATTGAAAATGAAGATTACTTAATTGAAAATATCTTAATATTAAATTCTTTGGTTTAGGTAGATTAAAAATCTACCTAATTTTTTTAAAGAAAAGTAATACTAAAAGTATTACTTTTCTTTAATATTAAGAAAGTTTAAATAAAGTCAAGTAAAATCCTATATATGAAACTATTGCTGCTACTGTTAATACTCCACAGAAAAAAAATATTCCTTTTCTTCTATTTTGAGTTATACTTATTAAAATTCCTATGCTACTTATTACAATTATTACAGTAGTTAGATAAAATAACTCTAATAACATTAAAACTCCTTTATTCTTCTAATTTTTTTAAATAGTATTCTTGTAACTCTTCTAAAGTTTTATTTTTTAATTCTTTTACAATTAATTCTTTATTAGGAACATTTTTTTTAGATAAAACTTGCTCTATTTTTATTAAATAGTCTTTTTTAGCTTTTATATCTCTTAGTTGTAAATTTATATAAAATATCATAAATGCAATAACTATAACTACTGATCCTGAGTATACTAATTTTATTCCGCCATGTTCTCCTGCTTTAAAACCTAAAAGTAACATTATTACTCCTATTACTGCAAAAAATATTGATAATAAAATTAAAACATTCATTCTTTTTCCTCTCTCTTTTTAAATTCTTTTAAAAGTTCTTCTCCTGATAACCCTTTTTTTATTAATTCTTCTAAGACATTACTTTTTTTCTCTTTAATTACTGGAAATAATTTTATAGAATTATCATCATCTACTACTAATCTAACTTGATCTGTAAATCCTAACTCTTCATAAACTTTCTTAGGTAAAGTAATTTGTTTTTTTGAAGAAATTGCTATTATTTTATCAAACTTCATATTTTACCTCTATCTTTCTATACTACGACTTTTTTCTTTAGATAATGCTTTCTCTTTCTTAGGCTCTATCTTTAGATCCTTAAAGTGTTCTTTTTTAAATTCCTTAGATATATCTAATTGTGCTATATTATAAAATTCTATATCTTTAGTTATTAATTTATCATCTTTCTTTAATACTACTGGAACAGTTGTAGCTGATCCATCTACTACCTTTAGATTATTTTTTTCAACTTCTACTTTACTGATCCATTGGTTAGTATCATATTTTGGCAGCTCATACCCTTTAAGAGTTTTTAATTCATGCCCTGTCAATGGATTATAGGCTATTTGTTGGGAAAGATTTTTTTCATTTTCTAGCTGTTTTTCAAGAACAACTTTTATTTCTTTTACCCAATTAGGGATTTTATACTCATTTATTAAATATTTTATAGTATTGTCTTTTTTTTCTAAAACTTCTATATGCTTTTTTTGGCTATTATCATATATAATTAAATTATCACATAAAGGTGCTATTTTCTCTAAGTTTTTTAAACTTTCATAATATCTTTTCTCTATTATCTCATTAGGAATATCATGTCCACCCTTTCCTACTCTTATCTTTACACGTTCTTTTGCTATTTCAGGATTTTCAACCCCTACATAAGACATAATTATTTTATATCCATTTTTTTTAGCTTCTTCAATAGCTTTTAAAATACTATTTCCTGTAAGAGTTGTTTCTTGATTGAATGATATTCCTTGCTCTATATATTCTTTTCTTTTAGTTAAAGCTATTCTTGCAGCCATTATTTGATCTTTTGGATTTCTCCAATCTCCAATTTGATTAACAATTTCATCAGTATTAATTCTTTCCCCAAAATCAAAAGTTTCATAATGTATTGAAGATAATCTATATAAAGTTGATTTTCCTGCTCCGTTCACTCCTGCAAAAATATATAATTTTTTTTCATTCATAGAAAACACCCTATTGATTAATATTTTTCAGTTTCTAAAGCTTTATTAAAACTAATTTCAATAAAATAATCAATAATTGAACTTATAAAAAATCTAGTTTCATCATCTTTAGCATTAAATGCTATTTCTCTCATTTCTTCTAAAGAAAGTTTTTTACAAGTTTCAAAAAAATCATCAAAATATTTTTCTTTTTCAGTCATTAAAACCACTCCTTTTTATTTTTTTCTTGATTTTTTGTTCTTGGTTTTATTATATCACTTTTTCTTTAAAATATCAATATTTATTGATTTTTCTCTATACTTTGTATTAATCCTACTTTTACACCCACTAAAAAATCCATAATAGCAAAATATCCATAAAAAATAGCAAAACAAAATACTGATGAAATTGTAAAGTGAATTAAAAGTCTAGTTTGAGTTTTATCAGCTAAATACATAAAAATTATTCCCAAGATAAATAAATACCCTAGAATTTTAAAAATACCTAAGAAAAGTTTGAAAATATCCATGATGATTATTAATAAACTTACAATGATAATAAGAAAATATACAATTAATTTCATTCAATACACACCACCTTTTAAAAAGCTCTAAAATATACTTAAAAACGATTTTGTTATTTTAGTTAAAATTTCTAAACAACGGATTTAAAACTGTTATATTTAAGTATTACACGTTTTAAATAACTTTTCATCATACCATTATAAATTGTGGGTTGAGCTTCTTTTGTTTTTAGAATAAAAGTTTCTTCAATTTGTTGTTCCTGAACTAAGAGATTTATTGCTTCTTCTTCTATTTTTAATTTATCATAAATATCTAAGTTTTCATATATTGCCATATAGTCTATTTCTGTAGATCTTTCTGTGTTATTATTTTTTTCTATCTCTATAGGTTTTTCTATAGTATCATTTTTTTCTGTATATTCTTTATTTTTTTTAGAATTAATTTGTCTTTCTTCTTTTGCTATTTTAGTAGAAAATAAAGCAGCTATATTTTTTACATCTTTATTTTCTTTTATAGCTATATAAGTTTCTCTCAAATAACTTTCTGTATCTTGAAGTGATAAGTGTTTTCTTATTCTTAATACAGAATCTTTATTTGTTTTAGTGAAGTTTATTCCAAATTCTTTAAATAAATTTTCAAAAAAATCATTTTCAAAATCATCTTCTTCCATGATTTGATTTTTTTCTATTTGATTTTTTTCTTTTGATTTTTTTTGTGGCACTTTTGGTGTCAACCGATTGGCACTTCTGGTGTCAACCAGTTGACACTTTTCTTGCCCACCGGTTGACACTTCTGGTGTCAACTTATTTAAACCTTGATTTTCAAGGATTTTCTCGATTAAATTTATTTTTCTATCAGTTCCTTTATATGAAATTTTTAGTTTTTTACAAACTAATTTTAAATCTCTATATGATAGTTTCATAATAGTTTCTTCGGAATAACCTACTTCTTCAGTAATAGGAATACTTGCTTCATAAGCAAGTTCCATAGCTGTTTTATCACTAGAAATAATTTCAAGTATTTTTTCAAAATTTAATTTATAGTAAGTTGCTCCATTAAAAGAACTAGATGATTTTTTTATAAAGAATAGCTCTAATTCAGCTCCTTGTTTTTTTAACTTAACAATTCTTTTTCTAGGTATTCTAGTAAATAAATATATATCTTCATTAGTAGCATAAAAAAATCCATCTTCAGTTAATCCATCATTTAATTTATGGTATCTTCCTTTATCTATTAAAAAAGAGATAAATAGAGCTAAATCAGATTCTAATTGTGCAAGTAGTTTTTTATTTACAAACAGATTAGCTTCTTGAGAGAGAGTATCATATAAGATATTCTCGTAATTAATTCCTTTCATAATTCCTCCTAAGTTTTTTACAGCAAAAAAAGAACAGATCTCTAACAAAGTTAGCTTGCCTGTTCTCTTACTATTTTAGGAAAATATTATATTGAAATTCTTAAAATTTATAGTTGACGTTCACTTCAAAAAAAGGTATAATATCTTCGAGAATGAAAGAACGACATAGTTAGAGATCAGGCTAACTTTGTTGAGAAACTCTTAAAATGCTGGTAACATTTTAGGAGTTTTTTTTTACTATATGTATTTGATTTTGTTTATTTTATAACTTTTAATATTAACTTGTCAAGTTTATTTTTGAATATTTAGTATAATTTATGTACTTATATTAGTTAATTAGTTCTATACTTTATTTTTTATCTCAACTATTTTTTCTATTTAGAACTTTTAAAAATTAAGTAGTTGATCTAATTTTATTAAAAGTTTTATAACTTCTTTTTTATTTTTTTCATCTAGTGTTTTATAATTTTTTTTAATGTTTGATTCTAGTTTTTCAAAATTAAAAGTATCAAAATTAAAAGTATTTTCTACTTTATTATCAATGCTATTTTCAGTTATTACAGGATTAATTAAACTTTTTATTTCAGATAAAGAAGCTCCATTATCTAATAATTCAATTATAGTATTTTTATCTTCAGATTGACAAATTTCACTTATTGTTCTAAATGGTAGAAGTGCTACTATTTCTTTTCCTTTTTCACTACTAACTTCCAAATATAAGTTGTATTTTTGCTTGTATCTCCATGCTGTAGTTCTATTAAAATTATTTGATTTTAGCCATTCTAAATAGATTCCTTCTCCATTTTCTTTCCCTAATGTCTGATAGACTTCTTCAAAAATTTTTCCAAGTGCTAATGCCCCTTTTGCATTAATTAAAGTAAGTTCATAACTTTTTTGTTTTAAAAAATCTCCATATTCTCCTGAATAAATTTCATTGTCATAATTTAATGTATCTTTTGATATAATTTCTTTTACAGTTCTTGTATTAAATTTTTCTTTTAAACTTCTATTAGTCATATTTGCTCCATTCTTTTTTTATTCTATGTTTCACGCGTGAAACATAGAAATTAAAAATTAATATCAAATTCATTTTTCTTAGTTTTTTCTTCTATGATATAATCTCCAACTTCTTTAAATGAAGATTGAATTTCTTCAATTTTTTTAGATTTACTTTCCCAGATTGTTTTTCCTTTATGAAGAAGAACTTCTATTTCAGAAGTGTTAGGGATAGGATTTGGGAACAATATATCTGTATTTTCTATTGCTTCTGTTAATTCTTTTTTATATATATTTTGTATTTTTTTATCCTCATATTTATTAATCATTACAGCTAAAATTTTATCTACTCCTGTTTCATCTACTACATTTAAAACACCTTCAGTTGTAACTCTATCACAGAAAGTAGGAATAATTATTTTGTCAGAAGATTTTACAAAAACGCTATCTATCTTCATTGTAGGAATACTATCAATTAAGATATAATCATAGCTTGTTTTTAAATTTTCTAAAAATAATGGAAGTTTTAGAAGAAATTGAGTTCCAAAAGTACTACTTTCTAATGGAATAAAAGATAAATTTTTTCTTAATTTTATAATATCTCCTGTCCCGCTTTTTACGAACTCTTTTAAACCACCTGTAAAATCTATTCTTTCTCCAAAACAATAATCAATGATATTATTTTGAGAATCAGAAGTTAATAATAAAACTTTTTTGTTTTGTAAGGCTAAATACGCTCCTAATTGAACAGTTATGAAAGTTTTTCCAACTCCACCTTTATTTACCTTAATTGTTATAATTTTTCCTAATTTTTCATTTTCTTTTTTTTCTAAATTTTCTATAGGAAGATTTATTAATTTTAATTTAAGGCTATGATTATCTAAAAAAGTAATTTGAACTTTATTTTCTTTTTCTAAATTTACTCCTAAATCATCTAATATTCCAAGTGGAACAGCTAATTTTCTATTACTTTGTAATTTTAAATTCTTCTTAAGTTCGATAATTTTTCCATTTTTTACTTTCTCATAAGTTTCAGTTTCATTATTTCCATTTAATATAATTTCTTTATTTTGATAAAAGAAATTAATAGAAGTATCACCTAAATGATTTATCATAGCTTGATTTAAGGAAATTGTAGCACTATTTAATCTACCATCTTTTCTGTAATTAATCATTAATTTTAGTTCTTTCATAAATATACCCCTTTTAACTATTAATTTAGAAGTTTTAAGAAATTATTTAAATCTTGCTTTGTATGGAATGTTACTGTAATTTTATTTCCTTTGATATTCATAATTGCCAATATACTTCCATCTGAATTATAGTGTAAATTCATTATATCACTCTCCTAGTTGAAATTTTTTGAATTGAATGATATAATATTTTTGCGAGAAATAATATATCATTTTAAAAATTGCTTAATTTATATTAAGCAATTTTTTCTTATAAATATTATACATTTTTTTTGGGTGTGCGTCAATCCCAAAAATAAAAATTTAATATACTTTGGAAATAATTTAGTAATCTACTAAAAAATAATTTTTTCATAAAGATAAAGTTTATTTTTTTGATTAAAATAGGTTGTATTTATTGAAAAAATATAGTATAAATAAATTATTAATCAATTTTATTATAAAAAGAGGTATAATATGTTAGATCCTATTTTAGAAGATTTTTTTGAAAATACATTCAATTACAAGAAATTAAAAGAGAGTAGAAAAAAAGAAAAATATCTTTAGATAGTGCAGTAAAACAAACTGGAATACCAATAGCAACATTTACAAGATATGAAGATGGAAAAACTAAAAAAATTCCAGTAGAAGCAATAGAAAAGCTATGTAAATTGTATGGTACAGATCAAGAATTTTATAAAAATTGGAGTACGTACCCATTTTATAATTTGACAGGATATATTTTTAGTTTTATTAGAGGAATAAATTTAAGTAAAAATAAATTTGGTGCAGCTGTAGGGGAAAAATTAGGAGTTAATAAATTTTTAAAAAATAAAAAAGATATTGAGAGTTTAAAAAAGTCATTAAGTTTAGAAGAACAAGAAGAATTTGAAAAATATCAAGAGATCTCTAAAATTTTGTTAAATACAAAAAATCTTTTAGAAGATGAAGAAACCAAGGAAATAGAAGAAATTTTATTTATTATTTATTTTACCCATAAAATTAGAAAAAATATAAAATATGAAAAATTTGATGTAGAAACTTTAGAAAAAGAAATAAAAGAGTAATACTTTTAGTATTACTCTTTTATATTTTTATAAAAATGACTTTTTATTCTGTATAAAGTAGCTTGACTTAATCCAGTAAATTTAATACAGTCAGATAATTTTATACTTTTTTCTATCCAAGCTTTAATATAACGTTGTTGTTCTTTAGAAAGAGTTTTTTGTTTATTAGGCCTACCTACTTCCCTGCCAGTCTTTTTAGAATATTTTTTTCCATTTTCATTAATTGGCATGGCGGCAATTCCTTGTTCTCTTCTTTTAGTTGAGATATTTAGTTCTTCTTCTGCCAAAGTAGCATAAACTTCAATTAATATATTATTTATCATTTCTATTATTAATTTATTATCATCTAACTCAATAGCAGTTGTAGGAATATCATCAACGACTAATCTAATTCCTTTTTGTTTAAGTTCTCTTAGTTCATCAAGAGATTGTTTTTTATTTCTTCCTAAACGATCCAAGCTCATTATAATTAATGTATCTCCTGATTGGATTTCTTCTTTTAATTTTTGATATTCAGGCCGGTTGAAATTTTTTCCTGTAGACTTATCAATAAAAATATCTGAATTTCTTAAATTATATTTTTCTTTTAATTTTAATTGTCTGTCCTCGTTTTGTTCTCTAGTGGAAACACGTATATATAAATATTTTCTCATAATTCCTCCCACTCTTACTTACATATGATATTAACATATTATATAAATTATATAATAAAAATAAGTAAAAATCAATCAAAATATATAGAAGAAAAAATAATAATTTTGATAAAGTTTTTTCAAAAAAAGACGGCTGTTTACTCTAATAAAATCGTATTATTATTTTCTTATCAAAAAGTATAATTATTGATAAAAAGATTGACTTAAATAATTAAATGTGTTATTATAAATTATACCGTACAAAACGTACGTTATAGAAAGGAGGTATTTATTTGAATGATAAGGTAATTAAAAAGTTTAAATTAAGTAAAGGAGGTGTCAATAATCAGCATTGGAGAGTTTTAATTCCTAAAGACTATTGGGAATATATGGAACTCAAAGAGGGGGATAATATTGAAATTTCTATAAGTGATGATAAAGTAATAAAAATAAGAAAAGTAGAAATTAAATAAAAAAAGCCTCCACAATAAAGTATTATTATGGAGGAGTACTATATAAGTACCTAGCAATTACATTATATAGTAAAACTCCTAAAAATTCAATTAATAAGGAGGAGTTTATGGTTGAAATAGTAGATTTTTTGATAAATATAGAATATATACAATTTCTTATAATGATGATACAAGGAGTTAAAAATGGATTAATAATAGAGAAATTTCTAAGTATAATAATATTATTTTTTTTAATGTGTGGGATAGCACTTGTTATTTTAGTAATTTTTTTAATTATAAATATAATTTATTCTATAATTTTGAAGAAAAAAATAAACTGTATGGATAGAATAGAAAATTTTATAGTACCATCAATTGGTGTAGCTTTAGGAATAGTATTTTCAATAACAGTTTTGACATTTACTATAATAAGAAATGAAGAAATAGAAATTATAGAGCCAAATTGGAACAAGGATTTTAGAGTTATAGCAGGAGGAAAAGAAAAATTTAAAAACTTTCCTAGAAGAACTTATATTTCTTTGACTAAGGAATATACTTTAAAAAAGATAGGATTAGATAAATATATAGATATTAAAAAGACTTTACACTTTGATAACTATGAGTTAAACGAAGTGATCGAAAAAGTTGATACAATAATAAATATAGATAGTAATTTTAATTTATCTTTAGATGAAAAAAAATATTTTAAAGATAAAGTAATTTCTTCAAAAGGTTATAAGGAGATTGGCGATATTAGAAATGAAATTTATGATTTTATTGAAGAAAAAGATTATACTGAATTTAAAAGAAAAGAAAAAATAAATTTAGAGGAACAAAAAGAAATTCTTAAAAACTTTAAAAATTTATGATATAATTAGCTTGAAATAAAAGAAAAAAGGAGAATTTATGAAAAAATTAGATATTATTAAGTGGTTTTTAGAAATTATATTAATAATAATGGTATTTTATCTTTATAGTTTAGTTGATAAAGATTTACTTTTAAGTATAAGAGGATTTGAAAGAATAGCAGAAAATGGAAGAATAATTATTGCTAAAAATGATCCTACAGATAAATTAATTACTATTGGATCAGAGTTTAAAGATAAGCAACTAATTTTAGATTATGATGATGTTGCTTTAGAAAACTATTTAGGTACTTATATGAATTATTTACAATTAAAGGAAATAGATTATATTCTTATAAAAAATAAAGATTATCTAGTATATCAAGATGGAAAAGATTTATATTTAAGTACTAATTTTATACAGAAAAATAAATATTATAAAATAGAGAAGATTGAAGAAGATAAACTTTTCTTAGGGGAAAAGAAATTTTTTCTAAAACCTTTAAGTGATAAAAAAATGATAAAGAAAGTAAATAAAGATACAGAAGAATTATACTATAAAGTAAAAAATAAAACTTTAGTAATAAAAGCAGAAAATTTATAAACAAGGAGAAATCCTTGTTTTTTTATTTTAAAATTAAAAATATATAAAAGTAATATAGAATATAATTAATCATTTTTAAACATTGGTGTTTTATGTACTCGACACCATGTATTATAAAAGAACTTTTTTTTTAAAAAAATATTGACAATTAAAAAATTTTTTTTTATAATTAATTAATTAAATTTTAGGAGGTTTTAAATGAATAACGATTATTTTATCAGAATTTTTTACATCATTTTAATGGGATTTGGTTTTCCTATTATGAGGTTTATGAGTATTCATTTTGAAACAATTAATAATAATGCTGTAAGATTTTTAGCAGGAGGATTTTTATTTATTTTAATTTGTATTTTTAAATTTAGAGATGAATTTAAGAAAATAAAGGAAGAGCCTATTTTAATTCTAAAGTTATTATTATTAGGGTGTTTTATGACAGGAAATATGTATTTCTTTATGAATGGATTAAAAAATACATCTGCACTAGCGGGTAGTATTTTTGGTATTCTTGCTATGCCTTTAGCAATTATTATGGCAGCTATATTTTTTAAAGATGAAAGGGATAGAGTAAAACAGAAAAACTTTTATATAGGGAGTATTTTAGCTGTAATTGGTTCTTTACTTTTTGTTATCTATGGGAATAAAGCAGGAGGAAGTAGCGATTTCTTAAAAGGAGCTTTATTTTTAGGAACAGCAATTTTTATTCAATCAGTTCAAAATTTGGTAGTAAAAAATGTAGCTAAAAAATTACATGCTATTGTTATTAGTGCTTCTACAGCAACTTTATCAGGAATAATTTATTTAACAATAGCTATTCAAAGTGGAAAAATAGTCCAATTATCAGAAGTTAGTCAAGGTTTATTAATTGGACTAGCTTTAGCAGGTGTTTATGGTATGCTTACAGGAATGTTGATGGCTTTTTATATAGTTCAAAAACAAGGAGTTGTAGTCTTTAATATTTTACAATTAGTTATTCCACTTTCAACTGCAATAGTAGGTTATTTTACTTTAGGAGAAAAAATTAATTTTATTCAAGGAATAGGAGCAATTATAGTTGTGTTAGGTTGTATTTTTGCCTTAAAGAAAAAGGAGGAAAAAAATGTATAATGTAGGTATAATAGGATTAGGACAAATAGCTTATCATATAGATAAAGATCCTAATAGAAAAATTATTTGGAGCCATATTAAAGCATATCAATATATAAATAATACTAATATAACTGCTATTTGTGATATTAATAGTCAAATAGTTGATGAAATAGGAGAAGAATGTCATATAAAATTAAGATATACTGATTATGAAAAAATGTTAAAAGAAAATAAATTTGATATTGTAAGTATATGTACCCCTATTCAAACTCATTATGAAATTGTAAAAAAGTGTGTTGAAGCAGGAGTTAAAGCTATATTTTGTGAAAAAACACTTTCTTATTCATTAAAAGAAGCAGAAGAAATAGAGAAGTTATGTAGAGAAAATAATGTTATTTTAGGAGTAAATTACATATTACGTTGGGATAATCTAAATATAGAAATAAAAAAATTAATAGAAGATAATGCGATAGGAAAAATTTATACAATGGTAGGATATGGAGCAACAGCATTACATACAAGTACAAGTCATTTGATTGATTTAATGGTTTATTTTTCAAATTCTGATCCACAATATGTAATTGGAGAAAAACAAGAAGATTTTATTAGGGTAGCTCATGGTGTCAAAGATTGTGGAGGAATTGGATTAATTAAATTCAAATCAGGAGTAATGGCTTTTATTAAAGGAGTTAGTAGTAGCCCTTTTAAATATATGCTTGAATTGGATATTTTAGGAGAAAATGGAAGAATAAAATTATATAATAATGGATTAACATATGATTTATACCAATATTCAAAAGAAATAAATACAGCAGGCTCAAATTATGAATCTTTAAAGTTAATAAAAACAGTAAATAAAGAAAATGAAAATCAAAGAATGGTAGAAGCAATTTTAGATTTAATTAATTGTTTAGAAAATGGAGGAAAACCTTTAGCTAATGGAGAAAGCTCTTTAAATTCAATTAAAATTATAGAGGGATTAAAATTATCAAGTGATATAGGAAATGTAGTATTTTTTTAGTAATTTTTGAAAAACAAGGAGAAATCCTTGTTTTTTTATATAGACTATAAATAGTATTTTTGTTATAATAGATACATATGATATTAACATATTATATAAAAAAAGGGGGGTAAAAATGAAAAAAATTATTGAGTACATAAAATTTGTGATGAGTGAATACCAAGAGGAAGAAGCAAAGGAAGAGTTTTTAGAATGGAGTTTTTATTTACTTGATAATTTTGCTAAAAGTAAAGGATTTACAGATATATTTCATTTAACAGCTAATGAGGTAACATTTGAAGATAAAACAGAAGAAATAGATAATACTATTGACTTTATAAAAAAATATGAAAAAAATGTTGATGGAATCTTAGAAGAGTTATTTGAAATTATTTTAAATGGAATGGAAAAAGAAAAGGAAAAATATCCTTATCAATTATTAGAAGAATTTTTTATCAAGCATAAATATGATAATATCATATGTTATAAAAATTGGAGGAAAAATGAAGAGTAAATCACTTGATAAACAAAGGGAAGAATGGAGTAAATATTTACATCAACAAGATAGAATGATGGAGTTTATAGAAGAAAATACTATAAATTTATCTATGGATAGTGACGGCGAGTATATTAGAAAAATAAACTATACTTCAAGTAAAGATACATTAAAAATAATAGAAGAGAATTTAGGAAAGTTAGAGAAATTTTATAAAAAAATTAATGATAATAAAAAATTACATCAAAATTTTCCAGTTATTTTAAAAGGGGTAGAAAATATCAATATTAATATAAATTCTGCTACAAAATCTTTTCCTATAAATAGACTAGATAAAGAAAAACTAGATAAAACTTTAACTTTATGTACTTTTGAAACAAATGTAGAGCCTAAAACAGATCCTCGTTTTTTAACATTTTATAAATTACAAGAAAAATATCATCTTAGATTTAGTTTTATTACTTTATTTAGGACAATAGGATATGGACAAGATAAAAAAAATAAAGAAATAAAACTTTGTTTTGTAAAAATAAAATATAAAGACTTATTAGATTTAACAAATACTAATAAATTACAAATACATATTTCAACTGGAAATCAATATATATTAAATGTAAGAAAAGTAGGAGAGAATAGATCTAAAAGATATAGATATGGTTTTGTAATTTTAGATAAAGAAGCAAGAATAAATAAAACTAATAAAGAAGCTAAAAGAACACATTGTCTTGAAAATACATTAGAAAAATATGAGTTCCCATTCCCAACGATTTGTAAAATTTATATCAAAGAAAAAAAAGGTATTCAAATGAATATATTTTAATATGTTAATATCATATGTTATAAAAGTACGTGTTTTTACAAAAGAAGAATTTTTAAAGGTATTTAACACCTATAACTTTTTGGAAAGGCCTTAAAAAGGATTTTAGAAGTTCAATTTTTTTAGAAAAGATTATTAAATAATGTAACAAGGGTAAATCCCTTGTTTTTTTTATTTAATTTCTTTTTTATTTTTCAGCCTGCGAATTTTTGCAAATTTTCTCTTTCAGCCCGGTAAATTAACATCAAGCTCTTCGAGTTTTTTGAAAACTTTTTTTTACACTTCGTTCCTCAAAAACTTTTCAAAAAAATATTGATTTCCCTCGAAAATTTGCTTATTCTTGGCTAACTAAAAAATAAAAAAAAGAAAAAAATCATTTTTGATGGGAGGAGTATATATGATGACATTAGAGAAAGCCAAAGAAAATTTATTTAAAGGAAAAAAATTAAATTATTTAGAAGCTTTACAATCAAAATTAGAATTAATCAGAAATCAAGATGTTTTAGAAGTAGATGTAGAAAATATAAGAATAGAAAAAATTGAAAATAGTTACTACTTAAAATATCAAGATTTAGAAGATGAAATATTAATAGCAAGAGCAGAAAGATAATAAATAAAAGGGGTACATCTAAGGGTGTACCCTATAGGAAAAATTCAAAATAGGAGGTAAAAAAATGGGTTTAGATCAATATTTTTATAAAACAAAGAAAAGTATGTCAGAGAAAGATATTCAAGAATTAAATAGAAAGGTAAATTACGGGGATATTAGCTTAGAAAAATTTGAAGAAACGGCCGAATGTATAAAGTATTTTAATAAAAATTATGATTTACAAGAAGCAGTTTTTGAAGTATGGAAAAAGAAGAAAAAAAATGATGATATAGACAGTTTTAATTATAAGTTTTTAAAATTAACTAAACGGGATTTTAATTTTTTAACAAAGATAGTACAAGAACAAAAAAATATAGAAATTCTAAAAAAAATAGAAGCAAAACTAGACACACATAATATATATTTTTATAGTTCGTGGTAATTTTATATTGTTTTAATTATCGGATTTTTAAAAATAGGTAAAAAAAGAGTAATACTTTTAGTATTACTCTTTTTTATCTTTCTATGCTACGACTTTTTTCTTTAGAAACTTTTTGTTCTTTTTTAGGCTCTATTTTTAGATCCTTAAAGTGTTCTTTTTTAAATTCCTTAGATATATCTAATTGTGCTATATTATAAAATTCTATATCTTTAGTTATTAATTTATCATCTTTCTTTAATACTACTGGAACAGTTGTAGCTGATCCATCTACTACCTTTAGATTATTTTTTTCAACTTCTACTTTACTGATCCATTGGTTAGTATCATATTTTGGCAGCTCATACCCTTTAAGAGTTTTTAATTCATGCCCTGTCAATGGATTATAGGCTATTTGTTGTTGTTTTTTTTTACTTCTAATACTTGACTATATTCTAAAGCTTTTTCTTCAAGTAATTTAAAATCTACTGTATTTTTTACATAACCTATATCTAAATTTTGAGATTTATGTTGATATAATTTTTTTGCATTTTTTATAATAAGATCTTTATTTTTATTGATAAACTTTATTTCATTATATACCATAGTTTTATATTTTATATCTTTTTCATTATCAATATCATAGATTTTAATTAAATTTTCATCAACGATTGGTATCATATTACTAAGTTGAATTTTTCCAAGTAAAGATTTTGTTTTATCTTTATTTTCTTTAACTATTCTTATAAGAGGGATAACACTTGGCCTAATTTCTCCATTTGGAAAATAATCTTTTGTTGATTTACCGGAAGAAAGAGGTGCAAAATATTTAAAGTTATTAATTTCTAAAATAACACCTAAATATTTTCTTGAAAACTGATAATCTTTTCCTTTTGAATTTTCAACCTTATTATCTATAGAATGTAGATAGTCTATATATTCTTCATTTAATTCATATATTTTCATAATTACTAACTCCTATTGAAAAAAACCACCTGTTAGAAAAGGTGGTTTTTTGATTTTATAGTTCTTCGTTTATGGTAGAAGCTCACCCGATTTATATAGTTCCTCGTTTATGGTAGAGGCTCACCCGATTTATATAGTTCCTCGTTTATGGTAGAGGCTCACCCGATTTTTTAGTACTTAAATTATACCATAATTCCTTATTATTTTCAACTATTTATTTAAAATATATTTCATTATTTTGAAGTAATATGAATAATATTACTCTTTTATCTTTCTATACTATGACTTTTTCCTTTAGATAGTGCTTTCTATTTCTTAGGCTCTATTTTTAGATCCTCAAAGTATTCTTTTTCAAATTCCTTAGATATATCTAATTGTGCCATATTGTAAAACTCTATATTTTTAGATATTAGTTATCCTCTTTCTATTGTCTTTAATTTTTTAAAATTTTAGAAACCTTTTATTATTTTCTTCAATAAAAAAAGTCCATGTTATATGGACTTTTTATTTTACTATTATTTTTTATAGTACATTACTCATATTTATTATTATTTCCCACAACATTTTTTATATTTTTTACCACTACCACAGGCACATAATTCATTTCTTCCTTGCTTTTTTTCTACTCTTCGTGGTTCATTTTGTAATTTTTCCCTTTCCAAATTATACTTAAATTTATGAATTTCTCCAAATATTTTCTGTTGTTGAACATACAAATTTACTTCTTTTGTATTTTCTAAAATTTCAAATCTATCTAAAATAACTTGTCCATCATCAATTAAAGTATTATCCGGAACAAAACAAATATATTCTTCTCCATCTTCTTGTGGTGTAACATCTATTAATTCATTATCTTGTGTCTTTAAGACACAATGAGCTTCTGCTTTAACTAATCTATCATAGAGATCATACCATATTATCCACCCTAATTGTTTACTTCCCATACCTTGTTTTTCAAATAATTCAACATTAAAAAAACACTCCAACTTTTTACTTCTTATATCTTTTAATTTTTGTACTTCCAAAAATATTGGCTCTTCTGAACTTAAATTTTCTAAAAAAGGCTTAATTTTACTTAATTTTTCTATTTTAGGAGTAGTAAAACTATTTCCTAAAGTTTTATTAAATTTATTCATAATTCTTTCTCCTTTCTATATTTTAAATTAGTTGATATTTTAAAACTCTATAAATAATTCTGCTTTATATATTATATCTTTTCTTTTTATTATTCCTATGTATCTACCATCAAAAGAATTTTTTACTTTAGAAAGTAATAGATATTCATTATCATTTTTAGGCTGTAATGTAAGTTGTTTTTTTGAAGAAATTGCTATTATTTTATCAAACTTCATATTTTACCTCTAT
>ERZ791906.527-NODE-527-length-43466-cov-4.123149_pt1 | contig 43466 bp, 30 predicted proteins | sample MGYA00510146_ERZ791906 | MGnify/ENA primary metagenome ERZ791906 (study PRJEB30046, sample SAMN00792096) | human gut metagenome | study: EMG produced TPA metagenomics assembly of the A metagenome-wide association study of gut microbiota in type 2... | reverse complement strand
ATCATAGCGGGCTGTGGTAGCTACCGACGTATGACCCATCGCTCTTTGTAAAATAAACAGGTCACAACCCTGTTCCAGCATCCGAGTCGCAAAGGTTCTGCGTAAATCATGCGGCCGGACTTTACCGATCAGTGCAAGTTCAGCTCTCTTTTGAAGAATCCTATAGATTGATGACGGCTGCATTTCTCTAAAAATGAACTTGCTGTGATCTGCGCCCGGGCAGATCCGGGGAAAGAAAATTCCGGGTATGTAAGAAATGAGGTTGGAAATCACCCCTGACGAGAGGATCACATTGGCAGAACCTGACAGGGGATGAAAAGGAAGTTTGGTTGGAACGCGCTTCACAAACTGAACGTCCCAACCAGATTTTTACCAAATTATTGGGTAAGGATCTCACCAGTGTCTTCATCCACAACCAACTCTGATTCCGCGGTCGCATCCTGCGATTCTTCGTCCAGAGTTTCGGTGGTAAATAAGGGTTCATCCGAGAGAACGTTTGGCCCGATGGAAAGACCTCCGCTGTCTATGATGCTTTGTAGATTGTTCTTCCTGTAGAGACTACGGGCGCGCAATGTTTCAAATGAATACCCTCGTCCCTTCATGTTGGTTTCACGGATTAGGCGGTTCGCGCATTCCGTATAACCGTTCGTGATCGCGATCGGGCAATCCCAATAGTTAAATATCTGCTCGTAGAAGTTGTGAACGGTCTTTGCTAGATCTCTAAAACTGTCGAATAGGCTTTCCCCTGGAATACTTTGTTCCCATTGAGCGAAAGCCTTCATTGCATTGTCCTTTGATGCCGGGTTGTTGTCCCAGATGTCGAAGAAGTCTTCTTTAAGGTCAAATGCGACTGCCAGCGGTTGTAGCACTGGATCTTTGCGAAGAAGTCGTATCTTCGACGATTCATCCGAGGTCAAGCTACGACGTCTGGTTTTGAGCGTATAAGCAAGACCGCGTTTCGTGTTGATACGGTTCTTCTTGGTCATGTTTTGCTGAAGCCCTCGTCGAATCGTGTCGATTGCTTCATTGGCCTTCATGACGACATGGAAATGGTCGATTACCCAGAGAGCGTTTGGCAGAGCGTGACCGATACTTTTCTCGAACGGACGGTACATGTCGGAGCATACCCATAAAACCCGTTCACGATCGGGCATCTTCATGAAGTATTCGGTCAGAGCCGCCTGATTGCGTCCCTTCAGCATGTCGTACATGGTCCGGTGTTCAAGGTCGGTGATGACGGTGACTTCGCCGATCTTCTTGATTTTGATCTCGTCAATGCCTAAGAACGCAGGTGTTCTGAATCTTAGTTTTTGATGGTGCTCGCGAACAAACTCCTGAAACACGTCCTTGATCGTCACGTGGGACAGGGTGTAATCATCGCTGACATGACGAAATGTAGAAATCAATGATTTCTGGGCAATATCCGTGTAGGCACGAGAAGTCATCTTGTGGTTCACATTGACGTTCTCGAATATTGGTTGCCAAATATTTCCGCAGACGGTGCATCGACGACGCGGGAACGTGATGTGGATCTGTGCAGGCTTGCCTCCCCATGGGGTATCCATGACCTTCAGGTCGCGGTATCCGTGACTATGAGTCTTTCCTACACATTTCGGGCATTCCTCTGGTTCCTTCCCACAGTAGTTCAGGTGAAAGATTGTGTAATGTTTTTTTCCTGCCTCATTGATCTCCTGAGTGGAAACAAGATTGCAGTCTCGTATGCCGAACAGCTCCAGAATCATGGAATTACTTCCGTCCATGGTTTCGCTCCCTTTCAACCAGTTCGACGTATTTCTGGATTTCAGGAATGTTGTAGCGACTGCCCTTGGCGATCTGATCGTAGATTTGATCTGCGAGCGATGCGATGGCCTGTGGGTCGTTCATGATCTGAGCAGCTAGGTTGCCGGTCTCGTTATTCACCATGGATACCAGTGCCATTTTGATCTGATTCTTCAACCGACCGTCGTTGATCAGGGATTCCTTCGAATTGGTTGAGTTGGTGATCCGCATGTGAGTGACCTGATCCGTGTCCACATAGTCAATAATGAAGTTGACAGCGCGGGCGGCGGCAACCACGTTTACGTTGTCGCCCCAGGTTTCATTGAGCTTGGCAACGATGCGCTTCAGACTCTGCCGGCGGGATGCGTTCGACTGACCGGTACCGGCCTTCATGGGATGGAGCTCCCGTTCCTTGTTTTGATCGTCTCGACGCAACTTGTCGATACGGTAATCGGTGAGCACAAGGCCTTTAATGTCTATTTGGTCGAGCCCGGTGTCGGCAAGTCGATTGCTGAGTAGCTTGGCAAACCCGTTGAACACCTCAAGATCGGGCTCTCCGAGGTCGATGATCTGACTCAGGAACATGTACGCGGAGCAAAAGCGCTTCAGGAGTTTGCGGAAAGTTACAAGCTTGTCTCTCTCCTCTTGTTCTTCCTGCATCCGGCGTTTGGCCTGAGTGATGGATGCTTCATCATCATTGCGTTCAGACTGCTCCAGCACGTTGGCCCATGTGGCATAAGCCGTTGTATGTGCCCGATATCGGCTCAACCATCGTTCAGCCGGCAAATCCACCGCGTTGTAGAGGCGTTGCCGGTAGGAGTCCTTGCCGTTGACTGCATCCGTGATGGCTTTGTACTGCGCATCCCGGTACTTTGTGAAATCATCTGCTGTGTAGATGTCGGCCTGATCAAGCTGATTCTTGATCGCGTAGACCACGTTCGGGTCCTGCGCTTGGCTCATGTGCGCCCCGGTGTCGTACTTGCGGAATGCGTTCACCACAGTGTCCGGATCATTGACGAAGTCGAGAATGAACACATGGTCCTTGCCGGCGTAGATGCGGTTGACGCGAGAATAGGTCTGAACGATCTCGATGTCGCTGGCGATCGGCTTGTCGATGTAGAGGGCACACAGCTTCGGTTGGTCGAAGCCCGTCTGGAACTTGTTGGCTACGATCATTAACCGGTACTCAGGCGTATCGAAAGCGTTTTCAACGCTTAGGTAGCCGAGATTGTTCATGTTCGATTCGGTGTAGTCGTATTCCGTGTCAATAGCTGCGAACGGGTGCCCCTTCAAATACTCGTCGTCAGCCAGAACGCATTTCGCTCCGCTTACCTTGTCAGAGAATGCGACAAGGGGCTCTCCCGGCACCTTGAACTGCAAGTGCGGTTCGATCTTGCTCCGGTCGTATTCGGGGTGAGCTTTCAGATAGGCGTCAAACGCGTACTTGTAGCGGACCACGGAAGGCCGGCCGGACGTGATGATCATCGCCTTGGATTCTCCGTTGAGCAACGGAGCTACGTTTCGCATGAAATGTTCGATGATCAGCGCGGTCTTTTCCATCACGTTCGTCGCGTGCAGAGACTTCCACCGAGCGATGGCGCGACGTGCGCGCTTCTCATCTACCAATTTGTCCGGCGTGTATTCCTCGGCCAGCTTGTACGCGGTACGGTAGGGCATGTATCCCGAGAGCGGGTCGATGATGTAGCCCTCTTCAATGGCCTGTCGCATAGGGTATTTATGGAATGAGCCGGGGATGTCCCGGCCATTTTTGTCCAAATTGCCCGTCGGACGCCCGAACAGCGTCATGGTTTCGGCCTTGGGAGTTGCCGTGAAGGCAAAGAACGAAACGTTCTTCGGCATCACATTCGCGGCCTGCATGCGGGTGAAGTATTCCGTCACCATGTCCTCGTCGGTCATGTCGGAATCTGCGATGCGCTCGATTGTTTCCTTGCCGACGGCGAACTTGAGCTTGTCGGAAGCCATGTTCAAAGCACCCTTCAGGGCGGCTGCGCTGCTCCCCTCCTGGGCGGAGTGTGCTTCGTCGATGATCACGGCAAAATTGCGTCCGCTGAGGTTCGGATCCGAAACGATCATCGGCCAGGCGTACAAGAAGGTTTGCAGCGTAACCACGATGATCTCTCGGCGATCAGACAGGGCTTTGGCGACCTGCTTGCTCTTCGACGCATCCGAGGTACGGCGTCCCTCTGCATTCGTGCCGATTTCAGTCACATAGCCGGGCGTCTTCTTGAGTTGCTTGATCGTCTTCTTTATGTTGTTGTCGAGACTGAGACGGTCGGTCACGACGATTACGCTGGAAAACACGCGACCGCCTGCGGCGTCGCGTACGTTCGCCAGTTCGTGCGCCGTCCACGTGATGGTCTCCGTCTTTCCGCTTCCCGCAGAATGTTCGATCAAGTACCGCTGCCCCTCGCCGTTTACACGCACGTCAGCAAGCATGCGGGTGACTGCATCCCATTGATGGAAGCGCGGAAAGATTTGGGTATGGCGCTCCCTCACGCGTCCGGTCGCATCTTCCTTCTTGGAAACTTCTTCGAAGACAAACGATTGGAAGATATGCAGCCAATTATCCCGTTGACACAGCTGCTCCCAGAAATACGAGGTTCGATAACCGCCTTCGGCGGCAGGTGGATTGCCCGCATGTCCATCCTCCGTTCCCTTATTGAAAGGCAGAAACCGCGGCTTTTCGCCCGATAGGTTCGTGCACATCCAGATCTCGTCCTCACTGATCGCGAAGTGGACGACCGCGCCGCGTTTATACATCAGGAGGTAGTTTCGGCGTTTTGTGCCGGGCTCGATCGGTTTACGTTCCGTCCGATACTCGTCAATTGCATCCTTGACCGACTGAGTGAGTTCGGTCTTGACCTCGGCTGTTGCGACAGGAATGCCGTTCACAAAGAACACAAGATCAAGCGATTTGTTCCCCTGTGTCTGGTAGTGAACCTGACGCATCACGCGCAGGATGTTCGCACCATAATCGCGCTGCGCGTTCTTGATGCGCGGGTCAGACGGATAGGGAGCCGCTCCCATGATGGTCTGGTAACCCGCGTATGGGAAGCCGTTGCGGATCACACTGATCGTGCCGTCCGTTTCCAACGCCTGCACAAGTTGCAACCGCAGGTTGTTCTCCCAGTTCCCGCCCTGCACGCGCTCCATCTTTTCTAGCTTCTCCGGAACGGTTGTGCGTTGGAACTCGATGAAGTCCGGCCAATACAGAGCGGTTTGAGGGTCGAACCCTTCGTCCGTATTGCTTACGCGCCAACCGGAACCATTCAGACCGGACAGCATCCGTGTCAGGTATTTCTCGAAATGAACTTCTCGGTGAAGATCGTTGGTTACGGTCATAGCGACTCCTTCGTGCAATCAATTCGTCCGGTCACGGCTGCGTGAATCAAGCTTCGACGGTATTCTTCCAACTTTTCTATAAGTTTGTTCTGTCGAGCAATCGCTTCATCAATCGCTACATACTGATGCTCCAAGTATGAAGCTATTTCTATTTGCTCTTTATAGGATGGAAGCGGAATGTAGAAATTCGAGATGAGTTTAATGCTCAGATTTGGCTGACCTGAACCGACGGCAGCTTCTCTGATGGGATCGTAAATAGCGCGCAAAACCATCCAAAGATAGGTCTTATGTATATTTGAAATTAAAGTAAACGCAACACATGCTTGGTTGATGGCAGCATCGATACCTAAGCAACCAGTTGTACCACGAGTTTTCCCCTGTCCATACATAGCCATTAGAAGTGTTCCCTTTGGGAATAACTTAGCGGAAGAGTAAGATAAACCTAAATCTGTAATGTGCTCTTCAGTTTCAAGAACAAGTCCATCTTTAAGTTCCCCTGTTTTAACCCAAGGAATATTCCCTTCCCAGTATTCAGGATGTTCTCTGCTTGGTGTCCCTCCGCTCGAAAGTCGTGCTACGAACTTGATCCGTCTTGCATCCCAAGAGGAAGGGATCATCCCGATCCAATCGACTCCGCTGTCTTTCATGGGAACACCAGGATCAAGTCCCTTGGTCACGGTTTTAGTAATGACCGCGCGGCGGTACTCTTCCAACTTCTCAATCGCCTGACGATGCCGAGAGATGGCTTCGTCGATAGGGTCGCACCGAGCATCCAAAAAAGACACTATGGAACGTCGCACATCGGCTGGCGGCAAAACGACGTATGCCTCACTAAGAATTCTCTGGTTTACGCTAAAAAGTTTGACATCAACAAGTTGACGCCGTAGCTGATGACGCCAGGCGTCAGTGCGAAATTGATACGCAAGAAACTTATTGTCAGTTTCATACAGAGGGTTAAGCACAATAGTGTGATAACCACCATAGATTGTTTTCTCTAAATTGTTATAGGCGCAATTTCCGACGCCGGCAAGGTCTTCCGATGTGTCAGCAAATACAAATCCGCCCTTAGCAACTAAAGACGAATCTCCTTTTTCTACAATTTCATCAGGAACATAACGAATTATGTTGTCAACAATCCCTGTCCCGAAATAATCTTTGGAGTGAATTTGCCCATAACTGATAACAGAATTCCCAGTTTCAGTTAAATCATTTTTTGTTATGTTTAACCCCTTACTGAACGTAAAGATGCTTTTCAGAGGCCTCATCTCCCATCCTTTTGGGAGATTGCCGAACCAATCGTGATTACTGATTTCTGCTTTCGTTCTCATTTGAGGAAATCCCTTAAGAAGGATTCAATTCCATCCTCAATTTCAAGGATCTCTTTGGCAATCTCACTCGGATCACGTGGTTGCTCGTGCTTGTAGAAGTAGCGATTAAAGCTAATAGATGTGCCGACAACTCCCGTCTGATCGTCTTGCAATGGACCGAAATCCTTCGCATTCATGTCGATCTCGGTCTCTGGGGCGTAAGGCCACACTTCCTTCGACATGTAATCTGTGAAGTCCATGCCCCAAGGAATATTCTCGGTGTCTTTGAGTTCGCTGTCGTAGACCTTTACGCCCTTGTCGTCCAAAGCAATGTCGGCTTCTGAAGAACGCACACCGAACACATCGACAATGGCCTTGACTAACTGCCCCTTGGCTGGCTTGGAATTGCGAATGAGCTCTCTCAACTCTTTGGCAGCGGTGTATGCCCATGTGAAATCGTGGATTTTCCCTTCATGAGACATGCCCCATGCCTGGATGGCTTTGCGATCCTCTGCCATGATTTTGCTCATAGGCTTGGAGTGCTTAAAGAGTTCATTCGTCTTTGCCGCATCTACGACGATGTTCATTCGTAGAGGTTGTCTTGTCGAAACCTGACGGAACATAAATTCCGTGGATGGGACAATTACGCTGTTGCCGTGATTATGGCCATCAATGTAGGTTCTAGTAATCCAGTCAATCTGCTCATCGCTGATCTCGTAACGCTTGTTCCCGAGATTCTTCTTCATGGGCACTCGTTTTGAAGAAGCATCGATAAGTTGGATCATGCCCTTTCTGTTTGCAGGCTTCTTATTTGACAGAATCCAGATGTAGGTGCTGATGCCCGTACGGAAGAAGATTTCCGTGGGGAGTTTTACAATGCAGTCGATGAAGTCCCGTTCGAACAACCAACGACGAATATTTGACGGGCCGCTTCCGGCGTCACCATTGAACAATGGAGAACCAGACAGCACAATGGCGGCCTTACCCCCTCCCTGATCAGTAGGAGCAAGTTTCGCGGCGACATTCTGTATGAACAGCATGCTGCTGTCCCCGATGGCGGGCAAACCAGCTCCAAACCGTCCTCTGAAACCATAGGACGCTTCTTCACGTACGGCTTGCTCCTCAACCTTCCATTCCTTACCGTAAGGAGGATTGGTAAGTTGGTAATTAAACGTTTGACCTTCGAACTTGTCGTCGGACAGCGTGTCTCCCTGATGAATGTGCTCCGAGAGGTCGCGCATCGCATCAAACTGGTCCTGACCGGCATTGCCGATGTTGCGAAGCAACAGGTTGGTTTTGCCGACGGCCCATGTCACACCTTCACGTTCCTGGCCGTAGGGGACTATGGCGGCGGGCGAAATGCCCGGGTGACGAGCCTTCCACTCGTCAAGCATGTCCAAGGCATCACTGATAAATCCGCAGGTACCGCAAGTGCCGTCGTACAACGTACGGATGGAGCCGTCGTTGGAATTGAGGAATGAGTCCTCGTTGGCGAACACAAGACTTACGGCCAATCGAACCACGTCACGCGGAGTCATGAAGTCTTCCGCGCCCTGAGCAATTTCCTCGCCGTAGCGTTGAATCAAATGCTCATAGATGTCACTCATCATTCGATCGGAGACGGTCTCGGGGCTGAGGTCGAAACTGGCGAACCTCATGCACACTTCATGTAACATGCCCTCGTTCTGCAGATCCTGACACGTCTCTCGAATCTTGAACCGAGTGAGGATATCGCGAGCGTTTGGACTGAAACCACCGACATAGGTCATCAGTGCGTCCAACGTGTTGTCCACGCCAAGGTCATTGAGACGGAAGCTGGTCACGTTGTAAAACGACTTGCCAGAGAATGCGCAATAGGCCTCATTCTCCAACCCCCATTCACGCTCGTGCAGTTCTACCGCCTTGCAGACGGCGTCACGGGTAGGCTCAAGAGCACACTCCAATCGCCTCAGCAAGGCGAACGGCAGAATCAGCTTGTTGTAGTCAGCCGGGCGGATTACGTCGCGAACCCAGTCCGCGATGCTCCAAATCTCGCCCACGTAGTCGAAAGTTGTCTTTGGTTCAACCATCGTAGATCTCCAATTTCCAACCAGAGATCTTACAAACTTAAAGCCAACTTTTCAACCTAAAAGTTACCAAACCACCCTAGTTCATGACCTCGTGATTCCATCCGGGGGAGTGCACGGTTCCAACCTCGAACTTTACATACCCAAAAATTCCGTCTTCCATTCCTCGAACCATGAGCCATTCGTCTACAATCCGGTTCAATTTTTTCGGCAAAAAGACGCGACGTTCTTTATTTCCCTTACCGATAAAGCAGAAGGATCTGCTGATACAGTCCCAATTTTTCATCTCCAACCGGACGCATTCTGCCCTTCTCAGGCCGCAGCCAAGCATTAAAGCAAATAAAGCCATATCCCGTTTTCCTTGGTTTGTACCGTCGTCGCAAGCCTTAAGGAGACCGGCGGCTTCTTTGACTGTCAGGCTTCGACCTTTGGGCAGACGTTCATATTTAACGCCTTTTAAAGCTTGGATTTTTAAGTACGACGACTGAGGCAGCTGATCCAATGTCCAAGCCTCTTTTGCCACAGTTTTGAATGCCGTCAAATAGAGATTTTGTGTTGATCCACAGCAGCCCTGAGCAGCCAATTGTTTTTGAATCTCTGTCCAATGAGTACGTTTCAATTTTGACCAATCGGCTGTCTCTATATCTTTGGCACCTAAAAAGTTAGCTATGTGCTTTAAACAGTTTGAAATCGTGATAACTGAGCGGGACGATCCGAGTCTTGCCAGATAAGCGAGGGCCGGATTCTTTTTCACGGATGATATTGTGGTATCGGCTGCAATCATTTTCTTCAAAAAGTCCAATGTTAGATAGCAAAGACACGAAAAAACTGTTCTTTGAATGCCTTTGCCAAATCCGCAGCTTGGGTCTGAGTCAAATTGACGCCGGTCACGATGACTTTTCCGCCCGTTAAAGAAACATGACCAACGAGTGACTTGGAAAGTGTGCCGGGCAAATACTTCTGGAAGAAATCCGTCAAGCTAACCTTAACTTCCTGTGGAACGGAAGAGCCAAGGCTGACATAATGTAAGTTTTGCTGTCCTGCTTTGCCGAGAGAATCAAAAATATCAAAAGCATTATTCGTCTGAAGGGTTCCCGAAGAAGTCATGAATCCGCTCTGGATCTGGAACCCGTTCTGGAAATTAATGTTGCCCGTGTTGTGCAGATTGCCGGCAATTGTGAAGCGGTTCGCTTCCGTCCAATTGCCGTTATTCGTCAGCGTTCCGGTGCTTGTAAGATTGCCTTGAGTATTGACGTTTCCAGTCAATGTTAATCTGGCAATGTTTTCAAGAGATCCGCCAAGATTTGAGTTGCCGATGGTTAAAGTACCGGAATTTTTAGTTGACCCTCCGGACTGGTTGAAATTAGTGATAGATAGAGTTCCAAAATTACTTAGAGAACCGTTCTCTTTATTGATGGTGCCAAAAGCATAAGAACCATTGGTTACCGAAACTTGTCCCGCTTTTTGTGTCAGGAGACCCGTTTGATTAAGCGAACCCCCGGCTAAAACGAAGGATCTTCCTATTGAAAAATTGCCTGCTCTCTGGCCGACGGTAATTGGTTGCTGTGTTACTAGAGAGCCGCTGTTCAAAACAAGTTCATCACGGATATAAATATTATTGGTGGAATTTTGGTTAAATGAACCTCCGTTAATGTTAAGACGGCCAATTTCTCCGGAAACATTCATGTTTTTAGATGCGAGATTGAAGTTTCCCCAATTGTTAAGAGTTCCGATGCTAAAACTGCCTGTACCTGAGGTATGGACATCCGTTCCCAGTCCGCTACCAGTTTTATGTCCGGTATTAAAGAACGAACCGTACAAATTCATTGTTCCGCTAACAACCAAGCGAGAAGTTAACGGGACATATTGATAGTTAACAGCTCTGGAGCCGAGGTAAAGCCAACCGGAAACATTTAGGTCTCTGGTTGTTAAAGAAGCATTGACATTACTCGCGCTTCCGTTTCCTACTTGACCGATAGAGACCCACGTTTCAGGGCCAAAAGTTGTTGTGCCGTTGACTACCAAATTGACGTTAGAGAAGTGTTCGTTGTCAGAAACACAGCCGATTAGCAAATCATCACGTGAATCTGTCGTGGTCGTTCTAAGGTTGTAATCAAAATTGCCATTGATCGTTGTATCTTCACTGATAAAGAAGATATGGTTGTACTTATTGGGCAACCGAGAGTCGGCGTCATGGACATTCCCGTTAATAACAACTGCGGCTTGTGAAGATCCAGATAGCAACAGACCAATGGAACCGATGAGTACGGTGGCTTTCCCCGTATTTTGCCTTGCAGCTGTTATCGCTTCGGAAACAGCAACAAAGCATCCTCGGGACTGGTTCCAAATCTTTTTAAAGATTTTGTTCATATGTTTTTTCTCCTAGGAAAAAGAAACTCAAACGTTTCCATCAGCACCGTCCGAAAACGACACTGGTGGAAACGTTCGAGGATTGGAGAAAAAACTGTTCTTTGAATGCCTTTGTAGAGGCCCACTCTTTCTTAGAGGAGCTTTAAGAATTAATTATTGAAAAATTTTATTTTGCTTACTAATAATTTCTAAGTGAGAAGAGCCCTAACCGTTCAATCAGAACGGCACCGTTTCCATTAAGAGCGGACCGATGCGGGGCAAATCTTTCCAACAGGTTGTATATCCCGGGCTCAAACGCGCACGGGACATTTCCCAAGCGTCTTTGCCTAATTTAGAAGCCGCAAAGCAGAGCGTATTTTTACCGTAGCGGGTGTTGATGGAATCCATCAGTTCACAGATGATCTGCTGTTGTTCGGTTTCCGTCTCTTCAAAAAGATCCTTGGTGACAGAGCCTTTCGGGACGACTTCTCCGACATAGACACCGGCGCGTTTATAGAGGCAGTCTCTACGGTAAGTTTGATTAAGCAATCGCCGAGCGTAATGAATAATCGTATTGGTATCCGAAATAGGATAAGGAAGGCCAACGCACGGATAAGCGTGCTGCTGGACATCCTGAAGGCGGAAAGGATTCGTGTTTAAGACAATACCGACGGTGTGCGCTACCGTACCTTCGCGGCGCAAGGTTCTTCCGCATTCCTGTGCATGGAACGTGATGGCGCCCAGCAAGTCATCTTTGTCGCAGACTAAATGACTGAAGCTGCGGCTTCTCATGATTTGCTGTCTTTTTGGTTTTACAAGTTCCAGTGGAATGCAGGACGTTCCCTGAAGTTCTCGAACCGTCATGGAAAGCGTAATGCCAAACCGATTTCGGATGGCCTCTGCATCTGCACGGGCTAAATCTAAGGCCGTCCGAATACCCATCTTTTCTAGGTGTTCCGTATAACGTCTCCCTACACCCCAAATTTCAGAAACTGGTTCGCAAGCAAGCGCTTTTGCCTGCCGCTGAGGCGTTAAGTCGAGCCAATTGCAAACGCCTTTTAGGCCGCCATAGTGTTTCGCTAAATGGTTGCAGTATTTGGCTAAAGTTTTTGTCGGCGCGATACCGACACACGTTGGAATTCCTACATCCTTAAATACTTTGTCTTTAATCCGAAAACCTAACTGGGTTAGATCAGTACCCAGACCTTCGTAGCCGCTCATGTTGGCGAAGCACTCATCAATACTGTACGGATCAATGCAGTCAACTTGGGAGGCGATGGTTGACATCATCCGCCCGGAGAGATTGGCGTAGAGTTCGTAGTTGCTTGAGAAAACGGCGACGTTTTCCCGTATACAGAATTCTTCGATCTGAAAGTACGGCTGGCACATTTTGATGCCGAGCTTTTTGGCTTCCTTCGATCGAGCAACGACACACCCGTCGTTATTACTGAGCACAATTACGGGACGGTCAGTTAAGTCCGGACGAAAAACTTTTTCGCAGGAGGCAAAGAAAGAGTTTCCGTCCACCAGCGCGAACACCTGCATAGCTAGTTGCTTTTAATCGTGTACTTCACGACGCCGATAAAGCGCCATTCATCGTAGTCTTTCGGGAGGATGGGCTTGTAGATCGGATTTGAGCTTTCAGGGAGCAGACGCAGTCCTTTATCGTCTTTCATATAGCGTTTAACAGTGAATTCATTGTTAATGCTCATGATGACAATGTCTCCGTTCTTGGGTTCCGGCGAGCGGTCGACAACCAAGAGGTCGCCTTCGTCCATACCGGCCAAGTCCATTGAGTCGCCTGTTACGTAGACGAAGAATGTTGAGGCAGGGTTGGAGACTAAGTATTCATTCAAATCCAGCGACTTGTCTACATAGCTTTCGGCCGGAGAAGGAAAGCCGGCCTGAACGCCGCATTCGTAGACAGGAATGCTCAGGTGCGTCGGATTCATGGCCGGAACGAGAATCTGGTCTGTGCAGAGGGTACGAGCAGGTTCTGCGACACGTTCAAGTTCACAGCGAAGCCATTTTGCGCCGCCTAACTGCTTGAAAACAGGAACCAGTTCATCTGTAAGGCAAATGGAAACACGTCTTGTATTACCAAGACCTTTGCGGCCGGCACCTTCACGAGCGCCCCCGCGGTTTTCTTTTTTAGTTGTTTTATCCATGATGAAGTAAAAAAGGAAAAATTTTGAAATAATCATACTATTTCAAAATTTTGTAGTCAATTATTCCCGTTGCTATATCAAGGATACCAACCGCTTTAAAAAACCTTAGAATAGTCCCAGACGAACTCCGACCGGTTTTAGTGTCTTCTAGGTCGGCAAAGGTTAGCCCTGCATCAGCAGGGCTTTTCCTTCTAATAATTTTACAATTTTAACTGGTCACCAAAATGGTCACTAAATTCTTCTTTAAGTTGCTATCTATTTGAATTTAAATTAGTTTAAATTCTCCCCCTCTCCGCCAACCGATTCTAATTATTCAAATGGTTAGGGTTCTTCTTCGAAAAAAGCACCATCGAAAACACCACCGTAACTGGTAGCTTTTGTTTTTTCTTTTCTTCAGACTTGAACTGTCCAATCTCGGCTTGCGGTTGGAAGAGGTGTTTTTTGCCCCTCAATCTTTATTGAGGATTCTCGCAGACCCTTAATATCTCTGAATTTTACGCAGTAAGCATCCTTACGATTTAGACTCGTTTCTTTAACGACGGGTGCAGTAGCGATACTGAACCTGCTGGACTAGAAGAATCAGGAACGGAGGAAAAGGACCCATGAAATCTCTGCACAGCTTCTAGTCCTTTCGTTATCAATTTCCTAAAAACAAGCCATATAAACAAGTCACCCGGGGCTTATTTAGCTTATTTAATTAGTGAGAGTTCTCCTTGTTCACAGGAGCCTTTCTATCTAACCCATTTATCCTTTCGGATTGCTGATTGCCTAAATTCCTTGGGCGTCATACCTGTTCGCTGCTTAAAGAAACGCGTAAAGTGCTGAGGATGCGTAAAACCTAGATCGTAAGCAATAGTGCTCACAAAATCTTTTGACAAAACCAGTCTCTGCCGCGCACACTCCAAAATGTGGTTTCCGATTAATTCTTGCGGCGTTTTACCGGTTTCTTTCTTTATGAGCTCGCCAAAATAACCGGGGGAAAGATTCGCTTTTTCCGCAAAATAAGAAACCGAAGGAAAACCATTCGTGCTACGGCCCTCAACGTAAAAACCTTTGAGCTGGACTCGGAAGTTTTGCAATATCTTGAGGTTAATGGCGTGCCGAGTCCCGAACTGTCTAACATAGAAAGAATTGACGCAATCCAGCAAAAGTTGAATCCGGCTCGCCAAAATATCTCTTGTATGCCATGCCGCCGGAACTCTAAGATGTTCAGCGATTTCCTGAAGGGCCCTTCTAAAAATATCCCTTTCAGAATCAGATAAATGCAGAGATTCGGCCTCTTTATATGAAAAGAAGGTGTACTTCCCCATCGTTAAACCCAAGGGCGTCCCTTCTATTAAATCGAGATGAAACAAAAGTCCGATGACGTCGGGTCTTACCTGCGCTTCAGGACTATCAAGACGTGCTCGCTGTCCCGGAGCAAACATAACCAAAGTGCCGCTCGTATAGTCGCAGGGATAAGCTCCGTACTTTAACGAACACACTGACACATCCTTCAAATAGAGAGCATAAACCCCGTACTCCATCTCAAGGTTGTTCGGCGACTTCTGAGCTGTTTTAAAATCAATTACTCCAATTAAAGGTGATTGATCTTTCAATCCGTATAACTCTGAAAACGTTTTAGCCGAATCAAGTTTGACTTCTTTCAGTTTTCTTTCCATTGATGCAATTTACGCCAAAAAATTGTTTTGAGAAATTGCTAAAAGAATCTGGGTATGAATATCCGAAAGAAAGGTAACCCACGCCACGGCTTTATTCTCAGGTAAACGACGGTGGGAGTATGTTTTCCATCAAGAACTGGGTGTCTATTCCATTAAGTAGGACGGTTAATCAGACAATCCAATGATGGAAATTCACATTTTTTTGGAAAGCTAACTTTGCGATTGTTTTCAGAAATACATACAACGCCAAGTTAGAACTTTCAGCCTGTTATGGCCTCAAGGCTTTATCCTAGGAGTGGCATAATTAAGAATTAACGATTTGTATCTTTCGAAGGACAAATCTTAGGGCGCTTTTTTAGAAACGCCCCTAACTATAAATTTTTAGAAAGATTGCCATGACTTATAAGAAGCACATTTCGCAAAGCAACGACTTGTTAGACGGATTCTCGTCGGCTTTTGCGGGCATAAAAAGTCATTCCAACCTTCCGAGCGGTACAACTCCGTTCATCTGGGCGATCGCGGTCCTCATTGTCGTCATCTTCTCGGCTTTCTATTTCAACGTGCGTGCCAATAACGAAACTATTCTCAGAACTAATCTGATGAAGAGCACGGCAAAGGTTGCCGATAACATTGAAATGAGAATGCGGGGCATCTCCGCCTCCATGGCCCGCATGATCGAAAAAATGGAGCTGGACGGTATCAACCCCGCCGTTGTAAATAAGTACGGCAGAGAAATTATCTCGTCGAGCCCCGAAGTTATTCTGCTTCGTGTCATTGAACCGAGCGGCAAAGGCCTGGAGTCTGTTGTAAATCCTCGGCTTGGCAGAAGCGATCTTCGTCAATATAACTATCTGGATTATCCGCAGGTCGTCCGCGATGCGATCGGAGACGCCTTCCTCTCTAACCGCGTTTCTTACTCTTCTTTCTGGTTTACGCCCGGCGACATTTCTTCGCCTTCTGTCGTCATCATTTATCCCTTTGCCATCGGCGAAAAAACATATGCTCTCCTCGCCAGACTGTCGCTGAACAAACTTTTGGAAGTTTCAACTCCTCAGTCGCTGCTTTCCGATTACGAATTCTCATTCCTTCACGGAACAAAAGAAATTGCCGGCCGAGCTGCCTACAACCCGCCGGATGACTACACCATCCCGAGTTACGTACGCGCAGCTGACCCGCTGCCGCCTTCCATTCAGTTGTACGGCTGCAACGTTCTCGAACGCCCAAAGATCTTTGCCAGCCCGCTGATTTATTGGCTGGGCGCTCTGATGCTGTTTCTGCTTCTATCACTCTTTTTCCTCAACCGCGAAATGCGCAGGAATCAGTCTGATCTTGAACGCGCATTAAAAGAACTGGAACTTCGCCGCTCCATCGAAGATTCCATGAACCTGGCTTTAATCATCACCGACTTGGACAACAAGATCGTCTATACAAACGGTCAAACTGAGGAAATTACCGGTTACTCAGAAGAAGAACTTTTGGGCAAGACACCGCCTTATCCCTTCTGGGGAGACGGATCTGAACTTCCATCACAGCTGCTGAAAGACCGTCCTCATGAAGAACCCGGTAAGCCGTACCGCTTTGACCTGACGATCCGCCGCAAAAATGATGAAACGCTTGAAGCGCTGATGCTGGCGATGCCTTTCTACTCGGCATACAACGAACATATCGGCTGGATTTATATGATCCAGGACAACACTGTCGAGGCTCAGTCCATGAACCTCACGAACGACTCTATCGCTTCCTACGAAAGACTTCTGAACTCTGTCTTGTCTTGTATTTCCGCCGTGATGCAGAAACCGACCGGGAGTATGTTAGGTATTCACAATAACCACTACACGGAACAGCTGGGAAATACCGCAGATGGTCACTTAGAGATTTCCAAGGCCTTTAAAGAACCGTTCGATCCGCAAGGCAATCGTCAAGGAGAGGTTTGGGTCGACTCTCTTGGCCGCTGGTTCTCCGTAGCAGAAGCCAGAGTGACACTGCCGGGCGGCTCTCACGTCACCCTTCAGTCAGCGCTGGACATCACTAAGAGAAAAATCAATGAGCAGGAATTCGAAGAGCAGACCAGTAAGATGGAAAACTCTTCGCGCCTCATTACGCTCGGCGAGATGGCCTCTACGATTACACACGAAATTAATCAGCCGCTCACCGCGATTACCGCTTATGCCAATACAGCACTGGAAGTGATTGACAGGGCGCCGGAAGTAAACAAGGCTCAGGTGCTGGAGATCTATCGAAAGATTGCTAATCAGGCTGCACGCATCGACAAAATTATTAAGAACATCAGAGCGTTTGCCAAACGCCGCCCGACAACATTGGAGTACGTGTCTTTGAATAGCGTATTCTCTGACACGATGGAGCTCGGACGTCTGATCGAGAAGAAATATGCCGGTGTTCAGGTGGTTTACGAGCTGCCTGCTGTCGTGCCTGATGTAATTTGCGATCCGGTCCAGATCATGCAGATTCTCATGAATCTTATTCGTAATGCTGCTGAGGCTATTTTGGAACACGGCAGTGAGGACAAAACCATCACGGTCAGTGCGAAGGTCGGCGCTAAAGACGTTGAATTGTCTGTCGGCGATCACGGCCCCGGAATCAGCGATACGATGAAAGCAAGCCTGTTCACACCCTTCTTTTCTACTAAGAAGAACGGCCTCGGCCTAGGTCTGAGTACTTGCCAGACAATAGCAGAGTCTCATAACTCAAGGCTCCGTGTAAGAGACAACGAAGGCGGGGGCGCCGTATTTTTCTTCGACCTGAAGATTTGTTTCACGAAAGATTCCGAGGCACAGAAACAAAAATAATTGTGTTTCAATTTAAAGAGATACGCCTTCTGTACTATCCAAGGGTGTGATTAAGATATATAATATCTTCACGTGATACAAGATATCTCAGTTAGCGATTCTTATCATCCTATAGATTAAGATAATGGATTGCTTGTAAGAATATATTAATTAGAAAGGCACATGATGATTCAGATGACCTCGAAACCCTACACTCAGGAATCTCCGGATACCGCAGGTGTTGTGTATATCGTTGAAGACGACGAAGCCGTACGTGATTCTCTCAAGTGGCTTCTCGAAGCTTCCAGCTACCGCGTTGAACTTTTCGAAAGCGGTGAAATGTTCCTCGCCAAATTCGATCCGAACGCTATCGCCGTTCTCGTCCTTGACGTCAGAATGCCGGGCATGAGCGGTTTGGAAGTTCAGGAACACCTTATCGCCAGAAAGTGCGATATTCCTATTATCTTTATCTCCGGTCACGGCGACGTTTCTATGGCAGTCTCTACCTTGAAGAAGGGGGCGGTTGACTTCATTGAAAAACCCTTTGACCAGGCCGCCCTGCGCTCTTTAATCGAAAGAATGCTGCAGGAAGCCCGTCAGCGTAAAGCCAAGGCTGAACAGCGCTCCTTGAACGACGCTCTTCTGAGCAAACTGACTCCCAGAGAGCAGCACGTTCTTGAAAGAATTGTGAGCGGCCGTCTGAATAAACAAATCTCCGCTGACTTGGGTATTTCTATTAAGACCGTTGAAGCCCACCGTGCTTCCATTATGGATAAAACCAATTCCGGCACCGTAGCAGATCTGATGCGCGTCGTCATGAATGCAAACAGACCTCCTGTCAAAGACTCCGGATCTATGAGATAGTCTTTTAGACAGCGTCACAAAGGAAGGCACACCGCCTTCCTTTTCTTTTTACGGCCTCTTCTCGGCCGAAGATCTTTTGTTACTCGTTCTTGTGAGCAAAGGTTTTAGGCTCTGTGAATATCCTTACAATGGATCGGTCTTACTTACTCTTTTCATAACAATGAACGCAAAAATAATTGATGGAAAAGCACTCGCACAATCCGTTCGAGCCGGCTTGAAGGAAAAAGTAGAACAATTCAAATTAAGTTCGAGGGCTCCCGGACTGACGGTCATTCTTGTCGGTGATAATCCGGCAAGCCAGGTTTACGTCCGCAACAAGATCAAAGCCTGCACCGATGTCGGCATTACCTCTAAATTGGAAAAGCTTCCTGCTGAAACTTCAGAAGCGGAGTTATTAGCACTTTTGGAGAAACTCAATGCCGACGATTCCGTGGATGGAATCCTTGTACAGCTCCCCCTGCCCCGTCATATCAACGAGCAAAAAGTCATTGAGACAATCCGTGCAGATAAAGACGTTGACGGTTTCCATGTTGTCAACGTCGGTTCTGTCGTGACCGGCATCGGCGGCTTCCGCAGCTGCACGCCATACGGCGTCATCAAAATGCTGGAATCCGTGGACTATCCTCTCACCGGCGCCCACGCTTTGGTCATCGGCAGAAGCAATATTGTCGGAAAACCGATGGCCATCATGCTGCTTGAAAAAAATGCCACCGTCACGGTCGCGCACAGTAAAACCAAGAATTTGAAAGAGCTCGCTCTTCAGGCCGATGTCATTGTCGCTGCGGTCGGTAAAGAAAAAGTCGTCACGGCTGATATGGTTAAACCCGGCGCCGCCGTGATTGATGTCGGTATGAATCGCAATGCCGAAGGAAAACTTTGCGGAGATGTTGACACCGAAGAAGTCGCCAAAGTTGCAGGCTATATTTCTCCGGTTCCCGGCGGTGTCGGACCGATGACCATCGCAATGCTTCTCTCTAATACGGTTGAAGCTTATGAAAAGCGTCTGCAAAAAATATCTCGGTAAGGAATCTATACATGTGTGATTTAATTAACATCCTGAGCATCATTGACGATAAGACCCAGCTGATTAATTTTCCCAAGCTTGATCCGAACAGCTTTAAACCGGCGGTGCTTGCACTGATTCAACGTCTGAAAGACACCGTAGCTTCAGTAAAAGCTTCCGATAAAGAACCGACTTGGGACACCTTAGTTACGCCGATTGAAGATGCTTCTGAAAATCTCTCCTATGTTTGGTCGGTTGTCGAACATTTGAACAGCGTGGCCGATACGCCCGAGTTGAGAGCTACGATTAATGAACTTCTTCCTCCGATTTCCGAAGTATTCAGCGAACTCGGTATGGATGAGGAACTCTATGCAAAGTACAAAGTCTTGAAAGCCGAGAAAGCTTTTGAGAAATTCTCCTCAACCCGTCAGAGGATCATTAACAAAGAGTTAGAAGGCTTTGTTCTCTCCGGCGCCGAATTAGATGACGCCGGCAAGAAGAAGATGGCCGAGATCAATCGAGAGGAAGCCGAACTTTCTCAGAAGTTCTCTGAAAATCTTCTCGACTGCACTAATGAATTTGCGCTTTACCTCCCGGAAGACACAGATGAGCTCAAAGGTGTCCCTGAGGCCGAATTGCATCTCTATGCCCAGCAGGCTGCAGCCGAGGGTGCCAAGGGCTACAAGATCACCTTGCATATGCCGAATTATCTGCCGATCATGCAGTACGCAGAAAATCGAGAGCTTCGTGAGAAGATGTATCACGCATACGTGACTCGCGCCTCTGAGTTCTCGCCTGCTGGCAAAGACAATCTGCCGATCATTAATCGTCTGCTCGAACTGCGGGTCGAAGACGCTCATCTTCTCGGCTATAAAAATTTTCCCGAAGTCTCCTTGGTTCGGAAAATGGCAGAATCTCCCGAACAAGTCGTTTCTTTCCTGCGAGAATTAGCGGCCAAGGCCAAACCAGCTGCAGAGAAAGAAATGGAAGAACTTATCGATTACGGCAAGAATATGCTAGGAATTAAGGATGTTCAGACTTGGGATCTTTCTTTCATCAGCGAAAAACTCCGTGAAGCAAAATTCTCTTACTCTGAAAATGAAGTAAAACAATACTTCACGGAACCTGCTGTTCTCCAAGGAATGTTCGGACTTGTCGAGAAGATGTTCTCGATCAAGATCAAAGAAAAGAAAGCGCCCGTCTGGAACGATGACGTCAAATTCTTTGTCATTGAAGACAAGGAAGGCAAAGAGATCGCCGGATTCTATATGGACCTTTATGCCCGCAACGGAAAGAGAGGCGGCGCATGGATGAATGACCAGATCTCCCGTCGTGAGGTTGACGGAAAAATCCAAAAACCGATTGCTTACCTTGTTTGCAACTTCGCCGCACCCGTCGGAGACAATCCTTCTCTTCTGACGTTAAGAGACGTCGAAACGATTTTCCACGAATTCGGTCACGGCCTGCATCATATGCTGACCCGCCAGACAGAATTGGCCGTATCCGGCATCAGCGGCGTGGAATGGGACGCAGTTGAAATGCCAAGCCAGTTCATGGAGAACTTCGTTTTGAATTGGGATGTGATGCAGACCATTACGCATCATGTCAAGACCGGCAAGACCATGCCGCGCGAACTCTTCGACAAACTGGTTGCTGCCAAAAACTACGGTGCCGGAATGGCAAATGTTCGCCAGATCGAATTTGCCCTCTTCGATATGCTCCTTCATATGGACACACATCCGGAAAAAGATGCGGTCCAAAAGATCCTGACTGCAGTCAGAAAAGAAGTCGCGGTCACTTTCCCGCCTGAGTACAACCGTTTTGCCAACTCCTTCTCTCATATCTTTGCGGGCGGCTATGCCGCAGGCTACTACAGCTATAAGTGGGCTGAAGTGCTCTCTGCGGATGCCTTCTCCCTCTTCCAAGAGAAAGGTATTTTCAATCCTGAGGTCGGAAACAAATGGCTGGACGAAGTTTTGTCCCGCGGCGGCAGCCGCCCGGCAATGGACAGCTTTGTTGCTTTCCGCGGCCGTAAACCTTCCGTCGACGCACTTCTCCGTCAATATGGCTTGCTGGAGACCAAATGAGCATCACGATTACGACTTGGAACGTCAATTCTCTAAAGGTTCGTCAGCCGCAGGTTTTGGACTTTCTGAAGGAAACAGAGAACAGCATTCTCTGCCTTCAGGAACTCAAGATGCAGGAGGCAGACATCGATGCGGCCGCCTTCAAAAAAGTAGGATATACGCTGGATGCATTTGGCCAGAAAACCTACAACGGTGTCGCCACAATCCTTCGTGACCCGCTGACCTTCCTTCCGGACGAAGAAGTTCGCAACATCCCCGGTTTCGAAGATCCGCAAAGCCGTCTCTTAGCCACAACGGTCCAAGTCGGCAGCGAAAAACTCCGCGTCATCAACGGATACTTTCCGAACGGTGAAACAGTTGAGAGCGAAAAGTTTCCTTATAAGCTCGCTTGGCTGGAAGCTCTGGTTCAATGGCTTCCGAGCCAGCTGGAAGAGTATCCGAACTTAGTGCTTCTCGGCGACTTTAACATCGCCCCGGAAGATCGCGATGTTTGGGATCCGGAATCTTGGGCGGAATCCGTGCTTTGCACGCCTAAAGCCAGAGAGGCTTTTCAGCGTCTTATCGATCTCGGCTTAACGGACTCTTTCCGCGTCTTTGAACAGCCGGAAAAATCCTATTCCTGGTGGGATTACCGCATGATGGCTTTCAGAAGAAACCGAGGCCTTCGTATCGACCATATTTTGATTTCCGAGGCTCTTGCCAGCAAGAACCTCGGAGTTGAAATTCACAAGAAAGTCAGAGGCAATGAACGCCCGAGTGATCACGCGCCCGTGACACTAACGCTTGATCTTTAACTCTTGAGCCGGCTGTAACGCCGGCTTTCTTTTTAGCGCTCTGGCGCGAAGCTGACCGCAGCCTCCGTCAACATCCTGGGCGGCTGAGTCACGGAATTTAAGCAATATTCCATTTGCTCGGCATGCTTCCTTTATCTTATCGATCTGCTCTGTCGACGGTCGCCGGTATGGACTGCCGTCAACAGCGTTGACGGGGATCATGTTGAGGATAGCCTGCCGAGACCACAGAGGAGTCAGCGCTTCAATCTCATCAATCCCGTCGTTGATGCCGTTAATCAAGGTCCACTGATATTGAATCGGATATTTCCCGACCTCTGCGTATTTTGCACCGTACTCTAAAATTTCTTTTACGGTTAAATCTGCGGCCCGGGGAAGCAAACTTCTGCGCTTCTCATCCATTGCGCTGTGCAGAGAGATTGCTAATGCCGGCTTGATTTCTGATTTCAGCAGCGCTTCGAAAAGTCGCCTATCACCGACAGTAGAAATAACAACCTCTTTGTATCCGATGCCGGAATACCGAACGATATGTTCAACCGCAGAAAGAACGGAACGAAGATTATGAGAAGGCTCGCCCATTCCCATCAAAACTACTTTCTTCACAGGCGCATTTCTCATGGCGTATTGGACCTGACCGGCAATCTCCAGATCGCTCAACTGTCGGATCAAACCGCTTTTTCCGGTCATACAGAAGACGCAGCCGACAGCACATCCGACTTGAGTGGATACACAGACGCCTTCTCGAGGAAGAAGCACGCATTCAATCAGCTGGCCGTCGGAGGCTTTGAGAACCCAGCGCGTGCCGGTCTCGGATTCGGCTTTTTCCTGAGCCATCAATTGATGAGTTAAGAATTCCTCTAATTGAGGCAACAGTGCCTCTGCCGCCGCAGGCAGGCGTACCTTGCTTCGGTTCAGAGGTTTGCCGGAATACCAATTGCGCCAAAAGCGATCGATGTGAACGCTTTTGCAGCCGGCTTGGATAAGTTGTTGTTCAATATCAGCGATCTTCATAACCGCCCATATTATCAAGGCCGTTAGTCTTCGCTTTCAAGTTTGAGCTCGGCGATTTTGCGTGTAATTGTATTTCGGCCGATGCCGAGTCTTGTCGCAGCATCGACTCGCCTTCCGTGCGTATACTCAAGCGCCGTCCCGATTACGATACTTTCAAAAGTATCCGATAGCTGCTTCATGAGATCGGGAGACTGACTTTTGAGCATCTCTTTGACTTCAGCTTTGAGCAGTTCCTCCCAGCTTCCGCCGAGAGTCTCCTCGCTTGAAACCTCGCTGTTTTTATGAATCTTTTCCGCTTCGCCGCGGCGGATCTCCTCAGGAAGATCCGTCACTCGGATGTGCTGGGAAGGCGCCATCACGACAAGCCAATTGCAAAGATTTTCTAATTGACGAACATTGCCGGGAAACGGGAAACGTTTTAAAAATTCCATCGCTTCCTCAGACATGATCTTGGGCTCAACGCCGAGATTCTCTGCCGACTTCTGCAGAAAATGATTGACCAAAAGCGGAATATCTTCCGGCCTTTCCCTTAAAGGAGGCAGGCGCAGGCGAATGACATTGAGACGATGGTACAAGTCTTCGCGGAAACGATTTTCCCGAACCATCGCTTCCAGATTTTGGTGCGTTGCCGCAATGATTCTGACATTGGCTTTGAGAGACTGATGGCCCCCGACGCGATAGTAATAACCGTCGGACAAAACTCTCAGGAGCCTGGTCTGAAGTTCAGCAGGCATATCACCGATTTCGTCCAGAAAGAGCGTGCCGCCTTCTGCCTGTTCGAAACGTCCGTGACGGATCGCACTGGCACCGGTGAAGGCGCCCTTTTCATGTCCGAAGAGCTCTGTTTCCATTAAGTCTTTCGGAATTGCCGCCATATTGATTGCGACAAAAGGAGCATTGGCGCGGGGACTGTGTTTGTGAAGCGCTCTCGCCACCACTTCTTTGCCGGCGCCGGACTCTCCTGTTAACAGAACGGTTGCCTTGCTTTGAGACAAACGTCCGATGGCGCGGAAGACTTCCTGCATGGCCGGCGCCTTACCGATAATTTCAGAAGCGGTTTCTTCTGACGGAGTCTGCTCTTCTTCCTCGTTCTCTTCGGTTGCTCGCCGAACGAGTTCGATGGCTTTATCGATGTCGAAAGGTTTGGGAAGATATTCAAACGCTCCGCCTTGAAAACTGGCTACGGCACTGTCCAAGTCCGAATAGGCCGTCATGATGATGATCGGAAGCTTCGGATAGGACTTCTTAATTTCTGAGAGCATTTCCAAGCCGCTTTTGCCCGGCATATGGATGTCGCTCAAAATCAAAGCAGGCTGCTCTTTCTTGATCGCCTGCAGCACGGACTCTGCTTCACTAAAAGTTTTGCAGGGGATATCTGCCTTTTGAAGTGCTTTTTCTAATACCCATCTGATGGAACGATCATCGTCCACGATCCAAACATTTTTCATAACGATAAGGGAAACAATATGCTGAAATCGGTACGGCCGGCTTCACTGCTGACCGAAATACTGCCGCCATGCTGCTCGACAAAAGTCTGAACCAGGGAGAGTCCGAGTCCGCTCCCCTGTTCCTTTCCGCTGACCAGAGGATAAAAAATACTGTCGGCTAAGTCTTTGGGTATGCCTTCTCCGTTATCGATCACATGGATATTTAATGCCGTGCGGCAAAAACTTTGACCGACTTGAACATGATGGACAACACGGGTTTTAAGCGTGATACATGCCGTGCCCTGTGCTATTTGCTCGGATAATGCTTCGGCGGCGTTGCGCATTAAGTTCAAGGAAATTTGCGTCAGCTGACCTCTGTCAGCCATCATTTCAGGCGCACTGATGTCGTAGTCGCGAACGACCTTCAGCCCTTCCGGAAATTCCGACTGCACCAGGAGGCGAACACGTTCCAGGATCTCGTGAACATTAGTTGGCACTGGATGGTAAAGCTGACGGTAAGGCGCTAGGATCTTATCGACAAGATGCTGAAGACGGTCTGCTTCACTGATAATGACCTCGGTAAATTCTTTATTTTCCGGATCGTGAAGTTCTCCCTCCAGGAGCTGCGCAGCGCCTCGAATCCCTCCGAGAGGATTCTTAATTTCATGGGCGAGATTTCGCAGCAGGCGCCGAGTATTTTCGGACAGCTCATTCATATGACGCTCTCGCGTCATTTGAAGGGTCTTATCTGCCGGCACAATCTCAGCCAAGAGAATATTTTCGTCATCCGGGAAAGGATGAATGGTGACCAGAACCGGAATCGGTTCTGCCGGAGGACGCAGAAAATGGTCTAACTCATTCGGAACCAGAAAGGAAGGCTCAGGATGCGCACGATAATTTGCGAGCCATTCATCCGACGAATTCAGGTAAAACTGCAGTTTTCGTTCTTTTAAATGCTTCAATGACTGCCCGGAAAGGAATTGGGCTGCCGTATTGGCATAAAGAATATCGCCTTCTTTGTTACATACAAAAAGACCGAGCCTGAGGAGATCGAAACTTTCTAAACGCTTGGCATCAAAACTCACGATTTCCTCCGCTCGGTCATCCAGCTGTCTTTGCGCAGACAGACTTAAATTACGCTACTAGCTCGAATAGTACATGTCGTACTCTTCAGGTGTGACGGCCATCTGAGTACGTACGACTTCTTCATGCTTGAGTTCGATATAAGAAGTGATCAGATCTTCGCTGAAGACGCCGCCGGCTGTCAGGAATTCATGGTCGGCCGCCAAAGCATCCAGGGCCTGTTCCAAAGAAGAGCAAACGGTCGGAATCTTTGCGTTTTCTTCCGGCGGCAGATCATAGAGGTTCTTGTCTGCAGCTTCACCCGGATGCAGCTTGTTCTGGATACCGTCCAAACCGGCCATCAGCATGGCGGAGAATGCCAGATAGGAGTTAGCCATCGGATCGGGGAAGCGAACTTCAACGCGACGGGCCTTTTCGCTGGAAACAAACGGAATACGCAGAGAAGCGGAACGATTGCGAGCCGAGTAAGCGAGTTTGACAGGAGCTTCAAAGCCCGGGACCAGACGACGATAGCTGTTGGTTGTCGGGTTTGTGATCGCGTTCAATGCACGAGCATGTTTAATAATGCCGCCGATGTAGTAGAGGGCCAGATCGGAAAGGCCTGCATAGCCGTTGCCTGCGAAAAGGTTCTTGCCGTCCTTCCAGATTGACTGGTGAACATGCATACCGGAGCCGTTGTCGCCGACGACGGGTTTCGGCATAAAGGTTGCAGTCATACCGTAGGCCGCTGCAACATTCCATACCGTATATTTAAGAATCTGAGTCCAGTCAGCGCGTTTGGTCAGAGTGCTGAACAGTGTGCCGATTTCGCACTGGCCGCAGCCGCCGACTTCATGATGATGAACTTCAACCGGAACGCCTTGTTCTTCAAGAAGTTCGCACATTTGGGAGCGGATATTGTAGAGAGAGTCGACCGGAGGAACCGGGAAATAACCGCCCTTAACGGTAGGACGATGGCCGCCGTTGGCGCCGTTCATATCCTTTCCGTTGCTCCAATAGCCTTCTTCACTTTCAATCTTGAAGAAGCTGTGATTCATTGTGGTGCCCCAGCTGACACCGTTAAAAATGAAAAATTCCGGCTCGGGTCCGAAGTAAGCGGTATCGCCGATGCCGGTGCTCTTTAAGTAAGCTTCTGCACGATTGGCAACGCTGCGGGGGTCACGATCGTATCCCTTTCCGGTAGAAGGCTCAACGACGTTACAGGTCAGAATCATTGTCGGAATATCTTCGTCGGCGAACGGGTCCATACGGGCACTGTCCGGATCCGGCATCAGCAGCATGTCGCTGGCCTCAATGCCCTTCCATCCGGCGATGGAAGAACCATCGAAAGCGTGACCTTCTTCAAACTTGTCTTCATCAAAAGCAGAAACCGGTACGGAAACGTGCTGTTCTTTGCCTTTGAAATCAGTAAAGCGCAAATCAACAAATTTGACGTTGTTGTCCACAAGCATCTGCATGATTTCAGCGCTGGTCTTAGCCATGGATATCTCCTTAGTAAATTTGGACGTGGCAATCAAAAAATATGTTCAACAAAGCTTATGCAAATTTCGTGCCAATTTTTGACATGCACGAAATCATGCATTCTCAAAGAACCTCAGTAAGCAGTCGTAAAAACTTTTGTAATGATGCACCTTTTTAGTGCAAATTGGAATATTTTGGGGAATTTTTTTATTAATTTTTGAACAGAGTTAGAACACTGCTGGAAGTGGTGCATTTCTTCAGAAAGAAAGAATTAGCGGCCGAAATCGGCCGCATGATTTGATATTTGAATGTCGGAATTCGGCTAAAGAAAAGCCTCAAGCACTTCATTTAAAAAGAGCCAGCCTTTCTCCGTTGTTTTAATCCTCTTGAGGTGGTCGCAGACAAGGCCTTTCTCTCGAAGTTCCGCCCAAATCGGTTCAATAACATCGAAATCAAGACCGGTCCTCTCGGTATAAAACTCAAAGGGGACGCCTTCCCTCAAGCGAAGTGCATTGAGCATAAATTCAAACGGCAAATCTTCCGGAGAGATCGGTTTTCGTTCTGCGATTTGTGTTTTGTGTTCTTTAAAAGAGAGGAGCCAGCGAGCCGGGTCACGGTAGTTATAAAACCGTTCGGGAATGCTTTGCAGCGTCAGTTTTCCATGAGCGCCCGGGCCCACTGCCAAATAATCTCCGAATTCCCAATAGTTCAGATTGTGCCGACAGCGTAAACCTTCCTTGGCATAAGCAGACACTTCATAGTGATCAAAGCCTCGGGCCGCGGTTTTATCCCTGACCAAATCCGACATGTCTGAGAGTACGTCGTCATCAGGCATCCCTTTTGGCGGGAATTTGGCAAAGTAAGTATTCGGCTCCAGCGTCAGCTGATAACAAGACAAATGCGTCGATCCGAAAGAAAATGCCGTTTCCAGCTCTTCGTCCAGTTCCTGAATAGTTTGGCCGGGAAGCCCGAACATTAAATCCAGGTTGAAGTTCTCAAAGATCTTTCCGGCGCTTTCAGCGGCCCGCTTGGCTTCCTGTGAATTATGAACCCGGCCTAAAGCCTTCAATTTAGAGTCATCAAAACTTTGAATTCCGATCGAAAGCCGGGTGACTCCGGCTTTTCTAAAGTCTTTGAATTTCTGCTCTTCAAAAGTGCCGGGATTGGCTTCCAGCGTAATTTCGATGTTTTCGTGGAACGGAATACTGCGGTCGGCCGCTTCAATGATTCTGCCGATGGTATCCGGCGCCATCAGAGAAGGTGTTCCTCCTCCAAAAAATATGCTCTTCAGCTTTCTTCTCTGAACACGGGCGCCCTGCTCTTTGAGCCCTTCAATAATAGCGGCCTCATAGAGCGCTTCCGGTGCCGGCCCCCTCAAGCCGTGAGAATTAAAGTCGCAGTAAGGACATTTTTTAAGGCACCACGGCCAGTGAATATATAAAGAAAGCGGGAGTTCTTTCAATTTACCAATTCCAACGTTCGGTTAATAAACTGCGCATTTTTCTCATGGCTTTGCCGCGATGGCTGACAGCATTCTTTTCTTCTGCCGTCATCTGAGCAGCGGTCTTTCCATCCGGCGTCACGATAAAGAAAGGATCGTATCCGAAGCCGCCCTCGCCTTTCGGTTCGTATCCGATCGTACCGTTCCAAAAATCAATCGCAATCAGCGGCTCAGGATCGTTTTCATCACGGACGGCGACAATAACGCAGGTGTAATGCGCGTTACGATTGTCTTTGTCTACAAGTTCTTTAATCAGCTTTGCGTTGTTTGCGGCATCCGAGCTTGGTTCACCGGCAAAGCGTGCGCTCAGAACGCCGGGTGCGCCCTTTAAGGCATCCGCACAAATTCCCGAGTCATCGGCAATGGCCGGAAGACCGGAATGCTTCGCCGCCCATCTGGCTTTCGTCAGCGCATTTTCCACAAAGGTACCGAAAGGTTCTTCGGCGGATGGAATTCCCAAAGAACCTTGCGAAATCACTTCGGCGCCCATCGGAGCGAGAAGCTCCTGCATCTCTTTCATTTTCTTTTTGTTATTGCTGGCGAGAACAATTTTTTTTGACATGTCTTTTACTCCTCGGCGAGGGCTGCTCTCTGAGCAGCAAACAGCTGTTTCAATCCGTCTTCAGCCAGCTTGAGCAAGGCATCTAGGTCTTTCCGACTAAAGGGTTCTCCTTCGGCGGTTCCCTGCAGTTCAACAAATTTGCCGGCGTCTATCATCACGACATTCATATCCGTATCACTTAAATGATCTTCGTCGTAGTCGAAATCGGCAACCGGAACACCTTCATAAATACCGACTGAAAGTGCAGCGACTTGTCCTTTGAGCGGAGATTTTTCCAAGGAGCCGTTTTTGATGAGCCAATTGACGGCATCAGCGAGTGCCACATATGCACCGGTAATAGAAGCGCATCTTGTACCCCCGTCGGCCTGAATCACATCGCAATCAATTTTGATCATTCTTTCGCCGAGTGCTTCCATATCGACAACGGCGCGTAAAGATCTGCCAATCAAGCGCTGGATTTCCTGTGTGCGGCCGCTTTGCTTTCCTTTGGCGGCTTCTCGGTCCGTGCGAGTGCCGGTAGCGCGAGGCAGCATTCCGTACTCCGCAGTCACCCAGCCTTTTCCCTGATCTTTGAGCCAGCCCGGGACCTTTTCTTCAACCGAAGCGGTGCAAATGACCTTGGTACCTCCGACTTCAATTAAAACAGAGCCTTCGGCGTATTTTGTGTAGTGACGTGTGATCTTTATCGGGCGCAGTTCGTCTGCTTTGCGGCCGCTCGGGCGGCTCCATGTCTCTTCTGGCATTCCAATCTCCTTCAATAATTTCTGTCAATTCTAATGAAGGCAAAATCTCAAACCGCGATTTTCACCCGATACGAACCTTATAAAAGTTAGAGCCGACTTGAAGGAAGGTAAAATACAGCGGCAGAAAGACCGTGCATTCCAGTTCGATGAAGCGCGGCAGTAAAGGAGTTATCAATGAGTAATATTTCGAGTATGACAGGTTACGCGAATGCAAAAGTCCAAACAGATATGGGCTTGCTGAGCATCGATATAAGAAGTGTCAACTCTCGTTTTTTAGATTTGAGTTTCCGCGCTTCCGAAGAAATTCGTTTCCTCGAACCGAAATTCAGAGAAATCATCTCCGGCAAAATTGCTCGAGGCAAGATGGAGTGCCGTTTAAATCTGGTGGATTCCGGCCTATCTGCAGATACGGCTTTAAATGAAGAAGCCCTCAATAAACTTATGGCTCTTCAGACACAAGTCTTAAAGACTGATCCTTCCGCCACGGCGCTCCGTGTTGCCGACATCCTAAATTATCCCGGCATCGTTGCCGCTCCGGTTCCTGACCCTGAGGTCTTTGCAAAGCAGGTTTTAACAGGCTTTGAACAATGTCTCGAAGTCTTTAACGAAAGTCGTCAGCGTGAAGGCGCCGCCCTCGCCCAAGTTCTGCTCAAATACTGCACGCAGATTGAAGATCTCGTTAATACGCTTCGTCCGAAGATTCCTGAAATTCTTCAGGCACAAAAGGACAAACTCACGGAAAGACTTGAAGAAGCCTTAGGCACCACGTTGGCAGACGGTGCTCAGATCACCAAAGAAGAAGTCAATGAGCGCATCCGTCAGGAAATCACGCTCTACGGTATCAAACTTGACGTCAACGAGGAAATGGAAAGACTTTGCACTCACGTTAAAGAAGTGAGAAGAACACTCGACCGGGGAGGCCCCGTCGGCCGTAAGTTGGACTTCCTGATGCAGGAACTCAACCGTGAAGCCAACACGCTCGGCAGCAAAGCTGTATCCATTTCGATGACGGACACCTCCGTCAATCTGAAACTCGTGATCGAATCTATGCGTGAGCAAATCCAGAATCTCGAATAATTTATCTTTTTCAGATAATCAAAGGGGCGCTGATCGGCGCCCCTTCTCATTTTTTCAGCGGTTCAAATGATTAGTTCTTGCTGCGGTCGATATGACGGTGAGCAGAGATGAACGGCATCATGGAACGCAGGCGAGCGCCGACGACTTCAATCGGATGAGCAGCCGTCTGAGCGCGGATGGAGCGCAGCATCGGAGCGCCGACCTGGTTTTCAAGGAGGAAGTTCTTAGCGTAAGAGCCGTCCTGAATGTCGCTCAGCGCCTTTCTCATGGCAGCGCGAGCCTGATCGGAAACAACCTTCGGACCGGTGACGTAGCCGCCGAACTCAGCGTTGTTGGAGATGGAGTAGTTCATGTCTGCCAAGCCGCCTTCGTAGATCAAGTCGACGATCAGCTTCATTTCATGGCAGCATTCGAAGTAAGCCATTTCAGGAGCATAACCGGCTTCGACCAGAGTCTCGAAGCCCATCTTGATCAGTTCGGCGATACCTCCGCACAGGACGCACTGTTCGCCGAACAAGTCGGTTTCGGTTTCTTCTTTGAAGGTGGTTTCAATGATGCCGGCTTTGCCTGCGCCGTTGGCAGCAGCGTAAGACATGGCGACTTCACGGGCTTTGCCGGATTTGTCCTGGTAAACAGCGATCAGCTGAGGAACACCCGAACCTTCGGTATAAGTGCGGCGAACGGTGTGACCCGGAGCTTTCGGCGCAACCATCCAAACGTCAAGGTCGGCTCTCGGAGTGACCTGACCGTAATGAATGTTGAAGCCGTGGGCAAAAGCCAAAGCAGCACCTTCTTTCAGGTTCGGTTCGATTTGTTTTTTGTAGACTTCGGCGATCTTTTCGTCGGGAAGAAGGATCATCACAACATCTGCGTCTTTAGTCGCATCTTCGATCGTGGCTACCTTCAGACCGGCAGCTTCGGCTTTCTTCCAGGAGGCGCCGTCTTTGCGAACACCGACAACCACGTCAACGCCGGAATCATGAAGATTCTGAGCGTGAGCGTGGCCCTGGGAGCCGTAACCGATGATGGCGACTTTCTTTCCTTTGATTAAAGAAAGATCGCAGTCTTTGTCGTAATAAACTTTCATTTTAATTTTCCTCAAGTTATGAAGGTTGGAAGAATAAATTAGAGGTGGAGCATTCGATCTCCGCGGCCGATGCCGCAGGAACCGGTGCGAACCATTTCAAGGATGCATTCCTTATCCACTGCTTTGAGAAATGCGTCCAGTTTGTCGGAATTTCCGGTTAATTCGATGGTGTAAGTCTTGTCGGTTACATCGATAATTCTTCCGCGGAAAATGTCGTTTAGACGTTTCATTTCCTCGCGGTCTTTGCCGACGGCACGAACCTTAACAAGCATGAGTTCACGTTCCGCGTACTCGCCTTCCGTCAAATCAACGACTTTAATGACTTCGATCAAGCGGTTAAGGTGCTTGGTAATTTGTTCAATGATTTCCGTGCTTCCCGGACTGACGATGGTCATACGGGAAACCGTCGGATCTTCCGTCGGAGCCACGGTCAAAGATTCAATGTTGTAGCCTCGAGCGGAGAACAATCCCACCACGCGGGAAAGTGCTCCAGGCTCGTTTTCCAAAAGAATAGATAGAACGTGTCGATTCATCAGATTTTCTCCGAGCCTAAGATCATTTCCGTAAGTCCGCGTCCGGCTTTTACCATCGGCCAAACGTTCTCCGTCGGATCCACATGGAAATCAAGGAAGACGAGTTTGTCTTTGTATTTGCCGAAAGCATCCTTCAGGGCTTGTTCAACGTCTTCCGGACGATCGACCACAATACCGACGTGGCCGTAGGCTTCTGCCAGGGCCTTAAAGTCAGGTGTTACTTCCATGTGGGAATGAGAGTAACGGCGGTCATATTCAAGTTCCTGCCACTGACGAACCATACCGAGATAGTTGTTGTTGAGCAGGATGATCTTGGGTGCAACACCCAATTGTTTCGCCGTCGCCAATTCCTGAATATTCATCTGAATAGAACCGTCGCCAGTGACACAGACCACCGGTTTATCCGGATGAGCAACGCAGGCACCGATCGCATAGGGCAGGCCCACACCCATAGTGCCCAAGCCGCCGGAAGTCAGCCAATGGCGAGGCTTACGGAATTTAAGGAATTGAGCACACCACATCTGATGCTGACCGACGTCGGTCGCCACAATCATGTCATCACCGCCGATTTCCTGCAGCTTCTGAAGAACATACTGAGGTTTGATGACCGAAGCGCTGTTTTCATAATGAAGACAGTCTTTTTCACGCCAGCCGTTGATTCTGTTCTGCCAGGCAGCGAGCTTTTCCGGATCAGGACGCTTGTCGGTAGTTTCGAGCAGATTGAGCATGTCGGCGATGACTTCCTTCACGTCGCCGACGATCGGGATGTCGACTTTCACGCGTTTGGAAATCGTGGACGGATCGATATCAATATGAATAATCTTGCGGCCTGTCTGTGCAAAGTTAGACGGCAAGCCGACTACCCGGTCGTCGAATCTGGAACCGATTGCGATCAGAACGTCGCAGTTCTGCATCGCCATGTTAGCTTCGTAGGTTCCGTGCATGCCCACCATACCGAGGAATTTTTTTTCATCGGACGGCATGGCACCCAAGCCCATCAATGTTGAATTAACGGGAATGCCGAGTTCAAAAGCTAAACGCTGGAGCAGTTCGCTCGCATTGGCAGAAACGATACCTCCGCCGATATGGATCAAAGGACGTTCAGCCGAGAGAATTAATTGCAGTGCCTTTTTGATCTGACCCAGATGGCCCTTCGTCAAAGGTTTATATGAACGAAGTTCCATATTTTCCGGATATTGATATTCGCAGATCGCTGCGGAAACATCCTTCGGAATATCGATTAGTACGGGGCCGGGACGGCCTGTTTTGGCTATATAGAAAGCCTTCTTAATCGTCTTGGTCAAATCTTTGACGTCTTTCACTAAAAAATTGTATTTTACACATGGACGAGAAATGCCCACGATATCCACTTCTTGGAAAGCGTCCTGACCGATCGCGCTGGTATTCACCTGACCGGTAAAAATCACCATCGGAATGCTGTCGGCATACGCAGTTGCGATGCCGGTGACGGCGTTGGTGGCGCCGGGGCCGCTGGTGACCAAGGCAACGCCGACCTTGTTGGAAGCTCTGGAGTAGGCGTCCGCAGCATGTGCTGCCGCCTGCTCATGACGAACAAGGATGTGTTTGAATTTATCCTGTTTGTAGATCGCGTCAAAAATATTTAATACGCTGCCGCCCGGATAACCGAAGACGTATTCCACGCCTTCTTCGGCAAGTGCGCGTACAAGTATCTCCGACCCGTTCAGACGTTCTGCGGCTTTAGACCCTTCTTGAGATTTCATTAGGAAATATCCTTTCAAAGTCCACGGGAAATTGATTGGAGGCGAACACTCTGCTTATGACGGAGGCCCGCATGTTCTAGTACCGACACCGGCTCATTCTTGCGGAATGGTTAGGTTCGGGTTTTTTATTCTTCTTGTAGAAGATTCTTTCAATATAGCGCAATAAAGGCGAGAACTTTAAATCTTGGAAAGAAATTACTTCTTTTCGATTTCGCGGTGAATAATCCGATTAATCTCAGTCGGCGTGACCGGCTTCTGTACGATAAGTGGAAGTTCCATCAGGTTGACCGCCGAATCCGCAAAGTCCAGTCCTTCGGTTTCTTCTTCGTACTGGGCCATAATGGCATCTCGAGAAGTGGCCGTGCTGATAATCGCCGGAATCTTGCGCCCCAGGACGCTTCGAATACGGAAGATCGATTGAAGACCGGTCAAGCGGCCCGGCCCCAAGTTAAAATCCGAGAAAATAATATCCACCGGCGCTTCCTCGATTAACTGAGCAGCGAGTTCTGCATCAAAGTATTCAGCCCTTCTCACCTTAGCGCCCCAGCCTTCTAGCAGCGTTGCCAGACTCTCACGGATCAAAGGATCGTCTTCAATTAAGAGGACGTTGACATTTTCCAAGGAAAAAATCCGATTCGGCTGTACGGGCGGCTGAACCTCTGTAGTATCCACAGACGTTTCAATTGCCATTTCCAAGCGGAAGATAGAACCCTTCCCGACTTTTGAAATGAGCTTAAGTTCAATATTCAGAAGTTTGCAGATCTTATCGACAATCGAAAGACCTAAGCCGAAGCCTTCTCGAGATTTATGACCGGCGCCGCCGCGGTAATAGGCCTGAAAAAGTTTTGCCTGATCTTCTTTCGTAATACCGCAGCCGGAATCAGAGACCGTAACGACCAGCGTATTCTTTTTTGTTTTCTTGGCCCTCAGCAGGACACCGCCGTGCTCGGTATAACGTACGGCGTTTCCGATAAGGTTACGAAGCACCCGTTCAAAAAGCAGTTTGTCGGTGACAATCATCAGGGGCTCGGCCCTCACTTCAAATGTCAGTCCCCTCTGTTCAGCCATCGGCGTAAATTCATTGGCTAATTCAGAGAAGATTGAACGAATGGAAACTTCGGATGGCCGAATCTTCATCGTCTTGGAATCCAGCTTCGAAATAATCAGAATCTGATCCACCAGCGTCGCCACCGTATTGCAGGCCTTCGACAAATTATCAATTAAAGGCTTAGCCTGTTGATCGGCCTGCCCCTGAAGAATAGAGATAAAAATGCCCATAGCCTGGAGCGGTTGACGAAGATCGTGGTTGGCCGCTGCAAAGAATCGTGTTCTTGCAGAGATCGCCATTTCGGACGCTTCGCGGATATAGTCGGCCTTCTGCCGCTGGAAAATCAGCTGCTCCATCAAGAACTCTCGTTCAAACGAACGATAGATACCTTGGAGATAAATCTTATTCAGACGGACGCCGAAGTAGAAAATAATGAGGAAAAGAATAAGCGTCCAGAATAAAGCGATAAACAAGGACGGCTGGTATATCAGGACGAGCTTCAGAATCGTCGGAAGCAACGTCGCCGGAACGAATATCCAAAGGGCTGGAAGCCAGATGGCGTAAAGCGGCACACTGCCGAATGTCACGCCCACAATCATGGCCAAGAGAATCATCTCGACAATGACGTTATCCGGAACCATGAAATAAAAGCCTGCAAAACCGATAGAGAGACCCGACACCAAAATCATCTGGAGCGTGCGGTTCTTCCAGTAATGGAAACGCTTGTCCATGGACGGTTCATTGAAGAAGTCGTCCGCAGATTTCATGCTCGCCAGCGTATGCATCACATTAAAAGCCAGCCAGAGCGCCATGACCCAGCCCCCGACATAGCTCCAGCAAGTCAAGGTAAAGATGAGGTACAGCAGCATGCGGATGGCGACCACAGCTGTCGTACGATGCTTCAAAACCGACAGCTGGCGGAGCTGCACCTTTGAAGCTAAACGAGCGCCGGAAAGATGAAGATGATAATTGGTCGCCTCAGGAGGGTCCGGCTCAAAAATGGTTTTTAGGCGCTTAATCGCAGAAAAAATCATTTCTGCACCCCAGAAGCTTTGAAGTTAGGACAGCCGGTCATCCTGAGTTCGGCCATATTTGACTGAACGTTGAGATGAGCCTCGGCGCCGACCACAAGCGTGGCGGTTTTCATTTCGTGCCCAAACGGCAATCCTGAGATAAACGGTGTTTTCGTTTGGCCTGCGATATAACTCAGAGCGTCTTCGAGCCCGTATCCGAAATCGTGCTCAGAGGACTTAATTTTTGAGAAGTCCCCCAAGATCACGGCGTTTTGATTATCGATCACTCCAGCCTGCAGAAGATGATTCAAATCACGTTCTATTTTGTAGGCCGGTTCAGCAATGTCTTCAACAAAAAGAATGCCGCCTTCGACTTTCGGAAAGTATTTAGTTCCGAGCATCGAACACAAGACGGTCAGATTTCCTCCCCATAGCAGTCCTGATGTTTGAAGGTTCGGGAACGGCGTCGGAAAAAAGAGTTTGTATTCCTCTGCCGCTAATAGTTCAAAGAAAGTTTGAATGGTGTAAGGGTCGCACTTGAGATCGCCGAGCACGGAAGCCGTCGGCGCCTGCAGGCTCTTTCCGCCGGTGAGCGCCAAATAAGCCGTAGTGAAAAAAGTAATATCGGAAAAACCGGCAACCCAAGTTCCATTAGATTTGATTTTGTTGAAATCAAGGTTCGGTAGGAGCCGGGAAAAACCGTAACCGCCCCGAGCGCACAAAACAAGTTCGGTGTCGCTGCAGGCCTGCTGAAAATCATTCAAACGAGCGGAGTCGCTGGAACCGCCGAAACGGCCGAAGCTGGTGTAAACATCTTCTCCGATCGTTACGTCCCAACCTCTTTCTCCGAATAGTTCGGCCGCCCTCTCGACGGATTTGAAATGAATGACATTACCGGAAGGGGCGTTAATACCGACTTTATCCATTTGATTTACCACGGCTCTTTCTTAATTCGACAAAAAAACTTCGGAGCATCCGGAGACAGTCTTCCTCCAGTACTCCTGCTGTCACATCAGTGTGATGATTGACTCTTCTCTCGTCAAATAGTTTAAACACACTTTCGACGGCTCCCGCTTTTTGGTCTTTGGCCCCGTAAACCAATCGGGTAAGTCTGGCACCGATAATCGCGCCGGAGCACATCGAGCACGGTTCAAGCGTCACATAGATCGCGCAGTTATCGAGTCGATAGTTTTTAATATTTTGAGAAGCATTCCTAAGGGCAATGATTTCAGCGTGTCCGCTCGGATCATGACCGGCAACCACCAAGTTATGACCTCTGCCGATGATTCTGCCTTCTTTATCGACAACAACTGCGCCGACCGGAACTTCTCCGGCCTGATGAGCCTTTTCTGCCTCGGCGAGGGCTTCGCGCATGAAGTATTCATCACGTGACCGATCGATTCTTGAAAGTCGAACTTCTTCTTCTCGACTTAAAGCCTGCTGTTTTCTTTTTTGCCGAATTTCTTCTCGAAAGACCTCGACCGCCGAAGTTAACTCCGAGAGCGAAAATTTGTTGACATGCTCATTGGGTGGGGAGACCGAAGCATCCAAAAGATTTTGGGCTGAATCGGTTATCCAGCTACCGGCTTCGACTAAAAATTTTTTTGCATCTTCTTCGTCCGGATCAAGCGGATCACGGGCCGTTGCCCTAAACGCATCTACAACTGTACGGAGATGTTCGGGAGATTTTGAAAGAGAAGCAAGAGAAGAGCCTCGCCGAATAGACAATTTCACAAATTTCGAAATTAGATCCGTCTGCTGAGGCATCTTGTCATAGAAAATTAATTAAGACGCGGCTGTTTCCAATTAATATCGGTGCTTTGGTTTGCCACGCCTTCCTTGAGCTCACACTCAAGGCCTTCTTCGTCGCTGGTTAATTGACCAAATTTCTTTAATCGTTCTAAAGCATCCAGCATTGTTCTTGCGCCGTGTTCTCCGACATAAATATCCATATCGTCGCAGCCGTACTGATTTTCTTCCATGGCAGCCAGCGCAGAAGATGCTGCCTCATATCTCTTAGTTAACTGGCGGAAATCCTCTTCGAGAAAAACCATCAGTTCTAATACGGCAATATAAGGCGTGCCGGAAAGCTCCGGATGCCTGACAAAAACCGTAAAGACTTCAGTCAGCATTTCATCAACTTCTCTTCTGGTGCTAAAGAGCTCATCGATATGATTCTCAGCGACTTCCATAAAATCGTCTAAGTTACTGTAGTCTTCCGGCTGAGGCGTGTGCCGCTCATACGATTGTATTCTTCCGTTCGCCATCGCGTGAACCTTATGGCCTTCTTCTATCATCTTTGCCAGGTCAGGCGTGGTTTTAAATTGCTTTATTCCGATCTTTTTCATGGCCAAAGTATAACTGAGTTGCCCGCCTAGCATGTTAACGCGCAGACCTCAAAAACGAGGGTAAAGCCGTGCGAATCGAGTAATTTAAATTCTTTTCCTGCAGTTCTTGTTTCGAAATTATTCTTTTATCGAACCATGAGTAGAAACAACTTTTTGATGAAACCATGGCAAAAAACTCATGGCCCTAAGAATTACGGTCCGTCGGAACCATGAAGAAATAACTTGAAAAATCCCCGTCCCGCAAATAGAGCTATCTTGAAGCATCAATCTTTAAAATCTCTAACTTATTGAAAATTAGTACAAAAAAGGGCGCCCTCAAGGCACCCTGATGCTTTTATAAGCGAATTAAAATGCTACCTGATCACTCCCACTCAATCGTGGCAGGGGGTTTCCCTGATACATCATAAACGACGCGATTAATGCCCTTAACCTCGTTGATGATGCGATTGGAAACCTTGCCAAGGAGATCGTACGGCAAATGTGCCCATTTAGCAGTCATAAAGTCGCTGGTCTGAACAGCTCTCAGGCTGACAACCCAGTCGTATGTTCTGCCGTCGCCCATCACACCGACGCTCTTAACCGGCAGGAAGACAACGAAAGCCTGGCTGACTTTGTCGTACCAGCCGGCGTTGCGAAGTTCTTCAATGAAGATCGCATCGGCTTCTCTCAGAAGATCGGCGTATTCGCGCTTGATAGCGCCGAGAATACGAACACCGAGGCCGGGTCCGGGGAATGGATGGCGATAAACCATTTCAGCCGGCAGTCCCAGAGCGATACCAAGTTCACGAACTTCGTCTTTGAAGAGTTCGCGAAGCGGTTCGAGAAGCTTCAGATGCAGTGTATCGGGTAAGCCGCCGACGTTATGGTGAGACTTAATCGTCTGAGCCTTCTTAGTCTTAGCACCGTTGGATTCAATGACGTCAGGATAAATGGTGCCTTGAGCAAGCCACTTAGCGTTCTGAAGTTTTTCAGCTTCTTCCTGGAAAACTTCGACAAACAGACGACCGATGATCTTACGTTTGGCTTCGGGATCGGTAACTCCGGCTAAAGCATCCATGAAACGGTCGGAAGCATCAACCACAATCAGCTTCATACCCATGTTGTCACGGAAAGTCTGGGCAACCTGCTCTCTTTCGTGCAGACGAAGAAGACCGTTATCCACGAAGACGCAGGTCAGCTGATCGCCGATAGCACGATGAATCAAGGCAGCGGTAACGGAAGAATCGACGCCGCCGGAAAGACCGAGAATAACTTCGTCTTTACCGACCTGATGGCGAATTTTTTCAACCGCTTCCTGTGCGAAGTTGCCCATAACCCAGTCGGGATTGGCTTTGCAGATCTTAAGAACGAATGTCTCAAGAATTTCACGGCCCTTTTCAGTATGTGTGACTTCCGGGTGGAACTGAACAGCGTAGAAGCCTCTTCCCTCATCAGCCATACCGGCAATGGGGCAAGTCGGAGTCGAGCACATCAGTTTGAATCCCGGCGGCATTTCAGTGACTTTGTCGCCGTGGCTCATCCAAACCTTCAGATAGCTCTTGCCGTCTTTATCCGTAAAGTCGGATATATTCTTCAAGAGTTTTGTGTGGCCGTGTTCACGAACTTCTGCGTAGCCGAACTCACGCTGAGCACCGTTTTCAACCTTGCCGCCGAGCTGCTCAGCCATTGTCTGCATGCCGTAGCAAATGCCTAAAACCGGAACACCGATTTCAAAGACGGCCTTCGGAGCGCGGTCCGTAGATTCTTCATAAGCGCTCATGTGAGAGCCGGACAGGACGATGCCGCTCGGCTTGAATTCTTTAATAAATTCATCCGATACGTCGCAGGAGTGGACTTCGCAGTAAACGTGAGCTTCACGAATACGGCGCGCAATCAATTGCGTGACTTGGCTTCCGAAGTCAAGAATTAAAATTCGATCGTGGTTCATCTTCGCTAAATATCAATTAAAAACAAAAGTCGGCCCGAGTCTATAAAACTCGAGTCGACTCTTGTCCGTCATATTAATCCGAAATTTCAGACATGTAGGGAAATTAATGTTCCAGTCTGTAGTTCGGAGCTTCCTTCGTGATCTTCACATCGTGAACATGAGATTCACGCCAGCCGGCAGATGTGATTTCAACAAAGCAGGCTTTGCTGCGCATCTCATCAATCGTACGGCAGCCGCAGTAGCCCATAGAAGAACGAAGGCCGCCGCACATCTGATAGATGATGGCAAGAACGCTTCCTTTGTAGGGAACCATACCTTCAATACCTTCCGGTACAAACTTATCAACATTGCCGTTATTGTTGTCCTGGAAGTAACGGTCGGCAGAGCCTTTGTTCATAGCGCCGAGAGAGCCCATACCGCGGTAGCTCTTGTAGGAGCGGCCCTGATACAGAATGATTTCGCCCGGAGCTTCGTCAGTACCGGCAAACATACCGCCCATCATGACGGTATTGGCACCGGCTGCGATGGCTTTTGCGACGTCGCCGGAGAAGCGGATACCGCCGTCAGCGATCAGAGGAACACCGGAGCCTTGAAGAGCTTCGGCAACGTTAGAGACGGCAGTAATCTGCGGAACACCGACACCGGCAACAACGCGAGTCGTACAAATAGAACCCGGGCCGATGCCGACTTTAACAGCGTCTGCACCGTTTTCAACGAGGGCCAGAGCAGCAGCGGCAGTAGCAATGTTTCCGCCAATAACCTGAACCTGAGGATAGTGCTGCTTAACCCACTTGACGCGGTCAAGCACGCCCTGAGAATGGCCGTGGGCTGTATCAACAACCAATACGTCGACGCCGGCGTCAACCAGCAGTTCGACACGTTCTTCCGTACCGGCTCCGACGCCGACAGCTGCACCGGCAAGCAGTTTGCCGTGTTTATCTTTGGAAGCATACGGATGTTCGGTTGCTTTGATGATGTCTTTGACGGTCATCAAGCCGCGAAGGTGGAAGTTGTCGTCAACAACCAGAACTCTTTCAAGGCGATGCTCGTGCATCAGTTTCTTAGCGTCGTCGAGTGTGGCGCCTTCTTTAATCGTGATCAGGCGCTCGGCCGGTGTCATGATTTCACTGATCTTGGCGTCCATGCGGTCTTCGAAGCGAAGGTCGCGGTGTGTAACCATACCGAGGACTTTTTCGCCCTGAACAACGGGAAGACCGGAAATGTTGTGTTCGCGAGTCAGACGAATCACGTCGGCAACAATCATGTCCGGACCGATGGTGATCGGGTCGGCAACCATGCCTGCTTCGTGGCGTTTAACTTTATTAACTTCGGCAGCCTGAGCCTGGGCTGTCATGTTTTTATGAATAATACCGATGCCGCCTTCCTGAGCTAAGGCAATGGCCAAATTAGCTTCAGTAACCGTATCCATAGCTGCAGAGCAGAACGGGATGTTTAAACGGAGGTCTCTGGTGAATTGTGTGGAAAGGACGGTCTCGCGGGGAAGTATGTTCGAGTATGCAGGAACGAGGAGAACGTCGTCAAAGGTTAAAGCCTTTTGAAGGAGTCGCATTGTTGAACCTCTAAGCACAAAAAATAATTATACGTAAATTGACGATGCTGTTTTTGCCACCAGCAATAGGTATTTATTCGAAGGGTGAAATTTTATTTTGCATGTTTCCGACCTCGAGTTGCCAAAAGCGGTTTATTTAAAGCGCGAAGCCGTCTGGCTTCTTTAGGATCGATTCGGAGCGGTTCGGTTAATTCAATTCGGTCACCGTCCTTGAGGAGGTCTTCTTCTTTGCAGCGCCGACCGTAAATACTCAGACCGATTTCCTCGGTTTTTTGCCAGTTGAGTGCACGCAGTGCGTCCCCGACCGTTGAACCTTCGGGAAGCTCAAGAACTTTTTTGAGCAGTCCGGAGGGTGTTTGTTTTACGGCTGATAACAGCAAATGAACCTCCCGTACCTCGAATAAAGTAAAATTGTGCAGATTTTACTCGGCTTTCAGCCCGTTTTCGGCCTTGGCCGCATCAATTCGCTGTAAGCCATTATTACTTGGAGAGCAACCTTGGCAATTATTCAAAATAAAAAAGCCAGATTCGACTACGATATTGAAGAAAAATTTGAAGCCGGTCTGGAACTAAGAGGATGGGAAGTGAAATCCATCCGTGCCGGCGGCGCTTCCATTAAAGAAGCTCACGTTTTCGTCAGAAACGGTGAACTATTCTTATTGAATGCAAACATTACGCCTCTGAAAACCGCCAGTACACACGAAAAAGCGGATCCGACGCGCAACCGTAAGCTCCTTCTTCATAAGCATGAAATCATGCGTTTGATCGGCCGCGTTGAACAAGCCGGTTATTCGCTGATTCCTTTGGACATGCACTTTAAAGACGGCCGAGTCAAACTCGAACTCGGCCTCGGCAAAGGCAAAAAGCTGTTTGAAAAACGAGCCGATATCGGTAAGCGGGAGTGGAAACGCGAACAAGGCCGTCTGCTGAAAAACAGAACGCTTAATCGAAAATAATCTTTCTTCGAGCTGCCAATCGGCAGCTCTCTTTTTACATCGTTATGAAACACATCTTTTTTTGTTTAGTTCACGCTGCTGCCCTTTCCCTAGCAGCTCCCTGAGATTTTGCGTTTTTCAGTGATCTAGCCGGAGTTCGGCTCCGGCATCCTC
>ERZ791906.508-NODE-508-length-44519-cov-48.738642_pt1 | contig 44519 bp, 33 predicted proteins | sample MGYA00510146_ERZ791906 | MGnify/ENA primary metagenome ERZ791906 (study PRJEB30046, sample SAMN00792096) | human gut metagenome | study: EMG produced TPA metagenomics assembly of the A metagenome-wide association study of gut microbiota in type 2... | reverse complement strand
TTTTCGCCTATCGAATTTCTTAATAATAGTGTCCAATATGATTGACAAACCTACATAAAGTGTTAATATATGACTTCAGAGAGGACGATAAAACAAAAAGTTGCGGCAAAAGAAACGCTCACAGTGCCGTGGAGTATCATATGTATCATAGCCACCGCTGAGAGTAGTATAAACACCGCTCTGAAAAACTCGCAGACCTTGCCATTGGTAAGCAAGGCGAGTATCCTGCCACCGTCAAAATAGCGAAATGGCAGTAGGTTTAGCGCACCAAGCAGAAAATTCACCTGACAGAAAAAGTCACCGCCATTTGCCATATATGACAGCAGGCAAAGGGCAAAATTTACTGCTGCACCACCGAAAAGCACAGCAAGCTCGTGGTATTTAGACAGCTGTTTATTATCAGGAGTAATGCGGATACCGCCTCCATAGACAACAATTTCTTGCGGTGAGCTTCCGAAAGCGGTCATGAGTACGAGGTGACCCAGTTCGTGGAGTGCGCAGCACATAAGCGTAACAAAGAGCATATCCGCCTGCGTACCTGAGCAGACAGACACAAGTGCGACGACGAAAAAGAAACTGAACGACACGCCGTAGGTGGTATTTTTTATCTTTATTTTAAACAAGTTCATCACCGAGATATTTATATTCGGTATTTGCTAAAATAATGTGTAGGGGCGAACACTGTTCGCCCGTCGAAGAAATAAACCCTGATTATTACGCTGTTTGGCAAACGTAAAAAACTCCCCTACAGTTCTGAATTTGTACAAGTTCTGAGCACGGGCGAACGCTGTTCGCCCCTACAGATTATTCGGGAAAGGTTCTACTGCCGCAAAATCGCTACGCTCTTTGCTGGGATACATCTATATAAAGGGATAGAAAAAGCGGTGCAAAGTTTTTTCTCTGACACCGCTTTGATTATTTTTTGTTTGGTAGTTTCATTTCTGCACCCCTCTGCACTACATAGCAGAATAAACTCGGTGCATACATTTACCTCGTACTGAAGAGCCACAAGGGTCAGCTATGCCAATTCCTCACTCCTCACTTAAACTTGCCTACAGCATCTTCCTCAAATACTGTCCCGTATAAGACCTGTCGCAAGCCGCAATTTCCTCAGGCGTGCCTGTGCAAACGATAGTTCCGCCGCCGTCACCGCCCTCAGGGCCTAAGTCTATAATGTGGTCTGCGGTCTTTATTACATCAAGATTATGCTCGATAACAAGCACTGTATTTCCTCCGTCTGCAAGCTTCTGCAATACCTCTATAAGCTTATGCACGTCAGCAGTATGAAGTCCTGTAGTCGGCTCGTCTAGGATATATATAGTTCTGCCTGTAGCTCTTTTTGAAAGCTCTGTTGCAAGCTTTACTCTCTGTGCTTCACCGCCTGAAAGGGTTGTCGCCGCCTGCCCTATCTTCACATAGCCAAGGCCGACCTCATACAGTGTTTCAAGCTTACGGCTTATTTTAGGGATAGCACTGAAAAACTCAACGCCCTCTTCCACTGTCATTTCAAGCACGTCATAGATGTTCTTGCCCTTATATCTGACTTCCAGCGTTTCACGGTTATATCTCATACCACCGCATACTTCGCACGGCACATACACGTCAGGCAAAAAGTGCATTTCTATTTTGATTATACCGTCGCCCTCGCAGGCTTCACATCTTCCGCCTTTGACGTTGAATGAGAAACGTCCTGCGCCGTAGCCTTTCATTTTTGCGTCAGCGGTCTGAGCGAAAAGCTCTCTGATATCCGTGAACACCCCTGTATAGGTGGCAGGATTAGACCTTGGCGTTCTGCCGATAGGCGACTGGTCGATATCTATTACCTTATCAAGATGCTCTATCCCCTGCATTTCCTTGAATGCTCCAGAGCGTATCTTCGCACGGTTGAGCCTGCCTGCAAGTTCCTTATAGATTATCTCGTTCACAAGTGATGACTTGCCTGAGCCTGACACACCTGTTACGCAGGTGAAAGTGCCGAGAGGTATCTCAACATCTATGTTTTTCAGATTGTTCTGTGTTGCACCGATAACTTTCAGATACTTGCCGTTGCCCTGTCTGCGTGTTTCAGGGACAGGTATTTTCTTTGCACCGCTGAGATACTGTCCTGTGATAGAACGCTTGCACTTCATTATATCGTCAACAGTTCCTGCGCAGACTATCTCGCCGCCGTGAATGCCTGCTCCCGGTCCAACGTCAACAACGAAATCTGCCGCACGCATTGTGTCCTCGTCATGCTCGACCACTATGAGAGTGTTACCAAGGTCACGAAGCCTTTTCAGTGTGGCGATAAGCTTGTCATTGTCACGCTGATGCAGACCGATAGACGGCTCGTCAAGTATATACAGCACGCCCACAAGTGACGAGCCTATCTGCGTTGCAAGCCTTATACGCTGGCTCTCACCGCCTGAGAGAGTGCCTGCAGAACGTGACAGGGTGAGATATTCAAGTCCAACGCTTTTGAGAAAGCCAAGGCGTGACCTTATCTCTTTTATTATCTGCTCGCCGATAAGCTTGTCACGGTCGCTTATCTCAATATTTTCAAAAAACTCCAGTGCCTTTGCAACCGACTTGTGACAAAGCTCTGCGATATTTATTCCACCAACTGTAACGCTCAGGCTCTCTTTTTTCAGTCTTTCGCCATGGCAGGCAGGACACTTTTCATCGCTCATATACGCTTCTATATCAGCCTTTGCCCAATCGCTGTTGGATTCCTTGTAACGTCTTTCAAGGTTTGGTATAACGCCCTCAAATTCAGCCTGATAGTCAGCCTTATAGAACTTATTGCCACGCTTTAGGTGAAGTTTCTGACCCTGCGTGCCGTAAAGGAAAATGTCTAAAGCGTCCTTGTCGAGATTTTTCACAGGCTCGTCAAGGGATATGCCGTAGGTTTCAGAGATCGCATTGAAATACATCATTGCGATAGAGCCTTCTTCAAGGCTGTTCCAGCCACTAGCTTTGATTGCGCCTTGTCTTATAGAAAGGTCTTTGTTAGGGATAATAAGCTCAGGGTCTATCTTCTTGAACACACCAAGACCTGTACACTTTTCGCAAGCACCGAAAGGATTGTTGAACGAGAACATTCTCGGTGTCAGCTCGTCGATAGAAACACCATGCTCAGGGCAGGCGTAATTCTGAGAAAAAAGCATTTCCTCTCCGCCGATAACGTCAACCCCTACAAGTCCCCCTGTGAGCGAAGAAACAGTTTCGATACTGTCGGTAAGACGGGATTTTATGCCCTCTTTGATAACAAGTCGGTCAACGACTATCTCAATTGTATGCTTTTTATTTTTCTCTATTTTTATCTCTTCCGAAAGGTCATAGGTTATGCCGTCGATACGCACTCTCACATAGCCCGACTTTCTTGCACGTTCAAGTTCTTTTGTATGCTCGCCCTTGCGTCCTCTGACGATAGGCGCTAAAAGCTGAATCTTTGTACCCTCGTCAAGCTCCATTATCTTATCCACGATCTGGTCAACAGTCTGCTGACGTATCTCTCTTCCGCAGACAGGACAGTGCGGCACGCCTATACGGGCGTAAAGCAGTCTGAGATAGTCGTATATCTCGGTGACTGTTCCAACAGTTGAACGTGGGTTTTTGGAGGTAGTCTTTTGATCTATGGATATAGCAGGGGAAAGTCCCTCTATGCTGTCAACATCAGGCTTGTCCATTTGACCCAAAAACATTCTCGCATAAGATGACAGCGACTCAACATAACGTCTTTGTCCGTCAGCGTATATGGTATCGAATGCAAGAGAAGATTTACCCGAACCCGAAAGACCTGTCATAACAACAAGCTTATCTCTCGGTATGGTAACATCAACATTTTTGAGATTATGCTCTCTTGCACCTTTTATAACTATCTCGTTAATTGGCATTGGTATTCTTTACTCTCCTTTTGGTATTGAAAAATCACATATTGGTATGCAGGCGGGCGAACGGTGTTCGCCCCTACACACGTTTTGTGGGTGTATATCCGTTTTATGTTTCACAAGGCTTTTTATTTCTTCTCGCCCTTTAACTCCGCAATTTTATCACGCAAGAATGCGGCGTGCTCAAATTCAAGCAGCTTTGCCGCCTCTTTCATTTCCTTTGTGAGCTTTTCTATGAGCTTTGCAGTTTCCTGCTTTGAAAGCTTTGTTTTCTGCCTTGCTTCGTATTCCACCTCTTCCTTGGTGGATATTTCTATTACATCTCTTATATCCTTGACTATAGTTTTCGGAACTATGCCGTGTTCTTCGTTGAACTTCATCTGTATTGCACGACGGCGCTCAGTTTCGGTGATAGCCTTTTCCATTGAACGTGTCACGGTGTCGGCATACATTATTACCTTGCCCTCAGCGTTTCGTGCGGCTCTGCCTATGGTCTGTATAAGTGCGCTTTCAGAACGCAGGAAGCCCTCTTTATCGGCATCAAGTATAGCCACAAGAGTTACCTCAGGCAGATCAAGGCCCTCACGCAAAAGGTTGATACCAACAAGCACATCAAACTCGCCCAGTCGCAGGTCACGGATTATTTCCATACGCTCGATAGTGTCGATATCGTGGTGCATATATCTCACCTTTACGTCAAAGCTCTTGAGATAATTTGTTAGATCCTCTGCCATTTTCTTTGTAAGAGTAGTAACAAGCACACGCTGATTTTTAGCGGTACGCATATTTATCTCGCTGAGCAAATCCTCTATCTGACCCTCAGTCGGCTTTACGATTATCTCAGGGTCAAGCAGACCTGTCGGTCTTATGACCTGCTCAACTATCTGCTGTGACCTTTCCTGCTCGATAGGTCCTGGGGTAGCGGACACGAAAACCGCCTGATTAATATGAGAATAGAACTCATCAAAGGTCAGCGGTCTGTTATCCATTGCTGACGGCAGTCTGAAACCATAGTCAACAAGGGTCTGCTTTCTTGCCCTGTCGCCTGCATACATACCTCTTACCTGCGGCAGAGAAACGTGTGACTCGTCCACGAAAAGCACAAAATCCTCAGGCAGAAAGTCAAGGAGAGTGAACGGCGTAGAGCCGGCAGGACGTCTTGCAAGCACACGGGAATAGTTCTCGATACCGCTGCAAAAGCCTATCTCCTCCAACATCTCAATATCGTAGTTGGTGCGCTGGGCGATACGCTGAGCTTCGATAAGCATATCGTTGTCTTTGAAATACTTGATACGCTCGTCAAGCTCCTGCTTTATCTCCTCGATAGCGTCGTGCATTTTATCACGGCTGACGATATAATGTGACGCAGGGAAAATGGCGGCATGGGCAAGGGAGCAAAGCACCTCACCGGTCACCACGTTTATTTCAGTGATACGGTCTATCTCGTCGCCGAAGAACTCCACTCTTATGGCAGTGTCTGTAGAATTTGCAGGAAATATCTCCACCACATCTCCCCTGACACGAAACTTGTTTCTCACAAAATTTATATCGTTTCGCTCATACTGGATACCCACAAGGTCAGCGATAAGCCTGTCACGGGATTTCTCCATACCACGACGTATAGACACCACCATGGACTTATACTCTTCAGGGTCGCCGAGGGAGTAGATACAAGAAACGCTGGCAACGATAATAACGTCGCGGCGTTCAGCGATAGCGGAGGTAGCGGAATGGCGGAGCTTATCTATCTCGTCATTAACGGAGCTGTCCTTTTCGATATAAACGTCCTTGCTAGGCACATAGGCTTCAGGCTGATAATAGTCATAGTAGGACACGAAATATTCCACGGCATTGTTCGGAAAAAACTCCTTGAACTCAGAGCAAAGCTGAGCGGCAAGTATCTTATTATGGGCAAGCACGAGCGTTGGACGGTTTATCCTAGCAATAACGTTTGCCATAGTAAAGGTCTTGCCGGAACCGGTAACGCCCATAAGGGTCTGTTCTCTCATACCGCTTTCGATACCCTTTACTAAAGCGTCCACAGCCTCAGGCTGGTCGCCCGATAGCTTATAATCTGAAACAAGCTGAAACTTATCCATAAATGCCTCCTCAATCGAACAGTTGTTTTAATCATTATATTACAATTATTTTTAATTGTAAAGGCTTTTTTATCAATATTTTTTGAATTTGCGTATATGTACGATTTTTCGGACTGATATTGTTACTCAACCTGCGGTATCAGCTCGATGTATGTGTAGGGGCGAACACCGTTCGCCCGTCGAAGAAACAAACCCACGGTAACAACAAGGTTCGGCAGCAAAAAATTCTCCCCGACAATTCTGAATTTACAGCAAATCCTGAGCACGGGCGAACGCTGTTCGCTCGTCGAAGTAATAAGCCCACGGCAACAATAAGGTTCGGCAGCAAAAAAAATTCTCCCCGACAATTCTGAATTTACAGCAAATCCTGAGCACGGGCGAACACTGTTCGCCCCTACAGATTGTTCTGGAGAGGTTCTTCTGCCGCAAAATCGCTACGCTCTTTGCGGGGTTACATTTGATTAGGGAAAGGGTAAGCGGTGCAGATTTTTGCTCCGATATTACTTTATAATAGAGCACAACCTTCTTCTGCTTTTTATAATTCAATCTGCACCTAGTAGGCTTACGCCTATTGAGGCTCTGCCTCAAACTCCGCTCAGGGCTTTGCCCTAAGAACCCACAAGCCCTCTAACGCCGGGCTTGAGCCTGCGTTTAAGTGCTCGCTACGCTCGGTGCTTGTATACATCTCTGTTCAGCTTTACCCATTCCTCACTCCTCATTCCTCACTCCTCACTTAATACCGCTCCCCTCTTGCATTCTCCCACACTTTAGGTTATAATATCACTATAGTAATAATTTCAGGAGGACGTAACATGAACAGATCATATGACGAATACAACTACACCCTCTCAAAGCGTGAACTGGAAGAGCTTAAATTCTTATTCATCTCTGATGATGTGGACTACAACGACACTGACAGCAACGGGCTTACTTTCCTGCTCACTGCTATCGAAAGTGCTGACTTTGTTGAGCAGGACGGCGTTCTCAAGCCCGACAAGCGAAGTGTTGATTTCATCAAATGGCTCATCGCTCAAGGCTCAGATGTGAACTTCCCTGCTGACAAAAAGCCTTTACAATATGCTATCAAATGCGAAGAGGAGATATCACGCCGTAAAGGCAAAGCCTGCGATATGTCAGAAATTCTTCTGCTTCTCCGTGAAAGCGGTGCTGACAGCACCGGTCTTGACGAGCTTATTGACGGAGGATTCTCAGCTCGTGTGAAGCTCTGAGGTATAGCATGAGAGAATTTATAATAAATCAGAATGACGCAGGTCAGCGTGTTGACAAGTTTCTCACAAAGGCTGTGCCGAAGCTGCCTAAAAATCTGCTGTACAAATATCTGCGCCTAAAGCGTATCAAGGTCAACGGCAAACGCTGTGAGATATCCACACGGCTTGCTTGCGGTGACGTTATGCAGCTTTACATCAATGACGAATTTTTCGAGGGCGAAGTTGCTGACAGACCTGCTTTTCTCAGTGCGCCAACGTCTTTGAATATTATTTACGAGGACGAGAATATTATCCTTTGCGACAAAAAGTGCGGACTTGTGGTACATGAGGACGAAAGCGGTTCGGCGGACACGCTCATAAACAGGATACAGCACTATCTTTATGAAAAGGGTGAATATCGTCCTGAGGAGGAGTTGTCTTTTGCTCCTGCCCTTTGCAACAGGATCGACCGCAACACAGGCGGCATTGTAATATGTGCGAAAAATGCTGAAAGTTTGCGTGTGCTTAATCAGAAAGTTAAAGACAGAGAACTTGAAAAGCTTTATCTTTGTGTGACAGTGGGCATACCAAAGGAAAAGTCTGCTCGGCTCACGGCTTATCATCAAAAGGACGAGGCGACAAAGACCGTCAGGGTATCTGACAAAAAGTTTCAGGGCAGTCGCACTATGATAACATCGTATCGTGTGCTTGCGGAAAACAAGGCTGATGATCTTGCACTTCTCGAAGTTGACCTCATCACAGGCAGGACGCATCAGATAAGGGCGCATCTTGCTCACATTGGTCATCCTCTCCTTGGTGACGGCAAATACGGAATAAATAAAGTCAATCGTGCATACAATGTGAAAACGCAGGCACTTTATTCGTACAAGCTCACCTTTAAATTCACCACTGAAGCAGGCATACTTGAATATCTAAACGGCAAGAGCTTTCAGGTTAAAGACGTATGGTTTTGCGAAAAATTCTTTGGATATAAGCTCTGATATTTCGTTAAATCGCACTATTTCGACACTGTGGATTTGTCATATACGACAAAATAATATAATTTTCATGCAAATTTTGTGTAAATTGTTCAAAAGTGCTTGCAAATGTATATAAAATATGTTATAATTATTTAGTCAAATTTAACGACTGTACTATACATACAGAAAATGACAGATATATTTTATAGATTTGGAGGAACAAAGGTATGACAGGAGATCTGCATTGTCACACAACGCTGTCTGACGGCTCGCTTGGTATAGAAGAGGTCATTGTTCAGGCAAAAAGAATGGGACTTGACTTTCTTGCGATAACAGACCATGACACTCTTTCATCATCAAACAGAGCGCAAATACTTGGCGAACGTTATGGGGTCAAGGTCATTCCTGCGGTAGAGCTTTCCGCATGGGACAAGAAGCGCAATTCAAAAGTACACATTCTGTGCTATGCGCCTCAGAAACCTGACAGGCTGGAAGGTCTTTGCCTGAAGTCATGCCAGATAAGAAAAGACTGTGCAAAGGAAATGATAGAAAAGGTAATGGCAAGATATCCTATTCCTGCCGATGCTGTACTGCACTACACAAAAAGCTCAAAGAGCATTTTTAAACAGCATATCATGAGAGCATTAGTGAATTACGGTTATGCCACAGAGCTTTACGGCTCTGTGAACGACAAGCTTTTTGCATATCCAAACGGCGAATGTCTTGTTACCCGTGAATATCCTGACGTAAACTTTGTGCTTGATCTTATCCACTCCGCAAAGGGCATTGCAGTAATGGCACACCCTGTTATGTTCAACAACACCGAGCTGCTCCTTGAACTTATCGAGGCAGGCAAGCTTGACGGAATTGAAGCTTATCATTACTCTGCTACTCCAACTCAACAGCAGAAGCTTGTGGATATCGCAAAGGAACATGACCTGATAGTGACTGGTGGCTCTGACTTCCACGGTCTGTATAATGAGACTATGACACATATCGGGAGCATGACCACTGACAAGGAAAATCTTGATAAGCTGTTCAAGCTCATTCATATAAATTCACAAAAAGCTAACAAAGCGGCTGTGAAAACAGAGAAATAATATGGTATAATAAAGGGACATTATCATGCGGTAATGTTCCTTTAATGCGTAAAATAGAGAGGACTGTATAAAATGAACGTAATGGAAGAATCCCTACAGAAACACAGAGAATGGAAAGGCAAGATAGAGGTCTGCTCAAGAGCAAAGGTAAACAATGCAAAAGACCTGACGCTGGCTTACACACCAGGCGTTGCTCAGCCTTGCCTTGAGATACAGAAAGATCCTGACCTTTCATATGAGCTTACAAGACGTGCAAATCTTGTGGCTGTTATCACAGACGGCTCTGCTGTGCTTGGTCTTGGCAATATTGGCGGTCTGGCTGGTATGCCTGTTATGGAGGGAAAATGTGCACTTTTCAAGGAGTTCGCAGACGTTGACGCTTTTCCACTTTGCATAAAGTCCAATGACGTTGACGAAATAGTAAACACCATCGCCATGATATCAGACAGCTTTGGCGGCATAAATCTTGAGGATATCGCCGCTCCAAGGTGCTTTGAGATAGAGGCAAAACTTAAAGAAAAAGTTGATATCCCTGTTTTCCATGACGATCAGCACGGAACTGCTATCGTTGTCGGTGCGGCACTTATGAACGCCTGCAAGGTAGCTAACAAGAAAATAGAGGATATTACACTTGTTATAAACGGCGCAGGTGCAGCTGGCTGTGCTATAGGAAAGCTTTTGCTTTCTCTCGGTATCGGCAATCTTATCATGGTAGACCGTGAGGGAATAATCTGCGAGGGCGATGATTATCTTAACGAAGCTCACGCTGAAATGGCTAAGGTCACAAACAAGAACAAGCTCCATGGCTCTCTTGCCGACGCACTCAAGGGTGCAGACGCTTTCGTAGGTGTTTCCAAGCCAAAGCTTGTGACCGCTGAAATGGTTAAATCCATGAACGATAAGCCTATACTTTTCGCAATGGCTAACCCGACACCTGAGATAATGCCTGACGAGGCAAAGGCGGCAGGTGCGTTTATCGTTGGCACAGGACGTTCAGACTTCCCTAACCAGATAAACAACGTTATCGCTTTCCCTGGCATTTTCAAGGGGGCACTTGCAGTAAGGGCTTCTGACATCAACGAGGAAATGAAAATGGCTGCCGCAAAGGCTATCGCAGGCTGTGTTCCTGAGGACAAGCTCAATGCGGAATTTATTCTGCCGAACTCTTTTGACAGATCAGTACCGGTCGCTGTGGCTGAGGCTGTGGCAAAGGCTGCAAGAGAAACAGGCGTAGCAAGAATTTAGGAGGTTTTTCAAATGGCAACGATCAGCTACACTCCAAAGGGAGTATGTTCAAGAAAAATTGATATCGAGGTTGAGGACGGTATCGTAAAGAAAGTGCATTTCACAGGCGGCTGCAACGGCAACACACAGGGTGTATCAAAGCTTGTTGAGGGCATGAAGGTTCAAGACGTTATTGACAGACTTGAGGGTATCGACTGCAACGGACGTGGCACATCATGTCCTGCTCAGCTTGCTGAGGCTTTGAAGTCTGCACTCTAAGCTTTCGTACTTAACATAACACGGATATAATAACGGGCGAACACTGTTCGCCCCTACAGAAAAAATACACGGACTGCATTTTGTTTGCAGTCCGTTTTTTTGTACATATTCTAATTTTCAGTCGCTGTGCTTTGGGTGAAACTCATTGAAACAAATCCCGTATCGGTCACCATAATATCGGTGTGATTACCGTCAGACCACTGCTCTGCACTGTTAATGCCGTTCGTTCGATAGAATTGAATGTCATATTGATTTTTCTCGGCAGAATTGACTTTCAAAGTTGCAGTGGCTATGCCAGAACTGTCCTTTGAAATAGTCAGAACATAAGTATTCTTAAACCATGGGCTGATATCAACATAGTTCGTATTCCAAGTCAGGGTGACAGTACCCTCGCCACTGCCTGACAGGCGGTAGTTGAAGCCGTCAAGATCTTTAGGCGAGGTAGCATTGTCGATGAATGTGCCTGTCCATGTTGCTGATGTGTTATTATTTATATAGATAACGCCAAGCTTTGCGGAGAGCGGTTTCAACTCTGCCTGATTTGTAGGAGTGGCTGTCACTCTCATGTATATGTCAGAATTTGTGAGCTGTGACTTATCAAAAGTCAGCACAAATTCATGCTTGTTGAAATCGTCAGCCATAAGTTTCAGAAGTGAAAACTCTATTTTTGAATTGCTTCCAAAAGTCTTTTTTTCACCGTTATATTCAACCGAATATTTTGCAGTTTCTTCTCCGGTAACGACATTTCCGTTGCTGTCCACAAGCTCGACTGTCAAAGTGTATGTGATATCCTTGTCATTATGCTTTATCAATGTTTGCGGATAGTTGCACACATTGACTGTCACACAAGGCGAGTTTTCCATACTGCTAAAAGTTATCGTCCTTGGAAGATCATTTTCATCTGTTGTAAGATAATTAGATGAAAACAGCATGCCGGCTCCCTTTTGTGTGGACACAACTCGCTTTACACTTGAAACGCTGGTATAAGCCGCCAGGACGCCAATAGTACTGAGTGCGGCTGCCACAAAAGCTATCCATATTGCAAGCCACGATCTTTTAAGCTTTTTTATAAATTGGTCTTTCATAACAGCCACCCTCCTCTCTATTTTGTGATTTATTACTTTCTCTGAACTGTCAGGTAGACCATATCAGTTTCTTTATTGTTTTGGACTTTATCATTCCATTTTACTCTGATTATAAAATAATCGCAAAACGGATCTTTATTGTCAATTACCGTCAGTGTATCCGATTGCCAATAAAGTGCTTCGGAATTTTTCTGAACATTGCCGTAGCTATCATAGGACTTTTTGTGAAGTGTGCTGTTAGCAAGTATCTCCGAGCCTTGCTGATTGAGATAATGTCCCGAGATCTTATTGCCGTCTATTTTGTAATAAAACGTTTTATTCTCTTCATCTGAAACATAAACGACAGCTTCAGATTTTTCAGTTTCACTGACGCTTTTCGCACGATATATCTCATACTCAAAAGGGATATTCGTTGTATGTGCAAGCTGTATTTGATATTGTTGCACGTCTGCCCCGCCTATGCCGAAAACAAAGTCTTTATAACTGCCGTTCTCAACGTCTATATCTGCCATTTCAAGATTTGCCACAGATTCTTTGTTTCCTGCGGTGATATAAAGCTGAGTAGGGGCATTTATTTTTGTTGTAAGAGCAATAGAACGTTTGTGAGTAAACCACGCATAAACAGGCAGTGCCACAAGCAGTACCACCGAGATGGATACTGCTATGACTAGCTGGAGCTTCTTCTTTTTTTCTAATTTTCTGAATTTTCCCAAAATGCTTTTTGTCATAATTTTCTCCTGAAAATGCCTGCTTATTATGAATTTATAAAGCCTGTTTCTATTTTTGCGTTTGTGTAAACAACATAGTCGCTTGAGGTAGTTCCATTAACAACTGAGTTGTTGTCATTAAGCAATACTGCGGTAAGCTCAACTCTATAGTTCGCATAGGTAAGTCCCTGCTCCTCAAAAGCCTTGCCTGTTTTTACTGTAAATTTCGTAACGGCTGTGTTTTGTTCTTCGCCATTATAGTCAGTGGTAAAAACGCACTCCTTGTCATTCAGACCGCTGCTTGATGTGGCGTTTTCCAAAATAAAGCTACTGAGGTATTTGCTAATATCGTTAGTCTGCTTATAATCGCCACTATTGTCCTTAACATAAAGCTTCAAGGTATACTGTATTTTTTTGCCGCTGTCCTTTGTGGATCGGCTCAAAGCAGACAGATCATAGATAGCATTTGCTGTTATTGCCATTTCTCCTGTAGTCATATCCTTGGCATTGATACCAAGCTGCGAAAATGGTGAATCCTTCGACTCAAGAACCGTTGACTCTGCAACGTTATAATTTAGCTGTGCCACCGTCATTGCCTTTCTATAATAGCGTCTGGCAGGCATATCTCCACTTTTAGAGATAGAGCTGTTCTCAATATTGTTCTGGCTATATGCAACGTAAGACGACGCATTTACTCCTATACCGGTTTTTGTATCCCCGTCCTTACGCTCAGGAAACTGATCTATGATCCCTGCAGTACCATAAGTTAAGCTGATATCAGCCTTGACAGTTATAGAGCCATTTGTGTCACTATTGATATAATTGTAGACCGAATCGGGATACATCAGCATATAGCTGTCTTTAGCTTCTGAAAATGTCTCCGTCTTGCTTATTTTTGCGTTTGATAACTCTGTGTCTGAACTGTTTAAAATGCTGTAATCAACATTCACCGAAGTTCCTGCAATGATCCTTGCATTAGCTCCCGCATCGTTTTCATCAAAGTTCTTCATAGAGAATTTAAACGCCTGATACATATTGAAATCGTCACTCTTATAGCCATTAAATGTATCTCTAAGGCTCTGATCGATGCTTATCTTTGAAGTCATTGTGGCATGGATAAAGTTATTTGACGCTGTTATCTCCTCCGGATCATGAGCATCAACGCTTACTTCCTGCTTAAAGAAATTTGCAATAACATATGTACCGGTATTGCTGTCAACAAGATGTGTAGGCAAATTGCCATTGAGCTTTCTTGACGTATTACCACTATAGTAATTCACAAAGTTCTTGATGACTTTTTTTGAGCTTCCCGTTTCCGGAATGGTGATAGTGAGATAATAGCTTTCGCTTATTATCATTTCGTCATTATCATTTTTCGGTGTATCACTATTCGCTGAAACAGTTATCTTATAAGTGCCTGTTTCAGCCTCCCCGGCAGGTCTATAATACTTGCCGTCGCTTGTTTTTACAGTAGCTGTAGCTTCATCATCTGCCTCAACAAGTGTTCCGTCAGATGATTCTGCGGCTGTTACCGACGCATATCTTAACAGTACATCATTCATTGTGACCGGTTTAAAGCCGCTTATATTTGTCAAGTCAAGCTCACCGGTTGTTTTATTAAACTTAGCATCACTTGCGGTAGAATGATAAGTCTTGTCATTGTTATTTGCATCAACAAGAGTTAGCTTTGTATCATCGGTAAGCACACCACTGTCAGTTGCACTATCACCAATAAGATAAAGCTTTTTATCAAAGCTCCAAAGCAGGCTGTCACCATTATTGAGCATTTTTTCCCATTCGTTAGCAGATTTGTAATAGGAATATTTAAAATAAGTAGTAACAGGTGCATCAAAGCTCTCAAAAGCAAGCTTTGTTTTATCCGTATAGTGAGAATGGTTATAGTCTGTGCCTGAGATAACGTAAGATTGGAAGCTGAAATCAAGCACTTTTCTTACAAAAACAGGAACATGAAGTCTAAGAGCAGTTTTACCGCTTCCCGTTGGGTCGGTATAATCGAGAGTAATGACAGTAAATCTGTTTGTGCCGTCATTGTCATACTGACCGTCTGTGACCTTGAAATATCCTGTCTTGCTGTTAAATGTAAGAGTTGTTTTGTCTGATTTTGTTAAACTGCCGTTATCATACACATAAGTTGCTGTGCTGACATTCATAAGGTCTGTTGTTTTCAGCTTATTTGAACTGCTGTCTAAAACATCATAATTTGTCAGAACTGAGATATACTTTGCGAGCATTTGTGTAATATTCAACGATGAGTTATCATCTATAAGCAAAACTGGAAGATCATTCAGTTGCTCAACGTTAAGCTCAGAAGCTTTGCCGAATGTTATAAGCTTTGAATTAGCCAGATCCTCTGCATATGTCTTTATGGTACTGTTTATGCCATAGGATTTTTTGGCTGTGCCATTCGTATAAGAAGCAGCGTCACTAATGATAGTCTGCATATTTCCGCCAACAAGATCGCCTGTGAAAGTCTTACCACCGACAGTAAAGCTTGGGTTTATATTGACATAAGGTGAATAGGTATCAACGTGCGTGCCGCTTCCCTCGCCGATATTTTTGGTATTGTCCTGAGTACCGTTGTAGTCGGAGTGAACTGCGGTGAAGCTGGCAGGTATCTGTGAAGCATTATACTGTATATCAGGTAAACAATCCGTGTTATTTACAGATACTCCGATAAATTTAGATGATAGATTTTTATCATAGTTCCAACCTATCAAGTTAGAAACAGACACGCTGTTGTTGCCTCTTACATAGCCTAATTTATTTATGAGAATATCATAAGCATATGTGCTTCCACGGTCATTATGACCGATCACGCCGCCTGCACCCGCACCATTGGACTTATCTTCTGCTGAAAGAGTAACATTGTTGACTTCACAATCAGATATCTTCAGATCACCATTAGCTTTTATACCAACATAACCTCCGATACCTGCATCACCAGTTTTAGCAGTTGGTATACCTATCGTTGCATTTTTTACAGCAGACTTTGATATGGTCACAGCCGCATTCTGTGTGCCGACCATTCCGCCTGAGCTTGTATAACCATAGACGCCGCAAGCTGATGTTTCAGATGTTCCTCCATAGTAACAGTCATTGATAGACAACTGGTTTTTGTTTATTCCAACGAATCCACCGGCATTACTACCATAAACATCGACGGTGACGCTTGTGTTTGTTATTGTGCATGCTCCGTTAGACAGTCCTATAAGACCGCCCTCGTTCATTGTCTGGGTTGCAAGGGGTTTATTGTCTTTTTTTGAACCGATAAAGCTGTCTTCATTATAGGCTGTAAGCTGAACATTGCTTATTGTCGTTTTGATATTTGCAGAACCTGCGATTCCACCTACGCCAAACCAAGTTTTTGTGCCTTTATCAAGATTAGCAAATTCAACTTTATTAATTTTTATCTTAGAATCCTTAACAGCGAATTCGTTGCCTTTCTGAGAATTTCCCACAAGACCGCCTGTTTCAAATCCGCCATACACATAAACGCCACTGTTTTCAGACTTAACGTTACTTATATTGATATTATTTGTTGACTTTCCTATAAGTCCTCCCACAGTATATGCACCATATATTTCAAGATCAGTCAATGTTATTCCGCTAAACGTGCAAGAACTCTGTACTCCGCCAACAATACCACCTGTAGAAAGGTCTTCATTAACATACGATTGTCCATCGTTGTTATACGTCTTAACGCTGATCTTGCCGGAAAGCTTAAGGTTATTTACAGTTAAAGCATACGTTGAACAGTTTATTAACCCAACTCCTTTTACGGAGGCAAATGCGGTACGATATTTATAGTTATCCATATCTTGGATTTCAATAGTGCTACCGCTCTTGTTATCCGTTATTTTCACAGCATAGGCTTTTATATCTGTATCGAGCTTTATAGTCTGATCATTTCCCTGGATAGTTGTCAAAGATAAAGTATAATCACATTTAATGTCGCCAAGGTTACTATCCTTTGCATCAAACAACTGATTTATACCACGAAAACCTGTGTTGATGAGGTCATAGGTTTCATTTCCTGTGAGCTTAACAGTAAATTTCTTACTTTGATCGTGTGCCCATTTTGCTTCATAAAGATTTCCACTTGGCTTTGTATATTTTTTTAGCATTACAGAATTTTTCTTTTCATATTCCCTGCTTGTAGCCTTTTCAAGTCTTTGATAATCTGAGATCGCAGTTTTGTAATCTTTATCATCAGAAGTCAATGCAGCTGTACCAACTTTTGAATAGTCTGCATTTCGAGTGAAAGTATAGTGACCGTAGCCGCAAGTGTTTTTATATTTATCTGTATATCCCATACCGGACTGTGATATGACAGACAGCATAAACAACGCCTGTGCATTAGGCACTTCAATAGTATTTGTCGTGCCGGCAATAACATTTAATTTCTCAGCATCATTAAGCTCGCTCTTAAACTGCGTGATGAGATAATTTTTCCTGCCATTGTTAAGGTTAGTTGACTTACCGAACTTTGTTCCCTCTTCAATAGCAAAGCCGTTTACAACTCTGCCTATATATGGATTGATAAAGAGGTTGGTATCTGCGTTTTCGCCCACTGCCTCAGTATTGTTGGTCGTAAGCGCACTATATTTGGCAACGTTGTTCATATTTCTGAAAATAACGCCGCCGTAAACGATAGCGCCAACATATCCGCCTGCAGTAATGAGATGTTGTTTGCTGTTATCGTTCTTTGCAAATGTTATATTAGGATTTGTTACCTTGACATTATCAATGATATTATCTCCGCCAAACACAACGCCCATAACACCGCCGTAATACTCTGTCTTTCCGGTACTATAGTTTAATTTATTATTATTGTTTTTTGAAAGCGTTACATTGGTATATTTTATATTGATATTTTTTACAACACTTCCGCTGCTGAACCTGATGAGAGGGCTTGCAGAATTATTGGTGATAGTTGGATATGTTCCGTCGGATTTCTTCTGTCCAACAATAACGCCCCTGAAAACGTAACTGTTTGATGTTCCGCCAAGACCTGCAAAAGAACTGCCGAGAACTATATCATCATCTATCTTGTAATAAGCTTCGCAAAGATATTTGATAAGGTTATCTTTTGAAACTGAAACTTTTTTCGTTCCGCTTACAAAATTGCCTGCACCATCATAAGTATAGGTTTCATGCTTGTTGCCTTTGCAAAAAGCACTATTAGCATCAACAGTCGCTTTATCGGCAGAAGCGTTTGCATTATAGTTTACTTCCCAGCCATTTGTAGGTGAGGCTGTACTGATAACTCGTGCGACCTCTGCAAGTGTAGAAGCGTCAAGGATATATGGATCAGAGTATGTTCCGCAACCCTTTATAAGATATGGTCGCTCAAGGTTTACGTCTATCTCATCATAAGTTTTGTCGGTCTGACCTGTAACAGCAGTTTTAGCAACATATGGCTTGTAATTAGCAAAGCTGTATTCCTCTTTTGCGTTTTTTTGGTCAGGAGAAGTATACCTGTCATCTCTACTCCAATCGCCATGATACTTATTCTGCCTGCTCACATTATCTACACGATTCTTTATGGTGTCAGACACTTCTTTTCCGTAGGTTACATTATGCTTAATATTGCCAGATGAGTCTTTATCCCAATCTTCGTCCCATTTATAGTTGTATATTGCAGAAGAGCCTGCTCCGTCAGAATGCTGAAAGCTTTCAAGCAAAGTAGCATTTTTGAAAATTGAATTTGCTTCACTTGCGTCAAGCTTGATATTTGAGAAAGTCAGAGATATATTTTGACCATTTTCGCTTCCTACATTGCCTATAAGGCTTGTTGCGGCGTATTTCTGATCGCCTTTGTAATATTGTTCAGCGGTCGTACTGTGTTTTTTCTGTGACACATTCTGTATAACGATCTCTGTCATGTTGCCTATCTTATTTATAAGCAAAGGGGCATAAGAATTTTCACCATTTAAACTTAAAGAAGTATCATTCACATACAGATCATCAAGAACGATACTGCCGGTAATTTTGACAGATTTCTTTGTAGTATTGGTGTCGTCAGCAACCGAGCCGCAAACCAATGCACCTGAACCACCATTCACTTTACCGATATTTCCCTTAAAGGTCAGTTTACCACTTATGGTAACAGCTCCATTTTCATTTCTGAAAAGTCCAGATTGCATCATGTAATGTTGATTATGTACATTATTTAAGTTTGTTCCATCCATGCCTTCTGTTGTACGGGCATAATTGTCACTATTACTGCTTGATACCATTTCAGACTGATTAAAGCCATTATTTTCAAAAGTAATAGTTGAATTTGATTTTATATTACAACCATTTGTATCAACAGGATAAAATGAATATCCTGTCAAATCTATTTCTGAATCTGTTGGAAAACCTATATTTGTGCTATTAATATAATTTTTTATATTATTTGCCGCAAAAAGCTTTGCGCTCCACTCAACAGCCTTAGCTCCACCTGTGGTGGCTTTACCGTTTTTATATACATCAAGGTTATAATAATATCTTGCCCAAGAATTATTTTTCCACACAGCACCATTATTTGTTGTTTGATTTTGATAGGTATTGCAGTTCTTTCCGTCCATATAAAGCAAACGCTCTCCGTCCGCTGTAACAGCAGGAATTGAAATTATGGCTTGACGATTAGACAAAAAATTAGCTGAAGAAGAATAATAAATACTACAACGAGCTATCTCATCAAAATACGAATAGCTTGGGCTTATATTTATCTTAGTATCTTGTGAGATCTTATATCCATTAGGTTTAGTAAGTTCAAAATAAGTTGCATCTCGTGAGCTTCTGTAATTGTTGACATTTTCACCTTTAAAATAATCAAAGCCATAAGAGTCATAATCTCTACCAAAAAGAGTTGAGGCAAGCATACCAAAATTTTTACAGTTTTTGGCTGTCACTGTCATACCGTCAAAGCTAACCTCTTTTATGCTCCAATAACCTGTTGTGGAAAGTACAAGACCGCCCAGTTCTGTGCCATTGTTCACTGTTAAGCTTGAATTGTTTACAATCAAACTACTCAGATCAATTTCTACTCTATACCAGTTATGCCCTAAAAATCCACCGCTATTTGATTTACCACTAGAATTTATTGTTAAAGCATTAATATTAACATTGGTGATAGATATCTTATTAGGTACAACAGAAGCTGAATTATCCTTAGCACCGACCTCTGCAATAAGTCCGCCAACTCTAGAGTTACTTCCTGTGTGTTTGTCAGTTATATTTCCGCCAACAGTAACATTATCAAATTTAATAACGGGTGCAGGCTTTGATGTAACAGCGCCTACCATTCCGATAACTCCGCCAAGACAAGTGCAATCTACCGTTGTTGTGCTATTATCGTATGTAAGATTTGCTGTTACAGAAGAATTAGTGAACGAAACTTCACTTGTGGCGTCAGCAACATATCCAACCAGACCTCCGACAAAATTAGTATACGCACCACTTGGAGATGCGGTCACATTGGCGGTCACGCTGTCAATAGTCAAAGCTCCGCTGTTGTATGCAGATACAGAACCAATATAACAAGCGTCACCGTCCGAAGCATTATCGCCAACAATATTGAAAATTGAAACAAGCATTATATTGCTTATTTTTGCACCGCTTGTCTTTGCAAAAAGTCCATTATGAGTATGGAAAACTATCTTATCATTTTCTGTTCCCACTGTCATGGTAAGTTTATGACTATTGCCATTCAGAGTGCCTGTGAATGTATACTCACCATTATCACGCATAAAGCCGGTTAGACCTGTGTCGCTTATATCAACATCTGCACTAAGGCTGATATTTGCCGCAAGCATATCTGCCCTGCTAGCACCGCTATACTTAACAAAATCATTGCTATCATGCTGCATTATCAAAGCCGCACGGGCAAAATCTGCTCTATTGCTTATGGTTATATTATTATTAGGAAATCCATTTATTGTAACAGTATGCCCTGATCCATCAAAAGACAGAACACCGTCAGCACTCTCAAGCAGATCGGAATTGTTAAGTCGAAGCACTCCGCCCCAATCCATATCGTCTATGACTTTTGAAGATGTCCTTGTAAATGACCAGCCGCTTAAGCTATAGATCAAAGCATTGCCTCTATTTCCTACTATCTGGCATCTGTTTTTGTTAGGGTCTTTAGGATAAAAGCCTGAAAGGTTTGTTTCACCGCCAAGCCTTACAACGCCATTTTTATTAAATTTGCCAACAATGCCACCTACGCTCTGGTTTGCAGAAACATTATTTGCAGTAACTGTGACTTTGCCGCCAACATCTATAAAAGCCTGATCTGCATAGCCCACAAGTCCGCCATAATTATTTTGTGATGATGTGGAATTCTTAATACTTATAGTGGTATTCTTGACGCTTACATAAGCCTTGCTATTATCACCTATCTTACCAATAAGACCGCCAAAATCAAGGGCATTGCATGAGCCAGTCACATTTACAGTGATATCACTTAGTGCTAGTTCAGAGCTAAGAGCATTAGCAGAATATCTTCCGACAATACCACCATAAAAGCCTGCCCTGACAGTGCCATTGAAGTTTGAAGTAATAGTATCATTAGTGGTGCCCGTGATACTAATTTTTACACTATCTGTTCTGTTTATCAGCACTCCGAAAACAGAACCAACAGCCGCACTGTCAGCGGTATCTCCTGATGAACAAGCAAGTGCCATTTTCATGCCACTGAATTTTGAAATATCAAATTCTTTACTGTCGGCTTTACTGTATGTATAAGAGCCGAAAAGACCGCCCGCAGTTACAGAGCCTGTAACGCTTCCGGTCATGGTAAGGGTGACATCTTCACCGACATTTATTTCTGCATTCTCTGCACTGCCCACAAGTCCGCCTGCGTTGTTTGCGGATATATTTACATCTGTCAAGGTGTTGCACTTGTCGATGTTCAGCGTTGCATCAGCGCTCATTTTTCCGACAAATACACCTGCGTTCGATTTGCCGGAAACGTCAAGCAAACTGCTTGACAAGCTTACAGCAAGACTTGCGTTTTCGTCCATAGTGCCGCAAGCAAGACCTGCATTATCCCCGCCTGATACTTCCACCTTGACATCATTTCTTAGAGTGATATCCAGATCGACATTTGCTCCATTTTTCATATTGCCTATAACAGACGTGAAGGATTTATAATTTGTAGCACCTGAATCATCTACAGGATCAGTTTTTATTTTCCACTTATTAGCTGAAGCCACATCACCGTGTATAACATTCTCAGCAAGCAAAGCTGAATTTTTTTCTTCCGGTCTAGCAAAAATAATAGTATCTAAATTTGCACTGTCACTAAGATATTCAAACAGAGCAAAATTAATAGGAAGATTAATAGCTGAACCCTCATTTGCTTTGACTGTTCCCATGAAAGGATATTCTTCATTGCCAAGTCCTTTTTCTATTCCTGTAAAATCAGAAGCCTTAAACTGAGATTGGTTGTTTGAAAACAATATTGTGATTTTCTGATAGTCAGCAGGATCTGCATTAAGAAGCTTTTTAAAATCGTCTGCATTCTGTATCGTAAAAACGCCATTTTTGATATCATTAGAAATGTCAGTATATGTATCTGCCGCCATAGCCGTAATAGCATTGGTGACAGTTGATACCATTTTAGACACAACACCTGAAATGTCTGCAAGCGGCATACTCGTGACAAGCAATACGGCAGCGGTAACTAAAGAAATAACATTCTTGCGATACTTGCTGTAAAGCTTGTGGCATATTCTATTAATTTTCTGATTTCTATTAGCTTTCACTTTCAACTGCCTCCGTGCAAAGTTAATATTCTTATCTATACGTTTAGTTCAACAAGGATATATTGCACCTTTGTACCTATCTTTTCGTCAGCGTCATTATACATGGAGCTTAGTGATGATAACTGTGCTGTGCTGTATTTATCACCATTAAGTATATTCTCAATAACCTTTTTATTTTGTTCTTTATCTGCATCACCTGACAAGAACAAGCTTAAATTACCATTTATATATTCCGCAAAATTCAAACGTTCTTCACTGTCATCATCAAACAGCACATTTTTCTCTGCCAGATTTTCATCTGTGCTTTTCATTAGTATCTGACCAAGCGTGTTCGGCCACACCCAATATACGTTCACTTCCTGCGGAACGTCTACTTTACAATCTTTAAGCGTCCTTGTGAATGTTTCATCATGAAGAAAATCGGAATATGTGTGATTGTTCTCATCATATTTCTCAAAAAACATGATATGTCCATTCATAAATCTAGTTACTTCTTCTTCAGTAACCTTTTCATAAGAAACAGCGTCTTCGTTTTTATTCTCTGCATACCCCGTGATACTCAACTTGAACTGTATCTCCATTTCCCCCGACTGGTTTGGGACAACATAAAAAGTAAGCTTTCCATGACTACCAGGATTAATACCATTCGTCATACCGCTTTCTTCATCAAGAAGCCAGTAGATCTTGTCGTTCTCGTCAGAAGTGATGTTGCTCCCATCAGACACCTTAGAGTAGTCATTGCTGTCAAGTATCTCAGCTTTAAGCACATTGGCACTGCCTACTGTTTTCAGTTCAAATGGCGAATCTACGCTCTTCATTCCAAATGAATCAAGATCAAGGGCTTTATCAATGGTAAACCAAGCCAGACTGACCGCAATAAGTATAAATGCCAGCACTGCAACTGGTATTATTTTTATAATAAGCAGTTTGCGTTTCTTCTTTTCTTCCTCGCTGTCTGCTTTCTCTATCACTTTATGCTCAGCCACTTTGGCGACCTCCATTATTTCATCGAGTCAAGCTCTTTCTGCAGTTCTATCATGTGGTTTCTGCAAGCGGTTATCTCGCCTGTGTATTTGTTGAACCACTCAACGTCCATTTCGTTAGGCTCTTCCTGCAAAAGAATAGCCTGAACAAGTGCTGATTGTGAACGTGATCTCTTACGCTCTATCTCCTCGATAGTAAGTCTGCATTTCTTTATTTCTCTTTTAAGCTGCCCTTTACTGCTCACGTTATTGTCCTCCTTGCATTAATTTCCCATTTTATCAACCGAATCAACTATCTCGTTGACTTCCCTATAGCCTTTGTCAAGATTTTCGGTGATATGGTCAAGTGCTTTTTTTACGTCCTCAAGCTTGCCCTGCATTTGTTCGGGATACTTCACAAAGCAATAATGAAGCTCATTTATAGCCTTCTGCTCCTCCGTGTAATCGTCGATAAGAAACACCAGCGACCTTGCCGCACCCATATCCGAAAGTATCATGTTATATCTTGTTGGAAGATCCTTGCCGCTTTCAAGATAAGTGTCTATCTCCTCAGAGGCGGCAGACAGATTTTCCATATACTTAGCGATGTAAGTCTTTCTGACTTCCTCGGACTTGTCCATATAAAGCCCGATAAAAACGAACAGCCCTGCAAGTGCCACAATACAAATAACCATAGCCGTTATCATTTTAGCCTTCATTATCTTTTCCTGATTCAAAGCTGTTCGCCTCCTTTTTCTCGTTTTCTTGCATTTTCAGCCGCTGAACTTCCTTTTCAACAGCCTCACGCATAAGCTTTTCTTTTTCTTCCTCAGCCGCTTTCAAGGCTTCCTCACGGTTTGAATATATTTTTATCTCAGCGATAGTTTTTACCTCATACACCGCCATGCAAACTGTTGGGATTATCACAAACAGTATGAGGAGCTTTTGGGTTGATGCAAATGATCCAAGCCACTTGAAAAATCTGAGCTTTCCATAGTATTTTCCAATAATGCTGACTTTTTGCACCGTCACGCTGTCCTCTATTTTGTTAGCATCGCCTTTAGTAACAAAAGTGCCGTCGCTCAAAACCTCAGATATCCTGTGAGTATTTATCTCGCCCTTAATACTATCATCCTGAGAGTAGAACGAAATAATATCCCCTGCCTTTAAGCTGTCAGTATCCGTCCTTTTGATGTAAATATAGTCGCCCTCATGTATAGACGGCTCCATACTTCCGCTCACGACTTTCAGTACGCTGTAACCAAAAATGCTTGCTGTTTTGCCGATACAGCCGCAGACCATTATGTACACCGTCACACTCAGCAGTGCCGCAAACACAGCAGAGCCAAGTATTGTCAAAGCTATTTTTACTATCCTCAACGCCTTGCCGATGATACCGACGCTCCCTCCTGCACTAAGGTTTCTTTCTGTACTTTTCTTTCAAATGTCTTACCAGTCTGCCCACAGCCGAAACGTGATACTCCTTGTAAAGACGTTTCATCTCAGTGTCGATAGCTTTCTGCTCCTCAGCAGTGCGCTGTGGCGGAATATATGGTCTTGGCGGTCTGTTCTTTCGCTCAAGACGTTTTCTCTTTTTAAACTGCCTGTTTTTGATACGCCTCTTTACATCATATTTCAGATACGGAGCATATTTTTCATAGATAATCTCAATTTCACGCTCTGCACGTTTTCTCTCTGCCTCAGCCTGTTCTTTTTCCTTCTTGACTTTGAACATCCTGATATAGTCTGGATTATCCGTCACAACAGGTATGATCCCAAATGCGTGAGCCAGAACATATGTTATGCCACGTTTTGCCATGTAATATGGATTTTTGGAATATTCTTTAAATATCTCATTGATATTTTTATTTTCAAAGCTTTCACGTTCAGCTTTAAGACGCTCAGCACGTTCACGCTCACGACGTTCCTGCTCACGCTGCTGTTGTGCTTCTTTCGCCTTTTTTGCAGCGATCTCAGGGGATTCATACTCTGACACAAAGCTTGAAGACAAGGCTTCTTCATTCGTGCTGATCTGCTGATCCATAGCAGATCCAAGGCTGCTGCGGACGAGCTTTTTCTCCTCTCGGATCCTAGCTCTTTCCTCACGGACACGCTGCTCCTCTTCACGTCGCTGACGCTCTTCCATTTGCCTTTTGCGTCTTGCGATCTGCTTGATCTCTTCCTCTTTTTCACGGCGTTCACGTTCCTCACGCTCCGCCTTTTCTCTTGCAGCCTGCTCCGCCTGCTGTTTTTGGATAAGCTCCAATCTTCTGCGTTCAGCTTCCTCATGCTCCAGCCTTATGCGCTCTTCTTCCTCACGCCGCCGACGCTCCAGTTTCTCCTGCTCGGCACGCTTTCTTTCAGCTTCTGCAGCCGCAAGCTCCTCAGCCCTCTTACGGTCTTCCTCGTCTTTGAGAAACTGCTTTTCTATCTCAACTATACGGTCAAGCTCTGCCGTAAGGTTTCCTGCCTCTTCGGCAGTCATACCCATATCTGTCTTACCTGCACTACTTTGTTCACCCTCGCCAACTATGACATCATATTTATCAGACGTCTGCTTATCAAAACGCCTGACAACCTTTGGTGAGAGGGTCTTGCTCTTTATAGTTTTAAGCTCCTCCGACTTATCTGCCCCATGGGTATATGAGCGGAAAAGCATATAGTTCATTGCGGTCAGACCATATATATCCTCGATATAAGAATCATCAGGTCTTTGTGCAGTATCGGAAACGTTGACCTCATAGCCTGCCTTATCGTAGCTTTCGATAAACTGCCAAAGGGTAAGACACGCCATAAGGTCCACATTTTTAGTGATAGCGTTTGTTCTCATAACAGGCGGTCTGATAAAAGCGTTGTCAAGAGTGGTACAAAGCACTGAGCCTTTATAGCCCTCGATAGCCTTTTTGACCCTTTCAAGCCTTGCCCAAACGTCAGTATCATTGCTGCCGCCGACAAGACTGTCAACAGTTTCTATCTTAAAACTAATGTTGACCTTTCTGCCGTCGCCGCTGTCCGCCGAGGTGTCATAATTAAAAGAATAAGCCTCCTGCGCCTCTGCGGTCTGGACAAGCTTATTGTATCTTATATTTATAAAAATGTATAGCCTGTCGATAAGGGTATTTACAAATCTATTTTCATATGTATCAAGAGTTTCCTCTTTATGAATGTTGAGTATTTTTGACGGAGTTATCTTTCCAGTCTTTTTGTCGATATCCTGAATAAGATCGGTGTGCTGTCCCAGATGTTTTATGGACTCTACCGTTATCTTCCTTGACATAGCGATAGGCACGATCTCTTCCACTTCTTTAATGGTGTTTCTGGGATTTCTTATTACCGTATCAAGATGTGGCAAAGCTTTTTCTATCTCTGTGAGCCAGGACGAATCTATATTCTTCTCGATTATCTTACGATTAAAAGATACAGTTTTTTCGCCCGAAAGAAGTAAGGCACGGGCTGCCGCAAAGCTGTTATTGCCGTCAAACGTCTTTACAGCTTTGTCAAAAGCTGCACGCTGTTCGTTGTATTCGCTCATGCCCGTCCCTCCTCTCAAAGCTTATGAGTACAAATTTTAGTACAGTTTTTGCAATCTTTCAAGATATGCTATAGATTCTTTCATAGTGTTTCTGCCGAAAAGTTTCTGCATATAGGTGCAAAGCTCTTTCAGCTCTTCTCTTAGCATTGCCAAGTTAAGCGACTCAAATTTTCTGAATATCTTTGTGGAAAGCACATAGTCAATGCCGTCAAGTTCCTCTCCACCGCAGGCAACATATACAGGAACAAACAAGTTCATCTGTTTAAGTATACGGTTACCGAAAGCCACTCTCAGCTTTTCAATTACCCACAGGTCAAGCTGCTGGATCTTTTTGAGACTATCCTGTGAAACAGGATACATTTGAAAAGCTTCCTTGAAGAGTGTATCAAGATGTTCAAAGCTTAAATTCATAGGCGGCGTGTCAGGAGCGTCAAAGGCAACTCCCTTTGCGTCAAGATTGATAGGCTGCGCACGGTCGTATACCTTATCTGAGATAGTGAACGTGGAATCGTCGTTGTTGGCAGTACCGATATACCAAATGTTCTGCGGAATACGCAGTTTGCCTTTATCAAGGCGAACAGGGTCGGTACTCCACACGTTAGGAACAAGATCAAGCTCCCACTCGGCAGGATCAGGCATTTCAAGAATCGAGAGCATTTCTGCAAAGTAATATTCCACTCTCGCAATGTTCATCTCGTCGAGGAGTATGAAGTTTACATCGTCATTGTATTCAGAAGAATAAATTCTTTTGAGGACTTCTGTTTCATTAAAGTTCTTCGTGAACTCGTTGAAGTAGCCGAAAAGCTCAGTTCTGTCACGCCATGACGGCTGAACAGAAGCGATAGTGGTATCTTTCTGCAAGAACTTGCCGAATGAATATGGCAATGATGTTTTACCTGTACCAGAGATACCTTGCAGGATAATAAGCTTTGTTGAAGCCATGCCTGCAATGAAAAGTCGGATAGTTTTTATGTCATAATAAAGGTGCATTCTTGAGCAGGCAAAGTTTCTGTACGCTTCGCAGATACCGCTAAGGGTGATGTCATTATTGTAAGCAGGCGGCTCGTATGTCTTGTAAAAATTGTCCACCTCGATAAGCTTTGAAAAACGGCAGTCGGCAGTCTGAACAACGCCGTCAACAGTGGTTTGAACTTCGCCCTGTGCAGGCATCTGCTCACCCTCTGCAAGCTTTGTTTCACCCTCTGCAAGAGCTGTGTTGTCATATACGCCGAGCTGAGCCACCTTCATTGCCATGATCTCATCTTTTTCCTTGGTCATTTTGACCACCTGACGCTGCAGGTCAGATATTTCTTCGATAAGATCCTCATTGCTGACGATAGAGTGTCTGAATCTTATGTACTTTCTCACAGCAAGCACTATCATAAAAATAATAAGCACAAAGATAGCCACAACAACGATAATCGCAAGCACAGAAAGTATCCAGCCCAGCGCACCAAAGTCTGCCGAGTAGGTCTTGAATATCCTTATGTAGTTTTTTATATTGAAGATCTGTTTTATGCCGTTCCACAGACCCTTGAAGATCTGCCCAAAGCCTGCAAGCATTGACGACATGAAAACAAAAAACCATTTCAGAAATCCATTCATAATGTATCACCCAAGCAGCAGTTATTTGTCATTTTTCTCCTGCTGTGCATTTCCCTCTTCCTTTTCCTTCTGCTGTGCAAGGTATTCCTCAACTGCACGTCTTTTTATTTCTTCCTCATCGCTCTCTGTGATAGCAGGACGCTTTATCTCGATTATGGTTGCGATAAGCTTATAAAGCTCAAAGAGGAAAAACAGTGCTATCGGCAGAAGTATGCAAATGAAAAATCCCGTTTTTGTTCTGAGAAAATCCATCACCTTGCCGAAACCGCCTATTTTTGCACCTTTCCACTGACCGATTATATCACCTGCATAAACAGTGTATGTATCATCTATGTTATTAGCATCGCCTCGTGTGATAAAGCCTACAGAGCCGTTATCATTGAGTACCTCTGCGATACGGTGGGTATTCTTCACCTTTTTGCCCTCTATAAGAGTCCAGAAAGTGATAACGTCGCCCTTTTTCAGAGAATTGATATCGTCTATTTCCTTTGAGATAATAAGGTCGCCTTTTTTGAAAGTTGGCTTCATTGAGTCAGATTCAACTGTGAGCGGGATATATCCCAGCAAACTTGCCGTACCATTATTCTTATCAGACGAGAACACGAGAATTGTTATAAGCAGTGCAAAGATAAGCACCACCCATGCGATAACATTAAAAACGATCTTCAAAGCTTTTTTCATAATTCAAAACCTCGGAACCCCGAGGCTTCCTCCCTTCTAATTCTTTAAGTTGTTTCAACGATCTTGAAATTCATACCAAGCTTCATTGTGCCACCGATTATTTTGTCAACACAATCAGGGTCATTTCCCTCAAGCCATATGACCACTGTATACTTGTCTTTCTCACCGGGACCAAGCTTTTCACGTCGGTCCTTCATGACCTCAGTAGAGGAGGCGAACTCCTTGTCTCAATCGCTTTCCTTACCACTGCCGTCAGACTTTGTTTTACCATAAACAGTTTTCTCGCCATTCACGAAAAGCTCCACTCTGATAGCTTCATCAACACCGTTCGTGACGTTCTCGATAGTCATTTCGCTGTCATAGCTAAGTGTATCTTTACCGGAATTTATGAGATAGAAAGTATAAGCTATATACCCCTCGCCATTATGGCTGCCGTTTATCTTGTCGATATTATCAGGGAGATCTTCGCCACTGATATTTGTCATATCATAGAGGATATCCGCATTGAGCCTTGAATTGCTCGTGGTATAGTCAGGAGTTTCCGAAAGAGTAAGCCCCTGATTTATCATATCATACTTACTTATCTTAACTGTAAAGCTACCATACTTGTCGTAAAAATAAGACACCGCATAAGCCGCCGCCACGATAGCGATAAGTATAATGGCAAGTATTTTAAGCAATCTCATCAATACCACATAGCGTTTAGCTTCCTTGGCGGTCCTGCGAAGTGCAAGGGTATCGACTACTCTTGTATTTTTATCTATATTTTTACCGTCCAAAACCGTATCACCCGTTTATTACTCATTTCTATTGCGAACGTATCTTTCCGCAATATATTTTCCTGCATTTTCTCCCGAATAGTAAAGGCACTGCATACCGCTGAGCTGTTTCACCTGCTTATCATCAGTAATTCCGTCAGCTATGACCTCAGCATTAAGGTCAAAAACGAAATTCAGCAGAGAGTTCACGCAGGTATCATACCTGTCGCTCTTACCAAGAACCTGAGCCACTGAGCCGTCAAGCATGATATTATCTACCTTGAACTCAGCGGTCTTAAGCATTTTAAAGCCCTCAGTGCCGAAGCCTGTGAGCAGAAAATGAAAGCCCTGTCTTCTCATAAGAGCCACGTTATCTGCCGCTGTACTGTCAGCTTCATCAAGCACATCAGGCGACAACTCAAAGCAGACACGCTCATACTTCACGCCAAACTTATCGCAATAATCTGCCACAACTCTCGGAGCTTCCGTCTGCCTTAAAAATCTTGCAGGCACGAACACGCTTGCCCAGTCAACGTCCACTTCCCTTTCGTGAAACTTACCCAAAGCCTGCAAAAGCTGAACGAAAGCAAGCTTGAAAATGCTAACACATCGGTCGGAAAGCTGAGCCACAGGGAGATAATCCGCAGGCATTAGCGTTCCCATAACAGGAGAATTGAGCCTTGTTTGCAACTGCAAAAAAGTGACCCTGCCGCTGTCGGTATTTTTTATAGGTCTATAGAAAAGCTCCACGGCACGAACGCCGTCAACTGTAGAATTTTCGCCCAAAGCAAAGCCACTTTCTTTCTGCTCCAATGTATTATTATAGCATATTTTCGACAAAAAACAAAGAAAAATCGGGAGATTTCCCCAAATATGGAAAATTATTTTTTATACCAATTTACCAAAAAACGCCGAATTTCTTCGGCGTCTTTTTTGTTTTATTGTTTATTGATTAGTTGCCTGTTGTATCATCAGTTGTGAAATTCAGCTGAATATTCCAATCCTGTGCCGCATTAGCGTCGTTGCAGTAAATGCTTTCACCCTCAAGCCATACTCTTACAACGAAAGATTCAACAGAATAGCTATCTGTGCTAGCAGCTGCAAGTGTAAATACATTAGCAGCGTCAGTATTATCTCCAGTGTTTATCTTTGTCTTATTGGCAGTTACTATACCCAAAACATCATCTGAATCATATTTTGCATCTGCAGCCTTTGTGGCTTTAATACCCTTTGGCGCTTCAGCACTAGCACCACGATAGCTGTCAAATGTAAGTCCGTAAATATGAGCACCACCTGTAGTATAATTGTCAGCACCAGTAATTCCAAGAGCTGTAACACTACCACCAGTAGACTTTACATTCTCATTTTTCAATGGTATAACAGAAACTCTAACTGCATTCTGAAGTTCTGTTCCGTCATCAGCGTTTGTCTTTCCGTCATTAATCGTTACTTCACAATTAATCTTTGTTTCCTGTTTATTTGTCGTTCTTACCCACATAGGTATATCTACAAATCTACCAGCGGTTGCACCAGCACCTGTATTGACACTCAATTCACCATCTGAAGTATAATTATTTCTAACTGTCATAGCAACCTTATCAGTAGCATATGCTGCTTTCACTACCTTTGCAGAGTCTTGAACAACCTTACCACCGGCCGTGATATTACCATCATCAGCATAATAAATATTATTTCCGTCAACTGTAGATGCAGGCTTTATTTTGCTTATCTTATCATAATACTCACCAACATTTACAACACTCTTCCAAGAAATATCGTCCATAGTTGGAGTGCTTATTGTTCCAAGCTCTCCATTTCCAATATTACCAAGTGGAATTTCAAGTCCACCACCTGCGGTAGCTGTCATTTCAAGACCTGTAACCTCAGCGTCCTTATTCATTGTAAACCAAGCGTAAGTAGCAGTAGAAAGCATTACAGCGGAAGTTGTGAGCATTGCAACTGCAGGTATAAGTTTCTTCTTAGCAGAAGTATTCTTCTTTTCATTAGTTTTCATATCTCTTCGTCCTTTTCATAATAATTTGTCGGTTTATCCTGTCCGATACAGAGGGCGCTCGTTATAGCCGATTTGCGGTAACATGACCGCCAAGCACCTTTTGTTTATGTCAATCTTATACTAAATTCGACCCACTTTGTCAATAAGCTACCAGCTTAGTATACATTATATTTATCTTAATACTTATTAATATGACAGACACATTTTGCTATTTTCCGACATGATCATACTATGTAATAACAGCAGAAAGCACGGAATAACGTCATTTGTTATTCCGTGCTTTTTAAACCGATTATTCAATAAATTTTTTTGTTAAACTTCAAACGTTTTTGTACATATTAAGTTTATATATGTACACAAAAGTTATAATGCGTAAAATTTACAAAATATTTATATTCATTCAGCGCTGTCGAGCATTTTAACAGCCTTCATCATGATAGCACATTCAAGACGCTTCTTCTGTATCTGACATGACAGCTTGTGCGCATTGTGGATATCACCTGCGTAAATGTAGTTGTTTGCATTGCAACCGCCACTGCAATAGAACTTTGCCCAGCACTTTTTGCACTCAGGCTTGTTGTAAACGTGTGCGTGAGCAAACATATCTTTCATTTCCTCGTTAAATGTGCCGTCATAGAGATTGCCCATTTTGAACTCGGTGATACCAACGAACTGATGACATGGGTAAATATCGCCGTCAGGAGTAACAGAAACATACTCGTTTCCGCTTCCACAGCCCCTAAGTCTCTTTATCGCACAAGGACCCTGATCGAGGTCTATCATAAAGTGGAAGAAGTTTATGAACTTACCCTCGTCCCTTATCTTCTGTATCTTCTCAGAAAGTATCTCATACTCCTTGAAGATCCTCGGCAGGTCAGCCTCAGTGATAGCATAAGGCTCGCTAGGGTCAGCCATAACAGGCTCAACGGATATCTGGTCGAATCCAAGGTCATAAAGGTGCATTACATCGTTTGAGAAGTCAAGATTATACTTTGTGTAAGTGCCTCTTACATACCAATCCTTGTTCTTAGGACGTTTCTCAACAAGCTTCTTGAAGTTAGGGATAATCCTGTCATAGCTTCCTGAACCGTCCACACGCACTCTCATTCTGTCATTGACTTCTTTTCTTCCGTCAATAGACAGAACAACGTTGTACATTTCCTTGTTGATGAAGTCTATCATCTCGTCAGTGAGGTGTACACCATTTGTGGTAACAGTAAATCTGAACTTTTTATTGTGAGGCTCCTCCTGTGAACGTGCATACTCAACAAGCTTTTCTACCGTACCGAAATTCAGTGACGGCTCACCGCCGAAGAAGTCCACCTCAAGAAATTTTCTGTCTCCTGAACGCTCTATAAGAAAATCTATAGCACGCTTGCCTGTTTCATAGTCCATGAGCATTCTGCCCTGACCGAAATCGCCTGTTGAAGCAAAGCAATATTTACATCTCAGGTTACAGTCGTGAGCGATATGCAGACACATTGCCTTGATAGGTGAAGCCACAGCAGACAGGGCATACTTCTCGTAATCGTCCTCGCTGAACAATATCTTGTCATTATAAAGAGAAACTATCTCCTCATAGCAATCCTCGATATCCTTGCTGTCATACATCTTTGACAGCTTTCTTACAACGTCCTCAGGACATTTCTCCTCAAAAGGCGGCTCAACATTGTCTAACAAATCATATGTCAGATCGTCTATAATATGTACTCCGCCACTGTTCACGTCAAGCAGTGCATTAAAGCCGCCAAGCTTAAACTTGTGTATCATTTAAAAATCACCTTTCGCATTTATATTCATATACAAATTTATACAAAAATAAAGGGACATAAAAATGTCCCTTTAGCAAGGCGTGTGTACGCTCGCACGCCTCAGAAAGATCGGAATATTAAGCTTCTCTCTCGCACTTCTGGTTAGCAACTGTGCAGGAGGTCTTGCAAGCTGACTGACATGATGCCTGACACTTGCCGCAGCCACCCTTAGCAGCAGTCTTCTTGAGATTAGCCTTATTGATCGTCTTGATATGTTTCATAGGATTTTACCTCCAATAATTGATTTACATTAATTATACCACATATCCCACTATGTTTTATGAACGAATGGTTAATGCAGTATAAATATTTATCCTTATCAAAAACGGCTGCTTTTAGAATTTACACCTACAACTCCGCCTACGCCTGCACACACAAGGGTAAGCACAAGCTTTGCAGGCACGGAAAAGCTTTCGGCTGCCTTAGAAAACAGTGCACTGAGAATGACAATGATAAGAAAAATGAACACTCCGCACAGCACACCTGACAGCAGACCGTTTCTGCGTTGCCTTTTTCCGCAGACATATCCCCCTGCATACGCCCCGATACCAAGTGCCGCTGTTGACATCACCGACAGCATAAGGTCGGTGGCATCTATCTTAGTGATAACATACGCAAAAGCAAGCACAGCAACAAATATCGCACCGCACCCCACGCAGGCAGAAATTGCCGTAGATGACAGCACAGAAAGCTTTCTGCCCCCAAAAAGCCTGTTATTTTTCATATCCGCACCCCCACACTGAATATCCTAAAGAAATTATATTCAAAGCCACGGACAATAAGAACACAAAAAGGGACGGATAAAACTACCCGTCCCTCAAAAGCAATATTTACTTTGCGTCACCGTCATGAATTGTTTCGTTCTTAGCGATAGCCCACTTTTTAACACGGATCTTGCTTCTGTCGCCGCCTGTTTCGATAACAACAGTGTCGTCCTTGATAGAGAACACGATACCAACGATTCCGCCGTTTGTAACGACCTCGTCACCTATCTCAAGGTTATCTCTCATCTCAGCGTCTTTCTTATCCTGCTTTTTCTGCGGACGGATAATAAAGAAATAGAAGAACACGATTATGAGTACCAGTGGGATAAAAGTCATGGCAAGTGATGCAGGCGAACTCTGCTCAGCTGCCAAAACTGAAATAATTGCTGACAAATTCATCAAAAGACCTCCAAATCTAATAATACTATATTAGTATATCAGATATTTGCACAAACTTCAAGCCTTTTAACAAATAATTTTCATTTACAAGAAATTATTTCTTGTTCTTGATATACTCGTCGATAGCAGCGGCAGCCTTTTTGCCTGCACCCATAGCGAGGATAACAGTAGCAGCGCCTGTAACAGCGTCACCGCCTGCGTAAACGCCTTCCTTAGTTGTTGACTCGTTCTCGTCAACGATAAGGCAGCCGTGGTCATTTGTTTCAAGACCGGGAGTTGTACTTCTGATAAGTGGGTTAGGTGATGTACCGATAGACATGATAGCTGTATCAACGTCAAGAATGAAGTTTGAACCCTCGATAGGGATAGGACGTCTTCTGCCGCTTGCGTCAGGCTCGCCCAGCTCCATTTTGATGCACTCCATGCCGTTTACATGACCGTTCTCGTCGCCAACTATCTTAACGGGGTTGTTAAGAACGAGGAACTCGATGCCCTCTTCCTGAGCGTGATGAACCTCTTCCTTTCTTGCAGGAAGCTCGTCCATTGAACGTCTGTATACGATATAAACGTGCTCAGCGCCAAGTCTCATTGCAGAACGAGCAGCGTCCATAGCAACGTTACCGCCGCCGACAACAGCTACATTCTTAGACTTCATGATAGGGGTATCATAATCGTCCTTGTATGCCTTCATAAGGTTGATTCTTGTAAGGTACTCGTTAGCTGAGTAAACACCCACAAGACCTTCGCCTTCGATTCCCATAAATCTTGGAAGACCTGCGCCTGAGCCTACAAATACAGCTTCATAGCCCATGCCCATAAGCTCATCGATAGAAAGAACTCTGCCGATAACCATGTTTGTCATGATATGTACGCCCATGTTTGTCAGATTGTCTATCTCGTGCTGAACGATAGCCTTTGGAAGTCTGAACTCAGGGATACCATACATAAGAACGCCGCCTGCTGTATGGAATGCCTCATAGATAGTTACATCGTAACCAAGCTTAGCAAGGTCGCCTGCAACTGTAAGGCTTGAAGGACCGCCGCCGACAACAGCTACCTTGTGACCGTTTGGCTCAGCCTTTTCAACTGCAACTGCCTTGTCCATCATATAGTCTGCACAGAATCTCTCAAGTCTGCCTATACCAACAGGCTCGCCCTTGATACCTCTTACACACTTGCCCTCACACTGATGCTCCTGTGGACATACACGTCCGCAAACAGCCGGCAGAGCGTTTGTTGTTTTGATGATAGCATAAGCTTCTTCAAACTTGCCCTCTGCTACCTTTGCGATAAACTCAGGGATCCTAACGCTTACAGGACATCCTGTCATACAAGGCTTGTGCTTGCAGTTAAGACATCTCTGAGCTTCTTCTATAGCCTGCTCAGGGGTGTAACCCAAAGTAACTTCCTTGAAGTTTCTAGCTCTTACCTTTGGCTCCTGCTCTGCGATAGGAGTCTTTGTCAAACTCATATTAGCCATTATCTTACACCTCCAGTAAGTCTGCACAAGTGAGCCTTTTCCTGCTCCTTATAAGTTGAGTTTCTTCTCATAAGCTCGTCGAAATCTACCTTCTGACCATCAAAGTCAGGGCCGTCAACGCAAGCATACTTGATCTTGCCGTCAACAGTTACACGACATCCGCCGCACATTCCTGTGCCGTCGATCATGATAGGGTTAAGTGAAACGAGAGTCTTGATGTCATAAGGCTTTGTTACCTTGCAAACGAACTTCATCATTGGAACAGGGCCGATAGCGATAACTTCGTCAAACTTAGCACCACCGTCAATAAGCTCCTGAAGCTTGTTTGTAACAAATCCGTGATAGCCGTATGAACCGTCGTCTGTACAGATATGAAGATGTGAAGAAGCCTTGCCCATTTCGTCCTCGAGGATAACGATATCCTTGCTTCTGAAGCCTGCGATAAGGTCAACTTCAACGCCCATGCTGTGGAGTTTCTTAGCCTGTGGATAAGCGATAGCACAGCCAACGCCTCCGCCTACTACTGCAACTCTCTTGATACCCTCGTCATACTCTGTGGCAACGCCGAGAGGACCAACAACGTCATGGATATAGTCGCCCTCATTAAGTCTTGCAAGCTCAGTTGTAGATGCACCTACTACCTGGAAAATAATTGTGATCGTGCCCTTTTCTCTGTCATAGTCAGCGATAGTGAGCGGAACACGCTCGCCCTTCTCATCAACTCTGTAGATGATGAACTGACCAGCCTCAGCCTTAGCGGCAATGTAAGGTGCGTCGATCTCCATAAGAACAACAGCGTCGTTGAGCTGTCTTCTTGTTACGATTTTGTACACTAAAATCCCTCCCTGAATAATTAGCAAAATAATATTGTTTTAGGCAAATAATACAAAAACATTTTCTATTATCGCCTTACAGCATATAACATTATACTATATTTAAAAAGAAATTTCAATAGTTTTTTGTTTACTTCCATAAATTTTATAATAATATATCACAATTTGTTTACATTTAACATACCATAATTTATATATCACATATCATTTTACAGATGTATCAAGATTATCAAAAGCAATTTCGATAAACTCCTGCTCCTGAACACCTCTATCACTGCCGCCAAACAAGCTTCCATAGCCGTATACCGCCGCTCCTGCGTAGTTATAACTAACTACAGCGTCATTTATCTGCCTGCCGATAATGCCGATATTTTCAGAAAACTCGCTTTCGCTGTCTATCTTATAAGCCCCCAGTCCTGCCACCAGCGTAACATCAGTTGTGCATATATCAGCCCATTGCTGTAGGGTGTCCTCGTAAGGCTTCACAGAATTTTCATAACCGAAGTATATCTGCGGACAAATGTAGTCTATATACCCCTCCTCGCTGCACCACTTTTTCACATCGGCGTACATATACTCATAGTTATTTTCCATATTTCCCTGAGGCGAAACTCCCACAAGAATGTCCTTATCCACAGCTTTTACCGCACTGTATATCTCCCCCACCATAAGGGAGATATTGTTCTGCCGCCATTTCGCAAGATCGTCAAACTCCGTCTGGGCAGAAAAGCACTGAGCGTCAAAATCCTCGTCAGTTGTGGGATAAAAATAATCGTCGAAGTGCAAGCCGTCAATATCATAATTTTCTGCAAGCTCCGCCGCACCCTCTGCTATAAGCTGCCTTACCTCATCATAAGCAGGGTCGAGCCACAAATGGCTGTCGCCCTCAACGCTTTCAAGATAGCCGTTGTCCTCGTCATACCATTTTTTCAGAAGAAAGCTATCGTCATAATTCTGAAAGCACTCCTCATTCTCACACCTGAGAGGGTTTATCCATGCGTGAAAAGAAAGCCCCTTATCATGTGCGGTCTGTATCATTATATCAAGCGGGTCGAAGTCACTCCGCTCACCTGCCATGCCTGTTATATATCTTGATGCAGGATAAAGTTCCGAATCATATATAGCGTCCCCGAAAGGTCTGACGTGGACATACAGCGTATTACAACCTATGCTCAAAGCGTTTTCGCAAGCCTGAGAAATGTTCTCACGAAATTTCTCGGCACTTTTCCCTGTGAGCATATCCGCAAGGTCAATATAGGATATCCATATAGCTTTCTGCACAGTATAATTAAGCTTGTGTGACGTTTCCACATCAGTGTAGTTTTTCTCTCCGCACACAGGTATCACCGATGCTTTTTCCATAGTCACAAGCCTGTCCCTCTGAGAATCGGCATCTCCGCCACATGAACACAGCGTCACAAAGCACATAAGTAAAGCAAGAATTTTTTTCAAGAATATCAGTCCTCCGAATCAGTATCATTGAATTATACTATTCTTATTGGACAAATATTCTGATTTTATACAGCCCCGAAGTACCGCCTTTTTGCCTTATCGCAAAAGCAGTCGTACCCAACTTAGGAAACCGTTTTTCACATAAAATCGATGATGCCGACACCCCAAAAGAATACAGAAATCTGATTATCTCGTAGTTCAAACGAGATTTTTTTGTTTTCTGCACTGACCTGACCAACTTCAATCTTTTCAATAAAGTCTGTCAGAACTTCGGGAGTGAGTTCCCATACGGCATCATACTTTCTGATTGCTGCATAAAGAAGCTGAATTTTTTCATCTGCTTCATTTTCACGGCTCAGCTTTGTAATGAGGTCAATTATCAGCTTGTTGAGCTGTTCTTTTTCCTCATCATACGTTTTCTTCAGACTCGCAAATAACGAGACGTCAATTTCGCCTCTAACCTTTGCTTCAAATAAACCCTGAATATACTTGTCAATCTCCGCCGTGCAAGCCTGAGCCTTGTCCAGTTCTTCTTCTATTACTGCTTTGCTGCCGTCAGACTGTTCCTCTAACGCTTTGCTGATGTTCTGCCTGAACTCGGCAGAATTCTTTTGGCAAAGGCAAGAACATTCTGTATTTTCGCTAACACCTCAGCTTGCAAATACATTTCAGGTACTCCATGGAAGCAGCAACCTTTACTTTTGCGGTAAGTGGAACACTCATAAGCTGAGAGTGTTCTCCCGCCTTTCAAATAGCATTGCCTGCCGTGCATTCTGCTATGACAATCCATGCAATAAAGGTAATCTACAAAAAGATAACTGTGTACTTTTTTTGCGTGTCTGATCTCCTTTGAGATCTTGTCCTGCACTTTCTGAAATGTTTCCTTGTCAATGATTGCAGGGTGCGTATTCGGGAATATTTTCAACTTGTCATCGCTGTTGTGAATGACTTTCTTATTCTTGTATGACGTGATCTCTGTGCGGAAATTAACCGTATCACCGATATATTCACGATGCTGCAGAATATCACTTACCACAGATGCACTCCATACACACAGATCGTCAGCTTCCACCTTGATACCTTTTGCCATTCGTCTGTGATATGTCGGTCTTGGTATACCCTCAGCTTTGAGAATACGAGCGATCTGATACATACCAAAGAATTGATTCAGGTACAGGTCAAAGATCCTGCGAACTACATTAGCTGCAGATTCATCGATCAGCCATGTCTGCTTATCCTCCGGTGTATTGTAATACCTATAAGGAAGCTTTGATGCAGTAGACTGACCGCTGTTGCCTTTCTGACGTATCATGGCACGAACCTTTTTGGAAATATCACGGCTGTACCATTCGTTCATCAGGTTATGGATCGGCAGCAGGTCGTTCATTCCCTTGGCAGAATCCACGTTATCACTGATTGCAATGAAACGAACGTTATGCTTTGGAAATTCGATTTCTACATACTGACCGCCATGAGATAGTTTCTGCCCAGACGGCTTATATCCTTGACGATAATAGTGGAAACAAGTCCTTTATGAATGTCACCGAGCATACGCTGAAAGTCAGGTCTGTTGAAATTTGTACCGCTGTATCTGTCATCAGCATAACAGCGAAGATTGGTGTATCCGTTATTTTCCGCATATTCTTTCAGTAACTCACGTTGATGTGTGATACTTGCATTTTCTTCCTCCTGCCCGTCATCTCGTGAGTATCGACAATACAATGCTGTAATTTTATCGAACATATACGAAGTCCTCCTGTGCATTATTCATTATTTAGAATAGCGCACAGGAGGACTATTTTCAATAGTTATTGGAACATTGTCGCCAAAGTTTTAATATATCGTTGCCGTACCGTCGCACCTGTAATCAAAGTGCAGCTTATTCAATTACGCCGATGTCTGCAAAGAAGATACGCACAGAAATTTCACGGCTGTCATTTTCATAGATCTCAATATGGTCGATAAGCTGTTCCATTATGATACGGTCATTTTCTGTAACTGTGCAGTTTGCAAAACGTTCGATCTTCTGTACAAAGTTATCAATACCCATTTTCAGATCCTCCACTTTGTCAAGAATGACAAGTAGCTGAGAATTTTCATCTGTCAGATTTCTTGCTTCATTGTTCAGAACATGAGTGATGTTATGAAATGTTTCCTCATCAACTTTGCCCATAAGCTTATCTTCATACATCTTGGTTTCTGTCGTTCTGATTTGATTCAGTCTTTCCTAAATTGCTTTGATCCGTGAGTTAACCTGTCTGATATGTTCAGATGTACGATGTTTGATCGCACTGTAAATGAAACGGCGGAACTCAATTTTTCCCTCTGAAAATTTCTCTTACAGGAAAGCAATCTGATCCAGAACAGTTTTGATCAGATAGTCCTCACGAATGTAGTGTGCAGAACAAAGCTTTTCTTTTTTATACCGATTGCAGAGATAGATGTATGTAACGGTTGATTTTCTTTTCTTGCGATTGAGGTACATTCTGTTTTTACAATCGCCACAGAATACCATACCGTCAAGCAGATGAAATTGTTTTTTTGTTGAAATTCTCTTATTGGCGTTTCTTCTTTTCCGGGCTTTTTCAAACTCCTCACGGGAGATGATCGGTTCTTGTGTATCATGAATAATGACGTAATCCTCACGGCTGTTTTTACGGACTTTTTTATCCTTAAAGCTTGTATGATATGTTTTGAAATTTACCGTATCACCAACGTATTCCTGACGGTCAAGGATATTGATCACACTGCTAACACACCAATAGTATGGGTCTGCAACAGCACGAGAACCTTTGATTTCCTGCTTGTTATGATTGGACGGAGATATGAACTTATGCTCGGTAAGATATCTGCATATTTCAGTAGTGCCTTTGCCTGCGTTAAATAAACGGAATATCACTCTGACTGTTTCAGCAGCAGGCTCATCAATAATCCATTTGTGCTTATCTTCCGGATCAAGTTTGTAACCAAATGGAATCTTTGAGGTGATGTGCCTGCCACTGTCACTTTTTTGCCCGATTGGACTTCTTCTGTTTGTTGGAAATATCCATTGCATAGAGTTCATTCAGCAGATTCCATACTGCAACAAGAAATCTGTCGCCGCCGTTGCTGTCAAAGTTTTCATTAACAGCGATGAACTGCGTGTTATAACGGGGAAATTCAAGGTCAATAAATCGACCTGTTTCAATATAGTTTCTTCCCAGACGGGATAAGTCCTTGACGAGAATCCGCTCGACCTGTCTGCTTTTCACAAGTGAGTACATCTCTTGAAATCCGGGTCTGTTGAAGTTTGTTCCGCTGTAACCGTCATCTTTTATCACTTTGATATTTTGATAGGCATGATCATTGGCGTACTTCTGCAAGATTGCCAGTTGTGTGGTAATGCTGTTGCTGTCGCCGGCTGCATCATCGTCTTTTGAGATTCTGACATACAGAATTGTATAACGTAAGTTGTCTTTCATAAAGACCTCCATAAGAAAAAGTAGGTTGTTTTAATATAACCAACTTCTTGTGCGCACATGAAGGTTTTGGTTTGAGATATTATAGCATACTTAGAATACAAAAAAATGTATCGTGAACGTGTTTTCAGATTTTTATTATGAAATAATTGTAAACTTTACAATTAAAGCGGTGCGGTTTTGCATGATATTTGCCATATAGAGTGAGGGGAAATCTGAACAGATTGAAAAATGGACTAACACAGCTGATCTGGAGTAGCAAGCAACGATGAAGATATTAACGTCCGTTAAATCTTCATCAGCTTGTTAGGGACACTTCGTTTTCCCTAACACCCTTTTGGAACGTTGCTGACGCAACGAAAATCAACAACAGCATAGACATAAGAAAGTGAGATTTGAACAATGAACAGAAAAAAGCGTGACAAGAATCTCATCTTCAAGGTCAATGAAGATGAGTGGAATATCATACAGAAACGTCTTGAAAAATGTAACGTTTCAAACATGAGCGATCTATTCAGACAGATGATGCTATATGGAATCTATCTGGAATACGACCATGAGGAACTGAAAAAAAATACGGCAGGCGGTTATGCGTGTGGCAAACAACGTCAATCAGATTGCACACAGAGTGAACGCTACAAGCCGTATTTACAAACAGGAACTTTATGAGTTGCAGGAGGGAGTGACTGAGATATGGCAACAACTTCAATCCATCCAATCCGAGTTACAGAAGCTAAATCCATCCAGTATATTATAAATCCTGAGAAAGCAGCATATGTTACACGATACGGCTGCTGGGGAAATGCAGCTGAGATTTCTGACGAGGTGTGCGAAGAAATGGGATTGTCTGTTGTTGCATATGAGGACATGGGTAAGGGAATTTCGCACTATGAATGGACAAAACAGCAGCAAGGTTTATCATGGAAAGAAAAACTCCGCTATGAACTGGACTGTATCATTCAGCGGTCTGATACATTTGAGGACTTTCTTGAAAAGTGCAGATTAAACGGAATCGAAGCAGTTTACAAACCAGAAAACACGATTTCTCTTAAATTTCGTATGCAGGGACAACAACGCTTTGTCCGAGCGAAAACACTGGGATATTACTATCTTCCTGAGAATATTCAGCGTAGAATCAGACAGTTTTCATCGCACAGAAAGATGATTCTTGACCGTGATAAGTTTGATAATAGGGGCTTGCAGTATTGGGCAGATATTCAGAATATGAAGAACGTAGCCCAGATGATAAATCTGCTTGAAAGTTACAATGTTCACAGCACATCGGAATTGAAACCGACCACAATGACCGTTATGGCACGGCGTGGAATGATTACGCAGAGCATTGAAAATCTGGATAAAAAGATAAACACTTTGTCAGAACAGATAGAACTTGTCAGACAATTTCAACGCAGTAAGCCGTATCATGACAAGCACAAGTCCCTTTCAGCATGGAAACAAAAAGAATATGCAAAGAAAAACACTCCTGTACTGGAGAAGTACAAGAGCGTTGGAAGTCAGTTAAAATTATTGTATCCGGACGGAATCTTTCCGTCAGAAACTATGCTTGACCGTCAAAGGCAGGCGTTGTATGAGGAACGGGAAAAACTTTATGAAGAATACCGCTACCTCAAAAAAGAGTATGCTGATCTGGACAAGGCAAGTCAGACCATTGACGATTATCTTGTAAGTTTGCGTGATGAGCCTGAACAGAAAAGGAAGAAGGGCGAGTTAGAATAGCCGTGCAAACTGGAATTTATCACTGGTGAGCTTTCCCTTATTGTTTCACTTGTGTTATATTGTCCCACCAGTGTTTACGAACTCTGATAAGGGCAAATACAAGGGCAAGAAAATCCTATAAAACAGTATAACACAAAATAAAAGTGACATGGTGAACTGATTGAAATGCTTCTGATTTTTGCAACAAATGATTGATTTAACGATAAGGAGATTTGATACGATGAGAACAATATTTGCAGAATACAATCCCAAGCGCAACTGTATTGATATTTATACCTCTGTTGGCTATATGCTCCGCATTGACTGTTGGGAAGCTGAAAAGGACTTAAAAACCACATCAGGATCAGACTGTGCATTAAACGCATTCGCCATTGATGATCCTCTTGAATATGCAAGATTATATCTTGATGGAAATTTGCAGATGTGGGTAGATGCGGAAGACTCATTAGATATTTTTTAATTTTTAAACAAACGCAACAGCTTAAACAACTGTTAGCTACAATATTTACGGAAAATTCATCATAGGTTTGTATAAACGCAAAGAAACGGCGGCTCTGAAAATCAAAGTCGCCGTTCTAAATTGTCTGGTTTTTCTTTTGCCGTCATGTGGCAGATAATCAAGTTATTCTATTTTGAACTTCTTTTATGCTGCCTGATGTCTGCAATAGGAATGAATCGCCAAGAATGTAAACACAAATAATTCAAT
>ERZ791906.506-NODE-506-length-44586-cov-2.929465_pt1 | contig 44586 bp, 47 predicted proteins | sample MGYA00510146_ERZ791906 | MGnify/ENA primary metagenome ERZ791906 (study PRJEB30046, sample SAMN00792096) | human gut metagenome | study: EMG produced TPA metagenomics assembly of the A metagenome-wide association study of gut microbiota in type 2... | reverse complement strand
TTTGAAGCCTTCGCAAATCTTATTCAGCGATTTCGACAGGGTAAACAGAAACCTGTTTTTTGTCTCTGCCCTTTCTTTCATATTTTACACGACCATCAACCAGAGCGAACAGTGTATCGTTACCGCCCTTGCCAACGTTTACGCCGGGATGGATCTTTGTGCCTCTCTGTGTGTATAAGATATTGCCAGCCAGTACATACTGACCGTCTGCACGTTTTGCACCAAGTCTTTTCGCGTTGGAATCACGACCGTTCTTTGTGGAACCGCCGCCTTTATGGTGCGCGAAGAACTGAAGGTTCAATCTGAACATACTTCACACCTCCTCATGTATCAAAGTGAGATAGTTTTTGTATTCTAATGCTATATCGGAAAGCCCCATGACCAGCGTTTTCAGAAGAAGCTGTGTATCATGGTCCTCCATTCCCTCAAGGGGAAACAAGACTTTGAGATAACCGCCGCGTTTTTCATCCATATCCGCCTTGAATGGGATGTCAGTGAATTTCTCCACAGCGTTGACTGTGTTAAAACAAAGCACTGTTACCGCAGAACAAACGATATCCTCGCCTGCCTGTGCATAACCTGCGTGACCGGAAATCTCAAATCCGCAGATTTTTTGATTTTTGCGATAAATCCTTGCTTTAATCATAGCTGAAAATTACAGGGATTTGATCTGCAGCTTTGTGAAAGGCTGTCTGTGGCCTCTTTTTTTGTGGAAACCTTTTTTAGGTTTGTATTTGTAAACTACAACCTTCTTTTCCTTGCCGTCACCGATTACGGATGCTGTAACAGCGGCACCTTCCACGTAAGGAGCACCTACTTTGATATCGCCTTCCTTTGCCAGAACCAGAACCTTATCGAATTTGTATTCGGAGCCTGCTTCTACTGCCAGCTTTTCCACTGTGATGATATCACCTTCGGATACTTTATACTGCTTACCACCGGTTTCAATAATTGCGTACATGTTGACACCTCCTCGCAATTTTACTCGCTGGATACGGTAATCGGAGCCTTTCTCCGATTTTCTCGAACCTCTCCACGCGGCTGAACATACTTCAATATACTACCACACCCAAACCGCCCTGTCAACTGAATTATTCCAATTTTCCTGCATTTTTTACTGCAAAATAGGCTTTTTCATCGCCTTTTTCCTGCAACAGGCGCAGCAGAAGTGCCTGTCCCTGTCCGGTCATACATTTTTCGGTCATCGTCTGAATCTGGTATGCCTGTCTCAGCGTTGCCTCCGCTTTATTCTTGCTGCCTGCCTCGGCGTAAATCCTGCCAACGCGGTCGCAGAGTCTGCCGAAGGAGGTCGTAAATATCCCCTCCTTCGCCCCGATGGAAAGCACACGGTCAAGCAGCGTTTCCGTATCCCGCTGATTTCCCAGCTTTGCATGCAGCGCAGCCGTTTTCAGCAGCACCTTGGCAAAGCTCTGCCCCTCGCCCTCCTTGTTGCGAATAGAAAGCGCCAACGCGCTGTAATATTCCAGCTCCTTCCGAATATCTCCACCCTTCTTCGGCTTGGGCGGCATGGCATGCTCCATTTTCTGCCGCAGATAAAGCCCTCTGCGCTTTTCGTAGGTCTCATCCATTGGCAGTCCGCTCCGCTTCTGCTTTGCCTCTGCCTCCGCAAAATACGCCGCCGCCTTTTCCTCTACACCCGAAAGGCGATAGCAGTTCGCAATCGCAAGCAGATTATTTGCCGCCGCCATCTGCTCCTGCGGTGTTTCCTCAAAATTCAAATCATTCTTTTCCTGATACAGTTCAATTGCCTTTTCGTATGCCTCCTGCTTCACAAATACACGCGCCAGTGCTTCCAAGGTTCCCAGATACAACGGATTATCCTCATCCAGCATTTCCTTGCGAATTTCTGCCGTTGTGGTAAAGACCTCCTCCGCCTCCTCCAGATTGCCTGCCGCTTCCTCCATCAGTCCAAGCTTTTCCAACGCCGTTGCATAACGGGGATGCTCTGCTCCGAAGCGTTCCTTCGCAATCTCCGCCGCCTGCCGGCAATGTCCGACCGCCGCATCGAAATCCTCCTGCCGCCGCTCGATTTCCGCCAGCAGATGCAAACACCAGAGATACATGCCGCTTTTTTCATCGCCACAGCTTTTCCGCACCTCAAGTGCCTTTCTGACAAAGCGCTCCGCCTCGTCGTATGCCTCCTGTCCTTCGTAAAGCTTGCCGATTGCCGTCAGCGTATCCGCATAGGCTGTATTCCTTCCGTCCGCAATCGTACTGCGCAGTGCCTCCGCCGCCTCATAGCACTGCAAAGCCTCCTCCGCCTTGCCCATGCTTTCATACAGCGTCCCCATCGCCATGTGGCACGCCGCAATCTGCGGATCTTCCTCGCCCAGAAGCTCCTTCTTCCGCTGCAAAGCCTTTTTGCTCAGCGCAAGTGCCTTTTTAAATTCCTTCTTGCCGCCGTAATCCACACTGAGGTTGCTCAGCGCATCCGCATAAAAAATATGCTCCTTCCCCAGCATCCGCTCCACAATCTCCAGAACCTCCCGATGCACCTCCAGTGCTCTGTCATATTGCCCGTCCTTACAGCACAGCGCCGCCAGAGAATTCAGGCTGTTGATGAAATCCAGATGCTCCTCGCTCATCAGCTCTCTGCGGATTTCCACCGCCTTTTCGCAGTATTCCACCGCCAAATCCAATAGTCCGGCCTTTTCGCAGACAGAAGCCAGCGTCAGCACGTTCATCATGTAATAAAACGTATCACAGCCGCGCGCCTTCTCAATCAAATCCAGACAAATCTCGTAATAATAGATTGCCTTTTTATAATTCCCCTTCGCCTCATAGGCTCTGGCAAGTGCCCCATGCACATCCGCCAGCTCCAGTGTAGAAAAGGTATTGTTCCTCAATGCCATCGCATGGTATTCAATCGCCTTGTCATATTCCCCCAAAAGCTCGTATGTATTCCCGATATGATACAAGCTGTGCAGAAAATCCACATGCTCCCTGCCAAGCTTTGCCTCCCGAATCTCCATCACCTTCCGGTGCAGACGCAGTGCCTCCGTCTGTCGGTTCGTCTGATTGTATACAATTGCAAGGTTGTTCAGCGTGTCCGCATAGGAAAGGCTCTCTCCGCCGCAGCGCTTCTTCAGCTCCGCCGCCTGCTTGTAATATTTCTCCGCCTGCGGATATAGCTGCAAGCGGTCAAACACCATCGCCAGATTGCTCATATCCACCGCATACTCAATACAGTCGCAGTCATCGTTTTCCGCATAAATCTGCAATAGCTTATTCCCCAGAACAATCGCCTTCTTGTAGTCCCCGTCCTTGTAGGCCTCAAAAAAGCTGTTCCGTACCTTCTTCATTTCTCCGATATAAAAAGCCATTTGCTTTCACCTCCGTTCCTCCATCTGCCGAAACGCCTCCTTGATGATATCGTAGGAATACCCCTTCCGCAGCAGGAAATCAAACAGCTGTTTTTTCTTTTTTTCGTTTTCGGGCGGCCATTGTCCGCGGCTTTTTTTCTCCAGCCACCGCAGGGCATCGCTCGCCTCGTCAATCTCCGTTTCCGCAAGCACTTCCTCAATGATACGGGAGGAAACGCCCCTCTGCCGCAGCTCCAGTCCGAGCGCATAGCCGCTTTTCGGCTTGAGCCGCAGCTTTTCTCTGATATATCTGCGACAGTATTCCCTGTCATCCGCATAGCCGTATTTTTCCAGAAAGGCAAGCACCTGTGCAATCACATCCTCCGCAAACTCCTTTTCCAGAAGCTTTTGGCGAATCTCCTGCACCGTCCGCATTTTGTAGCCAAGGAAACGCAAGGCCGTATCCTGCGCTTTAATGTAAATCAGGTTTTTGCGGATAAAGGCAATCGTATCCTCCGCCGCCTCCTGCCCCTCCTTCAGCTTGAAATACAGAATATCCTGCATAGGCAGTGCAAAGGCATATACGCCGTCAATAAAAATGTTGTATCTGCTCGGGTCACGCTTCTGCTGCGTGATGGCTGTAATCAGCATGGCACTGCCTCCTTTCGTAGTAAAATATTATACCACGTTTTTTCCTCCTGCGCCATTCATAAAAATAACCCCCTCGCCGCAGGTCGGCAAAGGGGGCAATTCGTTATTCGTCTTTATAAAAAATCATCCATAGCTGAATCAGGAAGGAAAGCACAATCAACACAATCAACCACACCGGCAGATACTCCCCGATATTCTCATAATAGCTTCCACTCAGCTTTGCCAGTCCATATCTGATATAAGTCCAGCCAAATGCCGAGGACAATCCAAGCGTCGTAAAGCCCATCGAAAGAATCAATTGCAATCTTTTCATAAAGTTATCAACTCCTAAAGAGCAGGTACATCTCCTACTCCTATTTATCTCATCATACTGGCTAATTTCTCTATTCCGATTTATCCTTCAACTGTTCTGCGAAGATGCAAACGCCGATAATTTTTATAGAAATATCCGTCAGAAGCCAAGGTAGCATTGTATCGGCAAACCCGACCAAAGCATATAGGAACGAAACAATCCAACTGAGTATCGGCGAAAAAAAAATCAGAAGCAAAGCACCCTTTCGCGTTTTTATCATCTTCATTCCTCTCACACCCTTCTCATTTTACAGGAAATGTATTATGCTCAATCGTTCTGTATTTCTTTGCAGTTTTCGCTTTATCTTTATCTCCTGAATATCCAAAAGAAGCACCTGTAGCCACTTCATAACCATCAATTCTTGTATATTCTTTTCCTTAAATCTATCTTGTCAGAATCAATCCGCATTTTTCACATCGTTTTGCATCCACATAATAATACATCCACCAGAACGGCATCTCCTCATTTCTTTCCAACAGCTCCGCTCCCTTTGTGTTCCGTGGCTTCTTTATTTTTCCCGGCTGCGGTGTCCATACAATATCCGTAACACTCCCAAGGAAGCCCTCCTGCATTTCTCCTCCGCAAATCGGACATTTCATTTTCCTCTCTCCTTTAGCATCTCCTCAACGTCGCCGCCATTTTCCAGAAAGAGATATTCCTCTTTCGTCAATGCATATCCCTTGTCATCATGCACAGCAACGGCTCCTGTTATATGTGCATCTCCTTCCGGAATATCAAACTGCGGCATCTCGCCCACAGGCTCGCCCCGTTCCGGCACATCAAAGAGATAATAGCTGTCGCACATTTCATCCTGCAAGTCATGCAATTTTTCATATTCCTTCTTTTTCTCCCGATTCTCCGGATCATACTGCACATCCGTCACAAAAACGCAGAGCAGCACCCGTTCCTCATCCGCATAAACCTGTCGGTACATCCCCGAATAGCTTTCCTTGACCTCATTTTCCCAGTACGCCTTATCCAGATACCAGAAGGAGAAAATCTGCATATCTGCCTCCGGTGCAAAAAATTCGACCATCAGCCCATTTCCGTCCGTTTCCATGTCGGAAATATAAAACGGATTCTCCGTATAGCCCTGCGGCATCCAAAACCCAAGACCGTAATCCTCATTTTCATACAGACTCTCCCTGTCTCCTTCCTTCTCATCCTTTGCCGCACCAACCCAAACTGCAAGAACCACCGCAACAATACACAGCAAAATGCCAATCGCCCATTTCCTTTGCTTCTTCATTGCCATCCCCCTCCTTTGTAGCCCTTCACAGCCGCATTTTTCCTATTTCGAGCATACAATAAAATTCCCCTCCCGTAAAGCAAATCCCGCCGCAAAATCGTTTCCCATCCGCAAAATTAAGAAATTCGTAAGAAATCCCCCCTCTTTCTCCCAAGTAACGTATACATCACAAAAAAGCCGTCCTTTGCAGAATCCCCGACAATCCCTTTCCAACAGAAAAAACTTTCCAACATAAAAAAGCCGTGGGAATCCCTTCCCACAGCCATTTTTTCTTTCCCTTATATCCAGCCTACCGCCGAAAGCCCCCCTGCCGATTGCTTTGCCTCATGAAACCCTGCCACAGCTATCGCAACCAGAATACACAGCAATATCCCACAGACCCATTTTCTGCGCTTCTGTTCCTTCCGCATGGCATCCATCAAAAAAAATGCCACAATGCAGCAGGCAGCAGACAGCACAAGAAATAGATTTTTTGTCCCCGGGGAAAAAGCAGTGTACATTTTTGTCCCTCCTTGCGAATTACCTGATATTTCCAATTCTTCCTTTTTTAAACATACCACAAACTGCCGTAAAATACAAGAGCCATGGGGCATTTTTGCCCCACAGCCCCTTCTTTTTAAAGATATCGCTCAAAAAATGCTTCTATCGCACGCTTGCCCTCCGCAAATCCGTCAGGTGCTTCACTGTGTCCCATCGCATGAATATATTCGTCCCTGCTTTCCCTGTAGGTCACATGAATCGTCCAGCTGTTGCCGCTGCACATACATAAATCCAACTTGCAGAAATCATTCCATTCGTCAATTTTATGCGCGCGGATGACTTCCTCCAGCTCTGCCAACTCCTCCTCCGTCATCCGGCACCGCTTCGCCTGCATTGCCCCGTCACATCTGTCAATCCAGAGTCCCTGCGCCGGGTTATAGCGAAACCATTCCATAAATCCTGCCGTATCGGCATATCTGAAAGAAAAGGTATCAATCGTCATGCTGCTTCCTCCTTCATCAAAATACCAAAAAAGAACCATCCGTTTCCGAATGGCTCTTTCTGTTTCAGGTGTTAAAATTATTTTGCGTATTCCACGGCTCTGGTCTCTCTCACCAGATTTACCTTGATCTGACCGGGGTATTCCAGTTCTTCTTCAATCTTCTTAGCAATTTCTCTTGCCAGAAGTGTCATACCTTCGTCCGTCACATCTTCGGGTACTATCATAATTCGCAGTTCACGCCCTGCCTGAATTGCGAAAGATTTTTCAACGCCCTTGAAGCTGTCCGCAATTTCCTCCAGCTTCTGCAATCTCTTAATGTAGGATTCCAAGGTTTCGCGTCTTGCGCCGGGTCTTGCCGCAGAAATGGCATCTGCTGCCTGTACCAGCACCGCGATAATGCTCTGCGGCTCCACATCGCCATGATGTGCCTCCACCGCATTGATAACGGTATGGTTTTCCTTGTAACGCTTCAGCAAGCCAACACCGATGCTGACATGAGAGCCTTCCATTTCATGATCCACACTCTTACCGATATCATGCAGTAAGCCTGCACGCTTCGCCAGAACGACATCTACCCCCAGCTCTGCCGCCATCAGTCCGGCCAGATGGGATACCTCGATAGAGTGCTTCAATACATTCTGTCCATAGCTGGTGCGGTATTTCAGTTTTCCCAACAGCTTTACCAGTTCGGGATGCAGCCCATTGACACCTGTGTCAAAGGTTGCAGACTCGCCTTCCTCGCGGATTGTGGTTTCCACTTCTTTTCTTGCCTTTTCCACCATTTCCTCGATACGGGAAGGGTGTACACGTCCATCTACAATCAGCTTTTCCAGTGCCAATCTTGCAATCTCTCTCCTGATGGGATCAAACCCGGAGAGAATGACTGCCTCCGGCGTGTCGTCAATAATCAGGTCAATGCCTGTCAGTGTTTCCAAGGCGCGAATGTTTCTGCCCTCACGACCGATGATACGTCCCTTCATCTCATCATTGGGCAGCTGCACAACAGAAACCGTTGTTTCTGCCACATGGTCAACCGCACAGCGCTGAATTGCATTTGCAACAATTTCTCTGGAGCGTTTTTCCGCCTCCATCTTCGCCTTGCTTTCCGTTTCCTTGATGAGCAGGGTTGCCTCGTGCTTCACATCATTTTCCACCATTGCCAGAATGTGATTCTTTGCTTCCTCGGTGGTCAGTCCTGAAATTCTCTCCAGCTCTCTGAGCTGTTTTTCTCTCAGTTCCTTTGCTTCTTCCTTCTGTCTGTCCAAATCCTCCAGCTTTTTGGTCATGTGCTCCTCTTTTCTTTCCAGAGCCTCTACCTTCTTGTCCAGAGTTTCTTCTTTTTGGAACAGCCGTCTTTCATTTTTCTGAAGCTCGTTTCTTCTGTCACGAACCTCTCTTTCCAGTTCATTTTTTGTCTTAATGCTATCTTCCTTTGCCTCCAGAAGAATTTCCTTCTTCTTGGCCTCTGCATCCTTTACTGCATCCTCGACAATCTTGTTGGCTCTTTCCTCCGCAACGCCAACCTTGCCCTCCGCAATCTTCTTGCGGTATGCAATACCGATGATAACGCCAATCAGCAAACCTACGACAGCACAAATCATACTTATCGGATTAATGAAAAACACCTCCCTCTTATTCAGTTTTCAAAGTGCAATTTTTAATTGTTTTACATAATCTGTAAGTAATGGCGAAAATACACCTTTTTCATTTTATAACTTTTTCACATGTGTGTCAAGAAACAATTCAGCACAGTAAAGCGTACAAAGAGCAAAAGCAACAAAGAGAACGCCTTTGCGGCGCTTTCATACATTTACTTTTTCTTCCGCTTCTCCATGGCATATTGCCCAAAGCCCATTTCGCTTTCCTTTAAAAGAATCGTGCCGCCGCTTTTTTCCTCCAGTGCCGTTTTCCATGCCCCGTCCTGTCCGGCAAAGGCAGCCAGCAGACGCTTGTCCGCCTGCACCGTCAGCTCGTTATAAATCGTATGTGCAAAAACGCTTTCCGCCTCTCTGCGCATCCTCGTTACCGTCCATTCAATCGAGGGCAGTCTGCCGCTGCCGTCGCAGGCACGGCATTTTGTTGTCATCTGCCGCTTCAGGGAGGGTCTGGTCTTTTTGCGCGTCACCTGCATCAGCCCCAGTTCTGTCATGCCGACCACAACCGTCTTAATGCGATCCTTCGCCACAGCCTTTTTCAGCCGCTGTGTAACCTCCTTCTGCGCCGCCGTATCTGCCATATCAATAAAATCAATGATGATAATCCCCGAAAGATTTCTAAGGCGCATCTGCTTTGCCGCTTCCTCCGCCGCCTCCAGATTCGTTTTCAGAATCGTTTTCTGCAAATCCCCTCTGCCTGCTGCCTTCCCTGTGTTCACGTCAATCACCACGCAAGCCTCGGTTTCCTCAATCACCAGAAAACCGCCGCTTTTCAGCCAGACATGCTCGTCCAGTGCCTTCTCGCTCTGGCTCTCCAGAAAATACGCCTCAAATAGCGGAATTGCATCGGTATGCAGTCTGAGGGCAGGCTGTCCCTTGCCGTTAAAATCGCCGCTTTCCAGTAGCTCCCGATAGCTTTCCGAATCATTGACCACATATTCCTCCACATCCGCGCCGTAAAAATCCCTTGCGGCACGCTTAACGGGATGGTTTTCCTGTGAAATCAGCGTAGGCGGCTTCAGAAATTCGCCTGTTTTCAGCCTTTCGCATTTTGCCAAAAGCTGCTTCCATTCTCTTTCAAATTCCTCTCTGCTTTTGCCCTCCCCGTTTGTGCGGACAATCGCGCCGCAGTCCGCAGGCAGAAGCTCCGTCAGAATTTCCCGAATCCGCGCACGCTCCGCCGAATCGGTAATTTTTCTGGAAATGCCGATTTCGCCGCCCTCCTCAGGCAGGAGCACCAGAAATTTCCCCGGAAAGGAAAACTTTCCTGTCAGCACCGCGCCCTTCGTGCCGACTGCATCCTTCTCCACCTGCAATAGCAGCGTATCCCCGACCTTCGGTCTTGCGCTGTTTTTCTCCGCATCGGAAACGGCTCTTGCATTGCCGTAATAATAATAGCCGTTTTTCTCCGCGCCGATGTCTACAAACGCCGCCTGCAAATTTGGCATGACATTTGCCACACGCCCCGCGTAAACATTCCCGACAAGACTTTCCTCCCGCTTGCTTTCATAATATAATTCCTTTAATTCGCCATCCTCCGCTAACGCAATCCGCGTTAGGTCGGCGGAAATATCCATCAAAACTCGTTTCAAGCTGCATCCCTCACCTTTCTCCCTACCATCATACCCGAAAAAAGCAAGTTTTGCACCTCTTTCTTTAAATATACCCTTAGCGAAAATAAGTCATTCGCCAGTTTAGAACATGCAGGCGCGCCTGCGCCGCTTTTCTCCCTGCCGTTTCCGGCACTGTGGGGAAGGGTTTGGAAAGGGAAACCTTGTGTCCCTTTCCTCGTCTGTGGGGGTCCGGGACCCATTACGAAACGGGTCCCGGGTTTTTGTTACTTTTTAGCATAAAAAGTAAGGAAGAACGCCTTTGTTTTGCCGTGAAAGTTCTAAACTGGCGAACTTCTCATCTTCACCAACCTCCGATGATATTTCTATACCTTCTCCGTTGCCCCCTCCGGCAAATACTCCATCGGGTTCAGCAGCTTCCCATCCCGATAAATCCCATAATGCAGATGCGGCCCTGTGGAAAGTCCCGTATTCCCCGATTTTGCCACCACCTGTCCCTGCTTGATTTTCTCCCCCTGCCCCACCAATATCTCCGAAAGATGTGCATATAAAATCGTATACCCATCCGTTGTTTCAAATCGCAGCAGCTTGCCATACGTTGCAGAGGTACGCACCTCCGTCACCCTGCCGCTTTTGACCGCTACCACCTCTGTCCCATGCGGAACAGCAATATCCAGTCCGTCATGCAGCTCCTGCTTATGTAAAAGCGGATTCTCCCGCTTGCCGCAGTCCGAGGTCACCACCCCCGAGACAGGCGCAAGCCAGTCCTCCGTTTTCCGTTCCCATGCAAGTCCCTTCCACACCAGCACACTAGGGCGATTCTTCCGTATCGGGACGGTAGACCCTTTCATCCCTTTCCTGCTTCTCCCGAAAAACAGGCAGGCTTTCCTCCACGCCCTTCCGCAGTGCCGCCCCTCTGCTTTTCCATTTCTGCACTTCCTCCGTCGAAATCTGGTAAGCAATCGTCTCCTTCAGCTTATTGCAGACCATATCCGAGGTTTTGCTCTGGAATAAAGAAATCAGCAGGCATCCCCCCACCAGCACCGCCGTCACATACGTCCGAAACGCGAGCGTACCGCTTCGCTCCTGTCCTTCTCTCCCCCGAAAATTCTGCCTTGCGCGCATCCGCCGCTCCATCTCTCTCCTGCGTCGGCGTTTTTCCTGCTCCGTCATGCGTATTCCTCCCTACTTTCTTTCAGTCGAAATCAGGATTTCGACCTGCGCTTATCTCTCCGCCTGCTCCAGACACGCCGCCACCGCATCCAGAATCGCCTGTGCAGAATGTGGATTCTCGCTCTCCACTGCAATCTCTGCCGATTGGTTCTCAATCACCGCCTGCCCGACCGTTTCCGTCACCTCTGCCAGCAGGGGATAAAACACCGCCACCGCCTCTGTTGCCTCCTCCATGGAAACCTCCGCAATGCGCCCCTCCGCAATCGTTACCGCAATCTCCGCCGTTTCTTCGCCAAGCTGCATTTCCTCGTAATAGGTACCGTCCCGATATGCGCCGTCATGCTTCCCCATATTCAGAAAAAATGCAATCAACCCCACCAGAATAATCACACCCAGTACCGCAAACACCGCTGTTTTGATTAACTCCTTCGCCTTCACTACCATAAACCTCGTGCGCCCCACGAAAATCCCTCCTCAGTCCTTCTTATCCCTACCATATTCCGTTTTTTCCTTCTTTATGCTGTCATCCCTTGAAAAAAGGCTGTCCCTTTTGTATCATAGAGGAAGAAACGAATCAGAAAGAAGGGATAAAAATGGGACTGCGTTTCATCATCGGCAGAGCCGGCACAGGCAAAACCCACCTCTGCATAGAGGAAATCATCCATCAATCGAATACGGGAGCGAAACGGCAGATTCTCATTGTGCCCGAGCAGTTCACCTCACAGGCGGAACGGGATTTGATTGCCGCAACCGGGCAGAACGCCATCCTCACCGCCGAGGTGCTCAGCTTCGGCCGTCTGGCGCATCGGGTGTTCTCCAAAAAGGGAATCGGCAATCGCCTCCCTCTGGGGGATATCGGCAAGGCAATGGCACTGCGGAAAATCCTCCTGGCGGAAAAGGACAATATTTCCTATTTCCACAGCGTTCTGGAGCAGCCCGGCTTTATCGACCAGCTGGGTCTGACCATCTCCGAATTTTTTCAGTACCGCATTTCTCCGGAGGATACAGAAACCCTCGCGCAGGCAGAAGGGCTTTCCCATGCCGCAAGAGAAAAGCTGACTGATTTGAACCGTATCTATCGTTCCTATCTGGATTTTCTCAGGCAGGAATATATTTCCGCCGATGAAACCCTTGGGCTTCTGGCGGAGCGTCTGGATGAAAGCCTTGGCTTTGCCGATACGGAATTCTGGCTGGACGGCTTTTATGGCTTCACGCCGCAGGAATACAGCGTCATCCGCCGCCTGCTGCAGCTTTCCGCACAGGTCAACATCACCCTGCCGATGGATAAAAACAGCTTTTACGGTGCATTTCTGCCGCCCTCTGCGCCATTTTACGAACCATATCTGACGAAGAAAAAGCTGCTCGCTTTGGCAGAAGAATTACAGCTTGCCCCCGTGCCGCCGACCCTTCTTGAAAAAAATTTCCGTGCCGAAACGGATGCTCTCCGCAATCTGGAGCAGGAATATTTCCATAGCTTTTTCCGCAAGGCACCGCTTGCCGAAAGTGTTCATGTGGTTGCCTGCCCTTCCCTGCAGGAGGAAATCCGCTTTGCCGCAGGGAAAATCCTCCGTCTGGTGCGCGAGGAAGGTCTGCGCTTCCGCCAGATTGCCATTGTAACAAACGCCATGGAGGCGTACGAAAAGAGTCTGCGCGGCATTTTAGAGGAATACGAAATCCCCTGCTTTATTGACGCACGCCGCGAAACCACCGCACACCCCCTGGTCACCCTGCTGACCTCTCTGTTGGATATTCTGGTGTATGATTTTAAATATGAAGCCGTTTTTTCCTATTTAAAATCTGGCTTGAGCCTGCTTTCCACAGAGGAAATCGATATTCTGGAAAACTACGTCCTTGCCTATGGCATCAAGGGCTGGAAGTGGCGGCAGGATACCTGGGATTATGGCATCCAACGCGAGGGCGCAGAAGCCGTAGATGCGGTCAATGCCCTGCGGGACAGGGTGCTTGCGCCCTTCGCCCCCCTTCTTGCCCTTCCGCAGAAGAAGGCCTTCCCCCTTCGGGAATTTTTGCAGGCATTGCTCTCCCATCTGGAACAGCTCCACGCCGCCGAAACGCTCGATGATTGGGCACAGTCCGCCACCGCCGCAGGCAATCTCAATAAGGCGGAGGAATACCGCCAGATTTGGCAACTTGTCATGGATGTTCTGGAAAAGGCAGATGCCATCCTCGGCAAGGAAGAACTCACCTTAGAAGAAATGGCAAAAATTCTCAAGGCAGGTCTGGAAAAATGCTCCATGGGTGTCATCCCGCCGACCGCCGATTGCCTTCTGATTGGGGATATCGAACGCAGCCGCCTGCCCGAAATCAAATATCTTTTCGTGCTTGGTGTCAATGAAGGGGTTCTCCCCTCTCCTGCCACGGCACAGGGCATTTTCACCGAAGCCGAGCGTGACCTTCTGACCGCCCAAGGCATAGAGCTGGCAAGCGGCGGCAAGCAGAAAATCTTCGAGGAGCAATTCCTCATCTATCGCGGCTTAACCAGACCCTCCAAGGGTCTATGGCTCACCTATGCCGCCAATGATGCCGAGGGTCGGGAGCTGTCCCCCTCCTCTCTGATTGAACGACTGCAGCGTCTGGATGAAGACCTGCAAATCGAGCCCATGCCCGCCTTCGATTTAGAAGAAACCGCCCCTGCCGCCGTTTTCCATCTGCTTGGCGGCGAAATGCGGAAGGCAACGGCAGAAACACCGCTTTCTCCCCTCTGGCAGGATATCTACGGCTTTTTTGATGAAAACAGCCAATGGCAGAAGCGCCTTTCCCTTCTGAAGCAGGGTATCGGCAAAACGGCAAAGCCCGAGCGGCTCTCCCCGAAAACGGCAAAGGCGCTTTACGGCAAAAATATTTTTTCAAGCGTTTCCCGTCTGGAACGGTTCGCAGGCTGCCCCTTCTCCTTCTTCGCGGAATATGGTCTGAAAGCGGAGGAACGGCGGCTGTATCAGCTCAATACCCCCGATTTGGGGTCTCTGTTCCATGAGGTTCTGGAGCTGTTCTCCAACAAATTGGAGCAGGACAATCTCCCTTGGACATCGCTCACGAAGGAAGAAACCACTGCCCGTATCCATGCCGCCGTAGAGGATGCCGCCCCTCGTCTGGGCAATCGTATCCTTCTGGATTCTGCCGCAAATCAATACCTTATCCGCCGCCTGAAACGCATTTCCACCCGTGCCGCATGGACGCTGGTGCAGCATTTACAGCAGGGAGATTTCGTTCCGGCAGGCTATGAGGTCGGCTTCGGCGCACATGAAGCCCTCCCCCCGATTGTCATTCGCCTACAGGATGGCGGCAGTCTGATTCTTAACGGTAAAATCGACCGCGTGGATTTGCTTGATGCCAACGGCACACGCTATGTCAAAATCATCGACTACAAATCGGGCAATAAGACCTTCCATTTTCAGGATATTTATTACGGTCTGCAATTACAGCTTCTCGTTTATCTGGATGCGTATCTCAAGTATTATAAAAAAACAGGTGCATCCTTCAAGCCGGGCGGTGTCTTTTATTTCCGCATCACAGACCCCACCCTTGCCCTTGATGAGGAGCTTTCCGCCGAGGCAATCGAAAAAATTCTCTATGAAAAAATGCGAATGTCGGGACTGCTTTTGCAGGAGGATGTCCTTATCCATGGCTTAGACCATAGCCTTGCCGAAAGCCGCAGCTCCGCCATCGTGCCTGTCGGCTATACCAAAAAAGGCGACCCTACCGCCGCCTCAAATCTCGCAACCGAGGAGCAGTATGCCGCCATTCTGGATTTCGTTGCCACACGCACGCAGGAAATCGGCGATGCCATGAAGGCAGGCATCATCACCCCTGCCCCCTATCGCGATGGGCAGCGCACCCCCTGCGCCTATTGCAGCTATCGCTCCCTGTGCCGCCATAGCTACGCCGAGGCACCCAAGTGGCGTAAGCTGAAGAAAATAGATAAAGCGGATTTCTGGGAAACCATCACCCCCAAACAGCCCCCCGAAACCGAATAATCATGCAAAAAAGTCCCTCCCACAGGCTTACCCCCATGGGAAGGACTTTCCTTTTTCTATCTTATTCTTCCAAAATAACATCTTCTTCTGTCTGTATTTCCTGCATTTCCTCTGTTTCCTCGCCCTTTTCCAAGGGCACCAGCTCTCTGTAGAACGCCGCCGCTGCCGCATTTTGATAAGGTGTCCGCCACAAATCCCCAATCCCTAATGTAAGAATCGAAAGAATATCCCAGCCGATAAAGCTGAACCTCAGGCAGAACAGCCGCCATTTATTCCCCTTCATCAGCTCCTTGGAACGGGTAATGGCATCATTCGCGTCCATTTCGGGATTCTCTGCCAGAATATAGCTTGTCAGGCTATAACGATATGCCGCAATAAGACCCGGAATGATAAACAGCAGCATCCAACCGAGGATATACACCACCTGCAATAATTCTGCCGCAAGCATCGTACCCCACTGTTTGGAATACCGAAACAGCGTTTCCAACCTGCCTTCCTCACCATCAACCAGATCCATATTGAATCTCGCATAACCGACTTCAACAAACGATCCGATAATAATCCGCGCGATTGCAACCAGAACAGCGACCACGGAAAAATAATGCCAAACAGCAAAAGCGCTGCCCACGCCGATGCTGCGCATCATCTCTACCGGATTTAGACTCTGCCCGAGCACATCCAAATAAATCTGGAAATTGCCGTCCACAAGACCAAATTTTACATCAGGCGCACCAATACCGACAACACCGCCCAGAACCATCGCAAGAAAGCCTACCCCAACCGCAAGCCTCCAATGCCCCTTTAACGCCGCTCTTGCCTCTGCCCGAAAATCCGCCGCACGTTTCATGCTGTGTCCCCCTTTCAAAAGCTGACCTTTGTTTCCTTCAGTATAGCAAAGGAGCTTCTTCGACACAATAGCACAACCCAATTCTTAAGAATCTTAAAAAAATCTTAGAAAGTCCGTGTTTCCCTCAAAATTTTTCCCAATATTTCGGAACAGAACCCTCCGCAATCGCCTCCAAATAGGAATCCGCAATCTCAAAAATTTCTTCCTCATCCTTGATTTTCAGAAAAACGCCGTTCTTGTCGGCAACAATATCCTTATGCTTGCCCTTGTTTTTCTCAATCCATTCCCGAAATTCCTTTTCCCAGCTATCTACCACCGCTTCGCCCTCCTCGTAGCAAAGCAGCTCAGCTCTTACGTCCTCAATCACTTCGTTTATCTTCAATTTCATGCGTTTTTCTCCTTTCAGCCCTCAGGCGGTGTCATGCCGAAGTGGGCATAGCCAAGCCTTGTCACCACGCGTCCTCTGGGGGTGCGCTGAATATACCCCAGCTGCAATAAATACGGCTCATAAACATCCTCAATCGTCTCGGATTCCTCGTTGATGGATGCCGCAAGGGTATCCAGCCCAACAGGCCCTCCGCCGAATTTTTCAATCATCGTCAGCAGCATTTTTCTGTCCGTCTGGTCAAGCCCCACCTTGTCAATATCCAGTAAATCCAAGGCAAATTTTGCCACTTCCTCCGTAATCACGCCCGCATAACGCACCTGCGCAAAATCCCGCACACGCTTAAGCATACGGTTCGCCAGTCGCGGTGTCCCACGAGAGCGGCGCGCAATCTCCTCTGCACCGCCTTCCTCCATCTCCACCTGCAAAACCGCAGCAGAGCGCTTCAGAATGATTTTCAGATTCTCCACGCTGTATGGCTCCAACCGCTGCACCACGCCGAATCTGTCGCGCAAAGGGGCAGTCAGCAGCCCGATTCTAGTCGTTGCGCCAATCAGCGTAAACCTTGGCAAATCCAGCCGCACAGAGCGCGCCCCCGGCCCCTTGCCAATCATAATATCAATCACAAAATCCTCCATCGCAGGATAAAGAATCTCCTCAATCATGCGGTTCAGCCGATGAATTTCATCAATAAAGAGAATATCCCCCTCATTTAAGCTGTTCAGCACCGCCGCCATATCCCCCGGACGTTCAATCGCAGGGCCGGAGGTCGTCTTAATATTCACGTCCATCTCGTTTGCAATGATATTCGAGAGCGTAGTTTTCCCTAACCCCGGCGGGCCATATAAAAGCACATGGTCAAGTGCCTCTTTCCTCTGCTTTGCCGCCTGTATGAATACACGCATATTCTCCTTTACGCTTTCCTGCCCGATGTAGCTTTCCAGCGTGGCAGGGCGCAGCTTTGGCTCCAGCTCGCGGTCTTCCTCCCGTAAGCCGGTTGTCAAAATTCGTCTGTTTTCCAACTAAAACACCTGTCCTCTATCCTCAGAAGGTAATCATGCGCTTGAGCGCCGCCTTCAAAATATCCTCTGTTGTCATGCCCTCTGCCGCAACCGCATTGACCGCCTGTGCCGCCTCACTGCGGCTGTAGCCCAACGCCGTCATAGCATCAATCGCTTCAAATTTCGCATCACCGCCGCCAACGCTTTCCGCAATACCTGCCGCCCCCTCAAACGAGGAAACCGCATCCTCTGTTTTGAATTTATCCTTCAAATCCAGAATCACGCGCTGTGCTGTTTTTCTGCCGACCCCCGGTGCCTTGGAAAGCGTTTTCACATCATCCGATAAAATTGCCATCACAATTTCGGAGGGGTTCAGCACCGAAAGAAAGCCTAATGCCCCCTTCGGGCCTACGCCGTTTACCAGCAGCAGCTTTTCAAACATCTCCTGCTCCTCTCTCGCCGCAAAGCCGTACAGGCTCATACCATCCTCCTTCACGCTGAAATATGTAAAAATCTGCACCGCTTCGCCCGTCTGCGGCAGCTTCGCCAATGTGGCAGGGGAAACAAAAATACGGTAGCCGATACCGCCTGCCTCCACAATAATGTCATTCTCGCCGCGCCGTTCCAATGTGCCTTTGATATAGGAAATCATATTCTCACCAAATTTCTTCAGAATACAAGAGAACATTCGTTTCTCTTTTAGCTTCATTATACCCAAAGCGGAAAGAAAGCGCAAGCCAAACAAAAAACCCCGAATCCACTCGATTCAGGGTTATTCCTCATCTTACTTTTGCAATGCCGCCACTTTTTCCGTAATATAATTCTCCACCTCATCATAAGGAACCTCCAGTGCCATAGAAAATTCTCTGTGAAGCAGCTCCTTCGCCAGCTTGCTGTATTCCCGTTCAGTCTTTGCAAGCTTTTTGCCGTTTTCCTCCAGTCTTTTCTCCTTGCGGTAAACGGTTTTAATCAGCCTGACCAAATCCTCGCATCGGTGCGTATCCAGACAGCCCTTGTATTTCTCTCCAAGGGCGCGCACATCCTGCCCGATGACCTCCTCTGCCCGAATTTCGGGAATCTGCAAAATCAACTCCTCCGCTTCCGCCTTTGTCAGAATCGGGCGCATGAATACCTTCGTATCCAAAGGCGCATAAATTTTCCCACTGGAAAATACCGGCGCAAGCGTGTAATATTCCTTCCCGCTGTCTCCCAGCGGCGTATCGCGCGGCACACCAATCTCCTCGATGCAGCAAATACCGTTATTTCCATAAATGACATATTCACCCTTCCGAAACATCGTTCTCCCTCCTGCATCCTCCATATTCATAAGCTTTTCTGATATAAGTATACCACAAAAATTTTTTCTGATGCAACTGGGAAAAATCCCGAAAAATCAGTCCATTGCCATAACCTCAATCCCTGCCTCTGCCAGAATGGACTGCGAAAGGGGGTCGGGGTATTCGCCCCTGTGCACAATACGCGTGATGCCTGCGTTAACCAACATTTTCGCACAGATGACACAGGGCTGCAAAGTAATATAAATCGTCGCCCCCTCCGTACTCACACCCACCTTCGCCGCCTGAATGATGGCGTTCTGCTCCGCATGCAGTGCGCGGCAAAGCTCATGCCGCTGTCCCGAGGGAATATGCAGCCGCTCCCGTTCACAGCCGCCGATGTCCGTGCAGTGGCGCAGCCCCGAGGGCGCACCGTTGTAGCCTGTCGTAATGATACGGTTATCCTTTACAATCACCGCCCCCACCTGTCTGCGCAGGCAGGTCGAGCGTGTTTTTACAATCTCAGCAATTTCCATGAAATATTCGTCCCAGCTTTTTCTCACCGCTCCTACCTCCTTTTTCCATGGTTTTGTTTCAACATACCATAAATCTATCCGAAACGCAACACAAAAGCCCGACCTTTCGGTCGGGCTTTTGTGTTACTACCACTTATACAATCAGATTCATTTTCTTTGCTTCAAACAGCAGCTCATCTCTGAATTCGGGTGCCGCCAGAGAGATAATCATTTTCGCTCTTTCGCTTGCGGTTCTGCCCTTCAGACGAACAATATTGTTTTCCGTTACCAGGAAGTCCACTTCATTCTTAGAGGTTGTCACAATGGAGCCGGGTGTCAGCACGGGTTTTACCTTGGAAACCGTACCGTTTTTCGCGGTAGAGGTCATCGCGATAAAGCCCTTGCCGCCCTTGGAAAGGTTCGCGCCGCGCACGAAGTCCACCTGACCGCCGGAACCGCTGTAATGCAGTGTGCCCAGAGATTCCGCACAAACCTGACCAAACAGGTCAATCTCTACACAGGCATTCACGGAAATGAAGTTGTCATGCTGACCGATGACATAGGGGTTGTTTGTATAATCAACGGGGTGCATTTCAAATGCAGGGTTATCATCCATGTATTCGTACATTTTCTTTGTGCCCCAAGCCAGTGTGGCAATCGTTTTGCCGACATTGATGGGCTTTTTCATATTGGTAACTGCGCCGCATTCAAGCAGGTCAACCATGCTGTCTGTAAACATTTCGGTATGCAGACCCAGATCCTTCTTATCGCGCAGCAGAACGCCAACCGCATTGGGAACGCCGCCAATCCCCAGCTGCAGGGTTGCGCCGTTGGGAACCTCGTCCGCAATCATCTGACCGATTTTCTTATCTGTTTCTGTCAGTACGGTTTCGGGCAGCTCCAGCAGCTCATGGCAGGATTCGCACAGAGCCGTTACCTGAGAAATGTGAATCAGGTTATTCCCCATAACACGGGGCATTTTTTCGTTGACCTCCAGCAGGATGATCGTTGCCTTATCTCTCAGCGCAACCACCTCTGCCCCGGCCATGCCGCAGGAGAAATAGCCATGCTTGTCCATCGGGGAAACCTCAGCATAGAATACATCCAGTCTGGGCATGCAGTCTCTCCAGTAGCCGGGTGCTGTGCTGTAGTTATTCGGTACATAGGTATAGTAGCCCTGCTGAATTCCCTTTCTGCCTGCGCCGCCTGTAAACCAGGATACATAATCATATTTACCCTTGAGTGCAGGGTCCATAAACGCATTGCCCTTTACGGACAGAATCGCATGGTGCTGTACTCCTGTGATTTCGCCGCGTCTTGCTCTTTCGCCGACAGCCGCACAGATGGTTTCGGGCTCCTCCAAGCCTGTAGGACAGGCACAGATATCACCGGATTTTACATACATTGCAACCTCTTCCGCTGTTTTCAGCTTTGCACGGTACATTTCCTGAAATTTGTTCATGTCTGTTCTCCCTTTCTGGTTTCTCTCCATGATTTCGTTAAAAAAAATAAACAAAGAATTGTTCTATTTTTCCATTTTTGCATACAAAATACGTTCTATAGCTTGTATTTTAGCACAAAGAAAACCCAAAAGTAAAGTGAAATACTGTTCTGTTCTTCAAATTATACAAAAATTTAAGCAAATTTTGTCCTTTTTGTCCTACAACTGTTTTTTCTTGCAAACAATATTCCTTTACAATAAAAAAGGACTCTAAAAAGAGCCCCCCTCAGTCTGTAGACAAGGTTGTTTTGATGCCGCGGAAAGGTTCGGGAAACGAAGGAGTTTCCTGAATGGAATCCGCAGTCGGAATTCATTTCCGGCGAGGAAAACGGCGAGTTTCAAGGCTTTTTAGCCGATGGAACTCGTCTGTTTATTCACCTGTCTAAACAAGTCGAAATCCTGATTTCGACTTAGGGGTCGACTTTGTCGACACCTAAAAAGGACTCTAAAAAGAGTCCCTTTTCGGTTCATGAATGTTTCAATTTTAAAAGATTAAATCAGATACTGCTGTACCTCTGCAGGAAGTGCATCTGTTTTGCGGCTGATAATCATAACCATATCCATTTCCGCTTCCTTGGAAGTCTTATCCAATTCCTGAATGAAGGCTGTGAAATCTGCGTCGCTGATTCTGTCCATAATATGGTTCAACCCATCAATGTAAATGGTTTCAATATCACTGTTCTGAGAAAGGATACCACACACAAAGCCTCTGAATACCTGTGGATCTTCCATAATGAACTTCGGTGTTTCTACGAAACGCACACTATAATGCAAATCGTACATGTGGCTGTTGTCGTCATCAACAAAGACAATATTGCCCTTTGCCTCTTTGCCGGCTGCATTTGCCATGTCGATCATTCTTTTTGTTTTGCCTTCACCTTTTTCGCCTGCAAGAATTTTAACCATTGCAATCTCCCCCTTTAAATAGTTTTCCGGTGGTATGCCTTTGAATCATTCATAATTTGACAGGATATCCGCTTCGGATGTTTCCTGTTATATTGTAAATTCTCCAAAACTCCGTGTTTTCCTTCTTTTTTGCGCGGAATTTTTGTCATTTTTCTTTTTCAGCATATTTTCACAAAAACTTAACACCGTTTTTGTCCACTATTTACATGCTTCTATTTGATTTTCTGTAGCAACAATGCCGCCGCACCGCGCATCCCTGCGGCATTGCCCAGCTTTGCCAAAAGGAACTCCTTTTCTCTGCTGTGCGCAAAAACCCTGCTCCTGTAGGCTTTTTCCACTTTTTGCAGAAGCAACTCCCCTGCCTTAGAAACGCCGCCGCCAAATACGATTTTCTCCGTATCCACAAGATACATCGCATTGGCAAGCGCCATCCCCAGATACGCCGAAACCACGTCCGTAATCTCATTGGCAAGCACATCGCCTGCCCGCGCCGCATCCCAGAGGGCCTTTGCCGTTACCTCCTTCTGCCGCAGCAGGGAATCCTCTCTCCGCTTAGCAAGAACCTGCTTCGCCACGCGCACCATCCCCGTCGCAGAGGCATATTGCTCCAGACAGCCCGCTTTGCCGCAGTTGCAGCGCACCGTCTCAAAGGGATTCACCGTCATGTGCCCGATTTCGCCTGCCACACCGCTCTCCCCCATGAGAACCTTCCCGTTCAGCACCACGCCGCCGCCGACTCCCGTGCCAAGCGTCACCATGAGCATGCTCCTCGCCCCGACACCTGCGCCGTAGGCTGCTTCGCCCAATGCCGCCAGACGGGCATCATTCCCAACGCAGACGGGTGAAATGCCGATGATGCGCTCTGCCTCCTCGGCAAGTGCCACATCTCCCCAGCCGATATTGACCGCGCCATGCAGGATGCCATCCGCCGTCACCGCACCGGGGGCAGCCATGCCGATGCCGAGGATGTCCGCTCTGCGGATTTTTTGCTTTTTTCCCCTGTCCAGTCCCCTGTCCAATCTGTCCAGTATGGACACCCTGATGTCCAACAGAAGACCCTCCGGTGTCGGCTCCTTTCGGGTAGGAATTTCCCATCCTTCCAGAAGCGTTCCATCCTCTGCCGCAAGCCCGATTTTCACCGTCGTGCCGCCGATATCGATTCCAAAGCAATAGCCCATTACAAATCACCCTCATATTTATATACGATGCTGTGTATCCGTTTCTTATACCGCTGATAGGTTTTTGCATCGATGGCGGCAGGCTTCGTCATCAGCCGCAGCGGCAGGACTCCCTGCCCCTTTCGCATGGGCGGCTGCAAATAGGGATAGCTGTTGAACACAAGTCCATGCCGCTCATAAAAGCCAATCCGCCGCCTTGTCAGCGCATCCTCCGGCAGCTCCACCTCAAGCACCATCGGGCGTTTTTTCTCCGCCAGAAGGGCATCCAGAAGCATGCCGCCGTAGCCGCCGTTGCGGTATTCCTCTTTTACCGCAAAATGCTCAATATATAAAAAATCCTCGATTTCCCATGTCGCAAAGGTTGCCGCAAACACGCCTTCTCTGCGCACGCCGTAAAGCCGATAGCATGGCTCCCCGAGCAGTGCGCGCTGGTCCTCCTTCACGCGTAATTCCGTCACAGGGAACGCGCTTTCCAGCAAGGGAAAAATTTCATCAAAGGTTTTCTCCGTAATTCGTTCAAACATTATCCTCACCTCCGTCCTAAGAGGATACTATAAATACAGGAAAAAATCAAATCCTCCTGCCATGCGCGCACATTTCTTAAATTTTTCTAAATTTTGTCCGCAAAGCCCTGTTCTGTGATATACTTTATGCTAGAAAGGAAGTGAACCACCATGAAACGATTGGTAAGAGGTAGTTTCCTCTTTCTGTTTCTCTTTTTATGCTCCATGCAGACAGCGGCAGCGGCATCCATTCGCATTTTTCTGGATGATAAGGCTGTTTCGTTTGCTGAAGCTCCCTTTATCGAAAACGACCGCGTATTAGTACCCATGCGCGGCATTCTGGAATCTCTGGGGTATTCTGTTGCATGGCAGGAGGAAAGCAAAACCGTCCTCGCAGAAAAGGACGAAATACAGATTTCCCTGCATCCTGACGAAAAAACAGCCATCGTCAACGGCAAAGCGGTTTCTATTGATGCTCCGGCAAAAATCAGGAATGGGCGCACCTTCGTGCCGCTTCGCTTCTTAGCCGAATACAGCGGCGCAGAGGTCACATGGAACCAGAGCACCTCCTCGGTTTCCATCCATTCCGCGGAATATACGGCACCGGAAAAGACAGAAAACAATGATTCCGTTGTTTATATCCAGACGAATAAAATGCAGGGCAGTGGCATTGTGCTTTCCGCAGATGGTCTGATTGCCACGAATTACCATGTAATTAAGGGTGCGGCAACCGCGCAGTTTGTGTTTGCGGACGGCACGATTTATCAAGGCACGACAACCGTAGTCGGACTTGATACTTCCGCCGACATCGCCCTTCTGAGAATCGAAAAAACGGAGCTTTCTGCCGCAACGCCTGCCTTTTCCTACAAGGTTGGGGATGCGGTTACGTCCATCGGCTCTCCCGGCGGCGCGCGCAACACTGTCAGCACAGGCACAATCAACGGCTATGATACGGATGTGATTTCCACCTCCGCCGTCATTGCCCCCGGCAGCAGCGGCGGTGCTTTATTCAACAGCACCGGTGAGGTCATCGGCATGACCTCCTTCTTTGGGGACTCGCATTATTTCTCTATCCCCATCGCACAGGTATTGCAGGTGCCGCAGAAGCTTTCTCTGCCGCTCAGCGCAATGCAGGGCTACACCTATACCCCCTCTGCACCGCAGAATCTGCGCGCAAGGCTGGCGCAGGACGGCTACGCATACGTTTCATGGGCTCCCGTTTACGGCGCAGACCATTATTATGTATACAAATCCCTCACTCCGGATGGGCCATACACGCGCATCAGCAATAACAGCAGCGAAAAATGGTACTGGGGATATCCACAGTGCTTCGGCATCTCTGTCAACGGTACCTGCTATCTGCGTGTGACCACAGTGATTGATGGGCAGGAAAGCGCTCCCAGCGAGAGCATTAAAATTACAAAATAACAGAAAAGCAATAGCAAAAAACAGCGATTTCCGGTTTCTCAGAAGTCGCTGTTTTCTTATTTCTTCTTATTTTTTTATTTTTCTTTTTTTGTTTTATTCCATCGGCTTTGTGATGTCTGCCTCTGTCGCTTCGATATACTGCACCAGATCCTGCGGATTCAGAATCACCTGTTCGCCGCGCACCCCTGCGCTGACCGCGATTTCATCAAAGAGGATACAGGTTTCATCAATAAAGGTGGGGTATTTTTTCTTCATCCCGATTGGGGAGCAGCCGCCGCGGATATAGCCCGTCAGCCCCAGCAGCTCCTTCATGTGCGTCATTTCCACCTTCTTATTTTTGGAAACAGATGCCGCCTTTTTCAAATCCAGTTCCATATCCACAGGGATACAGAATACCAGAATCCCTGTTTTATCCCCTCTGGTTACCAGTGTTTTAAACACCTGCTCCGCATCCATGCCAACCTGCTCCGCCGCATGCAGTCCCGAAAGGTTCGCTTCATCATATTCATACTCCGCAGTGCGGTAGGCAATCCCTGCCGCCTCCAGAAGACGCATCACATTGGTCTTTGTCATAAAACCACCCTCTTTTAATCATCCAGTCTACGGTAGACCTTTACACTCGTTATTTCCCTTGTTATTTGCCGTTTTCTTTGCTTATTTTTCTGTTCACATAGGCTATTTTACAAGGTTTTTCTTCCTTATAGTACGTTTTTGGTACGTTTCAACTCTGCAAGCAATTCCTCCAACTCTGCCATCTTCTTCCCCTGTTCATCCGTCCGAATACTACTTAAAATGGCGTTACAAGCCAAGATAATAGCATTGGCTCTCTTTGGGTCAAGTTCCCCGTTCAGAACCATATTTGATACCCTTGTAAGTGCTCTGCGCACCTCTGTGGCAGTAGTCAGCTTTAGCCGCAGCCGTTTACTCTCCTCCATCTTATCCCCCTTCCTGCAGGTTGTCAATAATTATAACAGGCTCTTTTTCGCCGGGGTATCTTTTCCGCATATCTTCCACACGCTTATCAACGCTTTCCAAGTCCGGACAGAAGGAAGTAACTCTCTTATAACTGCTGCTATTTCCATACCACAGATGGAACACAACCACCCATCCGGCTTTTACCGCCTCAACCATAGCAAGGAAGAAAACGGGCTGCAGAGCCTTCCGAATCTCTTTCGCCTGCTGTGCCATTTTATCAACTCTTATCATTGTCATGTCTCCTCTATAAGTTTTAATGCTGTGTATTCTGTGGAGCTTGTCCCTGTGGCTCTCCAGAGAGAATAGCTGCCGTAATAGGCATAACGGGAAATGATATCTTCAGCAAATACCTCAAGCCGCTCTCTGTTCTTCCCCCTGCGCAATTTCCTCAGGCCCTCCGTTTCCCTGTTCCTACACTGCACATAGGTAAGTCCTACTCTCTCCCCCGCCTTTTCAACCGTCAGCCCCTCAAAATAGCGGTACCGAATAACGGCGCTCTGCACCTCGGGGAGGGTTACCAGACACTCATCAAGAACGCTCCGCAGCTGTTCGTTGTATATGCCATCCTCTGCCCTCTGGAAGTCCTCAGCGGCAAGCTCGTCAATGATTGTATCCTCATAGGTTATACCTTCCTCAGAGCCGGGGACAGCGGCGTTAAGGCTCTTGCATCTGTTCAGCGGTCTTTGCGCCTGCGCCTTTGTGCGGATCCCGCACGCCTCGTTAAACCGATTCCGCAGCGGAAAAACCAGATAGGTAAGAAACTTATAACCGTCCGCAGAAGTGTAATATCTGATAGCATCCAGAAAGGCAAAGTATGACACCTGCTTTAAATCATCAAGAGCCACACCGCAGCGAATGCAGGTTTCCTCATGCTGCCAATACCAGTTTTCAGATTTTAGGTAAATAAACCGCTCCACCTGCTCCCACAGGGTCGGAATCAGATTCCGCTCCCCGTTCTGTATCTTCAATGCAAGCTCCTCATTTGTCATAATGTCTCCCCCTATTTCATACCACCACATAAAAACAGGGGACACCGCAAGGCATCCCCCTAAAGTTTATTCTTTCGTTACAGAAGCTGCCGCTACTGCCGCCGGAACGGTCTGATAATAGATTGCCTTCGCTTTATTCTCCAGTACAAAAGCATCGTAGCAGATACGCCCCTCCACCAGAGAGCCGCTGATACCGGGAGGGTCAATGTGACACTTGAAATCCTCCAACTTGGTAGGTGCTACGGTTGCCACAGGATGCGCCATCATAAAGCCGAAATTCTTAGGCAGTCTCTTTGCAGGTACCTTCACAATCTGCGCACCGTCCAGCTGTGCAATCACACCCTTTAAGCGCAGCTCTGCAGAGAAATCTGTATCCATTACAATATCAGAGCTCTTTTTCATCAGAGCATATACCGCAGGGGTTACAAGCAGCACACGCCCCGCCTCGGGTGCCTCCGCATTGTCCAGAGCCTCGCTTGCTTTCAGAATCTCGCTATAGATATTTTCCTTCGTCAGTGCCACCGCCTCGGGCTTGTGGCCTGCATTGGCACACATCACCCCGTAGGTGTACTTATCCACTTCGGGCACTACAATTTCACGCTGCTGTCTTGCGAGAGCGGTTGCCGCCGCCAACTGCTGCAAGGTCTCATCCTCATCCAGCTTATCAATCGCAAAAGTGAAAGAGCGGTCTTTTTTCAGTGTCATTTCCTCTGTGGTCGCATCCAAGCCGGCTACAGCACCATAACGAGACCAGTTATTATCGTCAGCACCGGGACGGTTATAGTCATTCATGCCAACTGTAGAAATCTTGTATACCTTGATGGTATGCGCCCCTGTCCAGTCGAAATCAGAGTTTGTCAGCAGAGATTTCTTGCTTTCCTTCGCAAAGACTTCGTCTGTATAGGGTACTACTTTTGTTGTTAAGTTAATTGCCATTCTTTAATCCTCTCCTCCGTTAGGCAGTCGGAACGCCGCAGCAATAGGGTCGGGTTTTGTAACGCCACCCAAAGAGCAACCCCTTATGGCAAGAGGCACCTTGCCAGGGGACATGAAGATACGGGGAAACAGCTCCTTCATCTTCTCCACATTTTCCTTGAATTGTTCCATATCTGCAGTATCGAACAATTCAAGCAGTTCACTCGGGTATTTCTGTTCTGCAATGTATTCCTTGCAGCTCATTTTATTCTCTCGGGCAGTCAGCTCCTTTTCCCGCAGTTCCGCAGGTGTAGGCTCATTCTTTGCCCGTTCCCTTGCCAGACGTTCCTGTACAATGTTGTTTACTTCTTCCTGTGTGAATGTTTTCTCGGTGCCAGCGTCTGCACCTGCAGGGTTGTTATTTACCTCTGTATTCACGTTACTGTTTGCCGCTGCGTTGTTGTTGTTTTCCATTCTCTTATCCTCCTTTTACGCCTTGAGTAGGGCTGAGTATCGAATATAAATAAAAAGGCGCAGGACGGTTATAAAACCATTTCCCACGCCTTATAGACTTACAGCAGTGCTGCGGTACTCCCCACGCTATTCATTTATGGGGGTATTATACCATGAAACCATTGAAATATCAAGGCTTTTAGCTATTCTTATGTATCGTTTTCGCTGTCCTCTCCGCCGCCTAAATGCCCTTTACGCTGTATATAGATACGGCTTCTGGGTGTGCCTTTCTGCTCCTTGCAGCGGTATCCCTTTTCAAGTAAAGGGCGCAGCAGCTTGAGAATCAGCCGCTTTTCTCCTTCATCCGTGTAGCTGGCTTTAATTTTTATGGACAAGTCCCCACCTCCTATAGTATAATCAACTTGAAAATTTATTTTTCCCCTTGTGTACTTTGGTCGGTCGCAGGGGCTTTTTTATTGCGCAATCCTCTGGGAGGTCTCACGCAATCACTATTTGCATATAACCATTCATTCCATTCAATCTTTTTAACCACCGCGAAATAATGACAATAGGACAAAATATCCTCATTAAAATATTCAATCATCTTACCTACTGCAACATGCGCATCGTAAAGATCCCTGTCGGCTACACCGTTACGCTTATCCAGACGAAAGTTTTTTATAGTATTATAGCGGCGAATTACGTCGCATACCTTTGCCCGATGCTGATACTTGTGTTTCCTCATGCACGCCATTTTGGGCTGTATCAGCACACCTACACCAATACCGACAAGCCTAGCTATTCCCCAAAGTTCTGAAAATGTCAGTTCCTCTTTGCCTTTGAGAACCGCCTCAAGCAAATCCGTTGTGACATTGGCATGGTCTGCAAAAGTAGGCAAGCCATAAGAGTGCCACTTGATTAAGCTGTTTAAATTGGGATATTTCATGTTAATTCCTCCTGTCCTTCTATTCTTCCATCTTCAAAGCCTTTTTCATAGCCGCAACTCCATCCTCTGGAAAACTGCTCCTCTGCAATTTCTTCATCTGACTGGAACACATCCAGAAGAATCTTCTGGAGTGCTATACTCAGCCCTATATCAAGTTCGGCGGCTTTTCTCCGAACCTGCAGCAGCTTTTCGTTTTTGTATCGCATGGTAAACCTCCTCTCTGTCCACAGTGGCAAGTGGTCAAGACTGAACAAACCCTTGATTTTACTGAGGTCTACAGTCTGGAGGGGTGGTCAAGACTGTAAATGCTGAAAATTACCCCAGTTTATACCACATGGTAAAGACTGATAAACCTTTGATTTTACTGTATTTTCTTCATATTTGACCACTTGTTTGTGTGCTCTATGACAACCTTTCTATACTCCATGGAGTCTGAAGCCCCTTATGGAAAATTTTTACTAAGCCCTCACTTTTTAGCTCTGCCTTTGCCCTTTTAATTCCCGTATCACTGTATCCTGCAGCCTTTGCCGCTGCATCAAGGTCTTTAACCTTCACTGCTCCGTTTTCCAAGTATCCAAGAATAAAGTCTTTTGCTGCCTCTCTCTTTATATCCCTCTGGATAGTAAAAAGGGCATTGACATATTCCCTGTCTTTCTTGCCGGAGTATCCATTAAATTTAACCGCACCACCTTCTATTGAAAAGAGCACCGTTTCGCCAGTCGGACCATAATTGCATTTTTCATGTGAAATGTAGCGGATATTATCCTCTCCCGTCTCTCCTGCAATTAAAACACTTCTGGCGGCATCCCACAGATCCGCAGTATCCGCAATTCTTTTTCTTCCCCAGACATTGGACTGCTTATTTGTATGTACGATTATCAGAAAGGTACAGCCGTATTTTTCTCCATACTTGATTAAATTTGTAAGGCTCTGGCGTACCTGGTTTCTTTTGCTTAGGTCAGCTTTCCATGGTATGAATGACTGTATCGGGTCAAAAATAACCAACGCCGGACGGTGTTCTTTTATAAGTTCTCCTAAAAAAGGGTCATCAAATTTTAACCTCTCGAATCTATCATCCGAAGGGTCAATAGATTTGATATTTTCCATCACTGCACCATTCAACCGAAGCCTTTTCTTTAGAACGTGCTGCATGGAATCCTCAGCAGAGAAAAATAAAACTGTCTGCGGTTCTTGCCTCTCTATGTTTGTAAAGATGGTATCCTCAAGCATAAAGCAGGATTTTCCACTGCTGACACTAGCCACAATCTGACACACAACCGAGGTCTTACCGCTGCCGCCGTCCCCTGCAAGGAGTGTTATTTGCCCTTTGGGGATATACTCCTTAACAAGCCATTCAATTTCTATTTCCTCTACATCGTCCATAGAAACTAAGTCGGTGCTTAATCTTGTCGCACTGCGCTTTAACTCCTGCTTTTTATAGTCCGGAGAATAGACCTCTCGACAATCCCCACAGGCTCTTTGTATCGTCATTTCTCCGTACGTAACGGATCCGTGCAGCTCGTCCCACTTTGGCCGCATCAGCCCACCGGAACGGAAAAGCCTGTCCATCTGCTCCGCATTGCACCCCGTCCAAAAGGCAAGATAATTACATAAGGCTTGGTCTGCTTCAGACTGCGAGTTATATTTTCCCTGCCAGTTGCCATCATACAATGCAAGAAACGCTCCGCCCGTTTTGGCGTTGGTTGTCGCTCTTGCTATTACTTCCTCATCCGGCATCAGCTCCACCCCTGTGGGCTTTGGTGCATCCGGCTTAGGCGGTTCGATATACTTTTTATGCACTCGGTTAATGGCAGCTTGATTTTCTGCAATCTGCCGCCGACCTTCCCACACTTTGCCAGTCATGGCAAAATAGCGAGGAGAGCCGCTGCCATACATCTCAAAAGAACCTTTTCTCCTGCGCCCCTGCGGCAGTGCTCCACGTAGGATAATATGAAAGCCCTTCCCACTCTGGGAAAGTTCGGTGTAGCTCTGCGTTGTTTCGATTATGTCGGATGCAGCGGCGGAGATTTCTCCTGTTTCTGTATTTACACAGCTGTCAATATCAATCCCTACAAAAGGCGTATCGGTAAAGACAAAGCCTATCCCGTCATATTCCCCTGTTTCGTATGCCGCTACGGCGGACTTAAATGTTCCCCAGGTATTGGGGTTACTGACGGATGCAGAGCCACCACTGACAGAGAAGGGCACCTTTGAGGGCTTTTCTCCACCTTTGTCAACCAGCCTCCACACAAGCCAGTTCTTAAGCTGTTTCATTTCATCAGGTATATTGTTGTATTCTTCCATGCAATCACCCCAGACACAGCTTTTTCTCAAGGTACTGCTTCGGCACCTTGCCCCGTACTACTATGTATCCATCTGCCTCAAGTTCCTCGTTCAGCTGCCGGATAACCTTATAGGCGTATGTCTCGGAACACTCAAGCATAGCCATAACATCTGTAGCCTTGTAATATTTGCTTTCCATAGCTTTCTCCTTTCTTAGTCCTCCAGAAGTTCTTCCACGGATACGCCCAGAGCTTCGGCGATTTTTCCTACTGTCTCAGGTTTTACTTCTGAGCCTTTTTTTATAGCTGCAATAGTCCCCCTACACACTTCTGACTTTTCACTAAGTTCTTTAATAGACATCTTTGCCTTTGCCATCTCTATTAAGAGTGTTTGGACATCGATATTCATATACTCACCTCCATCATATTTTTTAAGATTCCATTTTTTTCAAATCTCAATATTTATTATACGCATAAATCTACATAAGTCATCATTTATATTATTTTTGTTGATTTTAGTATTTTATTGTTGATGAATATTGTTTTTTATGATAGTATGATGAAATACAAGGAGGCGTAAAAATGAATTTTCACGAACGATTTAGAGAATTACTTAACGAATATAAAGAAAAGCACTCTGATGTAACACAGGCACAAATTGCCAGTACCATCGGATTAACTCCTCAGGCTTTCTCATATTATCTAAACGGAAGAGAACCTAATTATGATACACTTATAAAACTATCCAATTTTTTTAATGTAACAGTAGATTATATGATGGGAAAAAGTGATTATAAAAACACAGCGCAAAAAATAAATGCTCAATCATTAGGAATTTCCGATAAGGCAGCATTCTTTATGTCTCATTTACAAGATATAGATACAAGTCTTTCTGAGGAAGGCGTAGAAAGCAAATACAATATTGCAAACACTTTAAACATCCTATTAACAAGTGATTATGGACACCAATTTTTTTCAAATATAAATTCGTTTTTTGATGTAAAAAAGTGTAACGAAATCAATGACGCCATATATTCAGCCTGCATAAACGATGGATTATCAATCTCAATTGGGGAGGATATCGATGCAAAATATATATACCTAAACAGTATTCAAAACTCCTTAGAATCTGTGAGATATGAATTGGAAAATAAATATACGATCTCTAAAACGGCAAAAGAACTTGGCTTTGAAAAGAATGAGCCCTGACCGAACGATTCGTTCACCCACTTGTGGAGAAAATAAAGGGTGTCGCATTCTGCTACTCCCTTCGCAACTTTCTGCGAAAATCCATCGTGCCAACTTGTGGGCATGCCGTCGACACTTGTGGCGAAAGGGTGTCCACCCTGCCCGACATCCCTAAATTAAACTTAGGTAGCTTTCCCAACTTCTTGGGAAATCCGCAAACGTCTGCGGTTTTGCTCAAAAATGAGCAAAAGTAAAAAAGCCCCTCCTGCGCCAACAGGAAAGGCTTTCATATAGTGGGTACTCTGGTAGAATACCGCCTCAACACCGTTATTATATCAGACCTACCCTTATTTTTCTATACCCAATTTTAAGGAGGTCTTATTTTTATGCCCGTTTACAAGAATGAAGAAAAGAATACCTGGTACACCAGTTTCTACTACCAGGACTGGCAAGGCAACCGCAAGCGCAAAAAGAAAGAGGGCTTTGCCAGAAAGAAGGATGCACAGGAATACGAGCGCACCTTTAAGCTGCAGCAGTCCGGCTCTTGTGATATGTCCTTTGGACAAATGACGGATCTATACCTGTCTGATTGCAAGATACGCCAAAAGCCCACAAGCTACCGTGTAAAAGAAAGTGGGATAAATACCCATATTCTGCCTTATTTTAAAGATATGCCTATCAACACTATTACAGTGGCACAGGTGCGGCAATGGCAAAATGAACTATTAAACAAGGGCAAATATGGCCCGAATTATCTGCACACCATAAACGGACACCTCTCGGCTATTTTTAACCATGCTATCAAGTATTACGGTCTGCAAAAGAATCCTGCCCGAGAGTGTGGAAAAATCAGCGGTAAGCGTCCCGAATTGCAGTTTTGGACGTTGGAGCAATTCAACGCCTTTATTAAAACCTACGAAGGACAGTACCCCGAATATCCTATTTTTTTGCTGCTGTTCTGGGTTGGTCTGCGCTCCGGCGAGCTCCTGGCACTCACTTTAGGAGATTTCGACTTTGAAAAGCACACTGTCAGAATTAACAAGACATACCACCGTTTTGACCGGAAAGACTTAATACTCCCACCAAAAACAGAAAGAAGTAACCGAGAGCCGACAACACCGCCATTTATAGAGGATGCAGTAAGGAAATACACCTCCCTGCTGTACGATTACAAGCCTTCTGACAGGCTCTTTACTGTGTCTAAGTTCTTCATCAAACGCCGTTTAGAAAAGGGTGCAGAAGCCGCAGGACTGCCACAAATAAGGGTGCATGACCTCAGACACTCACACGCCTCTTTGCTTATCCACCTTGGTTTTTCCCCTCTGGTAATTCAAGAGAGACTGGGACACGAAAACGTAGAAACCACACTGAATACATATAGCCACCTTTACCCCTCACAACAAGGAGAGCTTGTAATGAAATTGCAGGAAGTCTTTAACAGATAGTACGTTTTTGGTACGCCCAAATAAAAAGAATCCCCGAAACGCTGATTTTTCAGTATTTCGAGGGTTCTTATCTTTTAATCATCCAGAATAATAAAGCTGTAATCGCCGCCGGTACGTTCCATGAAATAATTCCTTGCCGCAATATCGGAGGAAACAGGTGCCGCCGTCCAGTAATCTCCGTTGGAATAGGCAACATAGCGAGAGCCGTCTGCCAGGCGGAAATACGCACAGTTCGCCGTTGCACACTGATACTGAATCTGCGTTTTGCTGGTAATATAATACTTCCCGAACATTGCCGCCACTGCGCCGCCCTGCTCCGCCTTCACCAGACCGCGCCATGCCGCAAGGTTATATTTCGGCAGAACCTCCACATTAAAATCGGGGATCAGACGATTGATGGCAGTAATGGGATACGCGTCCATCTGCACATTGGGATAGACAACCTCCCAAAAGCCATTATCATTCTTCAGAACATATTCCTTGATATTTGCCGTATTGCCTGTGGTGGAAAATACCACAACGGCATATTTATTATCCTTTCGGATTTCACGCACATAATAATCCGCGAAACGCCCTTCATACAGGCAGATATAATTCAGAATCCGCCCATATTCCGCCGTTGCGGAGGACAGCCGCCCGATATTGCCATGGCTCTGGTTATATTTTGCCAGAAGCGACTGATAATCAGACTGGACAATCTGCCCCGCCTTGCCACTCGGAGAGGCCAGCAGATATTTCCCGTTCTGCTTCACTGCCGCAAATACGCCGAAATTCATATTGCCCGAGGAAACGCTTGCGCCATTATACGCCGCCAAGTCCTCCCCATCAATCAGCAGGAGCTCAAATCCGGACGTATCCAGACCGCTTTCCAAATAGCCCTCCTTCACCAGCATGTCCGGGGTTATGTAGCAGCCATCATAATAGCCGTAAAGCTTGCCGTTTTTGCTCATCCAGCCGCGTTTCGCGCCGTTGACCTTATAATCCTGCTGTGCCGCCGCGGCAACCGCCGTCAGGGTGTCATACACCTTGGATGCCTGCCAAAAGGGCTTATTCTGCGTGCCTTTCTTGCTGTCCGACTTTTCGTTCTTTTTTTCATCATTCTTGGCTTTTTCAGCCGCCTGCTTTTCATCGGCTTTATCCGTCTTTCCACCCGGCACGATAATCTCCGTTGTGCCGCCCTTTCCATCCGCAGCATCTGCATCGGGGGGAAGGGGACTGCTCAGGTTGCAGCTGCTCATCAGGAACACGCAAACAGCCAGAAGCAGGCAAAAGATACCTTTATTCCTCACGGTAATCATCCTCTTTATCCTTGATTGCAGCAAAAACAGAACAGAGCTCTTTTTCGTGTGCCTGCAGGATTTTTGCAAGCTTTTCTTCCATGGCATCCTGATCATCAATAAAAGGGAACCCGACAATCCAGACAGGGTCGCAATGGCCCTCCTCCTCTATGATGGTATCCACCAGATCACCTACAGGTTCTGTATCGTAATAATCAAAAACCGCTTCGTATTCCCAATCCTCAAGCTCTCTGTCGCAGCTTAAGCGAAGCACAACCTCGTTGCTCTTGACATAAATGCTCCAGATCAGCTCTGCCCTTTCGGGAACGGAATAGGAGCCGAGCTCCTGATCCAGAAAGCCGGTTTCTTCATCCTTCAACATAATCACGATTGTTGTTTCTTCCATAAATGTTCTCCTTCATTCACAATGATACCCACAGTTATCTGTTCAGTATACTACAAAACCCGCTTTCTTGCAACAAATCCCACGATTTCACAGGTCTATCCCTTCTGACGAAAATTTCTCAGCTTTGTTCCCGTTTTCTTTCCGAATTTCGGGGTAGGGAACAAATTCCTTCGGGGGATTTTCGTGCGCGCCCAGCATTTTTTCCATCCAGATCATGCCGAGCCACTGCTCCAGCTTATAGGCGCAGTCAGTGAATTTCCCGACCGCACGATAGCCCATTTTTTCATGGAAGGCAATGCTCTGCGGATTCGGATAAGCAATGCAGGCATTGACATTCTGCACATTCTGCTGCTTCAGCGTTTCCTCCAGCCTTTCATACAGCAGCCTGCCGACACCGCGCCCACGCACCCCGCGTTCCAGATAAACCGTTGCTTCCGCAGACCAGAGATACGCCCTTCTGGGATGAAATGCGGAGGCATAGGCATAGCCGATGATTCTGCCGTTTTCCACTGCCGCAAAATAGGGATATGCCTGCAGGGTATTGCGGATGCGTTCCCGAAATTCCTCTACGGTCGGAACGGTATATTCATAGGTGATGAAGGTATCGGTTACATAGGGGGCATAAATGGAAAGCAGTTTCTCTGCATCTGCCTCGGTTACAGGTCTGATTGTGATTTCCTCTATATTTTTCATAGAACTTCTCCTTTGTATATGAAGCAGGAAAGACTGCCCCATAAAAGAGCAGGCGTTCCCGTTTTATTTCGCGATTTCCTTCCAGAAGCTTTCTGCCTCAAAATGAGCATCCAGACCCAGATAATCGGAAATAGTCTGCCCCAGATCTGCGAAGGTCTTTCTGACACCAAGGTCAACGCCCTCCCGAATCGGCTTGCCGTAAGCCAGAATGGGGACGTATTCTCTGGAATGGTCGGTGCTGGGTGTGGTCGGATCGCAGCCATGGTCTGCCGTGATAAAAAGCACATCCTCCTCCTTCAGCTGCGCCAGAATTTCGGACAGCCTGCTGTCGAAATATTCCAGTGCTCCCGCGTAGCCTTCTACGTCATTTCTGTGCCCGTAAATCATATCGGTATCCACCAGATTGGTAAACAGCAGACCTTCAAAATCGTCCTTGAGGAACTGAATGGTCTTTTCAATGCCGTCGTGGTTATTGGTGGTATGGTCGGTACGGGTCATGCCGCGATGCTCGAAGATATCCTCGATTTTTCCGACAGCCACAACCTCCATGCCCTTCGCCTTTGTGAGGTCGAGAATGGTCGGGCCTGTCGGCTCCAGAGAGAAGTCCCTTCTGTTTTTGGTGCGGGTGAAGCCATCCTTTGCATTGCCGATGAAGGGACGCGCAATGACACGTCCAACGCCATACTTCCCTGTCAGGATTTTTCTTGCCTTTTCGCACATTTCATACAGCTTTTGGACAGGAATGACATCCTCATGTGCCGCAATCTGGAACACGCTGTCCGCAGAGGTATAGACGATGGGGTAGCCTGTTTTCATGTGCTCCACGCCTAAATCCTGAATGATGACCGTACCGGATTCGGCATAGTTGCCGAGTGTTTTTGTGCCGATTGCCGCTTCAAAGGCATCCATGACCTCCTTGGGGAAGCCTGTTTCTGTAAAGGTCGGGAAGGGTCTTTTGGTGATAATGCCTGCCATTTCCCAATGCCCTGTTGTGGTATCCTTGCCGATGGAGCGTTCTGCCATTTTGCCGTAGCAGCCCTTCGGTGCGGCAACCTCGCCAAGAAGCGAGATATCCTTGCCTTGGATATCCCCCAAGCCTAAGGCGCAGAGGTTGGGCAAACTCGTCTGCGGACGCACCTTCTTGATATTGACCAGAGTGTTGCTGCCAATATCCCCAAAATCCGCCGCATCGGGCAGCTCGCCAATGCCAACGCTGTCCAGTACAATAATAATCGCTCTTTTCATGCTTAACCCTCCTGTCTGATGGTTTTCAAAATCAAAGGTGTCTGCTCTGTCAGCGGTGCAGCCTCGATTGTGATGGCCTTTTGCAGGAAATCCGCCGCACTCTGACATTTTTCTCTGCTCTTACTATATATCACCGCCAAGGTTTCACCTGTTGCAATTACATCACCTGTGCGTTTTTTCATGACAATGCCTGCGCCAAAATCCAGCGGCTGTCCCTTGAACATCCGCCCTGCGCCGGTTTCCTGCGAGGCTCTGCCAATCATGGCTGTATCCATACGGGTAAGATACCCCGATTTCATTGCTTTTACTTCCCATTTTTCCTCTGCCAAAGGAAGCAGGCTGTAATCCTCAATGATGCGGACATCGCCGCCCTGCTGTGTCAGCAGCTCCTTAAATTTTGCAAGCCCCTTGCCGTTTCTGATATTTTCGAGCAGAAGTGCCTTGCCCTCCTCCTCGCTCTGCACGCGCTCCGCCAGAAGGAGCATATTTGCGCCCAGCGTCAGAGAAACCTCAAGCAAATCACCGCCGACATTGCCCTTCAGCACCTCGATGGCTTCCATTACCTCAAGGCTGTTGCCGATATACATGCCCAAGGGCTGTGCCATACTGCTGATGACCGCCGTTACCCTTCTGCCGACATGCCTGCCCATATCTGCCATAATGCCTGCAAGCCTTTCTGCATCCGCCGCATTTTTCATAAAGGCACCACTGCCGCACTTCACATCCAGTACAATTGCATCCGCGCCTGCGGCAATTTTTTTCGACATAATGCTTGCCGCAATCAGAGGGATGCTATCCACCGTTCCTGTTACATCGCGGAGAGCGTAAAGCTTTTTATCCGCAGGCGTGAGATTATCTGTCTGGCTCATCAGCACAATGCCGCTTTCCTTTGCAAAGCGCAGTGCCTCCTCCTCTGTCACATCCACCCGAAAGCCGGGGATGGATTCCAGCTTATCAATCGTGCCGCCGGAAAAGCCAAGCCCCCGACCGCTCATTTTTACCACAGGCACATCTACAGATGCAACCAAGGGCGCAAGAATCAGCGTTGTGGTATCCGCAACACCGCCTGTGCTGTGCTTATCCACCTTGCAGCCTGCCAGAGCGGAGAGGTCGAACATGCCGCCGGAGTGCGCCATTTCCATGGTCAGCTGTGCCGTTTCCTCCGTATCCATGCCCTTCAGAAAAATTGCCATCAGCAATGCGGAAATCTGATAATCGGGCAGAGTGCCATCCGTCACGCCCTTCACAAAAAAGGCGATTTCTTCTTTTGTCAGCTTGCCGCCGTCTCTTTTTTTGATGATGCTATCTACAAAATTCACGCAGGAATCCTCCCTTCGAATTGAACCTTTCTTTTTTCCTATTTTACCATAAAAAGAATCAAATGACGATAAAATTCCTATCTGCTTTGTATAAAATAAAAAACTGCTTCGAAGTCTCCCTCAAAACAGTCTTATTTTCAAGCAAATTCTTTCTGAATACTCTTTTTTAGCAGGTTGCGCCGCCGACAACATCCAATCCCAGAATCTCTGCCTTTTTCTGCAGCAATTCATCGCTCAGAAGGATTTTTTCCGCGTTCGCAAAGCCGATGCGATTGATGGTATCCGCAAAGCGTTCGCCGCTTTCCCCTGCGGAACGGAACAGGAGGATTGCCTTTTCCACGGTATCCAGAACCTCATTCTTATCCGTAAAGATTTTATGAAGCATCTGCCCATGGGCAATCTTTTTGCCCCAGCGTCCGCCGACATAGACCTTATAGCCATCCACGCCCTCATCATTGCAATGGAAGGGACATTTGCCGATACAGCGACCGCAGTGGTTGCAAAGCTCTGCATCAATTTCCAGCTTGCCGTCTGCGTTTTTCTTCGCCGCATGGATGGGACAAGCCTCCTCCAACTGACATTTCTGACAGGAGCGGCAATCCTCGATATGATACTGCGGCACTCTTGCGCCCACGATGCCCAAATCGTTCAAGGTCGGCTTGACGCAGTTATTGGGACAGCCGCCTGTTGCGATTTTGAATTTATGCGGCAGGGATACCCCACGATAGCCCTGATAAAAGCGTGTATGGATTTCATCGCTCAGCGCATAGGCATCATACAGACCATACTGACAGGTAGTTGCCTTACAGGAAACCACAGGACGCACCTTGCTGCCTGTACCGCCGACGGAAAGCCCTGCCTTTGCCAGATGCGCGCAGAAGGCATCAATATCGTGATAAGCAATCCCCGAAACCTCAATCGTCAGACGGGTGGTCATCATCATGTGTCCATCACCATAAAGCCTTGCCGCTTCCGCAATAACACTTGCTTCCTCCGTGGTAATGCGTCCGTTTCTGGTGATGACACGGGCGTTGAATCTATCCGTGCCCTTGTGCTGCAAAAAGCCCATGCCCTTTACACGCTTGATATCCTCGGGGCGCAGGGTACAGCCCTCCGCAGGAGCCTTGCCCTCCAGCTTATCAATAAATTCCTCCAGTGCCTCTGCGGTCAGCTCCACCGCATCCCGACAGCGTTTGCCCTCTGTTTTATACTTCGCCGCAAGAGGGGCACATTCCGTTGTGCCAAGCGCCAGCTTTTGTTCAAATGCGGCAACAAAATCCGCGCAGATTGTCTTTAAATCCTCTCTCGTGCCATATTTGCTGCTCAGGACACCGATGGCACCCGAAAGCGCACCACAGGTGCCGCCCATGCCCATGCCGGTGCGGAAGCCTGCAAACAGCTTCGTTGCTTCTTCTGTCATGCCAAGATGATATGCTTCATTTGCCGCAAGCAGAATGGCTTCTGCACAGCTTTTATCCTGCGCAAAATAATACTGCCCCGCCTTTTCCTTCAGCATCAATAATTCCTCCTTCATCTCTCCGAAAAATCAAATTCTCTCTTTTTTCTCAAAAAATTTCTCAAAATATCGCTTGTTCTTCATTATATGCCCTTTTCTGACGGAAAGCAAGAATTTCTCCCCTGCGAGGTCAGGCTGTTTTGGGGCAGAAAAAAAGGATATTCCGTTTGGAATATCCCTTCAGGTCTGTCGAAAAAATTACAGGCTGTTTACCAGTCTTGTCAGAGAAGATTTCTTTCTTGCTACTGCATTTTTGTGGTAGATGCCTTTGATGTATGCTCTGTCGATTGCAGATACTGCGTTCTTCAGTGCAACTGCTGCTGTTTCCTTATCGCCTGCATTTACAGCAACGATTACTTTCTTCATAGCTGTTTTCACCTGAGATTTAATCATTTTGTTTCTCAGTGTTTTTTTGTTAATCACTTTGATTCTTTTCTTAGCAGATTTGATATTAGCCAATGTTATTTCCTCCTAATTACTTTAATGTGGTTTTCTCTGTCGATATTTTGGGGAATATCGCTCTTTCCTCTTACTATTAACCACCTTGAGGGCATGCTCCCTCCGACACGGCTTGGGGCTTTTTTCCCACTCTCTCGAGTACCCCATGGTTAACTTAACGGATATATTTTACCTTATGGAACGAAATAAGTCAATGAATACTTTTCAAAACTACGAAAAAAATAATGAAAAACCCTAGGAAAATACAGAAAGGCAGTGAAAGCATGAACGAAAAAGACGAAAAAAAAGCGCCGCAGACGTTTTCTGTCCGCACAGACCTTGCCATTGAGGCACGGGAGCTTGCGCAGAAGGACACCACAGATACCCTTGAGGGCGTAGCGGTGGAAACGGATGAGCAGGCAGACTATTCCCTTACACATGTACACATCCTCTCTCCTGCGGGAAGCGAGCGTATGGGCAAGCCGATGGGGCATTATATTACCCTGGAATCGGAAAAGCTAAAGGAAAATGATGCAGATTGTCACGAAAAGCTGATTGGGCTTCTGGCAGAGCAGATTCGCTCTCTGGCAAAGCCGAAAAGGGAGGATTGTATTCTGGTAATCGGGCTTGGTAATTGGAACATCACACCCGATGCACTCGGCCCGAAGGTAATTTCCAAAATTCTGGTGACGCGACACCTCAGCGGCACACTTCCTGCAGAAATCGAGAAGGCTGTACGCCCTGTTGCCGCCGTCAGTCCGGGGGTAATGGGGATTACGGGGATAGAAACAGGAGAAATCGTAAAGGGGATTGTGGATAAGCTGCACCCCTCCCTGCTGATTGCGATTGATGCCCTTGCCGCGCGCCGTTCCAACCGCATTAACGCCGCCATTCAGATGAGCGATACCGGCGTTGCGCCGGGCGCAGGGGTCGGCAATCGGCGGATGCTGCTGGATGAGGCACATCTGGGGATTCCCGTGATTGCGATTGGCGTACCGACTGTGGTGGATGCCGCAACGCTTGTAAATGACACAATGGACTGTATTCTGGAGGAAATGATTCGGCAGACAGAAAAGGGAACGGCGTTTTACGAGACGCTTGCCGATCTGGAGCAGGAGGAAAAATATCAGATGATTGCCGAAATCCTTGGGCCATATACAGGCAATCTGTTCGTGACACCGAAGGAGGTGGATGCCGTTGTGGATCGTCTGGCAAACATCATTGCCAACAGCATCAACATTGCACTGCACCCCGGTATTACGCTTGCGGATATCAATAAATACGCATGGTAACGCCACAGAAAGCAGCGAAAAAGGAGCCGTAACGGGGGTATCCCCACTGCGGCTCCTTTTTCTATGTATTTGCACTTACCGATTGCACCAAAGCCTTTTTCGCCTGCAAAGGGTCTGCTGATTATTCTATGCCAAGACAGCCGCCCCTTTGCACACCATTTTCCGATCCTTCGCTTTGGTGTATCTACCTGTACCACAAAGGTTCCGACGGATGCGTTTGCCCAACTTATCACATTCCGCCTGTTGGGATTTCTGCGCGCAGCTGTGCCCCTCTTTCATTTCCACATTTTTGTCCCGCGTGCAGAGATTCCGTTCTGATAGATTTCCCCTGAAAAATATCCCATAACAGCAATTTCTCAGCCTGTACCAAAAAACTCCCTCCCCTCCATGCTTTTTACATTTCGCTTTTTACATTTCTGCTATGGGTACTGTTCATCTGCACCTGTTCCCTCCCGCAGGAAAAATACCCCTTTTCCTCTGCGGACAAATGCACGCAACTGAACTCTATCTTCCTTTATTTTACAAATTTTTCCGCTTTTATGGTATATCACGAAAGGGACATTTTTTATCTTTTTCTTAACGCAACCGTCCCCTTAGACTGGAACGGCGGTCGATATTCAATTTTCGGAACACAATCTTCAGATGATTCTTGACCGTACCCTCTGAAATATGCAGCATTTCGGCAATTTCTCCGTTGCGAAGTCCTCTTGCCGCAAGCTCCGCAATTTCACGCTCCCGTTTGCTGAGCGGCTCCTCCCATTCATTCTCCTGCTTGGGAATGAACGCCTTCCATTCCGGCACAGCGGGGATATTCTGTATCGGGAGGCTGCGGACTTCCTGAATGACAGCGGCATATTTTCTGGAAACAGAGGGCAGATAAAACAACGGCTCCAGATATTCGCGGAAATAAGCCGCAAACGAAAGCACCTGATCCCGTTCTGCCAAGGAAAGCGTAAATTCCAAATGTTCCGCCGCCTTTCGGCTGCGTCCGATGGCAAAATAGCAAAGTGCTAGATTGGTGTGGATAAAAAGCCGGGACGGAAGGGCAATCAGCCTTGCATCCACCTTCAATGCTACCTCCAGAATCCCAATCGCCTTATGATAATTCTTCTTCAGAATAATTCTTGGAATACGCACGCCCTTGATGGCACTGTTTGTAAAATTCAAATCATACAGACGATTGGATGCCGCTTGCAGGCGTTTTCGCAATCTGCTCTCCTTCGGCTGCAGCATGGCAAAATAGCTCTGTACCGTTTCCTTCATGCACACATCCAGAAAGGTATCCTGCAGGAAGGCATAGGTATGCGCAGGGTCCTCCAGATAGTCCAAGGTTCGCTTCCATGCCGCCAAATCTCCGCGATAGACTGCATTGGTGCCAAGAAGCAGCGCCGCACCATAGGTCACGCAGGCATTCTTTCTTTGCAGAGACGCATACAACGCCTGATAGCCATAGATTTCCGCATCGGCGAAGCGCCCCTGCGCACAGCAGACCTCGCCCCGATACAGCTCCGCCGCACCGCTGCCATGCCCTGCCGTCAGGGAATTATACAGCTTCATGACGCGTTCCAATGTTTCTGCGGTTCGTTCCAGTTCACCCGGCTTTGTATAGAACAGCCGCCACATGGAAATACTGCCGAACAAAAACGGTTCTCCCACCGTAAAGATAACAGATGGCGCTGTCATCAGGCGTTTTGCCCGCTGATAATGCTGTTCCATTTTTTCCAGATTGGGGAAATCCTGAAAGGCGGCAATCAGCTCCCATTCTCCCAGAAGATTGGGGTCATTCCCATCACAGATGATGCCCTTCGCTTCCTCCAGAAGCTGTTGATATTCCGTAAAAGCGGCATCGGCAAAAAGCGCATAGCAAAGCCGAAGAAGGGATAAAGGATACCTCTGCTTCGTTTCCATCGGGCAATGTCGCAGAATCTCCCCTGCAATTTCCGTATAGGAAAGCTTATCGAATTTTTCAAATAGAAGCCCTGTCAAATCGCAGGAAAGAATTCCCGCATAATCCAGAACCTTATAGAAGGCGGCAACGGCTTTTTTCGTCTCCCCATGCTCCCGATACCAGCAGCCGCAGCGATGATAGCTGTCCCACTGCGTCAGAAAGGACGCATTATGCAGGCGATAAAGCAAAAACTTCCGCAGCAGCGCACAGAGGCAGTACCTCTGCTGCTCCGCATCATAGTACAGCAGGGGCAGACTATAAAACCACTCGCCCATCTGCTGCAAATCCGCAATGTCCTCTGTCAGCGTGCGCACCATTTCTACATCTACCGTTTCAAATTGCGCAAGACGCAGCAGCGCCTTTTTAAGGATATCCTCCTGCCTTCTCCAGAATAAATCCTCCATCAGACGGCTCAGCTTTTTCCATTCCACCTCTTCGCAGCCGTTTTGCAGATACAGCGAAACAACCGCCGCCCAACCGCCTGTTTCCTTCTGAATATGTATCGCCTGCTTTTCCGTAAGGGAAATGCCCAGCTCCTCTGCAAAGCAGATAATATCCTCTTTTCGCAGGAAAAAATCCTTTTTGGAAATATAGCAGACGTGCATCAAATCCTGTATTGGCAGCTGCCAAAAGCTGCGAGAAAGAAAAATAACATGCACAGCGGTACCCTTCAGGGCGGAAAGCAGCTGCAAAACGGAAAACGGGAACTGCGCCGCAATCACCTGAAAATTATCAATCATCAGATAAAGCGAGGATTCCTCCGCAGGCTTTGC
>ERZ791906.465-NODE-465-length-46673-cov-5.627976_pt1 | contig 46673 bp, 55 predicted proteins | sample MGYA00510146_ERZ791906 | MGnify/ENA primary metagenome ERZ791906 (study PRJEB30046, sample SAMN00792096) | human gut metagenome | study: EMG produced TPA metagenomics assembly of the A metagenome-wide association study of gut microbiota in type 2... | reverse complement strand
TCCCTTTGAGTCATTATTTTTTTACTTGTTGCACTTATATTGTAAATTCAAGAGAAATAAAAAGCAGGATTCTATGCTTGAATGGTATTTTAAAGGCTTTTGTGATGAAATGTCACCGTGGCTTAAATATATAGAGCCGTTGCCTGAACGGCCGGTGTATCATATGGCACAGCAAGGTTTGAATTTTAATCCCGAATGGTCAATAAGGGTAAATGTTGAGCATATTTTGGGTGATGAAGAAAATCTAAATAGAATTCCCGCAAAAATAAGAAAGGCTAAAAATTTGCCGTTGCTGTTGGAAACTGCGGTGGAACTTGCAAGGCGAAAAGCAGTTATAGAACCGGGACTTATTTCTGCACAGGGATATATGGGGAGAGTGCAATATTTACTTCCGATATATCTTACTAAAATGAATAAGCCGGATTTGGCAATGACACTGACAGTTATGGACGGATACTATTTAGGAAACACTTGTCTGACCCTTGAAATGGCATATCTCAATGCTCGGGCAATAGCCAAACCGTCAGCGCCATGGCTTTTGGAGCTTATAAAATAATAAAAAAACATAATGCTTGGTAAACAGTTCTTTTCTGAAATGTTTACCAAGCCTTTTTTTATTATCAATAAAAAGGAGTATTTTATATGAAAACTTAATTCAGAGCCGAATGGCTTGCATAAAAAAATGCGAGTTTTTTCGGCTTGTTAGAGTGCCGTTTTTCTTGCGGAAAGGCGGCACTTTTTATGAAAATTAAATATGAGTTTGCGGACGGAGATGTGGAAGTTGATGTTCCTAATGAATGGGCGAGTATTCTGGTGGAACTGGACAGACTGGAGAGGAATAATGATAAGAAGGAAAGACGCAGGCACTATTCACTTGATTCGTGTGTATATGAAGGAATTGTTTATGCATCGGAGGACAAAAATCTTACGGCAATTTTTGAAACAGACAGTAAGTTCGGGAGATTAACAGAAGCGATAAAATATCTTTCGGACAAGCAGAAGTCACTTATAAAGGCTGTATATTTTGACGGAATGTCTGTAAGTGATTATGCGAAACATATGGGGATAAGTCAGTCGGCAGTATCACAGCAGTTAAAAACAATTTATAAAAAGCTGAAAAAGTTTTTATAAAAAACCTTATATTTCAGTGTTTTTGTGTCCGTATAGTGAAGGGTATAAAAAAATTAGCCTTTCGGAAAGGACATTTAACTATGAAACATACATTAACAATCAGTGTTTCAAAGAAACCGAGAGCGGACAGTATTGTGAATTTCCGCAGTATATCAATAAGGGAGAGATTTCTCCGTCTTTTGTTTGGCATACCGTGTAAGATGACAATACTTGTTCCGGGTGACAGTGTAGAGAAACTTTCGATATGTGAAGTGAACAAGGAGGGGAGAAGATGAGCAGAACGAAACTTTTGCTTGACGTTGTAAGCGATATGCGTTCGCTTGCGGACAGTTTGGAAACCATGGCAAATGCCGTGGCAGGCAATGACGGCGTATCAAAGGAAAAACAAGCGGATAAGCCGAGCGTTACACATGAAATGCTACGTGAACTTGCGGTTAAATTGTCACGAAACGGTAAGCGTGAGGAAATAAAACAGCTTATTGAAAAATACGGAGTAAAGAATATTACTGCTGTTGCAGAATCAGACCTTGATTCATTTTATGCAGATTTACAGCAGATGGAGGTATCTTGATATGCCACCGTTAAATCATGCTGTACTTTCTGCGTCATCGGCATATCGTTGGCTGGAATGTCCGCCGTCGGCACTGGCAACAGCAGATATTCCGGACGAAACAACAATATATGCACAGGAAGGTTCGGCAGCTCATGAGATGGCGGAATATAAAATCAGGTGGCATTTAGGTGAAAAGGACCTTGCACCTCCGAATATCGGAAACTTCCATGCAGAAGAAATCGACAGATATACAGACAGCTATGCGTATTATGCGACAGATAAAATCGAAACAATAAGAAAAATATGTCCCGACGCAATAGTTATGGTAGAACAAAGACTTGACTTTTCAAATTATGTTAAGGACGGCTTCGGTACGGGTGACCTTGTTATAGTTGCAGATGATGTAATGCAGGTTATAGATTTTAAGTACGGCAAAGGCGTAACGGTATCGGCAGAGCACAATCCGCAGATGATGTTGTATGCATTGGGTGCACTTAATCTTTACGATTATCTGTATGATATCAAGACAGTGAAAACAGCCATTGTTCAGCCAAGACTTGATAATATTTCTGAATGGGAGATTTCTGTTGATGAACTTCTGGAATGGGCGGAGAATACACTGAAACCGATAGCCGAACTTGCCGCAAAAGGCGAGGGCGAATTTAAAGCGGGAAATCATTGCCGATTCTGCAAATTAAGAGCTGTATGCAGAAAACGTGCAGAACTTATGCTTGAAACAGCGGAATATGAGTTTAAAGACCCCGCGGAACTTAATGATGATGAAATATTGCACATACTGACGATAGCGGACGACCTGTCAAAATGGGCAGAAGATGTATATTCTTATGCACAGGCGAAAGCTATAAATGAGGGGAAAAGCTGGAGCGGATTTAAAATAGTCGAGGGACGTTCCAAACGACAGTATGCGGACGAAAACAAGATTGCAGAGGTTTGCCGAAATAACGGTTATACCATGTCACAGATATATAAAAGCACGCTTATAGGTATAACTGATATGGAAAAGCTTATGGGCAGAAAAATTTTTAAAGAACTGCTCGGTGACTATATCATAAAACCGAAAGGCAGACTGACACTTGTACCGGAAACTGATAAGAGAGAAGAAGTACATACATTGGGTGAGTTTAGAAAGGAATTTTAATATGGCACATTTAGTAACGGGTAAGGTCAGATTGTCATATGAACATATATGGGAGCCTGCATCTATTAACGACAGTGATGAAAAGTACAGTGTTTCTTTGATTATACCAAAGTCTGATACAAAGACGGTAAAAGATATTCAAAACGCAGTCGAACAGGCAAAGCAGGACGGCAAAGCAAAGTTCGGAGGAAGAATACCTGAGAATTTGAAACTGCCTCTTCGTGACGGTGATATTGAACGTCCTGATGATGAGGCATATAAAGACTGCTATTTCATAAACTGCAATTCAAAAGATAAACCGCAGATTGTGGATAAGAATGTACAGCCTATTTTAGACAGAAATGAGGTTTACAGCGGATGTTATGCAAGAGTGTCAATATCTCTTTATCCGTTTAATACAAACGGAAATAAAGGAATTGCGTGCGGACTTGGCAATATACAGAAGATTGCAGACGGAGAACCGCTTGGCGGACGTACCAGAGCAGAGGACGATTTTGAAGCATATGATGAAGAAGATGATTTCTTAAATTAAGGTGAATTGGAGATGTATGCAAAAAAAGAACACCTCGTAAGATGTTCTTAAATAATATGCTGTTGAAGCCATTGAAGAATATCAGAATCAGACTGAGTTCCTGACGCAACTGATAAAATAAGTTCAATCAATTCGGTATCAGTGTACTTTAAATCAATGTCGTTTATTGCAAGAAATACAAGCATTGCGTGAGTACCGATTCGCTTATTACCATCTACAAACGGATGATTTTTTACAAGTCCAAAACATAGGCGAGAGGCTTTATCCAATAAAGTCGGATACAGTTCCTCTCCACCGTATGTTTGGAATGGTGTATTGATAGCTGATTCTAAAAGAGAATCATCGCGTATATCAAGTGAACCTCCGAATTCTTTCACAAGCTGTGAATGTAATAATAAAATTTGTTCTTTAGTAAGGATTTTCATTTTGCAAGTTCCTCATATACGGCCTTATTACGAGTAATTAATTTTTCTGATATAGCTAATACATCATCAGTTTGTGCTGATAATTGTTCATCAGCTTGATTGAATTCTAAAATTAGATAGCGAGGTGAGTTGTTTTTTAGAATTACAGCAGAACCGTACTGGTCAACAAGTCTTGCTACTTTAGAAAAGTTTTGATTGGCTTCGGAAATAGAAACCATTGTTTTGGTATTAACATTCATATTGCATACCTCCATTTCTTTTATATATATATTATATTCTTATTTTAGGATAAAGTCAACCTAAAATTTAATGGTAAATGGTGAGAACTATGAAAAAATTAAGCTGTGATATTGAAACCTTTTCTGACGTAGACCTTATAAGGTGCGGAGTATATAAGTATGCGGACTCTCCTAATTTTGAGATGTTACTGTTTGCATATGCTGTTGATGACGGTGATGTTCATATAATTGACATTGCAGGCGGTGAAGAACTTCCGGAGGAAATAATACAGGCTATAAAATCAGATACCGTTGTGAAAACTGCATATAACGCACAATTTGAACGTGTGTGTCTGTCAAGGTATCTTAAGCTTCCCGAGGGAGAATATCTTAATCCTCAGTCTTGGTACTGCACAGCTGTGCAGGCTGCGGAACTGGCACTGCCTTTGTCGCTTGCCGATGTCGGAAGTGTACTCGGATTAGAGAGGCAGAAGATGACGGAGGGCAAGGAGTTAATTAAGTATTTCTGTGTACCGTGCAAGCCGACAAAATCAAACGGAAACCGTACCCGAAACAGACCGTGTCACGATATAAACAAGTGGGAAACATTCAAAAAATACTGTATGCGTGATGTAGACGTTGAACGTCAGATTGCCGATAAACTTAAAATGTATCCTATAAGTGATGAGGAACATCGACTATATGTTCTCGACCAAATAATAAACGACAGAGGGGTATTAGTTGACAGTGAATTGGCTGAGCAGGCGGTAAAGCTTAATTCAATACAGACGGCTGTGGCGGTTGAACAGGCATATATGATAACGGGACTTGAAAATCCTAATTCAGTAACGCAGTTAAAACAGTGGCTCAAGGAAAAGGGTGTGGAAATTGAAAGTCTGTCAAAAAAGTCTGTTAAAAGTCTGGCAGATGAAACAGACGGAGATGTCAGTGAAATGCTGAAACTCCGTCTGCTTATGGCGAAAACGTCCGTCAAGAAATATGAGGCTGTAATACGCAGTGTGTGCAGCGATAACCGTGTACACGGAATGATGCGTTTCTGCGGTGCAAACAGAACGGGAAGATGGTCCGGTAACATTCTGCAGCCGCAAAACCTGCCTCAGAACCATCTGCCGGACTTAACACTTGCAAGGGATATTGTAAAGGACGGAGATTTTGAGATGCTTGACATGATGTTCGGAAACGTACCGAATGTCCTATCGGAACTTATAAGAACCGTTCTCATTCCAAAACCAAACCATAGATTTATTGTCGCAGACTTTTCGGCTATTGAGGCTCGTGTGCTTGCTTGGATAGCAGGAGAGCAGTAGCGAATAGATACATTCAAAAACGGCGGTGATATTTACTGTGCGTCCGCAAGTAAGATGTTTAAAGTGCCGGTGGAGAAACACGGAGTAAACGGCGAACTGCGTCAAAAGGGGAAAATATCAGAACTTGCTTGCATAGCAGAAGGTCAACTTGTGCTGACGGATGCGGGACTTATACCAATAGAAAAAATTACACTTGAACATAAACTGTGGGATGGTGAAGAGTGGGTATCACATGATGGAGTTATATATAAAGGTGAGCAAGAGGTGATTACATATGATGGACTTACAGCTACCAAAGAACACCTTGTTTGGGTTAAAGGGGAACAGAAGCCGATACAGTTTGGAGTCGCTGCCTCCTGCGGTGCATATATCATTCAAACCGGAAATGATAGGTCAGCAATTCGGCTGGGTGAAAGTAATCTCAGCAGAAAAAAGATGGAATGCGTCATGGAACCATTGTTATGTATTAACGCAATGTATAGGATGTGGTGCAATTCAGTGGCAGCTTTTATCAAATCTGCAAAGGGGAAAATCAAAAGGTTGTCAAAGCTGTTCTCAGCCACGGCAAATTCCGTTGTGGCTGGAGAAGAGACTAACGGCAGCAAAGCAACGGTGCGAAAATCCACAGGACAAGGGTTATCACAATTATGGCGCAAGAGGAATAAAATTCGAATTTTCAAGTGTTACAGAGGCAGGATTGTATTTAATCAAAAAATATGGTCTGCCGAAGCGGGAGTTGGAAATAGACCGTATAGACAACAATGGAAGTTATGCACGAGACAATATTCGGTTTGTAACACATACGGAAAACAATTCAAACAAACGGTGTACCGTATTAAGTCGTTTTTCACAGAAATATTGGCCTTATGTAAGAAGTGTGGTAATTCGGAAGTTATCAGACGGATTAAGTCGCAAAGAGATTATACAAGATGCGGAAACGGCAGTATTCGAGAAACGAAAAAATTGGCGGTTAATTCAGGCAAGGTTAGAGTTTATGACATACGAAATGCCGGAAGACATCATCGTTTTACCGTATCGGGAAAACTCGTCCACAACTGCGGTTACGGCGGCTCAGTCGGTGCGTTAAAGAATATGGGTGCTGTTGAGATGGGAGTGCAGGAGAATGAACTTCAGGGCTTAATTAACGATTGGAGAAATGCCAATCCGCATATTGTACGTTTTTGGTACGAAGTCGGCAATGCGGCAATGAAAGCAATAAAAGAAAAAACAACCGTTCCGTTAGGAAAACTTGTGTTTGCGTATGAACGGGGGATATTATTCATACGTCTGCCAAGCGGAAGACGGCTGTCATATATAAAACCTCGAATCGGTACAAATAGGTTCGGCGGTGACAGCATTACATATATGGGGATAAACTCCGCAAAGAAGTGGGACAGACTTGAAACTTTCGGCGGTAAGCTGACAGAGAATATCGTACAAGGGACTGCAAGAGATTTGCTTGCAAATGCACTGATAAATGCGGCAAATGCGGGATATGATACTGTTTTTCACGTTCATGATGAAATTATATGTGAAGTTCCGAACGGTTACGGTTCGGTTGACGAACTGTGCAAGCTGATGTGTATAAAACCCGAATGGGCGGACGGACTTCCGCTTAATGCTGACGGTTTTGAATGTGAGTATTATAAAAAGGAATAACAAAAATGCAAAAGAAAATAAATTTAAAGGGGTACGATTATGAAAATAAGATGTTTGGATAAAAAAGACTGCTTTGCTAATGCAGACGGTTATTGTATTTGCTTAACGAATAATGATTTCGGAGGAAGAAGATGTTCGTTTTATAAGACAAAGACGAAAGCTGCGACAGAACGCAAAAAAGTTGAGAAACAATTAAAACGAAAGGGAAAAACGGGATTAATAGACATGTATAACGGGAGGGGACAATGAAAATATCTGTCGGGAACAGCCGTACATCAAGAGCGTGGAAGATTAAAGAATTTTCGTGGGAGAAATTTGTTCAGAAGTGTTCTCAGACAATACGAACGGCTGAAACGGTGCAGGAATATCGTAAACTTCCCAAAGGTCAGCAGGATAATATCAAAGATGTGGGCGGATTTGTCGGAGGTGAACTTCGCAGCGGTCTAAGGAGAAAAGATACTGTGATTAACCGATGTCTGCTCACTCTTGATGCGGATTACGCAGACGAGGACTTTTGGGAGCAGATTGAACTGTTCTTTAATTTCAAATGCCTGATATATTCTACACACAAGCATACTGCACAAACACCGAGATTTAGGCTTATTATCCCGCTGTCCCGTCCTGTTACGGCGGACGAGTACACGGCTATTGCAAGGCGCATCGCTGCCGACATCGGAATAGAGCAGTTTGACGATACGACCTATCAGCCGCACCGTCTTATGTATTGGGCATCAACATCTGCTGACGGTGAGTTTGTGTTCCGGCATCGGGACGGAAATCCTGTGGATGCGGACGCTGTGCTTGCAAGGTATAAGGATTGGCACGATACATCTGAATATCCCGTATCGTCAAGGCAGAAAAAGATAGTATCCCACGCATTGAAAAAGCAAGCCGACCCGTTGACAAAGGACGGAATGGTCGGCGCATTCTGCCGCGCGTATCCGATACAGGAGGCAATAAGCGCATTTTTGTCGGATGTATATGCGCCGAGCAGCTTAAACGGAAGATATGATTATATCCCGGCAGACTCAATCGCGGGAGTTATAGTCTATAACGATAAATTCGCATACAGCCATCACGCGACCGATCCGGCTTGTGGTAAGCTGTGTAATGCGTTTGACCTTGTTCGGATACATAAGTTTTCATACTTAGACAAGGACGAAACAGACAGCGAGAAATCGCCGTCTTTCAAAGCAATGATGGACTTTGCGATGAACGATGACAATGTCAAGGCACAGACGCTCACCGATAAGGAAACGGCGGCGCAGGAGGAGTTTTCGGCTATCTCGGATGATGACGATGTGATGTGGCGGCACAGGCTGTCTATGAACAAGAGAGGTGATATAGAGAACACTATACAAAACCTCACGATTATATTGCAGAACGACCCGAAACTTAAAGGTATCGTTTTCAACGAACTGTCGGACTGTATAGAAATTAACGGTGATGTACCATGGCAGCACCCGTCTAAGTATTGGCGGGACGCTGATGACGCACAGCTGCTTACATATCTTACATACAGCTACGGTAAATTCACAAGAGTGAATTATGATGTGGCACTTGCAAAAGTTGTTGATGACCGTTCGTTCCATCCGATACGGCAGTATCTTGACGGTCTGCCGAAGTGGGATAAGCAGAAACGTGTAGATACGCTTTTAACGGATTACCTTGGTGCAGAGGACAATCCATACACTCGTGCGGTTATCCGTAAAACACTATGCGGAGCGGTAGCAAGAGTAATGGTGCCGGGAATAAAGTTTGACACTATGCTTGTACTGTCAGGACCGCAGGGGATTGGAAAAAGCACGATTATATCCAAGCTTTGCGGTGAGTGGTTTAATGATTCTCTATTGCTGTCGGATACAAAGGATAAAACGGCGGCTGAAAAACTGCAGGGATTTTGGATACTTGAAATAGGCGAGCTTGCAGGGCTTAAGAAAACGGAAATTGAAACACTTAGAGGCTTTATATCAAGGCAGAATGATGTGTTTCGTGCCTCATTCGGAAGACGTGCAACACCGCATTTAAGGCAGTGTATTTTTATCGGAACTACAAATGCCGAACATGGGTATCTGCGTGATACTACGGGAAATCGCCGTTTTTTCCCTGTTAAGGTGTCAGGTAATTCAAAGAAAAAGCCGTGGCAGTTATCACAGAGTGATATAGATCAAATTTGGGCGGAGGTGCTTGTGTATTACAAGCGGGGCGAACCGCTTATTCTTGATGAGCAGACGGAGAAACTTGCTAAGAAACTTCAGCGTGAGGCTATGGAAACAGACGAACGTGAGGGTATGGTGCGTGAATACCTTGAAACATTGCTGCCTGTAAATTGGAATGAAATGTCCTTGTATGAACGTCGGAATTTTCTTGACGGAAGTGAATTCGGAGAGGTGAATATTAAAGGGGAAATAAAGCGTCAGAAGGTATGCAATATGGAAATATGGTGTGAATGTTTCGGTAAGGCGAAAGCGGATTTGAAAAGGATTGACGCAAATGCCATATCTGCCATTATGGCAAAAATAGAGGGCTGGCAGAAGATGAGCAAAAAGAGCCGTTTCGGAATTTATGGAGCGGCAGCAGGTTACGAAAGGACAGAGGTATAGACTTCTATATCTGTTTTGTGTTCCGATGTATCCGAAAAGTTCCGTAAAAAAGCTTGGTTCGGAACACTAAAAAACGGCATAAAACCTATATAAATTAAAGGTAATGTTCCGATGCTACCTAAAAAGTTATATAGATTATATATTATTATATTAAAAATTACGCACATATATATACGCGCGTAGGATATAGGGAACGGAAGGAACTTCGGAACTTGTATGGGAGGTAAAATGCGTGAGAAAGAGATAGAAAAAATGCTTGTGAATGCAGTGAAAATACACGGAGGTCTTGCACTGAAATTTGTATCGCCGAACTTTAACGGTATGCCCGACAGATTGATTTTGCTACCTTTCGGAAAAATTGCATTTGCAGAGATGAAAGCACCCGGACGGAAAATGAGGAGCATACAGATAAAGCGAAAAAGGCAATTAGAATCATTAGGTTTTTCGGTGTATTGCATTGACGGTACGGAACAAATCGGAGGTGTGCTTGATGAAATTGAGCAGAGATAATTTGCATGAGTATCAAAAGTACGGTGTTGATTTTATAATAAACAATCCGATTTCGGCACTTATGCTTGAATGCGGTCTGGGTAAGACGATAACAACACTCACCGCTGTAAGTGACCTCATGTATGATTATTTTGAGATTTCAAAAGTCCTTATAATAGCTCCTCTCAGAGTTGGACTGTCGGTATGGAAACAGGAGTGTGACAAATGGGAACAGTTAAAATACCTGAGATGTTCAATAGCAATCGGCAGTGCGGACGAAAGGGAAAAAGCCTTAAAAGCGGATGCCGACATTTATATCATAAACCGTGAAAATGTAGAGTGGCTTGTAAATAGCGGTCACATTGATTTTGATATGGTTGTGATAGACGAACTCAGTTCGTTTAAATCCCATCAAAGTAAACGGTTTAAAGCACTGCGTAAGGTCAGACCTAAGTTTGACAGAATTGTAGGTCTGACCGGAACACCTGCACCTAACGGTTTGATTGATTTGTGGGCTGAGATAAATCTGCTGGATATGGGAGAAAGGCTCGGAAGATATATAACGGGTTTTCGTGATGAATATTTCAAACCGGATAAACGAAACGGTGCGATTGTGTATTCATACAAGCCGTTGGTTAATGCAGAAAAAAGGATATATGAGAAAATATCGGATATATGTATTTCGATGAAAGCTGTGGATTATATCAAAATGCCTGAAAGAATAGACAACATTTACGAAGTTGAGATGAACGATAAAGAGATGAAACTTTATCGGAAACTTGAAAAGGAAATGTTTCTGCCGTTTGCCGACGGTGATATTGATGCAGTGAATGCGGCGAGTCTCAGCAATAAACTGCTGCAGCTTGCAAATGGTGCTGTTTATGATGAAAACCAAAATGTGAAGAAAATACATAATCGTAAACTTGAAGCTTTGGAGGATTTAATTGAGGCGTCAAACGGAAAGAGCATACTTGTTTATTACAGCTATAAGCACGATAAGGACAGAATAGCAGAAAAATTTAATATCCGTGAGATAAAAACGGAACGGGATATATGCGATTGGAATAACGGTAAAATACAAATTGCGTTGGCACATCCGGCAAGCTGCGGACACGGGTTGAATTTGCAGAGAGGCGGAAGCACGATTATATGGTTCGGACTGACGTGGAGTTTGGAACTGTATCAGCAGGCGAATGCAAGACTTTATAGGCAGGGACAGAAAAACACGGTAGTTGTTCATCATATTGTGACCAAAGGTACGGTTGATGAAGATGTGATGACGGCTTTAAATGATAAAGACATGGGACAGGCTTCTTTGATGGAGGCTATAAAAGCAAGGATGGAGGGAATATATAAATGACGGCAAAGGAATATTTAAGTCAGCTTATAACAATGGATAATGCGATAAACAGAAAACAACAGCGTCTTGCGACACTTCGTGATGTGGCGATGAACACAACTCCGAACTATGCTGACGAGGCTGTTCAGCGTACACGGGAGAAAAATCCTCTTGAGAATATAATGTCAAAGATAGTTGACCTCGACCGTGAAATTGATGAGGACATTGACGCACTTGTCGATTTCAAAGCAGAGGTATGGGAGCAGCTTGACAAAATACCCGATGAAAGGTATGTGAGGGTTTTATGGCTCAGATATGCTGAACAGAGGACTTGGGGTTTTATAGCAAACTGTATGAATTTCACCTCAAGGTATGTGCGGAAATTACATATACAGGCGCTTGAAGAGTTGGATAAAGTGATCGAAAATAAAAAAGACCACCCTTGTTCCACCTAATAACCACCTGAGTTCCTCTTGATGACCACCTTTAAGTGTGGTATAGTTATAATCGCGAGAGAAGAATATGAAGCGAGGGCGTTCCGAATGGAGCGTCCTTTTTTCGCGGGAAGGAGAGGCTATGCCATACAGACCAAAGAAACCTTGCAGACATCCCGGCTGTGCGAAACTCACTGACGGAAGATACTGCGAGGAACATATATCTCTCCATCCAGAAGTTACACGCTCGGCAGCCAAGCGAGGCTATGACAGCAAGTGGCGGAAGGAAAGCAAAGTTTATCTTAGAGAACATCCTCTGTGTGAGAGTTGTAAGAGGAACGGAAAGTACGTTCAAGCTGCGGTGGTTGACCATATAAAACCACACAGAGGTGATTCAAAACTATTCTGGGATAAGAGTAATTGGCAGAGCCTATGCAAATCCTGTCACGATAAAAAGACAGGTAACGAGGACAGCCGACCGACATACAGATACAATTAAAAACATATAATCGGTTAAAGGTTTGCAGTCCCAAGACAACAAATAATCGGGTGTTTTATGGGTAAACTCCCCCAAGGGGCGGTCATAATCTTAAAAAAATGGGTGAGCGTAGACCGCCGTCCAGCCTTTTGCGAATTTTCGCAAAATTAGGAGGGTGGGGGATATGCAACAGGCTGAAAATATACTGCAAATACAGACAGCGTCAGTGTTTGCCGGAAATGTAATATCGGTTAAAGGTATGACGGATAAAAATGTATAAAAGCATTAGAAAATCTGATAGCTATGCGGTTTTTTAACGCTTTTTTTGTATTTTAGGGAAATTAAAAAAATATATGTTTTTTATGCTTTTTTAAGCATTTTTTTATGTTTTTTCAAAGGTGATGAGGTTATGGACAAGAAAATTCAGGATAAAATTGCTCAGTTGCGGTTAAAAGGGTTAGGTTACAAGGCAATCGCTGCAAAGCTGGGGTTAAGCAGGGACACAGTTCGTCATTACTGCCGGAAGAATAATCTGGCCGGATACGCTGATGCGGTAAAACTAAATCATGGGGAAATGCTGGATAACGGAATAATATGCCCGAATTGTAGCGCAGTATTAAAACAGCCGGAGCATGGCGAGAAAAAACGGTTCTGTTCCGATAAGTGCCGTTTGGAATGGTGGAGTAAGAACTATGAACTGCATAACTTCGGTTCGGAAAAGGTATACAGCTTTATATGCAGAGGCTGTGGTAAGAAGTTCACAAGTTACAGCAATAAAAGCAGGAAATACTGCTCACACGAATGTTATATAAAACACAGATTTGGAGGTCAATAATTCACTTTGTGAGTTGTAGCATAGAAAACTGAAAGTTTTCGTAGCGTAGGAGGTAAGGGTAATGATTGAACATATAGAACCGAAAGCAACGGCAGACGGAGTTGCAGTGTATTGTGCTCATGATAAAATTGTCGATACGGACAGCTTGGTAGGCAATCCGAGAAATCCGAACAAGCACCCTAAAGAACAGATAACCGCATTGGCTAAAATCATAAAACGTCAAGGCTGGCGACATCCGATTGTAGTGTCAAACCGTTCCGGATTTGTGGTAAAAGGTCACGGAAGACTTCTTGCCGCAAAAGAAATCGGAGCAAAGCAAGTTCCCGTTGATTTTCAGGATTATGAAAGTGAAGCTTCGGAATATGCCGACCTTATGGCAGATAATAAAATACAGGAGTTTTCAGAACTTGATATGAAAATGTCTGCTGATATTTTACAAGATATAAAGGACAGCGGTGATATTGAACTTGAGATGTCTGCATTTACGGAAGAAGCACTTAATGAACTTCTCTCCAAATCACAAGAGGGTGAAGTTAAAGAAGATGATGCAGATTTGACACCTCCGGAGAATCCGGTGTCTGAACAAGGTGATATATGGCTTTTGGGAAAACACAGATTAATATGCGGTGACAGTACAAAAGCGGAAACATATGAAAACTTGATGAACGGCAAAAAAGCAAATCTTGTTGTAACAGACCCGCCGTATAATGTTGCATACGAGGGTACAGCAGGTACTATTCAAAATGACAGCATGGAGGACGGAAAGTTCTATGAATTTCTGTTTTCGGCTTTTAAGTGTATGTATGATGTTTGTGCAGACGGTGCAAGCATTTATGTTTTTCATGCTGATAAGGAAAGTATAAATTTCAGAACGGCATTTCGTGATGCGGGATTTTTCTGTCATCAAACATGTATATGGGTGAAAAATACACCAGTGCTCGGCAGATGTGATTATCAGTATTGTCATGAGCCTATACTTGTCGGATGGAAACCTACCGCCGGACATAAGTGGTACTCTGACAGAAAACAAAGAACGGTATGGAATTTTGACAAGCCGAAGAAATCAGAACTTCATCCGACAACAAAACCAATACCGCTTGTGGCATATCCGATACAAAATTCAAGTGTAGTCAATTCAGTTATTCTTGAACCGTTCGGCGGCAGCGGTTCAACACTTATAGCCTGTGAGCAGACGGACAGAATGTGTTATGCTGTCGAAATTGATGAAAAATTTGTTGATGTAATTGTAAGGCGTTATGTGGATTTCAAAGAAAATTCGGATGACGTTTTTTTATTGCGTAACGGCGAGAAAATCCCGTACAGTGAGGTGCGTAATGCAGAATAAGCCGGATTATCATATAGTTTCGTTGTCGGGAGGCAAGGACTCGACGGCTATGCTGCTTATGATGATAGAGAAGAAAATGCCGATTGACCTTGTCATATTCTGCGACACAGGATTGGAGTTTCCGGAGATGTATGAGCATCTTGATAAGCTCGAAAGTGAAACGGGAATACAGATAACACGTTTGAAAGCAAAGCATTCATTCGAGCATTATTTTTCACAGCATCATATCAACCGCAAGGATTATAAAGGGTTCTGTGATAAATTCGGAACAGGGTATGAAGGCTACGGCTGGCCCAGACCAAAACAGCGGTGGTGTACATCAAGGCTGAAGGATACTCCGAGAGAGCAGTTTCTCAGTCCGCTTCGGAAAAAGTATAACATAATTGAATACATAGGCATTGCCGCCGATGAGAGGTATCGGCTTGACAGGAAACGAAACAGAAATGCAAACCACAGACATCCGCTTGTAGATTGGGGTATGACGGAGGCGGATTGCCTTAAACTCTGTTATGAGCGCGGCTATGATTGGAGCGGTCTGTATAAGAAATTTCATCGTGTTTCGTGTTGGTGCTGTCCGTTGCAATCGTTAAAGGAACTCAGGATTTTGTGGCATGATTATCCTGAACTGTGGGTACAGCTCAAACGGTGGGATAAAATGACGTGGCGCGGTTTCCGCGCAGACTATAATGTGGAGGAACTTGAATGCCGTTTTCAGTATGAACAGGAGTGCATCCGAAACGGCAGACTAATACGGGGACGAGAATTCTTTTCTGAACTACGGAAACGGCTGAATGAGAGGTGTATGTAAATGAGTAATGAATATAAAGAGCTTATTGACCGTCTTGCGAGAGCGAGAAATTTCAAAGGCGGTTCGTTTGTCCTTATAACCGCAGAGCCGGATGATGCGGATATAAAAATTACTATGAAGGGCAATAGCTGCGACATAGCCTGCGGCGCAGTCGGACTGATAGAGCAGATGTTGAATACAGTTGATTTTGAATTGCAGACGTGTATATGCGAAAAGCTGACGCATCTCATATCGGACAGTAATATGCGCAGGTTTCAGGCGTCGGAAATGGGGGCGCAGTATGAGTAAAAGTTTAACGCTCGGCTCACTGTTTGATGGTAGCGGAGGTTTTCCGCTTGCCGGAATGATGGCTGGGATTGTGCCTGTGTGGGCATCGGAAATTGAGCCGTTCCCAATTAGGGTTACAACAAGGCGCATTCCGCAGATGAAACACTACGGTGATATTTCAAAAATGAACGGTGGCAAGATTGAGCCTGTTGATATAATCACATTCGGCTCGCCTTGCCAAGACCTTAGTCTCGCTGGAAAGCGCAGCGGTCTTGATGGGGCAAAATCCTCAATGTTTTTTGAGGCAATACGGGTTATAAAGGAAATGAGGGAGGCTACAAATGGGAAATATCCGAGATGGATTGTGTGGGAGAATGTGCCGGGAGCTTTGTCAAGCTCAAAAGGACAGGACTTTAGAACAGTCCTTGAAGAAATCTGCAAAATCAAAGATGAAACCGTACATATTCCTATGTTTGAAAAGAAGTGGAGCGGAGCAGGAGAAATCGTGGGAGATGATTATTCCGCTGCCTACCGAATACTCAACGCGCAGTTTTTCGGAGTCCCTCAAAGACGTAGACGTATCTTTCTTGTCGCAGATTTTAGAGGACAATCCGCCGGAAAAATATTATTTGAGTCAGAGGGCTTGTTTAGGGATTTTACGCAGGAGCGAGGCTCGTGGCAAAGAGCTGCCGCCAATGCTGAAACAGGCATTAGAGAGACAGGCATTGTCTGCTTGAACGACCAAGGCGGACAGCGTATGGATATAACGGAGGAAATGACGTCGACGCTTAGAGCAAAAGCAAATCATCCGCCGTGCGTTATGGAATCGGCAGGGTTCTGTACCGAGCATTCCGCAAAAGCGAGGAGTATCGGCTACGAAGTTGAAACCTCGCCCACATTACGGCAGGGTACAGTTCTGGCTGCGCTTGCTATTGAAAATCATCCGAATGACAGCCGAATGAAGATTGATGAAAGCGGTACAGTTCAGACTTTAACGGGAAGAGCTGGAACAGGCGGCGGAAATGTACCTATGGTAATGAACGAGCGTGAACATGCCGGTACTATTTTAGAAAATATGGCAAATACGCTTATGGCTACGGACTATAAAGGAACGCAGTGTGTGTTTGAAAATTATTCTCAGGATACCCGATACACGGGATCTCTTGATGTGGCGCAGACGGTTTCTGCGACATACGGAAAGGGCGGAAACAATCAGCCGTTCGTGGTTTCGGAGGATGAGCCGAAAACAATGAAAATCCGCTCCGGCTGTGAGGGCGGAGGCAAGGGTGCGTTAATACAGGATAATCAAAGCGCGACTCTCGGATGCAATAACGACCAGACAGTATTCGTACCATTCTGTAAGGGTACACGCCCACATTCCAAAACTGAAGGTCAGGAATGGAAAGAAGCCGATACAGCAAACACACTGAATACATTTGATGTCGGTGAAAACCGATGTAATGAATTAGCAGTCAAAGCATACGTAATATGCTCAAAAGACAGCAATTCGATGAAATCCGATAATCCAAACAGCGGAATATATGAGGCTGATACAGCAAGAACGCTTGATGCAAACGGTGGGAATCCCGGCTGTAATCAGGGCGGAATAGCTGTTGTGGAAAGCTATGCCATTCAGGGTTTTATGATTGGACGCAAGGAGGAGAACGGTCCTAATGGTGATGGTATAAACGAGGATGTTTCATTTACGCTGAACACGGTAGATCGCCATGCTGTGTATGCGCTTGACCGCGCATCATACAATCAAGGTAAAAATGCGCAGTTTGATATTTCAATTACCGATGACGGAACAGCTCAGACGGTTGTTGCCAAAGGTCCGGGTGCGGTCGCATCGTTTTATCCTCAAATGAAAGCGGAAAGTCAGTGTTTCCGTGATGACGATATTTCAAATACGCTTGTAAACGGGACTAATCCCGGATACCAGAACGGAATTGTTGAACCTATATATACGGTACGGAGATTGACGCCGCTTGAATGCTGCCGCTTACAGGGTTTTCCGGACTGTTGGTGTAATGGTTTAGAAACGGAAAATCCTACTGAGGAAGAAATATCACAGTGGAAGGAGATTTTTGAAACACATCGAAAGGCGCTCGGTAAATCCTCAAAGCCGAAAAGCGAAAAGCAGATTATAAAATGGCTTAAAAATCCGCATTCTGATTCGGCTATGTACGCAATGTGGGGCAATGGCGTGGCACTGCCCTGCGTTTTCTATGTATTGAACGGTATTGCCCATTGCACCGAATAGCTGTAATACTCACAAATTCCAAAGCGAATTATTGTGTAATGTACATTTACCATATATGCGGCTGACGAAACAGAAGCAGAAGAAAAAGCAATAGATAGATTTATTGACGCACAAAATATTAATGGTAATATGTGCGAGGAAGGTACGGTAAATTCTATCGAAGAAATCTTTTAATAGCCTTGAATGGAGGCACACAGAGCCGCTGTAGAGCGGCTTTTTTCGTGTAAATTTATATAAAAAAGAATATTATGCCCTCGGCTTTGCCGAGGGGTGATTTTTTTGTGCCTGAAATTAAGTGAAAAGAGGTGATACGCTTGGCACAGAAGGGCAGAAAGCCGAAACCTACGGCAGTAAAACAGCTTGAGGGTAATCCCGGCAAGCGCCAATTAAACGCAAATGAGCCGAAACCTGCGGCTCGTGCGCCGTCCTGCCCGAAATGGCTGGACGAGGACGCGAAAAAAGAGTGGCGGCGGCTGGCAAAGCAGATGGAACAGCTCGGAATATTGACAGAAGTGGACATGGCGGCATTCGCCGGATACTGCCAAGCGTATGCGCGATGGAAGGCGGCGGAGGAGTTCATTTCAAAGCATGGCGCGATTGTAAAAACACCGAGCGGATATTGGCAGCAGGTTCCGCAGGTAGCCATTGCACAGCAGTATTTAAAACAAATGAGCAAATTCTGTGAGCAGTTCGGACTAACGCCCGCGTCAAGGTCAAGGATTGTGAGCGACAGCGGAGCAGATGCGTCCGATGACGCTATGGAGCAGCTTCTATCGCTTGGCGGTGAGAAAAAGTAATGTTTGACGAGAATAAGGCACAGCGGGCAAAAGCCTTTATAAACGCACTCAAACACACCAAGGGCAAATGGCGCGGTATTCCGTTTGAACTGCTGCCGTGGCAGGATGAAATCATATCCGATGTGTTCGGTACAATAAAGCCGAATGGTTATCGTCAGTATAACACGGCGTATGTGGAAATACCCAAGAAGATGGGTAAATCTGAGCTTGCGGCGGGTGTGGCGCTGTATCTGACTTGCGGTGACGGTGAATGGGGCGCGGAAGTCTATGGCTGTGCAAGCGACAGACAGCAGGCGAGTATTGTATTTGATGTTGCCGTTGACATGGTAGACCAGTGTCCGGCTCTTAAGAAACGAATTAAACCCGTCATGTCGGTAAAAAGGCTTGTGTATAAACCAACGAATTCATATTATCAGGTGCTTTCGTCAGAGGCATTTACTAAACACGGTCTGAATGTACACGGAGTAATATTTGACGAGCTGCACTCGCAGCCAAACCGAGAGCTGTTCGATGTAATGACAAAAGGCTCCGGCGATGCGAGAACACAGCCGCTGTTTTTCCTCATAACAACTGCCGGAACGGATAGAAACAGTATATGCTTTGAACAGCACCAAAAAGCTGCCGATATATTGGCAGGACGTAAGATTGACCCGACCTTTTATCCTGTCATTTACGGAATTGCCGATGATGACGATTGGACGGACGAGCGGAATTGGTACAAGGCAAACCCGTCGCTCGGTCATACGGTTGATATTGAAAAGGTACGGGCAGCTTTTCAGTCCGCCAAGGAAAATCCGGCGGAAGAAAACCTGTTCAGGCAGTTAAGACTTAATCAGTGGGTGAAGCAATCCACACGCTGGATGCAGATGGATAAATGGGACGCTTGTGATGAAACAATCGATATTGAAACTCTGCGCGGACGCGAGTGCTACGGCGGACTTGACCTTTCGACAACGCTGGATTTGACAGCTTTCGTTCTTGTGTTTCCGCCGAGAAATGATACGGAGAAATACATAATCCTTCCGTACTTTTGGATACCGGAGGAAAACCTCCGTCAGCGTGTGCGGCGCGACCATGTCCCATATGATGTATGGGAGGCAAACGGTTTTATTCGCACCACAGAGGGAAATGTTGTGGATTACCGCAGAATTGAGGCAGATATTAAAGAGATTGCAAGCAAGTTTGTGGTTCGGGAAATCGCATATGACAGATATAACGCAACGCAGATTATATTGAACCTCCAAGATGAGGGTCTTACTATGATTCCGTTCGGACAGGGCTTTAAGGATATGAGTCCGCCGACAAAGGAACTGTATTCGCTTGTTCTGAAGGAAAAGATAATCCATAATAATCATCCTGTGCTTAGATGGAATTTCGATAATGTATGTGTTGAAACGGATGCTGCGGAAAACATCAAGCTTTCCAAAAAACACAGCACTGAGCGAATTGACGGCGCTGTTGCATCAGTGATGGCCCTTGACAGAGCAATTCGTAACGAGGGACAGCAAGGCAGCGTTTACGATAGCAGGGGTATTATTGTGTTTTAGCATATTAGTATTTAATATATATATTCTTAGAATATTTTGTGAAAAATTACTAATTTTTCTATAATATATAATTATAAAAAATTTATTGTTAACTTCTCCAAAATTATTAAAACAGCATTGACGAATATTTGTTTCTTGATATAATGGATATAAAATCAATGAAAGGAGGAAATATGATGGAACATCCTAAGTTATACTTCAGAGAAGATGTTCAGTGGTGGTATCTTGCAGATAATATCCAGTTTGAAATTGCTCGTAAAAATGCAGACAATATAAATATGCAAAGAGCAATAGATTATGGGTTTGAGGTGTTGGCAAATAAAGAGGCACATAACTATGATAGCAGCTTTAATTTTATCATCGCCCATCGAGACAAAGACTATCTGCTAAAAACATTCGGTAATTTATTTTGAAATATAATTTAAGTAAAGCATCTCGAAAGAGGTGCTTTTTTCTACCCATTTTTAGACTGGAGGCTGTTATGAACATAATTAAATCAATATTCAAATCACGTGACCGCCCGAAAAATCATCAAGGCGACAGCATTGGCGGAGGGCGGTCTTTTCCGTTCGGCAGAGCGTGGTCGGGAAAGTCGGTAACCGAGAGGACGGCTATGCAGACAACGGCAGTGTATGCCTGTGTCCGTATCATATCTGAAACGGTGGCAAGCCTGCCGCTCCACGTTTACGAGTACACCGACAGCGGAAAAGAACGTGTGTTTACTCATCCGCTGTACCGTCTGCTCCACGATATACCCAATCCCGAAATGAACAGCTTTGTAATGCGCGAGGTTATGATGTCGCATTTATTGTTGTGGGGCAATTCATACTCGCAGATTATCCGGAACGGCAAGGGTGAGGTTACGGCTCTGTATCCGCTTATGCCTGAGAAGATGCGTATAGACAGGGGCGCAGACGGTCGCATATATTACACCTACAACAGCGATAAGCAGGGAACATTTGTGTTCCGAAAGGATGAGATTTTCCATGTGGTCGGACTTGGATTTGACGGACTTGTCGGCTATTCACCGATTGCTATGGCTAAGAATGCAATCGGTCTTTCAATAGCCGCCGAGGAATACGGCTCGTCGTTTTTCTCCAATTCAGGAACACCGAGCGGTGTGCTTGAGCATCCGGGAGTTCTTAAGGAGCCGGAAAAGGTACGCGATGCTTGGAACGACGCATACGGCGGCAGTGGTAACGCGCACAAGGTCGCAGTCTTGGAGGAAGGGATGAAGTTCAGTCCCATATCCATAAATCCGCACGAGGCGCAGTTCCTTGAAACGCGCAAATTTCAAGTAAACGAAATCTGCCGTATATTTAGAGTGCCTCCGCATATGATAGCCGACCTTGAAAAGTCCTCATTCAATAACATAGAACAGCAGAGCTTGGATTTTGTAACAAACACAATCCGACCGTGGCTTGTTCGCATTGAACAGAGCATATTTCAGCAGCTATTAACGGAGGAAGAACAGCAGAAATATTTTGTCAAATTCAATGTTGACGGATTACTTCGCGGCGATTTCAAAAGCCGTATGAGCGGTTATGCTGTCGGCAGACAGAACGGCTGGTACAGCGCGAATGATATACGGGAATTGGAGGATATGAATAAAATTCCGGCAGAGGAGGGCGGAGACAGGTACTTATGCAACGGAAATATGGTGGATATAAAGAACGCGGGTAACGGCGGAAAAACAGAAGGAAGTGATGAGATTGAGCAAGTTTTGGAAGTTCAAAACGGTTAAAAACAGAATAAATGAAGAAACGGAAAGCACGGAAAACGTGCTTTTTTTAGATGGCGTAATTGCAGAGGAGAGCTGGTACAGCGATGATGTAACACCGCAGATGTTCCGTGACGAGCTTAGTCAGTACAGCGGTGATATTACCGTTTGGATAAACAGTCCGGGCGGAGACTGCTTTGCTGCAAGCGAGATATACACGGTTCTTAAAGAGCATAGCGGCAAGATAACCGTGAGAATAAACGGTATAGCTGCATCGGCGGCATCGGTTATCGCAATGGCGGGGGATATGGTAGAGATGTCGCCCACATCAATGCTTATGATACATAATCCGTCAATGATGCTCTACGGTCAGGCGTCAGAGCTTGAACAGGGCATTGATTTTCTTAACGAGGTCAAGGAGTCGATTATAAACGCCTATCAGATAAAGACAGGTCTTTCACGGAGTAAGATTTCACATCTTATGGACGGAGAAACTTGGATGAACGCGCACTCGGCTCACGATATGGGTTTCTGCGACAGGATTTTGTATTCCGATGACGAGAAGCAGGAAATATCGGATATGGTTTTTGACAAGACCGCAATGGTTACCAATACAATAGCGGCTATGCGGAAAAAACTGAAACCGATAGAGAAACCGGAGGATAAAACTGACGGTGTTCCGGCGGAGCAGTTTGAAACAAGATTAAATTTATTGAAATAACGGGAGGGAATATACATGGCTACAGTAACGGAATTAAGACAGAAAAGGGCGGCATTGTGGGAAAAGACAAAGAAGTTTCTTGATGATGCCAAGCGCGAGAACGATATGCTCTCGGCTGATGATGTGGCGGCATACGAGAAAATGGAGGCTGAGATTGTCGCGCTCGGCAAGGAGATAGGTATTCTTGAAAGACAGGCGGAACTTGAAAAGAAGCTTAACGCGCCTGTGGATACACCTGTTCTTGGTAATCCCGAAAAAGGGGCGGATATGAAAACAGGCAGAGCAAGCGACGCGTACAAGCAGGCGTTTTGGAAGCTGATGCAGAATAATCAGCTTTCGTATTCGGTACACGATACCTTGCAGATCGGCACTGACAGCGAGGGCGGATACCTTGTGCCGGACGAGTACGAGGCAACGCTTATCGACAAGCTTGCCGACGAAAATATTATGCGCGGACTTGCCACTATCATAACAAGCGCCAACGGCGATAAGAAAATACCTGTGGTTGCATCGCACGGCGAGGCGGTATGGACAGACGAAGGCTCGGAATATACCGAAAGCGATGACGAGTTCGGAGCAGTATCGCTCGGCGCGCACAAGCTCAGTACGATTATAAAGGTATCGGAGGAACTGTTAAACGACTCCGCATTTAATCTTGAAACCTACATATCGTCAGAGTTCGCAAGACGAATGGGCGCGGCGGAGGAATTGGCGTTCATAAACGGCAACGGTACAGGCAAGCCGACAGGCGTACTCAATACGGCGGAGGTTGGCGTTACAGCGGCGGCATCAAATGCCATTACGACAGATGAGATTATTGATTTGTATCACAGCCTCAGAACGCCGTACAGAAAGAACGCCGTGTTTATGTCAAACGACAGCACGATTAAGGCTATAAGGAAACTGAAGGACAGCAACGGTCAGTATTTATGGCAGCCGGGATTGCAGGCGGGACAGCCGGATACAATCCTTAACCGTCCTATACATACCTCGGCATATATGCCGGAGATTGCAGCGGGGAACAAAATCCTGCTGTTCGGTGATTTGAAATATTACTGGATAGCCGACAGACAGGGACGCTCGTTCCAGAGATTAAACGAGCTGTTCGCAAAGAACGGACAGGTAGGTTTCCGTGTATTCCAGAGAGTAGACGGCAAACTAATCCTTCCCGAAGCAGTAAAGACAATGCAGATGAAATAATTGGAGGTCAATATGAAAATAAAGGTGACAACTTCATGTTCAGGTCTGAGCTTCAGCTTTGCGGAAGGTCAGACTGTTGATGTGGACAAGAGAATAGGCGAGGACTTGGTGAAATGCGGCTTTGCCGAGGAAATTAAGGCGGCAAAATCTGTGAAGAAGGACACTAAGCCTAAAGTAAGTGCTGATGATAAATCGGCGGGTGATGACGATGGCGCTGACGATTGATGAGGTAAAGCAGTATCTTCATTTAGATTCTGATGCGGAGGACGAGTATTTGCGGATACTCGTCCTTTTAGCAGGAGAAATGTGCGAAAATTATACACGGCTTTCATTGCCGGAGGAACTTCCCGAAAGCTATAAGCAGGCGATGCTTGTATGTATCGGATATTTCTTTGAACAGAGGGAAGGTACGAAGGACGGTGTTCCGAGCGTATTCTACACGCTTCTTCAGCCATATAGAAAGGCGGCGTTTTAATGGACTTTTCAAAGCTGCGTCATCGGGTTATATTCCTGAAACCGCTTGATAAAAAGCTGAATTCCATGAAGGAAACCGTGCCTGTGTGGATTCCGTTTAAGCCTAATTTAAGCAATAACCTTAATATTAACGAAAATACAGAGGTGTATGTAGTTGCCGATAAGAAGGGAAACGCTGTCCTGAAATCAGTAGGCGGTCAGTTATATGCGCATCAGCTTTCGGTAAAGGAATACGCGGTATGGGCAAATGTATCTCCTATGTCGGAACGCGAGTATGAGGAAGCGCAGAAACTACGCGAGGAAACAACATACAAGATTACAACGCGGTATTTTCCGAATATTACGGAGGATATGAAGATTATGTTTGGAGTCCGTGTGCTTGATATTGTTTCGGTTCTTAATATAGGCGAGCGAAACACCCAATTGCAGATTATAGTGAAGGAGAAAGACCGCAATGGCAAGAAATGTTGATGTATTCGGTTTTGATGAACTTGAAAAGGCTATGAAACGCTGCGAGAAGAATTATCCCAATCAGGCGGATGCGTTTCTTATGGCGGAAGGTCAGGCGGTAAACAAGAAAACAAAATCACTGACGCCCGTCAGGACAAAGAAACTCCGCAATTCATGGCGGCTCAAGAAGGTGAAGCTGTATAAGAGAGGCAAGGTCAGAGTAGTTAGAGTACAATCAACAGCACCGCATGCTCACCTTATAGAACTGGGACACGAAGTCGTCAGGGGCGGACGCACTCGTGAGAGAGGCAGAACATTAAATCGTGTGCAGCGCAGCACGCGCGGAATAAAGTCCGGCGGCTATGTACAAGGAAAATTTATGCTTGAAAAATCTATGTCGGAGGCGCAGACAAAGTTTAAGTCAGGCGCGGAAAAGCTGCTTGATAAGTTGACAAAGGACGTTCAAATATAAGAAAGGAAATTTGCATGATAACTGAAAAGGATATACAGACACGGGCGGCGGAAATCCTCACAGATGCGGGCTTTAACGTAGTGGCATCAGAGATAGACGAGGGATTTGAAAAGCCCGCCGTGTTTGTTTCGGCATATCCCTCAAATACACAGCCGCAGTGCTGCGGCGGAGCGACTGAGGAGATTACCGTTTCCGTTGAATTAAAATATATATCGACTCTTGAAACTGTGGAGGATTGCATAGACGCATACAGCAGAATCAAAGAGCTTTTTTTGTACCCGACTTTTGATATTGCCGATAGGCATTTGACTGTGCAGGAGATGGAGTTTGAAATCGAAAAGGCTGCGCTGTATGTCTATTTCGATATTACCTTCATTCAGGCAGTAGAGAAAAATGAGGAGTACGAGGATATGGGTGAACTTGTGATAAGGGGTGATGTGTAATGGGACTTCCCGAAATCTTAATTGAGTTTAAAACAAAAGCGCAGACAGCCGTAAGGCGAAGTCAGAACGGTGTTGTGGCGGTAATTCTTGAGGACTCAACGAAAACAGGCGATGAATGTTTAAGTTATTCATATAACTACGAAGCGGATATTGTAAAATCCGACTGGACGGCGGCAAATCTTGATTATTTAAATAAGGTATTTCTCGGAACGCCGAAACGTGTGCTTGTCGAGAGAGTGGAAAAGGGTGAGAACTTTAAAGCGTCGTATGATGCGGCTCTTGCAAGATTAAGAAATAAGACATGGAATTGGCTGACTTTTCCCGGCTTGGAACAGCACAGCAGCGGTTTAACGGCAGACCTTCAAAATTGGGTTATTGCTCAAAGAGCGGCGAAAAAGACATTCAAAGCAGTTCTGCCGTGTTCCGCAGCGGACAGCGGCGCGAACAATGAAGGAATCGTCAATTTTTCCACTGACGGAATTAAAGTGGGTGCAAAGACATATTCGGCATACGAATACTGCGCGAGAATTGCGGGACTGCTTGCCGGACTGTCAATGACGGAGAGCGCGACATATCAGGTTCTGCCGGAGGTTGACGCAATTACAGAAAGCCTTACTCCCGATGACGATATAGATGCAGGAAAGCTAATTCTCATAAATGACGGTGAAAAGGTCAAGATTGCAAGGGGCGTCAATTCACTTCATATTCTGTCGGGCGATAAGACCGAGGATATGAAGAAAATCAAAATCATCGAGGGTATGGACCTGATGCGTGATGATATACGCACGACCTTTGAGAATAACTACATAGGCATCAACAACAGCTATGATAACAAGATTATGTTCATAGCCGCCATAAATCAGTATTTTGACGGGCTTGTACGGCAGGGTGTGCTGTACGGCGAAGCTGAGAATATAGCGGATATAGATGTAAACGCACAGCGCGGCTGGCTCAGTGAGAGATATGATATTTCAGAATACACGGATGACCAAATCCGTAAGGCAAAAACAGGCAGCTATGTGTTTGTAACCGCAAATGTTACCTTTGTTGACGCTATTGAGGACTTGCGGTTCGCTATAAATATGGCATAATCGTCCGGTTAAATTTCCACATCTCACCGCTTTTTGCTCGGGGCGGTACAATTCGTACAGCACCGCTCACTGCAAAGCGGCAATCTGCGAAAATTTTCCAAGGACGGGAAGGAGGAATATAGATGGCAGGAGAAAGACAAATGCCCGCTGTCGGAAAAGTAATCAGCGGAACTCACGGATACTTCTGGTGGAACAACAGTATTTGTTATGAGATTACCTCGTTTGAGGCTAAAATCAAAACCAACCGTGAAACCATAAACTTTTCCGGACAGATGTGGGACGACAGTAAGCTGATGGGCATATCGGGTACTTGGACGGCTAAGATAAAAAAGATTTATTCGCGGGGAAAAGCATATGCGGAGAAACTTGCAAACGGTATAGACGAGAGGCTTTCGCTTATTTCCAAGCTTGAAGACCCGGACAACGGCGGCACAGAGCGTGTGCAGCTTATGTCTTGCTGGCTCGATGAACTGACCTTACAGGCGTTTGAGAACGGCAAAATCACAGAGGATGAATTCAGCGGCGGTTTCGTTGGATTTAAGTATCTTGATACTATTGCAGACCCATGTCTGTAAAGGGACACTAAAATATTGTGAGCAGCTATACGGCTGTTTTTTATCAAAAGAAAGAGAGGGGACACTAAAATGGATAAGAATACAAAATTAACGCTTGCGGAACTTTTAAGACGCAAGGAACAGATGCTTGAAGCGAAAAAGATAAAAAAGACTGTGGACTTATATGTAAAGTCCATTGACTCGGTTATAACGATTGAGGAACCGGACGGCGCTCTGTGCCGTGATGCCAACGATATGGAGGCAGGCGAGGGCGACAAGTATATGTGCTTTGAGTGCATTAAGGAACCGAACCTCAAATCAAAGGACGCGCAGGAGGCGTTCGGCTGTGATGTGCCTATGGATATTGTGGACGTTATATTCGCGCCCGGCGAAATTCCGCAGATTGCCATTGAGTGTATGAAGCTTGCCGGATATATGGGCGGCGTTGAAGCTGTAAAAAACTAATCCAAACGGACGGTGAGCTGCAGCTTATCCATTATTATTTGCAGAAAGGCTTTGATTGGGATAGGCTTGCGGCTCTTTCTCTGTCCGAAAAGATATTTCTAAAGGCGAGTATGGAGCTTGCCATTGAAGAGGAGGCAGAAAAGTATAAGGCACTGATGGGTGGTGGATAATCTTGGCTGGTAGAAATATAGGCGCAACGCTTAGTTTAAAGGACGGTAATTTCTTTACAAACATGAAGTCGGCTGTCAGTGCAAGCAATAAACTTAAAAACAGCCTGAACGGAACAAATGCCGGAACTAAAAATTTCGGTAATACCGTCAGCAAAACGGGCGGAGTTCTAAAGGGTGTTACGAAGATTGTGGCGGGTGTCACTGCTGCGTGTATCAGCCTGAGTGCGGCTGTGAATTTCGGCAAAGATGTGGTCAACACAGGCATGGAATTCGAGCAGGGCATGGCAAACGTGTCTGCAATATCGGGTGCGACAGGCGCAGAGCTGACTGCGCTTTCCGATAAAGCGAAGCAGATGGGCGCGACCACAAAATTCTCTGCGATTGAGGCTTCTCAAGCTATGACATACATGGGCATGGCAGGCTGGAACTCATCGCAGATGATAGACGGTATTGCAGGTATTATGAACCTTGCGGCTGCATCGGGTGAGGAGCTTGCAAGTGTGTCTGACATTGTGACAGACGCTCTGACCGCATTTGGATTAAAGGCGAGTGATTCCGCACAGTTTGCCGATGTTCTTGCTGTGGCGTCCTCGCGCTCAAATACGAATGTATCTTTACTTGGTGAATCGTTTAAGAATGTGGCGGCTACAGCCGGAGCAATGGGTTATTCAATGCAGGATACCACAACCGCACTCGGACTTATGGCGAATGCCGGAATTAAAGGTTCTGATGCGGGTACATCGCTGAGAGGCGTGATGACAAGACTTGCCAAGCCTACAAAGGATGTAACAACCGCTATGAATGCGCTTGGTATTTCGGCTGTGAATACAGACGGAAGTATGAAACCTTTATCGGCGCTTATTCCTGAAATGCAGACAGCGTTTGCCGGACTTACAGATTCGCAGAAAGGTCAGTACGCTACAATGATTGCAGGAAAGAACGCTCTGTCGGGCTTTCTGTCGATTGTAAATTCAAGTCCTGATGACTTCTATTCGCTGTCGGATGCAATCAATAATTCTGAGGGCGCGGCTCAGAAGATGGCTGATACTATGAACGATACCGTAAGCGGTAAGCTGACGCTTCTCAAATCGCAGTTTGAGGGTGTTAAAATTGCCATATTTGATGCGCTCGGGTCATCGCAGTTTAAAGGTGTATTGCAATCAATGTCCGACGGACTTGGTGCAATAACGCCGTATGTTACATCTCTTACCGTGTCAATCGGAAACGTACTGTTTTCTGCAATTCAGGGGATATATAATGTTGCAAGCACAGTCTTTAATGCAGTAAAAACTGCTATTGAAAATAATCAGCCTGCAATAGAGAGATTACATACAACATTTGATAATGTCAAGAACAGTATTGTAAATGCTTTCAGCGGAAACGGTACTGCCTTAATTCAGACGCTCGCCAATGTGATTATCCCGACCTTGTGCAATTCGCTCGCAGGTGTGATGAATATTGCATCGGGTGTAATTTCTGCTGCAAGTACACTCTCACCTGTTATTGCAGGAATAGCAGGTGCGGTTACGGCATATAAGATTGCGGTCGCGGCAGCAAATACAGTGGAAAGCATAAGAAACGGTCTGATTGCTTTTTCCGCAGTTATGACGGGAACACAGGCTGCAGCTTTTGCACCGTTGACTACGGCGACAATCGCTCAGATTGCAGCCACATCGGCACTTAATGTTGTAACAGGTGTGTTTGGTGCTATTATGACCTTTGTAACATCGCCGATCGGACTTGTGGTACTTGCAATAGGTGCAGTAATTGCAGTCGGGGTGCTTCTCTTCAAACATTGGGATAAAGTCAAGGAAGCCGCAATGAGCCTGTGGAACGGCGTCAAAAATGTTTTTAACGGTATAAAGAACACAGTTTCCAATGCTTGGGGCAAAGTGAAGGATACCGCGTCAAATGTATGGGGCGGTATTAAGATTGTTGTTTCAGAAAAGCTGAATAATATAAAGAATGCGTATCAGGAACACGGCGGAGGAATTAAAGGTTTAGCCGCTGGAGCGATGACAGCAGTTAAGGAATATTACAAGACAGGATACGATGCCATAAACAAATTGACGGGCGGTAAGCTCGGACAGGTGGTTGAAAGCGTAAAGACCAAACTTGCTCCGATGGTAAATACCGTAAAGGAAAAGCTGTCAGGAGTGAAGGACGCATTCGGAAGCGCTTTTTCAAAAGCTTTTGATTTTGTAAAGAATTCATACAATGACGGCGCTCTCAAGCCTGTGGTAGACAAATGCGTGAGCGCATTTAACGGCGTGAAGGCTAAGATTGGCGAAAAGTTTACAGGCATTAAAGAGGCTATTGGCGAAAAGCTATCTGCAATCGGTGATTCTGCAAACGGAATAAAGGGTAAAATTGCAGAGAAGTTTACATCGGTTAAAGACGCGATTGTTGATAAGTTCAATTCAATAAAAAGCGCGGTCAGTATGGCTCTTGCACCGATAAAGGATGTAGTTTCAAATGTTGTCGGCGGTGTCAGAAATGTCATCATAAAGGTGATTGACGGAATACGAAATCAAATATCAAGTACCATAGGCATTATACAGACAACAATAACTAACATCATCAGCGGCATCAAACAGAATTTTCAGAACTTCTTTACGAGCATACAGTCAGCATTTCAAGGAGTGCGGAATGGTATAAAAACTATATTTGAAGGTATTAGGACTATAATAACCGGAGTATTTCAGTTTGTTGTTGGAGTGTTCACTCTGAACATCGATACAATCCATAATGGAATACAGACCTTTAAGGACGGCTTTGCTACGATAATGGACGGACTGAAAAATATAGCCCTTGGTGTATGGAATGCGATAACTGCTGCCGCGACGCTTGCATTTAATAACATAAAGACTATTGTCACAAATGCGGTCAACGGAATAAAGAGTATTGTTCAGACGATAAAAACCACCTTCAGTAATGTGTTTAATTCCGTAAAAAGCACAGTATCAAGTGTCTTTAATTCAATAAAGAGTACGATAAGCAATGTATGGAGCAGTATAAAGAGTATAATAAAGGCTCCGCATATTGTTCAGACGGGAACTATAAGCATAGCGGGAATAAGCACACCCGTTCCGAAACTCGGTATTCAGTGGTACGCAAAAGGTGGTATTATGAAAAGACCTACAATGTTCGGAATGAACGGCGGTTTCCCTATGGTCGGCGGTGAATCGGGATCGGAGGCTATTCTGCCGCTTGACAGGTTTTGGAATACGCTTGAAAGGTATCTGAAACCGCAGACGGCAAGCACTGCTCCGAATATAAATAACCACATCACTGTTAATGTGTATTCAAACGGTGAGGACGATGAAGCTTTGGCAAACAAGGTCGCAAAGCGGATTGTAGAAGTGTTGGAGAATATGTAGAAAAATATGGAAAAATGTATTGTGAAGAGAGGAAGTATGTGATATAATAGAATTTAGCGGAGAAATCCGTTACATAGTTTTTCTATGCGGAAAAAGGTAAGAATACTCTTAACGGTGTTTTGCATCGGACGGTTATGTCACCCTTACATACAGGCTTTTATGCTGAGTCTATGGGAAGGGGGGATGCTCATGAAAAGTGAGCGTTTTGCTGCATATGGCAAAAAAATTACTTCGAGTTATACTCAAAGTGATTGTGGAAGTTATCATAATCTTGATAGCTTTCGCTGTGAAAGCAAACTAATAGCCGCTCCTCCTGCAAGATAAGCGGCTATCAAAACGTTTATTTTGTGGCATGACCGTTTGAGGTCTTGCCTTTTTCTGTCTTTATTATACTATATCTTTTTAGCGATGTCAATAGGCAACGAGAGTATATTTTGCTATAAAAGTACAATAGCCACCCTTATGCCCAAGGTCAGCTATTGCTTAAAATAATAGTTAGCTATTCGGCATAACCGTTGAGGTTTTGCCTTTCTCTGTCTTTATTATATTATACATTTTCCAAGCTGTCAACTATTGACGGCTTTTTTTATTGCGTTTTTTCGAGGAGGCGAGGATTTGGATATATATTTAAGTGTGAATAACCGAGCAGATATATTGAAAATCCCTGTCCTTCCTTCGCAGTTTACAATAAGCAAGCCTCAATCGACAGAAGTGTTTGAAACTGTGTCGAGGGGAGAACTGATGCTGATAGGAAGCCCGAAGTTGAAAAGCATATCAATTTCGAGCTTTTTTCCTGTCCGAGATTATCCGTACCTTCGTGATACATCTATGAAGGGATGGGAGTATGTATATAAGATTGATACTTGGATAGCGCAGAAGCTTCCGATACGACTCATTATTACTGATACACCGATAAATATGGTGGCAGCGGTAAAGAACTTTGAGTACACGATTAAGACTGACGGTGATTTGTGGTATAAGCTGGACTTAGAGGAGTTTAATCTTCTGAGCTATGAAAATCCGCAGGATGACGGGGAGGAAATAGATATGGAGGAATTAGAGAAACTCAAGGAGCAGGTTGCATATTTGGTGGGATTGGTTGAGACACTCGCTAATCCCTTTATATATAATTATGTTGATGATAATATGCCCGAATGGGCGCGTCCAAGCGTTCAGAAAGCCATTGACAAAGGTGTTCTGAGCGGAACGGGCGAGGGTTTGAACTTGCGGTACGATGATTTGCGTGTGCTTGTATGGCTTGACAGATTGGGGCTGCTTAACTGATGGTTTCGGGAGCAACTGTTGCAAGCCTCGCAAGAGCCGAAATGCAGGAAATCGACGGCAAGTGCGGAAACAATAATAAATACACGCATTGGTATTCCGATAATGTAGACAATATCGGATATAACTTTTGGTGGTGTGCCGCTTTTGTGTCTTATGTTATGCGTCAGTGCGGTGTTCCGACAAGCGTTGTGCCGAACTTTGCGTATTGCCCTGACTGTATTGATTGGGCGAGGAGTAAAGGACGGCTGCATTCAAAGTCGCAGATTGCAGGAGGTGCATATACACCGAAGGCGGGCGATATATTCCTGCGTGAAGGACATACGGGGATTATTGTATCCGTGAGCGGAAATCAGTTCACAACTGTGGAAGGCAACACGGGCGGCACTTCAAATTGCAGAACTGTCGGAAGTCATACTTGGAGTTTTTCAGGCGGTAATTATGATTATGTGTTTAATCCCGATTACCCTGACAATTCAGACGGCAGAATATCCTCCTACGGAAATGTTGAAAGCTATATGTATTCGGAGAATTCATACGGAGATGGAGAAAAAGAGCCGACTGCTATATGGAATAACAGGTCAAAAGAGAATATCCACGCACGAATGGCGAATATATCACCGATTGCATCAACGGGTGAGCTGGCAATGTACGCAAATGATACGGATATAACGAAGATGATAGGAAACCTATCGTGGAAGAACAGTATCTATGAGCTTGCGACCACAATGTCTTTTGATGTGGCAAAAAACGATGCTGCATATTTGCGGGATTTGATGCATACACCGCAGGTCGGGGATATAGTGCGTATGGTAACGAATACAGAGATATTTCGCGGAGTTATCACGAAGGTGGATGACGGCGATGAGAACAGCAATCAATACACGATTGTTGACCTCGGCTGGTATCTGAACAAAACAAGTCAAACCTATCAGTTCAAGAATATATCGGCGGCGGACGCTATAAAGGAAATCTGTAATGATTTATCTATACCAATAGCGATGTTGCCGGAACTGACAACGAAAATAAAGCAGATATATTTTGATAAGACTGTATCGGATATTATACAGGATATTCTTGAAAGGTGCAGCGGTGATTATAACTTTGACTTTGTGCCGGAGGGACTGAGGATATACAAAATCGGTGATTTGGTTGCGTATCCAGAATTCAGGGTGGCAAGCAATGTCAGACAGGCATACGGACCTGATTATAAAGGGAATGTAAGCCATAGTATTTCCATTGAGGAAATGCATAACTCCATTAAGATTACATCCGAAAAGGATAGCGTATATAAGGAATTGATGGTACTCCAAAACCGTGAGCTTATTGATAAGTACGGATTTTTGCAGAAAATAGTCAAGATTGATCCTGAAAAGGAAAACGCAGATGCTGTTGCAAAGCGCGAGCTTAACGAAAATGCAAGAGAAAGTGAAACATTTTCGTTTGAGATTGTTGAAAAGTATGACAGCTATACACGGGCAGGCGAGGTCATTTCTGTTGACGGAGTAAACTATGTAATTGAAAGCACTGACCACAGTTATAGGGACGGATGGCATTTTGATAAGTTGGAACTAAGAAAGATTGTCTGATTTGTGTATTGCGGATATGTGTTATTTCTGATATAATTGCTTTAAATGATAATTGCGGAGCAATATATGCCATAAAGAGATAACGCGAGGAAATACAAATGGAAATCAAATTTGATTACACACAATTAGAGCAAAAATATGGGATAACTGTGAAGTATCCCAGAAATAATAAAGTGACATTTAGAAATAAATGTATGGCTAAAATGAGAAACACATACGCAAAAATTAGGAAAAAGACAAAAAACAGGATTCCATTAACAGAGAAGGAAGAAATATATCTTGGCGCTGAAAAGGGAGTTGAAAAGCTGAAAAAGAATAATGAGTCCTTTATTGAAACAGAACATCCTTATTATAAAATCGAATTTATTCATATGGTTGACTATATTCCAAAAGAGAACATGGAAAAGTTTCGGAAGGAAATAAATAAATTCAAAAAGAAACATATTGCATTTAATTATCCTACTGATGAAACGGAAACTGAAAAGCTTGGAGAATTTATGCCGGGGTGTTTTATAAAAAATCAATATAGTATGGGAATTAAGAAGACTTCCCCTTTGTATAAATATATTTCGGGTATATATATTGGATTCCAAGAGTTGACAACTTCATTGAATACAGTAATATATACAATTCAGCTTAAAGAAGATATTGTTAAATCAATGAATGAAATATTTCTTGCTGAATTTAAAGATTATTACTATTGGAATGACAGTAATTTAAAGTGGTTTGAATTTTGGAAAATAGGATGGTCATATTGTGCTGGAGATGTATATAAACAGACATTTATTAATGATTATCTGGAAAGTTTAAAATGGAATATTCTAAAAATACTTAGAAGGGCTCTAACAGTATATTTGGCAGAAGGAAATGCAGTGTTACCAAGTGTTAATGCGTATAAAACAAATATTGATGGCAATACAAGCCCGCAATTTTGGTGCAGTATAAATGTAAAATCCCCAAAGCATTGTGACTTCTTTAAAAATCATTCTGGATGTATTAATTGGGAAAATGGAGAGGAAAGTTTAGATTACATTTATAGAAAAACGGGTCGGAAAGATTGGTTTGCTTTATCAATGGATATCAAATATTATTATTCTCAATATTTGATACGAAATACAATCATAAAAAACACATATGCAAAAGTAGGAAAGTATATGGCAACAATTAACAGCTTTAATACAAAGTATCATCCCTTAAAGAAATGGTTGTCATTAAAGACAGATGCTGAAAAAGGAACGCTTTATTATAAGCGATTTTATAATGAACAAAAACCTACAATGTATGACAGCTCTGACTTTGATTATATATTTGAAAATATTAATAATGGAATAAAAGGTAGTATTTCGAAGGATATAATTAGACAACAATGTGAAGAAGTACAAAGTGCTGGTGAGGTGCTAAAACAAACATTGGAATACATAGACACAAATATTGAATATAGAAGTTCAAAGGAAAATTACCGAATACAAAGGAACACTCTGAATATAACATTTTTATCTATGATAGTAGCAACCTTGGCATTAGTGGTCAGCTGTATTACAAATGAAAACGTCTGTTTGTATATTCTTACTAATTGGGTACAAATTGTGAAAGTAGGAATTGTATTTCTAATTATATGGATAATAGCAAGAATAATAATAAATCAATTCCGAAAGTGAAATCCCGTTTGTAGAACAAACAAATTATATATCTAAGGCAGGTGTAAATGGTGGAGGAACATATCGATCCGTCAATGACAGTTCAGACGGAATTTGAGGAATGGGTGGAAATCGGCTGTCAGAAAGCTGAGGACCTCATAACGAATTCCGATAAAGAGAATGAATAAAAATTAAGCGTATCAGAAATGATGCGCTTTTTTTGTACCTGAAAGGAGAAAAGTATGGGTGGAGTAATGGAGTTGGCAAGGCATATCAAGGAAAGAGATAATCCCTTGCCGTACACGCCAATGTTCGGCAGGGTCATATCTCTGCCGAAGCTCACAATACAGCTTGGCAACAATATTCTTCTTGATGCGGACGATATAAAATCCACATTTGATATATACGAAACACGGGAACAGGATAATCATACGGAATACATACATCTTGGGAAAGAGGTCGTTCTTCTGCCGTATGACAAGGATAATAAGTTTGTTGTAATTGGGGTGGTGGAATGAAAAAGACATTTGACTTTGATTTTAAAGCCGGAGAGTTCATAATGAAGAACGGCAATCCTGTGGTTCTTACAGGAATTGACGCTCTTAAGCTGTGGATACAGAAATGTATCCGGACGCAGCTTAACCGATACTCCATCTACAAGGGTAAACAATACGGCGCTAATATTGAGGATTTGGTAATAGGCAAGTCATATAATTTCGACTTTTCCGAGTCGGAACTGCGCCGTGAGATAGAGACGGCACTGCTGCAAAATGAGGACATTCAAAGTATGAGCAGTTTTTCTGTTAAGAAAACAGGCTCAACATTGGATATATCGCTTACACTGATTACGGTTTGTGGAAAAGTTTCGGAGGTGTACACCTATGACACTGGATGAAATAATTGAATATATGCTTTCGAGCGTACCGGACGAATATGACGTTTCGGTTGGCTCGTTTTTTTATGACCTCCTTTACCCTGTGGCAGAGCAGATATATCTTCTGCAGAACAGAATAACCAGATTATCTGCAAACACATTTGCGCTGACTGCCGATGGTGAATATCTCGACCGTAAGACCGCCGAGCAGGGAACAACACGCAAAGAAGCCACTTATTCAAAAGGTACGCTCCGTATCAGCGGAAACAGGGGCGAGATTGTTTCAAAAGGCGCAAAAGCTGCTGCGGACAATGTTTTGTTTTCTGTTGACGAGACCGTCAGTATTCCCGAAAGCGGTTTTATTGATGTAGGCGGAACCTGTACTGTTTCAGGCAGCGCCGGAAATGTAAAGGCAGGCGCAATAAATCGTTTCCCTGTTACACTTCCGGGACTTACGGCGGTTGAGAACATCACGGATTTCACAGGCGGATATGATGCGGAGAACGATGCTGATCTTTTGGAGCGTTACTTGGAAAAGGTATCGCGTCCGAATGTAAGCGGCAATAAGTATCACTATATCGAATGGGCAAAGGAAGTCAGCGGTGTGGGTGATGTTCGCGTCATTCCTCTATGGAACGGCGCGGGAACGGTTAAGGTAGTAATCGTTGACGCGGATAATCGTCCGGCTGATGCGGAGCTTATAGAAAAGGTAAAAATACATATAGAGGAAAACCGACCGATTGGCGCAGAGGTTACAGTGGTGAGCGCGACGCCGATTGCCGTGAATGTATCGGTAAAGCTGACGGCAGATGATACGTCCGATATAAAGACGAGCATTGAAATTGCCTTGAAAAGCTATCTTTCAAACGATGCACTGAAACGCTCATATATCTCTTATGCAAAAATCGGCAGTATCATATTATCCATTCCGGGTGTTGAGGATTATACAGAGTTAAAGGTAAACAGCGGAACTGCCAATATACAGATAGCTGATGGCGCTGTTCCTGTGCTGGGAAGTGTGGTGATTGTATGATAAATCGACTTCCGCAGTATTATCGGAACTCAAAAGTTGTCAGAGATTTCTATGATGCAGTTAAAAAGCTGCTTGACAAGGTTTCAGAGGATATTTGCGCAGAAGATATGCGTCTGTTTATAACTACCACAGATACATTTTCTCTGCACGAAAAAGATGTGGGATTGCCGGAGATTACAGCAGACAATGAAACAAAGAGGGCGAGAGTAATCGCGAGACTTCAAGGCAATAATCTGCTGACGAAAGTGGAGCTTGAACAGCTTATTTTTATGTATGATAAGACAGGCTGTACAATTACTGAAGATTACAGCAGCTATATCGTTACTATTCAATTCAGCGGCAGAAAAGGCATCCCGTATAATTTTGAGCAGATACAAGCGGCGGTTGATGAAGTGAAGCCGGCGCATATACAAGTTAATTATGACTTCACGCATAATACTTGGGGCGAGGCACAGAGGAAGCTCGGAACTTGGGGTAACGCAAAGGCATTTACATGGGGAGGTGTGCAGAACTATGACGGCAGAACTTGGCTGTATGTAAAAAACAACGGGGTATATTTAAGAGAAAACGGAGCAAATGCGTATGTGGTATTTAAGGACAATAAGCCATATGCGCATTTTTTGTAAAGGAGGAATGAGTGATGAAATACACAGCAAACCATAAATTAAAGCTTCCGGAGCCGGCTGATACGCTGGATATTGCGGTGCTGGACGAAAACTTTATAAATATTGACGCGCTTATTGCAGCATTGCAGTCGGGTAAGGCAGATAAGAATTCACCGAGCCTGACAGGAACACCGACCGCACCTACGGCAGCAAGCGGTACAAATTCAGCACAGATTGCCACCACCGCTTTTGTGCAAATGCTTGTGAAACGTATTGACGATAAACTTACTGAGCTGTCTGCTTCAACATTGGATAATGCCTATGCATTGCTGTTGCTTGATAAAGATAATATTAGTCTTTGCAGTGATATGGATAGCTATGGAATATCATACGATCAATTTGAAAATGGAATATATGACAGAGGAATAATGTGCATTGAAAATAATGTAACATTACCAAGAAGATCACATGCCCCCGTGTTTTTTAAATCATGGGCAAGCAAATCAGGTGATGCAAGCGAGATATATAATGTTCAAATGTTGTTATACCTTGACGGCACCGTATATGCGCGGCATCGTTATTTATGGACTATCAGCTCCGGTGGCAATGGTGTGGTAAAAAATCCCACTTGGAGTGAATGGAGTACAGAGGATTTTTATGCTTCTTATAAACCTCAGTCTTACTTTATAAAGGGATAAGAAGGTGATTGATTATGCCGGAGGATATACGCTTGGCAAAGGGTGAGGATTTAGATGCACTCACAGAAAAGGTAAATACCCATATTGAAAACGGTGAAATCCATGTAACTGCCGAAGATAAGGAGAATTGGAACGGCAAGGCGGATTTGTCTATGCTTGATACTGAGGGTTACTTAAAGAAAAAGATGGTCGGCGCACTTCCGTCAATGACTGCTGAACTTGGGTTTTCGGACGGAGTTTCAAAGTTCAATCTTTCAAACCGATGCTCGGCGGCGGTGGATGAGGACGAGGACGGCAATATGTATCAGAAAATAACCACAGGTTCTAACGCCGCTAATATGTATGCGTTCGCATATCTTGATTTTACGAAATATACGGCGGGTGCAAGGGAGTTTGTGATTGAGTTTGATACAAAAATCAACGGCGACCGCTGGTATATAGGATTGTCGGATTTGACACGCAGACCGGGAGAATCCAGCAGAAGCTCATACGACCGTTCGGGAGTTGTATTCTCGCAGGGAACAAAGGACGGAAAGTATTATTACATAAACAATGACCTCACTTGGAAGGACAGCTTCTTTGGCGGCTGGGTACACAGCCGTATAGAGGTAAACTGCGAGTTGAAGACGGTAACGTATCATATTTCAAACGGAAATACTTCCGCTACATTAAGCGGCAAGATTGATTTTTACGATACGGCAGCCGAACAGGTGACAGGTCTTGAGATTTATTCGTATGTAAATAATGCAGAGATGGGTATTGACAATATATGTATAGTGTCTAAGTTCGGCGTGGAAAGCAATGATGAAAGGACTGTTTATGTCGTGCCGGAGAATGGTGCGGTTGCAGAATACATTTACATAGACGGAAAGCCTGTCTGTATAGGCAGGAGTGATATCTTTGAAATGGTTAATGATTTACTCGCAAGAGTAGAGAAATTGGAAAACAACTAAGGGAAAGGTAAGGGTGATTTTTATGGAGAGAGCAAAATCGGTATTGACGGCGCTGTGTGCGCTTGGAAGTTATATTTTCGGAGGTATGGACGCAATAATGTCCATACTTCTTATTTTTATCTGCATTGATTTTCTGAGCGGATTTATTAAAGCTTGGGCGCTGAAGGAGTTTGACTCAAGCAAGTTTTACATCGGCGGAGTAAAGAAATTCGGTATTCTGCTTATTGTTGCGGTTGCGACACAGCTTGATACGATTATACTTGGCGAAACTGTGATTTTACGCACGGTTGCAATCAGCTATTACATAGCAAACGAGGGATTTTCTATTATAGAGAATTGGGGCGCACTCGGACTTCCTTTGCCGAAAGCTTTAAAGGACGCTCTTGCAAAACTCAGAGAGGGTGAGGATGATGTCAGCGGCAGATAAGGGGATTATGCAGATTGGATATAACTATTCGGTCAGGAGAGAACCGATAAAGTACATAGTTGTTCACGACACAGGAAACGCGTCAAAAGGCGCGGACGCAATGGCTCACTATAACTATTTTAATGGCGGCAACAGGAAATCATCGGCGGACTTTTTCGCTGATGACAAACGGGCGTTATGTGTAAACGATTACTACAAGCATTATTCGTGGCACTGCGGTGACGGAAACGGAAAATACGGAATTACAAACAGTAATTCTGTTGGTGTTGAAATGTGCATCAATGCTGACGGAAACAGAGAAATGGCGCTTAAGAATACGGTGGCTCTTATTAGGAAATTGATGTCTGAACTGAATATTCCGATTGAAAGAGTGGTGCGCCACTATGATGCAAGCCGCAAGAACTGTCCGGCAAGTATGAGTAAGAACGGCTGGGCTGAATGGTACGAATTTAAGGAAATGCTGAAAGGCGGGGATTTGACAATGACACAGTATGAGGAGTTAAAAGCGGAAATATCAAAATTACAGGCTGCGATTGATAAACTGAACGGCAAAATGATATATAACTATGTTGATAAAAATATGCCGGAATGGGCGCGCCCGACAATACAGAAAATGATGGACAAAGGTTTCTTGCAGGGTGATGAAAACGGCTGTCTTGGCTTAACGGATGAACTGCTGCGAGTGTTCGTTACAAACGACCGCGCCGGCATGTATGACCATAGATGGGACGGTAAAAGCGAATGACAAAGGAACAGTTTAAGGCAGAAAGCAGTTACAGAGTTTCAATGGCTGTGGTGGGTTCGATGCTTAAAAACGGTCTTTTGACAAAGAAAGAGTACGATAAAATTGATACAATAATGCTTAAGAAATATCATCCAATCTTGGGTAGTTTACAGGTATAAAATACGGCAGAATTGCTTGATTTAATGCGGTTTCTACGGTAATATGAACTCACTATAATATAAGGAAGGAGTACGATTTATGGACAAAATAGTACAGAAAATTGAAGCGAAGAAACCGCTTATACCTGTCAGGAAAAAGGTATGCGCATACGCGAGAGTTTCATCCGGCAAGGACGAAATGCTACACTCGTTATCTGCACAAATCAGCTATTACAGTGAGTACATTCAATCCCGCGGGGATTGGCTGTATGTCGGTGTGTATGCTGATTCGGCTGTGACGGGAACGAAGGACTCAAGAGATGAATTTCAGCGAATGCTTGAAGATTGCAGAAACGATAAGATTGATATGATTATAACTAAGTCAATCAGCCGTTTTGCGAGAAACACTGTAACGCTGCTGCAGACAGTGAGGGAACTTAAAGAACTCGGTGTTGATGTGTGGTTTGAAAAAGAGAATATTCACTCTATAAGCGGGGACGGTGAGCTGATGATCACTATCCTCGCTTCTTTTGCACAAGAGGAAAGTTTATCGGTCAGCGAAAACTGTAAATGGAGGATACGGCATAATTTTGAGGAGGGCATTCCGAACAATTTTCAGATTTACGGTTATAACATAAAAAACCGTAAGCTTACTATAAATGAGGAACAGGCTGTTATTGTGCGTGAAATATTTGATATGTACCTGAACGGCAAAGGCTCGAATATTATAGCACGAACACTTAATGAACGAGCTGTTCCTGCACCGGGAGGAGATACTTGGCATCAGGCACGAATTATGCAAATACTCAGAAATGAAAAGTACATAGGAGATTTGAATTTGCAGAAGTATTATTCTGAAAATCATATCACGAAACGGACGCTTGTTAATGACGGATGTCTTAAACGGTATTATGTCAGAGAAAATCACGAGCCGATTATTGACCGTGAGACTTTTGAGAAAGTACAGAAAATGATAGAGAACAAAGCGGAACGTCATCCTCATATTGCGCCATATGACTATTCTTTTAAGGGTAAAGTATTCTGCGGAAACTGCGGAGCAAAGTATTATCGCAAAAAAGTACATACGGGAACGAAGTATGAGCATTTCGCATGGAAATGCAACACTTACAGCAATAAGGGAAAAAGGTATTGTTCAAACAAGCAAATTCCCGATGAGGTACTTGTTGAGATGGCAAAGCGATATGACGCTGAAATTGAGAAAATACTTATTCTTGAAAACGGCAGAGTTCAGTTTATATTTGCTGACGGAAACGATGACATTCAAGAATGGGAAATCAACCGTAAGTGGACGGATGAGATGAAAGAGCAAAATTATTACAATCAACGCAGGAGGTGGATATAATGGCAAAAATGGTATCGGTTATTATGCCTACTAAACGGCTTCATGCAAATGAACCTACAAAGCAAAACGTGAAGCGGCGTGTCGCAGCGTATGCGAGGGTGTCAACTGATAGTGAGGAACAACTCACAAGCTATGAGGCACAAGTTGACTACTACACGAAGCTAATTCAAAGAAACGATGATTGGGAGTTTGTAGATGTTTATACTGATGAGGGTATTTCAGCAACAAATACTAAATATCGTGATGGTTTCAATCAAATGGTTCAAGATGCTATGGACAGCAAAATTGACTTGATAATTACAAAATCAGTCAGCCGATTTGCAAGAAATACGGTAGACAGCCTTGTAACGGTCAGAGACCTTAAAGCTCATAATGTCGAGGTATATTTTGAAAAAGAAAATATTTATACCTTTGATGGTAAGGGTGAATTGTTGATAACCATTATGTCAAGCCTTGCTCAAGAAGAAAGCCGTTCTATTTCCGAAAATGTAACTTGGGGCTGCCGTAAGCGGTTTGCGGACGGTAAGGTATCAATGCCTTACAGTGCATTTCTCGGCTATGAAAAGGGAGAGGACGGACAGCCTCGTATTGTCGAAAGCGAGGCAAAAGTAGTACGGCTGATTTATAAAATGTTCCTTGAGGGCAAAACACCGACTTACATCGCAAAACACCTTACATCGGAGGGAATACCAACACCGACAGGCAGAGATAAATGGTCTGTTACTACGATTGAATCAATTCTAAGAAATGAAAAATATAAAGGTTCGGCTCTGCTGCAAAAGACATTTACAGTGGATTTCCTTAGTAAGAAAAAGAAAGTGAACGAGGGTGAAATACCACAATACTATGTTGAGGATAGTCACCCTGCTATTATTTCAAAGGAAGTTTACGACCTTGCACAGATAGAACTTGAAAAGAGGCGGCAAAATAAAGGATATAAGTCATCAGCGAGTGCCTTTTCCGGAAAACTGTACTGCGGCGAGTGCGGAAGTGTTTATGGCTCGAAAGTGTGGCACAGCAATTCAAAATACCGCAGAACTATATGGCAGTGCAATGCCAAATTTAAGAATGAGCATAAATGCCAAACTCCGCATTTAACAGAGGATATGCTTAAATCAGCATACATTGATGTGTTTAACAGTTTGATAGATAACCGAGAGGAAATTATATCGTTAATAGAACAAACGGTTGAACGGCTTATGGATACAACGGTTATTGATAAAAGGCTGTTTATGGCAAAAAGCACCGTAGACATCAAGCTGAAAACGGCACAGGAATATATGGCATTGAACGGTAAAGTTGTGATAGACCAAAAGGTATATAATGAGAAGTTTGATAGACTGATGGAAATATATCAGGCGGCAGAAGATGAATATACTCGGATTAAACGTGAAAAAACAGAACTGCTGGATAGATGCAAACGCTGTAAGGCATTTATAAAAACCTTAAGAAACAGCAATGTTTTACAGGAGTTTGACGAAGGGCTGTTCTGCGGAACGGTCGAAAAAATAACGGTTTTTGAAAACAGGCTCGAATTTGAGTTTAAAGACGGAACAATATTTCCGTATTCGCTGACAAATAAATAAAGCGCAGTATTTTGGGAGGCATAGCCTCCCGTTTTTTTTTATTCCTCTAAATTTTCAAGCGCATAATCAAGGCATTGTGTGACAACCTTATTAAAAGAAATATTGTGTTTTTTGGCAAGCTCCATCAGCTTATCAAAGCATTCGGGCGCTATACGGATAGTCCGATTTATAGATGATATTTTTTCTGTTTCAGACTTTATAATTAACTTTCCCATAGTAATTGCCTCCTGAATTATAGTTTGTAATCATTATTGTAATTATACATTGACAGAGGTGATTTTGTAATGTACAATATTGTAATAATAGCATAATTACATAATTGTAATTATACAAAACTATAAAGTTGTGGGAAAGTATGAGTAATGATATGATAGAACAGGAATTAAGAAAAAGACGCTGTTGTTTTACAGGACACCGACCTGAAAAGCTGGGTATGTCAGAATCAAAAGCAAAGGCTCTTTTAAGAACAGCCATAGAACAGGCCGTAACCGATGGATTTGTAACATTTATATCCGGTATGGCGAGAGGTATTGATGCGTGGGCGGCTGAGATTGTGCTTGAAATAAAAAAGGAGAATTCCGGCATACATCTCATATGTGCATCTCCTTATGAAGGATTTGAAAAAAGATGGAGTTATACAGAGCAAAAGAGATATTGTGATATTTTATCACAAGCAGACTTGGTGCGATTTGTATGTAATCATTACAGCCGCAGTTGCTTTCAGATAAGAAACGAATGGATGATAGACCATTCGGCAATGGTTATCGCAGCCTTTAACGGTAAGAGCGGCGGGACAAAAAACACTATTAGCTATGCAAATCGCATAGGGGTTTATGTGTATAATGTATTGAATATTTAAGATGAAAGGACTAAAAGGGAGAATACAGTGAACAAGAATAATTTTGAACATAGAGTGATAGGACATATAATGTTTCGCAAGGGGTTATATAAGATAGCGGAGTATGACAGGGAATATATTATACGTTTGAGTGATTTGGGAATAAAAATAGAAAAGCCGTCCACGAAAATCTACTACAGCGATTTATATGAATTAAATAATGAAGAATTGGTATTGGAAAGTGTCAGAATTGAGAATTGCTACGGCACATTCCCTGTAATAAACGGTATAAAGCCGATGCGTTCAGGTGGGGCGATAATTTATAAAATGCTGAGAATGCCAGTGGATTATACAGGAACGATTATAGTAACAAGAGGAAATTCTTGCAGAGAAAAGTTATATCGGATAATACTAAACGAGGGCGGAGTTACGGGAATTGAGAATATAGGGACTGGGTGAAACAGCAGTAAAAATACTCTGATTTGTGGATTGCCATATTTTGTGTATTGTGATATAATAAAAAATAGTAAAATGGTATGTATGTGCAATTTAGAAGCAGAAACAAATACAAGATAAGACTAAAATGTAAAGAGAAAATCGGATTCACACATTAGATTTGCGAAAAAATTTTAATAAGTCCAGCGGTGAAATGTCAAGAGGAAAATGAGTAAAAAAACAAATATTTTTCACCAAATTCCGAAAGGTGCAAAACACCTGCCTAAGCCCTGTCGATCAAATTTTTAAAAATGAGCAGGGTGACCTGATTTCAGCAGAAAAGCTTTGCTATTCTGCCGAGGTATATAAACGATTGTCTTTCAGCAGTCGAAAGACTAACCGCACAAATTTACGAGCAGTTAATGCGAGTGCACGTTTGTGTTGATATCTGTTTACCTCTTTGTATTTGAGATGATAGAAGTCGCTGTATTCCTTGTCGCATCTTACAAGAGAAAATGCGGTTTCACACAGATAATACTTTAAAAATCGATTACCGGAGTTAATAAGCCTTGTTGTTTGAGCTTCGAAATCTCCGGATTGATGTTGCTTCCATGCAAGACCTGCGTATTTTGCAAGCTGAGCTTGATTGTGGAAACGGTTGATATCTCCGATTTCTGCCATGATTCCGGCAGAAAAAAACGGTCCGATACCCGGAATAGATATCAATACATTGGGGAGGAGTTCCATTTGAGCAGCGATAGCTTTATCAAACTCCTTAATTTGAGCTTCCAATGCCTTTATGGAGGTTATGGATATAGAAAGCACCTGATTAACAGAATCATTTACCGTCTTTGGTAAACGGTAAGAACTTCGGGCTGCTTTCTGAATGGCTTTGGCTACTGCATCGGGATTTGGAAAACGGTTTTTTCCCTTTTCCATAATAAAAGCAGTAAGCTCATGTAAGTCCATATCTGCCAATGCTTCTGCGGATTCAAACTCATCGTAGACTGCAAGAGCGGTAATGCTGAAGGTATTGCTAAATACCTTCTCCTGCGTCATAGTAGAATACTTCTTAAAGAGTATGTTCATAAAACGTTGCTTTTCTTTGATGAGGTTGGAAAC
>ERZ791906.428-NODE-428-length-50216-cov-11.001575_pt1 | contig 50216 bp, 47 predicted proteins | sample MGYA00510146_ERZ791906 | MGnify/ENA primary metagenome ERZ791906 (study PRJEB30046, sample SAMN00792096) | human gut metagenome | study: EMG produced TPA metagenomics assembly of the A metagenome-wide association study of gut microbiota in type 2... | reverse complement strand
TATTGGCCGGAGGGCAAGTGATGGATGCCGCCGAGACCGGCCGGAAAGGCGAGGCCGTCGCCGCGCGCTATTACCAGCAGCGGGGCTGCCTGCTGCTGGCCCACGATTACCGCACCCGGATGGGGGAGATCGACCTCATCCTGCGGGAGCCGGACGGGACCATCGTGCTGTGTGAGGTCAAGACCCGCAGCCCGGACCCGCTGGCAAGCCCCGCCTCCGCCGTTACACCAGCCAAGCAGCGCAGACTCATCCGCGCCGCAAAGCAGTATCTTCAGCAGACCGGGCAGAGCGATGCACCCGCCCGATTTGACGTTGCCGAGGTGACCCCTCTTGACAGCGGGCGCTGGATGGTACATATTATAAAGGGTGCATTTACCGCGTGAGCGGGGTGCACTGGTGGGAAAAAGGCAGAAACCGGCGTTTGCCGCTGCCGACAAAAAAGGGTCATTGTGGACCCGCGGACGAAAAGGAGCGACGACAATGCAGTTTTTCAGTACGAGAGACCGAAACCGTGTGGTAAATGCTTCGCAGGCCATTGCACAGGGCCTGTCGGACGAGGGCGGTCTGTTTGTTCCGCAGAGCTTTCCGAAAGTGGACGTTGCATCGATCTGTGCACTCGATTACCCCGAAATGGCTGCGGCCATCGTGGGCCAGTACCTGACCGATTATTCTCAGCAGTTCCTCGCAGAGGCGGCAAAGACCACCTATGGCGAAGCATTTGACGGCAAGGCGGGCTATCTGGCCCACGTGTCGGACGAGGTCTATTCGCTGGAACTGTGGCACGGCCCGACCTGTGCATTCAAGGATTATGCCCTTCAGCTGATGCCGAAGCTTCTGGTGGAGGCCAAGAAGAATCTGGGCCGCACGGAGAAGACGCTGATCCTGGTGGCGACCAGCGGCGATACCGGCAAGGCTGCGCTGGATGGTTACCACGACATCCCTGGCGTCGAGATCGCAGTGTTCTTCCCCACGGGCGGCACCAGCGAGATCCAGCGCCTGCAGATGGCCACGCAGGAGGGCGAAAATGTCGCTGTCTATGCAGTGCACGGCAATTTTGACGATGCACAGACCGGCGTGAAGCGGGTCTTCGGCGACACGGCCATTGCTGCCGAGCTGGCAAAACGGAACATCCGCCTGTCCAGCGCCAACTCCATCAACTGGGGCCGTCTGGTCCCGCAGATCGTCTATTATTTTGCCGCCTACGCTCAGCTTCTCAAGGCGGGGCAGATCGCGCTGGGCGACGCAGTGGATTTCTGCGTCCCCACCGGCAACTTTGGTGACATTCTGGCGGGCTATTACGCCAAGCAGATGGGCCTGCCCGTGGGCAAGCTGGTCTGCGCTTCCAACGAAAACAATGTTCTCACCGACTTCCTCACCACCGGCACTTACACGGCCCGGCGCGCGTTCTATAAAACCACTTCGCCCAGCATGGATATTCTGGTCTCGTCGAACCTGGAACGCCTGCTGTACCATGTCACCGGCAGCGACACGGAAGTGGCTTCTCTGATGAAACAGCTGAACGAGACGGGCAGCTACACCGTCCGCCCCAAAACGCTGGCCGCCATCCAGGAGAGCTTCGCCTGCGGCTGGAGCAGTGAAGCGCAGGTGGCAGAGGAGATCCGCGCCTGCTACGAGCAGGACCACTACCTCTGCGATACCCACACCGCCGTGGCGTTCCATGTGGCGGCCCAGCATAAGCGGGATGGGGTGCCGATGGTGGTGCTCTCCACCGCATCGCCCTTCAAGTTCCCGCGCAGCGTGCTGGAAGCACTGGGCCATGCCGCCCCGGCCAACGATTTCGAGGCCATGCAGCAGCTGGAAGAGGCCACCGGCTGCACCGCTCCGGCCAGCCTGTCGGCACTGCGCCAGAAAGCGGAGCGCTTCCATACCGTCATCGACCCGGAGCAGATCGCACAGGTGGCGCTGCGCTATCAGGCGTGATCCGACCTAGAACAGGAGTAACAGAATGGCACTTTATGTGCTTGGAGATACCCATCTTTCCCTCGGCGCATCCAAGCCCATGGATATTTTTCCGGGGTGGGACAATTACGTAGAGCGGCTGGAGCGCAGCTGGCGCAAACTCATCACCCCGCAGGACACCATCGTGCTGGCGGGGGATATCAGCTGGGCCATGCGCCTGACCGATACCCGCAGGGACTTCGCGTTTTTGCAGCAGCTTCCGGGCCAGAAGCTCATCATGAAGGGCAACCACGATTACTGGTGGAGCACGGCCAACAAAATGAACGCCTACCTGAAAGCGGAGGGCTTCGATACCCTGCACATCCTGCACAACAACTCCTACACGGTGGAGGGCTACGCCCTCTGCGGCACACGGGGCTGGCTGTTCGATGTGGGGGAGCCGCATGACGAAAAGGTCATGAACCGCGAGATCGGGCGGCTGAAAATGAGCCTGGATGCTGCGGAACCGGGGCTGGAAAAGCTCGTGTTCCTGCATTATCCGCCGGTCTACACCGGCACCAGCGCCCCGGAGATCGTGGCGACGCTGAAGGACTATGGCATCCGGCGCTGCTTCTATGGCCATCTGCACGGAAATGCCATCCGCTATGCCGTGCAGGGCGATGTGGACGGCATCCGCTACAAGCTCGTCAGTGCCGACGGCCTGCGCTTCTGTCCGTACCGCATCAATTAAAGGCGGACAGAGTGGGCAAAAAGAACAAAAAGTCAAAATTTGGTCTGGCAATTGTGTCTGGAACGTGCTATAATAAGTTTTGACGCGATTGTTGCACCCAATTGAGCGCGCGCGTCCCCGCATTTCGCAAACAGCAAGGACGCGGTGCGCGGTTGCAGGGGAGGGGGAACACCCCGCTCCCAACGCAATAGAATTTTTGAGTGGAGGATACACAAATGAATTTCATCAAGTGCGAAAAGCTCGAAAAGAGCATGGCAGAGCTGCAGTTCTCCATCGACGCTGAGGCCTTCAAGGCCGCAGTTGCCGATGTCTTCAAGAAGGAGGGCAAGAAGTACGCAGTTCCCGGCTTCCGCAAGGGCAAGGCTCCCCGCGCTCTGATCGAGAAGATGTACGGCGCTGATGTCTTCACCTACGATGCCATCAACGAGCTGTTCCCCGACGCATACGAGGCAGCCGTCAAGGAAGCTGGCATCGAGCCCGTTGGCCGCCCGGAGGTCAGCGTGGATTCTGCAAACGAGACCGAGGGCGTGACCCTGACTGTCAAGGTCGCCGTCAAGCCCGAAGTCAAGGTCGGCAGCTACAACGGTCTGACCGTTGAGAAGACGGTCCATACTGTTACCGACGAGACCGTCGATGCCGAGCTGAAGCGTGTGCAGGAGCGTAACGCCCGTGAGCTGACCCGTGAGGGCGCTGCTGAGAACGGCGACATCGTTGATATCGACTTCGAAGGCTTCGTCGATGGCGTTGCATTCGAGGGCGGCAAGGCTGAGCACTACAGCCTGACCCTGGGCAGCGGCTCCTTCATCCCCGGCTTCGAGGATCAGATTGTCGGCCACTCTGCTGGCGAAGAGTTCGACGTCAACGTCACCTTCCCCACCGAGTATCAGGCTGCTGAGCTGGCTGGCAAGGAAGCTGTCTTCAAGATCAAGCTGCACGAGGTCAAGTACAAGGAGCTGCCCGCTCTGGACGACGAGCTGGCAAAGGACTGCTCTGAGTATGACACGCTGGAGGCCTTCAAGGAGTCCATCCGCAAGAACAACCAGGAGCAGCTGGACAAGCAGGATGATCTGGCTGTCGAGAACGCTCTGGTCGATCAGGTCATCGAGAGCATGGAGGCTGAGATCCCCCAGGCCATGTATGACACCCGTATGGACGAGATGGTCAACGACTTTGCCTTCCGTGTGGAGCAGCAGGGTCTGCGCCTGGAAGACTACCTGAAGTATATGGGCCAGACCGTGGAGCAGTTCCGCGCTTCCTTCATGCCCCAGGCTGAGAAGCAGGTCAAGATCCGTCTGGCTCTGGAGGCTGTTGCTGCCGCTGAGAACATCGAGGCTTCTGAGGAAGAGGTCTCTGCTGAGATCAAGCGCATCGCAGACCAGTACAAGATGGAAGAGGACAAGGTCCGTGAGCTGGTCAACGTCGATGACCTGAAGAAGGATCTGGCCATCAACAAGGCCATCGACTTCATCAAGAGCCATGCCAACGTCGTGGAGAAGGCTGCGGAGGCCGAGAAGACCGAGGACGCTGAGTAAGTTCAGCCTCCCAGGCCGCCATTGCAAAAACGGTACTTCGCCGCTTTTGTGAGCAAAGGTTGTTAAAATTGACCGATACGGCCCTGTTTCTTTTGCCGTATCGGTCAATTTTGCAAATACCAAACATTTTCAATCCAGGAGGCGAACTTTATGAGTTTTGTTCCTTATGTTGTGGAACAGTCGGCACACGGCGAGCGTTCCTACGATATCTTCTCCCGTCTGCTGAATGACCGCATCATTGTGCTGAGCGAGGATGTCAACGATACCACGGCCAGCCTTGTTGTGGCACAGCTGCTGTATCTGGAAGGGCAGGACCCGGATAAGGATATCAGCCTGTATATCAACAGCCCCGGCGGCTCCATCAGTGCGGGCATGGCCATCCACGATACCATGCGGTATATCAAGTGCGATGTCTCCACCATCTGCATGGGCATGGCAGCCTCCATGGGCGCGTTCCTGCTGGCCAGCGGCACCAAGGGCAAGCGCTTTGCGCTGCCCAACGCTGAGATCATGATCCACCAGCCCCTCATCGCAGGCGGTCAGGGCGGCGGCCTTTCCGGCCAGACCACGGATATCAAGATCCATGCCGAGCACATGGTCTATATCCGCGATAAGATGAACCGGATGCTGAGCGAGTACACCGGCCAGCCGCTGGAAAAGCTCCAGCTGGATACCGAGCGCGACAACTATATGTCTGCACAGCAAGCAAAGGAATACGGCCTGATCGATGAGGTCATCACCCACCGCTGAGGGATCGCTGAAACCAATCGGCGCAGCAGAGGAGAACCCCGCTGCGTCTGACGACCCAGAATAAGGAAAAACAGCTATGGCAAACAACAATTCCGGCAGAGACAAAAACGAAAAAGATCTGGTTTGCAGCTTCTGCGGTAAGCATCAGGACGAAGTGGAGCGGATGATCATCGGCCCCGGCGTCAACATCTGCAGCGAGTGCATCGGCCTGTGTTACGACCTACTCGCGGACAAGCCGGAGCATCCGGGCTCGAACCGCCCCAGCCGCGGCAATGCAAGCCGCGCCCATGTGCAGGCTGCGGACGACCTCTCGGTCAACATCCTGACCCCGGAGGAGATCAAAGACGGCCTGGACCAGTATGTCATCGGGCAGGACGAGGCCAAGCGTGTGCTGGCGGTCTCTGTCTACAACCACTACAAGCGCATCCTGAGCGGCAAGGGCTCGGACGTGGAGCTGCAGAAGTCCAACGTCCTGCTCCTTGGCCCCTCCGGTGTCGGCAAGACCCTGCTGGCCCAGACGCTGGCCAAGATGCTGGGGGTGCCCTTCGCCATCGCGGATGCCACCACCCTCACCGAGGCAGGCTATGTCGGCGAGGACGTCGAGAACATCCTGCTCAAGCTCATCCAGGCGGCCGATTTTGATGTGCAGAAGGCACAGATCGGCATCATCTACATTGATGAGATCGACAAGATCACCCGCAAGAGCGAGAATCCCTCCATCACCCGCGATGTGGGCGGCGAGGGCGTGCAGCAGGCCCTGCTGAAGATCCTGGAAGGCACGGTCAGCAATGTCCCGCCCCAGGGCGGCCGCAAGCACCCCCAGCAGGAGTTCATCCAGATCGACACCACCAACATCCTCTTCATCTGCGGCGGTGCCTTTGACGGCCTGGACAAGTACATCCAGCGCCGCACCGATAAGTCCGCATTGGGCTTCGGCAGCTCCCTGAAGGACAACTCCGACGATGCCCAGAAGGCGCTGCTGCGCAAGGTGGAGCCGCACGATCTGGTCAAGTTCGGCCTCATCCCGGAGCTGATCGGCCGTCTGCCGGTCATCACCGTGCTGGATGATCTGGACGAGGACGCTCTGGTCCGTGTGCTCAAGGAGCCCCGCAACAGCCTGGTCAAGCAGTACAAAGAGCTGCTCAATATGGACAGCGTGGAGCTGGAGATCACCGACGAGGCCCTCCATGCGATCGCCCGCAAGACCATCGAGCGCAAGACCGGTGCGCGCGGCCTGCGCAGCGTGATGGAAAGCATCCTGATGCCCATCATGTACAAGGTGCCCAGCGATGCCACCATCATCCGCGTGACCATTGATGCGGATACCGTCGAGGGCGGCGAACCGAAGCTGGAATACGGCGCGGTCCGCAAGCGCTATAAGAATCAGACGTCCCTGAGCTGATCTGCCACCCGGCAGGCTGCTCCGGGCCGCTGCCCCGCTGAAAGCTATGACTTTTGGCGGGGCTTTTTTTGAGATATGCTTGTTTTAAGAGCAGATATGAGCTATAATATTAAAGTCTGGACGGCTGGGCTGCGGCTCTCTCTGGCAGGAAGCTTCTTTTCAAAGCCCGGCGCGGACACTGTGGGAACAGGAAGTACGATAAAGGAGTGTGTTTTCAATGGCAACTTATTTTGAGATGAACCGCGACGAACTCGTAGCCGAAAAGGCAAAACTGGAAGAGCAGTACAAAAAATTTCAGGCAATGGGCCTGAAGCTGAATATGGCCCGCGGCAAGCCCGGCCCTCACCAGATGGATCTGGCCATGGGCCTGCTGCAGATGACCGATTATACCACCGATGCCGGCACCGACGCCCGCAACTACGGCGACCTGGAGGGTCTGCATGAGGCCCGCGTCCTGTTTGCGGATGTCTTCGGTGTCAAGCCCGCAGAGGTCTTCGTGGGCGGCAACTCCAGCCTGCAGCTGATGTACAACCTCATCAACATCGGCTATGTGTTCGGCTTCCCGGAGTCTCCCTGCCCCTGGTCTCAGGTGGAGAAGCGCAAGTTCCTCTGCCCGGTGCCCGGCTATGACCGCCACTTTGCCATCACCGAGGAGTTCGGCTTTGAGCTCATCAGCGTGCCCATGACCCCGAACGGCCCCGATATGGATGTGGTCGAGAAGCTGGTGGCCGAGGATGACACCATCAAGGGCATCTGGTGTGTGCCGCAGTATTCCAACCCCGACGGCTACACCTACAGCGACGAAACGATCGAGCGTTTTGCTAAGATGAAGACGGCCGCTCCCGATTTCAAGATCTTCTGGGATGAGGCCTACATCGTCCACCATCTGACCGATGAGATCATCGAGACCCCCGTTCTGCTGAACGAGTGCAAGAAGTACGGCACACAGGACCGTGTCTTCATGTTCACCTCCACCAGCAAGATCACCTTCCCCGGTGCAGGCGTCTCCGCGATCGCCTGCAGCGAGAACTCTATGAAGTACATCTGCAAGCGCTTCTCGGTCATGATCATCAGCTACGATAAGATGAACCAGCTGCGCCACGTTCGTTTCCTGAAGAACAAGGAAGGCGTCCTGGCCCACATGGCCAAGCACCGCCGCCGCCTGATCCCCTGCTTCGATGCAGTGAAGACGGCCTTCTCCGAGGAGCTGACCCCCTGCGGCGACATTGCCCACTGGACCAACCCCAAGGGCGGTTACTTCATCAGCCTGTACGTGATGCCCGGCTGTGCCAAGCGTGTGGCAGCCCTGTGCAAGGAGTGCGGCCTGACCCTGACGGGTGCCGGTTCCGCTTACCCCTACCACAAGGACCCGGAAGATTCCCATCTGCGCATTGCGCCCACCTATCCCAGCCTGGACGAGGTGGAGACCGCTTCGGATCTGCTGTGCGTCTGCGTAAAGCTGGCCACGGTGGAAAAGCTGCTTGCGGATCAGGAAGCGTAAGCGTCCCCGTTGTTGAAGATCTCCCCGCGCGGCGGAACTCTGCCGCACGGCGGAGGTTTATTATATTTTGGAGGTTTCCCGATTTTTATGAAGACGAAAGGCAAAGCATGGCAGCTTGTTGTCACTGTGCTTCTGATCGCGGCGTTTGTCTACACGGCATTCTTCGGCGTTGCGGTCAAATATGGCGATGTGACCCGGACCTATATCAAGGGCGCGCAGGATATCCGCTTCGGCGTGGATATCAAGGGCGGCGTCAACGTGACGTTTGCACCCTCGGACGGCTACGATGCCACCGATGAGCAGCTGGACGCCGCGCAGCTCGTCATTGAGAACCGTCTGGTCGGTCTGAACGTGACCGACTACGAGCTGTATGTGGACTACGATTCCGACCGTCTGATCCTCGAATTTCCGTGGCAGTCCGGCGAGACGGATTTCGACCCCGAAGCTGCCATCGAAGAGATCGGCACCACCGCCTACCTGACCTTCCGGGAGGGGAGCAGTGCGGACGGGGAGCTGATCCTGGACGGCTCCATGGTCGAGAGCGCAGCAGCGCAGTACGGCCCGGTGAGCGGCAGCTCTTCGGAGTATTATGTGGCCCTCAAGTTCACCGATGCGGGTGCCAAAGCCTTTGGCGATGCCACCACCCGGCTCTACCAGAGCAGCGGTACCATCAGTATCTGGCTGGATGACGAGAATGTCAGCACGGCCACGGTCCATGCGGCCATTACCGATGGTGCTGCCATCATCACAAGCTCGGCATCCAACCCCTTCACGCAGGACGATGTCGTCAAGATGGCCCGCCAGATCAACTCCGGCTCGCTGCCCTTTGCGCTGACCGTGGACAGCTACTCCACCATCAGCCCCAGCCTGGGCGAGAACAGCCTGAGCGCTATGGTGCTGGCCGGTCTCATCGCTTTTGCCCTCATCGTGGTCCTGATGACAGCGCTGTACCGTCTGCCCGGTTTCCTGGCCTGCATCGCACTGGCCGGTCAGGTGGCGGCTACGCTGGCCTTCGTCTCCGGTTATTTCCCGGTGTTTGAGAGCTTCACCCTGACGCTGCCCGGCATTGCCGGCATCATCCTGGCCATCGGCATGGGTGTGGACGCCAACGTCATCACCGCCGAGCGCATCAAGGAAGAGCTGCGCAGCGGCAAGTCTCTGGATGGTGCCCTCAAGAGCGGCTTTGCCCGCGGCCTGACGCCCATCATCGACGGCAACGTGACCATCGTCATCGTGGCGGTCGTGCTGATGGGTGCCTTTGGCCCCTCGGACGGTTTCTTTGCAAAGATGCTCCACTTCGTCTTCTTTGCCTTTGGCCCGTCCACTGCGGGCACCATCTATGCCTTCGGCTACACGCTGCTCACCGGTGTGCTGCTCAACTTCGTGTTCGGCGTCTTCGCCACCCGCGTGATGATCCGCGGGGCAGCGGCCATCAAGGCCCTGCGCGACCCCTGGCTCTACGGCGCAGACCGCCCCGGCAAGGAGCCTGCGGAGAAGAAGCCCATCGACTTTGTGGGCCTGCGCAAGCGCTTCCTGACCATTTCCTCCTGCCTGATGGCAGTCATCCTGCTCTGCGCGGTGGTGTTTGGTGTCCGGCTGGATACCGAGTTCACCGGCGGTGCGATGATCACCCTGAGCTATGAGGGCGAGTTCACCACGGCCGATGTGCAGAAGACTGCTTCTGCCGCGCTGGGCAGCAAGGACCTGACCCTCCAGACCGGCGAGAACGTCGCCACCGGGGAGCAGACCCTGAAGATCTCCATGCCCGGCAACGAGACCGTGACCACCGATCAGGTGGAGAACCTGCTGGATTCCCTGAACGAGACCTACCCGGACAACGGCTTCGTTCAGTTGTCGCTGAGCAACGTCAGTGCGGCCATGGGTACCAAGTTCCTGCAGAAGAGTCTGGTCGCCGTTCTCTTTGCGCTGGTGCTCATCCTGCTGTATATCGGCTTCCGTTTCCAGAAGATCGGCGGCCTGACCGGCGGCATGATGGCCGTTCTGGCCCTGCTGAACGACCTGATGGTCGTGTTTGGCACCTTCGTGCTGCTGCGCACCCCGCTGGACGGCAACTTTATCGCCGCCATGCTGACCATTCTGGGCTACTCCATCAACGATACCGTCGTCGTGTACGACCGCATCCGCGAGAACCGCACCCTGATGGAGAAGAAGACCTCCTTCGAAGAATTGGTCAACCACTCGGTCAATCAGTCGGCCCGCCGCACCATCATCACCACCGTCACCACCGTGATGGCGCTGGGCGTGATGTGCATCATCTCCAAACTCTACGGCCTGGACAGCATCTTCACCTTTGCGTTCCCGCTGATGATGGGCATGATCAGTGGTGTTTACACCTCGCTGTGCGTGTCCACTTCCGCGTGGGTGCTGTGGAGTGAGCGCAAGACCGGCAAAAAGAAAGCGTGAGCTTCGCCCAAACGTGAACATGACCAAATCAGGAGGAACAAACCATGAAATGTCCCTATTGCGGCGATGAAGAATCCAAGGTCATCGATTCCCGCCCGACCGAAGATGGCGAGCGCATCCGCCGCCGCCGGGAGTGCCTGCGCTGCCACATGCGGTTCACGACCTATGAGGTGGTGGAGACGGTCCCGCTGATCGTCATCAAAAAGGATAATTCCCGCGAACCCTTTGACCGGCAGAAGGTGCTCAACGCCATGCTGCGCGCCTGCGCCAAGCGCCCGGTCAGCTACGAGTCGCTGGAACGTGCCGTCAGCAGCATTGAGCAGACGCTGATGAGCTCCTACGACCGGGAAGTGACCAGCGTTCGCATCGGTGAGCTGACCATGCAGGAGCTGAAAAAGATCGACGAAGTGGCCTATGTCCGCTTTGCGTCGGTCTACCAGCAGTTTGCCGACGTCGAGAGCTTTTTCACCGAGCTGCAAAAGCTGATGGGCGACCGGAAAAAGTAAGAGAATCCTTCCAAAAAGCGCACAGCCTCCGCCTGCATTTGGGCGGCGGGGCTGTGCGCTTTTTCGTTGCAGCAGATCGTTCGCATAAGTTTGATTATGCGAAATGCTGAATTGCCTCAGAGGATGCGACGGGCGAGCCAGGCCAGCGTTTCGACCTGGACCTGAGCGCGGCGCAGCTCCCCGAACGCTTCTTCGGGGGCGTTCCATTCCAGATGGCCGTCGGCGGCGCGGAGGGCCGCTTCCAGTTCGGTGAAGTCTTCCGTTTTGAGCAGGTGGTTCATCCCTTCGCGCATCCGGTCGCAGAGGTCGGCTCCTTCGGCAAGGGCCTGCCTGGCTCCGGTCAGGTCATCCTCCCGGATGGCTTCCATCGCATGGTCGATGTCGCCGGAGATGTCTTCGGCGAACATCTGCACCCGGAAGCTGCTGTAAAAGGCCACCGCGAGCAGGGTGGCCACGATGCCGAGGCAGGCGTAGATGCGTTTCATGCGTCCTCCTTTCTGAGCGGGCGGGCCGTGCGGCGAGGCTCTTTCTTCAGCAGAAAGTAATCTTCGGTGTCGTTGCCGATCAGAAGCAGGATCTCCTCCACCAGCAGGGTATTGGCCTGTGCAGTCCGTTCGAGCCAGGCGTGGTCCTTGCCGCACCAGTGGAGGTTGTCGTCCAGCACCTGCCCATCCAGAACAAAGGGGATGGTCGCCTGACCATGCTGGACCTTGAGCGCCAGGTCGGAGAGGGTGGCAGGCTCTTTTTCGGGGCGCAGCGCCACCGAAAGGCTGCCGTTCGTCTCCACAACGGCGTAGGAGACATCCCGTGGGTCAAAGACATCCTTGCCGCGCAGGGCCTCCATCAGGTCGGCCGTCGTCAGCCGCAGAGTGCGCAGGGCATTCTGGTCGATCTGCCCATCCAGAATGACCGTTTTGGGCCGGCCGGACATCAGATTGAAAAATTTCTGGCTCTGGAAGCTGAGGATAGACCCCAGAAGCTCCAGCGCCGCAATGAGGAAGAGCGGGATGAGGCTGGCGGTCACGGGGACTTCTTCCGATTCGATGGAGATGGACGCCAGATTGGAGATGAGAATGGTCGAGACCAGCTCTTCCGGCTGCAGCTCACCCAGCTGGCGCTTGCCCATCAGCCGCATGGCAAACAGGACGCAGAGATAGATCAAAACGGTGCGAACGATCAAAAGCTTCAAGGCGGAACACCTCCTGCGGGAATAACCGGCGCGGCGGCGGGTATCCTACTGCAAAAGGGGGATGGGACCATGCAGCTTTCCGAACATCTGGAAACGAACCTCGCGGCGCTCAACGCTAGGTTGGGCAGCTCCGCCGATTTTTATGCGAAGCGCATCGAGCTTTACCACATTCGGGGTGCCATTCTGCTTTTTGACGGGATGGCCAGCCTCGAATCTCTGTGGGAACTTCTGCTGGACGCAGCCAGCCGCCAGACGCCGCCACTGCGGCTGGGCGCGCTGCCGAGTGGGGAACAGGTCTATGAGCTGCTCAGCCGTCACTCGGCATTGCCCGCCGAGAGCAGCCCTGTGGAGAACTGGGAGAATCTGATGCAGCGCCTGACCGCCGGAATGGCGGTCTTACTGCTGGACGGCAGTGCGAAAGGGCTGGCATTTTCGGTGCAGAGCCTGAAATTCCGCTCGGTGGAGGAGCCATCCGGTGAAGGAGATCTGCGCGGCTCCCGCGAGGGATTTTCCGACCTGCTGCGGATCAATCTGAGCCTGCTGCGGCGGCTCATCCGCACCGAAGCGCTGGTGATGGAAGTGCAGCAGGCAGACTGCGCGATGAAAACGGAATATGCCGTCTGCTACTGCAAAGATAAGGCCTCGCCCGCCGCCGTGGAGCAGGTAAAAGAGACACTGCGCCGCGCAAAGCCGCAGCTGCTGTTGGATTCGAGCTACTTTCTGCCCTGGCTGTTTCCCTGCCGGGCGCGCACAGCGTCCCCGGTGAGCTACACCGAGCGCCCTGCCGTGGCCTCTGCGAAGCTCTGTGAGGGGAAGATCGTCGTTCTCGTCAACGGAAGCCCATCCGCGATGGTCCTGCCGACCCTCTTCGGCGAAAACTTCGAGTGTCTGGACGACTACTCCCAGCCTGCGTTTTTTGCGTCCTTCCTGCGCCTTCTGAAATATGGTTCCTTCTATCTGAGCATCTTTCTGCCGGGGGTGTTCGTGTGCCTGGCGGTCTACCTGCCGGAACTGCTTCCGCCACAGCTGCTCTTCAAGATCGAAGCTGCTGAGCGGGCCACTCCGTTCCCGCTGTTTGGGGAGATGGTGCTGGTCATCCTGCTGCTGGAGATCATCCGGGAGGCAGGGCTTCGGATGCCGCAGACGCTGGGGCACTCGGTCAGTCTGGTCGCAGCGCTCATCATCGGGGACGCAGCCATCGCCACCGGTCTGCTGAGCACACCCGTCATTCTCATTGCGGCGGTTGCATCCATCGCCGTCTTCGTGGTGCCGTCCCTCTACGAAATGGCCACGGCCTTCCGCTTTCTGGTCCTGCTGGCGGCGGGAGTGGCAGGCCCTGTGGGGCTTGTGTGCGCGGCGTTGGTCGTTCTGCTCTCTCTGGCGCAGGTGTCAGCGCTGGGGGTGCCCTATTGTGCGCCGGTGCGTTTTCCGCAAACCGCACTTTCTCCGGACGGTGTGACCCGCCGGACCTACCGCACCCTGTCCGCACATCCTTTTTCCATCTGGCAGAAACGGAGGTGAGCCAATGGAGCAAACCGGATCGTTCCGTGCCGCCGTGCCGCTCAGCGTTCTGACCGCGGTGCTGGGGCAGTGCATCACTTCCGGCAGCGCCATGCCAGCCCGGCTGTTGCTGCTGCAGGGGTTCCCAATGGCGCTGGGCATCGGCCTGATTTCGGCCTGCTTGATGCCCGCCGAAGGGGAAGAGGAGCTTCGTTCCGAAACCGGCATCCGCCCCCGGCTGCTCTGCCTGCTTTTGTCCGTGTGGTTTGGCGCAGAGCTGTGGGAGACGCTTTGGCAGGCACAGCAGGTGTGCCGGGAGCAGTTTTCGTCCATGGCAGTCCTCGGCGTTCTGCCGCTGCTGCTGTGGGCGGGCTGGCAGCTGAAGCCGGACGTCTTTTCCCGCAGTGCGGGGGTCTTGTGGTGGGCACTGGCGCTGGCGGGTCTTGCCTGCGTTGGGAGCCTGCATAGCCAGCTCCACTGGGAAAATCTTTTCCCCGCAGCGGAACCCACAGGAAATCTCCGTTTCCCGCTTTATGCGGAATCCATCGCGTGGCCGCTTCTGTTTGGAAAACGCGGATGCGCCGGGAGGCGCTGCTTCCTGCTGCCGTTTCTGACGCTGGCGGGGCTGTTCGGTTTTGCGCTGGGGAGGGAACTTCTGTTCGGGTCCGGCCGTCCGCTTCCGGGAAATGAGCTGCTGCGCACCGGGACGCTGGGACGTGTCTCCCGGCTGGATGCCGCCTTTCTGCTCGTCTGGCTGGCAGCGGCACTGTTCCGGGGCTGCTTTCTGGTGCGGGTCCTGCGGGAACTGCTCTGCCGCCCGGAGGAGCAGGAAAAGGGGGTGCCGGAATGAGAGCTTCCCATGCACTGCGCTGGCTGGCAGGGGGCGTTCTGGTGCTCTGGTGCGGCGTCTTTCTGCGGATGGAGACCACCGAGAAAAGCATGGTGCGGGCACTCATCGTCCAGCCGAACCGCAGCGGCTGGGCGGTGCAGCTGCTCTATCAGTTCCCGGAAGCAGCTGCGGATGCCTCCGACGCCGTGGCAGAAATTCGAAGCGGTTCGGCCGAGGATGCCACGCTGCCGATCGCGCTGCACAAAGCCGAACGGGAACTGCCCAAAGCTGCAAATTACCGGCTGTGTGAATACCTTCTCTTTGACGAAACAGCGTCACAAACTGACATTCTGGAACTGGAGGAGTTTCTGCAAACGAAACCCGTCAGCCGCCTGTCGGCACGGGTGCTCTTTGTCGCTGGTAGCGGGGCGCTGACGGAAGAAACTCCGCCGGACGGTCTGCCGGGCAGCGGGGCAGAACCGGAAGAGACTGTTGCGGCCCCGGAAACGCTTCCGGGAGCGCTTTTACAGGCCGCCGAGGATACCGCCGCACGGGCTCCGCATCTGTACGAGTGCGCAGCGGGGGCCGTTCTCCCCATCTTAAAAATTGAGGAGAACGGGGTGACATGGCAGAAGGAGAGCTGCCTTCTGACGGCGCAGGGAAGCACCCGACTTTCCCCGAACGAGACGGCCATGGCGCAGCTCTTGCAGGAACGGACGATGCCGGTGGAGTTCGCACTGGAAGGGGAGACTGTCACCCTCCGGCGCTGTGTCGTTTCGGTGGAAGCGGAAGGAAACGGGTTTGTGGTCACGCTGACCGGCCAGCGCAGGGCGGGCACACCGCCGGTCGAGGAAAGCGTGTGCCGCCAGCTGGAGGCGCTCTGCGAAGAGACCATCCTCCGGGCCTGGCAGTCGGGCGCAGACCTTCTCCGGCTGGGCGCAGTCCGTGCGCTGAAGGAAGGTCCGGGTGCCTTTTTTACAACAAAAAACGCCTGCCCGGAAGTGCGGGCAAGCGTGAAAATGCTGGATCTTTAATGGGCAGTCTCAAAGACGACGGTGATGGTCGTGCCGACATTGATCTCGCTTTCCAGCCGGATGCGGGCGTTGTGGATGCGGGCAATGTGCTTGACGATGGCCAGCCCCAGCCCGGTGCCGCCGGTGGCCTTGCTCCGGCTCTTATCGACCCGGTAGAACCGCTCGAACACGCTGGACTGGGCTTCTTTCGGGATGCCGATGCCGTTGTCCTTGACGGTCAGGGTGCAGTGCCCATCCCGTGTGCAGGCGGTGATGAGCTGGACCTTTCCGCCGGGGCGGTTGTACCGGATGGCGTTGTCGCAAAGGTTCTGGCACAGCTCATCCAGCAGGCTCCGGCTGCCCAGCACAGGGGCGCTCTCGCCGAGATAGGTCAGGGAGATAAACGACTTCTGCGCGTTCACCTTCTGGCGCTCGACGCACTCCTTGGCCACATCCAGCAGATCGACCGTCTCCATCTGGGGGGTGTCGTTGGTCTCGGAAACGTTGTCCAGATGGGACAGCTGCAAGATATCGTTGACCAGCTGGATCATCCGGCTGGCTTCTACATGGATCTTCCGGCCGAACTCCGGCACATCCGCAGACTTGGCGATGCCGGTCTCAATGAGTTCGGCATAACCGGAAATGCTGGTCAGGGGCGTTTTCAGCTCGTGGCTGACATTGGCCGTAAACTCCTGCCGCATCTTTTCGTTGTTCTCGCGGAGCAGGCGGTCCGAGTGGATGCTTTCGGCAAAGGGAATCAGCTCCTTGTACGGCACATTTTCCTGGATGTGTTCCAGATCGTCCGTCATCTTCAGAATGGGCTGGATGAGGCTCCGGGTCAGCAGACCGGCCATCATGGCAGCTGCGCCCATCATTACGATGCAGCTCAGCACGATGGCTGGCAGGGCCGCATCGTAGATGGACCAGATGGTCTCGGAATCCTGTGCCACACGGAGGATGTCGCCATCCGGCAGGAGCATGGCGTAGTAATACGTCTCAAACCCCAGCGTCTGGGAGTCGCGGCGGTTGCGGCCGATGCCCTCCTGCTTGGCCTGTTGGATCTCCGGGCGGCTCAGGTGGTTCTCCATCTGCTGGCTGGTCGCGGATTCGAACAGGACACTGCCGTCCGAGGCGATGAGCGTGATGCGCAGATCGCCGTTGACATAGGCGGAGAGCTGGGCCGGGTCGTCGATCTGTTCACACCCGGCAGCAACGAGGCTGGCCTCGTTTTCCAGCGCCGCCCATGCCTGCTCCCGGAAGGCTCTGTGAAATACGGAGATGCAGAGCACGGCGGTGCAGATCAGCCCGACAAAGCCCATCCAGAACAGCCGATAACTGATTTTTTCTTCCATGCTCCGTGGTTTCATTCTTCGCTTTCCTCCTCGTTGTCGGCCAGCTTGTAGCCGACCTTCCGCACGGTGCAGATGTACTTTCCGGCATCGCCCAGCTTTTTGCGCAGGGTGCGGATGTGCATATCCACGGTGCGGCTTTCCACTGAGATGTCGGTGCCCCACACCACCTGCAAAATGGTCTCGCGGGTCACAACAAGGTTGGTGTTTTCCAGCAGCAGGCGGAGCAGGCTGTATTCCTTGTAGGTCAGGTCGATGTGGGCGTCGTTCACCGTCACGATGTGGCGGGCGTTGTCCAGCAGGATCTCATGGAAGGCGTAGACGTTCGTCTTTTCCTCCGGGGCCGAGCGGCGCAGCGCAGCCCGCACCCGGCTCAAAAACTCCATGATGCCAAACGGCTTGGTGATGTAATCGTCTGCGCCGCAGTCCAGCCCGCGCACGGTGTCCAGCTCGCTGGATTTGGCCGTGACCATGATGATGGGCAGGCGCCGCAGGGAAGGGGTGTTGCGCAGCTTTTTCAGGATGGAGAAGCCGTCCTCACCGGGAAGCATGACATCCAGGATGACCAGCTCCGGCACGGCGGCATTCGTGGCCTGCCAGAAGCTCTCGGACGATTCAAAGCTCTGCACGTCGTATCCGCTGGACTGGAGCGCATACTGCTCCAGCTCCCGGATGGCGGCGTCGTCTTCTACGATATAGATCATGCCTTGGGGTCCTCCTTTTCGCTTGCCACGGCGGGTTCACCGTCCGGGAAGAGATACCGCTCGCGGTAACGGTCCAGGCGGCGGCGGAACTGTTCGCTCTCCTTGGTGTCGTTGCCGTAGCGGAGATCGTTCAGATAGGCGTGGGTATCAAAGCTGTCCTGTGCGACTTCGATCTGGGCAACGGCAACGTTGCTGCAGTGGTCGCAGACACGCTCATAGTTGGTCAGCAGGTCTTCCAGCACGAAGCCGTATTCGATGGAGCAGCTGCCAGCCTGCAGGCGGGCCACATGCCGTGCCTTGATGGCGCGGACCAGTTCGTCCACAACGGTCTCCATGGGTTCGACCTTGCTGGCCAGATGCAGGTCGGCCTTGCGGAACGCATCGGTCGTGCGGCTCAGCACATCCTGCACCGCGCCTTCCAGAACCTGCAGCTCCTCGTGCGCATCCTGGGAGAACGCGATGCTCTTGGCGTGGATCTCTTCGGCAGAGCTGAGCAGATTTACGGAATGGTCGCTGATGCGCTCGAAATCGCTGATGGTGTGGAGCAGGGTGTTCACGCTCTGGCTGTCGGCGTGGCTCAGCTCCCGGCTGGACAGCTTGACCAGATAGGTGCCGAGGGCATCTTCGTACTGGTCTACCTTGGCCTCTTCGTCCCGGACTTTCTGGGCCAGGGTGTCGTCCCACTGGTGGGTCAGGCTCATGGCCTGCACTACGCCCACGCGGGCCAGCTCGGCCATATCCGCCGTGGCGGCGCGGGCGCGCTCCACAGCAACGGCGGGCGTCTTGAGCAGACGCTCATCCAGCAGGGCGAAGCTCTCTTTCTCGGCATCGTCCGGGATGGTGAGGATGGCCAGCTTTTCCAGAACGTTGGCGAACGGCAGCAGGACCGCCGTGGCCGCAATGTTGAACACAGAGTGGATGACAGCGATGCCCCACGCCGTGACGGTATCGTTGACAAAGGTGAAGTGCAGGACCAGATTCAGGCCATAGTACATTGCCAGAAAGAGGGTCACACCGATGATGTTGAAGTACAGATGCACCATGGCGGCGCGGCGGGCGTTTTTGTTGGCACCCACAGAGGAGATCAGCGCGGTGACGCAGGTGCCGATGTTCTGGCCCATGATGATGGGGATGGCGCTGCCGTAGGTGATGACGCCGGTGGAGCTGAGCGCCTGCAGGATGCCGACGCTGGCGCTGGAGCTCTGGATGATGCCGGTGACGAGTGCGCCGACCAGAACACCCAGCAGCGGGTTGGAGAAGCGGATGAAGAGGTTGGTGAACCAGGCTTCATCCTGCAGCGGGGTGACCGCATTGGACATGGCGGTCATGCCGGTCATCAGAACGGCAAAGCCGATGAGGATGGTGCCGATGCCCTTCCGCTTTTCGCTCTTGCCCATGTAGAGCAGGATGCCGATGAAGGCCAGCAGGGGGCTGAACGAGGTGGGCTTGAGCAGCTGGATGAAGAAGCTGTCGCCCTGCAGGCCGGAAAGGCTCAGGATCCAGCTGGTGACGGTGGTGCCCACGTTGCTGCCCATGATGATGCCGATGGCCTGGTGCAGCTCCATGATGCCGCTGTTGACGAAACCAACCACCATAACGGTGGTGGCGCTGGAAGACTGGATCACGGCGGTGACGCCGAGGCCCAGGAAAAAGCCCTTGAGCGGGTTATCGGTCAGCTTGCTCAGGATCTTTTGCAGCTGGCCGCCCGCCTGCTTTTCCAGAGCCTTGCCCATGATGTCCATGCCGAACAGGAACAGGGCCAGGCCGCCCAGGAGCGAAAAAACGTTGAAGATTGTCATATGTGCGTTCCTCACTTTTAGTTGACGTGAAATTCTCCTGATTCTGAGTATAGACACGCAATGTAAAATCGGAAATCGGCAGAGTGTAAAATTCATGTAAAGCGACAGACTTTTTCCGCTCTTCAGGGCTTACTTCCTATTATAAAGGAAAATCGGGTGGATGCAAGGTACACATCCGGAAAAGCAGTAAAAACAAAACCAGTCCGGTGGAATCTCCGCCAGGCTGGTTGGTTAGAGTGTTCTGGGATATGGTTTTGGTTCATCGGTCAAGCCGAGAATATAATCTACGCTGGTATTGTAATATAGGGCGAGTGCTTTGAGAACATCTGTTGGGATATCGCGCTTCCCCATTTCATAATTGGAGTAACAGACCTGTGTGCATTTCAAATAGGCCGCAAGGTCTTTCTGCATCAAATCCCGGTCTTCTCGCAAATCGCGGATGCGTTGGTACATAAGCATACACCTCTATTCATGGATGCGGCTAATAGAAGTATAAGGAAAACATTTTGTTATATTGACATGTAAAACAAAATGTTATATAATAACCCCAAGACGGAAATAATAGTTCCACAAATAAACCCGGCTTCCGGAGGAGGAAAAATTATGCGAATTGGACTTGGCGAACTGATTTTCTCGTTATTTTCTCTTTTGCCGCTGATTATCGGCATTTTATTAGTCATTGCGCTCATCAAATATCTTAGAAAGAAATAAACAGGAAGAAACAAGACACTCCGTTTGTTCCGCAGCAGAGTCTGCACAGCAAGCGGGGTGTCTTGTTATTTGTCAGTCTGTTTTCAGCGGTCAATCCACCAATAGGAACTTTTCCCAAAAGAATCATTGTAATCCGAAACCATCTCGTTTATAATAAGAGAAGGAATGCCTGCGGGAGGGTCTGCCCGCAGTTGAGGAATACACGCAGGAGGAAGAACGATGGCGAATTTTACCGTTTCGCTCAAGAAGCTGACCGAAAAGGTCAGTATGGATGTGGTCTACGCTCCGCAGGACCTCGAAAACATCAGCGTCGAGATCGCGGAAGTCAACCGTCCGGGTCTGTTCCTGGCGGGCTATTACGATTACTTTGATAAACTGCGGCTGCAGATCATGGGTCTGGCCGAGATGAACTTCCTGTCTGGCCTTTCGCCGGAAAAGCGCTACGAAGCGCTGGACCAGCTGTTCCGTCAGCAGCCGCCGGCTGTCATCGTGAGCCGCAGCGAGGAGCTGAAACCGTTCCCGGAGATGCAGGAGCTGGCCAAAAAGCACGGTGTGGCGCTGCTGCGCTCCAACGAAACGACCTGCACCCTGATGGGCAGCCTCATCAGTGTGCTGAACCTGGAGCTGGCCCCCCGCATCACCCGCCACGGTGTGCTGGTAGAGGTGTACGGCGAGGGCATCCTCATTCTGGGCGACAGCGGCATCGGCAAGAGCGAGCTGGCGATCGAGCTGGTCAAGCGCGGCCACCGCCTTGTGGCCGACGATGCTGTGGAGCTGCGCAAGGTCTCGAACCGCCAGATCATGGGCACGGCCCCGGAAAATATCCGCCACTTCATTGAGCTGCGCGGCATCGGCATCGTCAATGTGGCCCGCGTGTTCGGTGTGGGCGCGGTCAAGGTGAGCGAGAGTCTGGACCTCGTGGTCCAGCTGGAAGCCTGGGACCCCACCAAAAACTATCAGCGCACCGGTCTCGAAAGCGAGTATTACGAGATCCTGGGCGTCAACATCCCCAGCACCAGCATCCCGGTCTCGCCGGGACGCAACCTCGCCGTTGTGCTGGAAACGGCAGCCATCAACAACCGCCAGAAGAAGATGGGCTACAACGCCGCCAAGGAGCTGCTCATCCGTCTGGGGCTCGAAGGCACCATCGAATAAGATTCTCATACGAAAAGGAACGAAGCGTTTATGGAACGATTGAAACAACAGCTGCAGGCCGAAGGCATTGCCTACCGGGCAGACGAGCCGCTGGCAGCTCACTGCACCTTTAAGATCGGCGGCCCGGCGGATGTGTTCGCCCTGCCGGAGACCGAAGAGCAGCTCTGCCGCGTGATCGCACTCTGCAAAGAGCAGGGCGTGAAGTACTACCTGCTGGGCAACGGCAGCAACATTCTGTTTGAGGATGCCGGTTACCGGGGCGTGGTCATTGATACCATGGCCCTGAAAATGGGCATCGGCTTTCTGGAACAGGTCGCGCATCCGGGGGCAGCGCCGGGTGAGGTCTATGATGCTGTGGTTGCCGGTGCGGGCCTGAAGCTTTCGAGCCTGTGCACCGCCGCACTGGAAAACAGCCTGACCGGGCTGGAATTTGCCTACGGCATCCCCGGCACGGTGGGCGGTGCGGTCTATATGAACGCCGGAGCCTACGGCGGCGAGATGAAGGATGTGCTGCAGTCGGTTCGGTATCTGACGCAGGACGGCGACATCGTGGAGGCAGAGGCTGCCGTGCTCGACCTTTCCTACCGGCACAGCATCTTTGAGGAAAACGGCGGCTGCATCCTGAGCGCAAAGTTCCATCTGAAGCGGGGCGACCCGGACGCCATCAAGGCCCGGATGAACGAGCTGATGGCAAAGCGGGTGGAAAAGCAGCCGCTTGACAAGCCCAGCGCCGGCAGCACCTTCAAGCGCCCGGCGGGCGCGTTTGCGGCGGCCCTCATCGACCAGTGCGGCCTGCGTGGCTTCCGCCACGGCGGCGCGGCCGTCAGCGAGAAGCACTGCGGCTTCGTGGTGAATCTGGGCGGCGCGACCTGTGCTGATGTGCTGGCCCTGTGCGACGAGGTGCGGGCCATCGTAAAGGAAAAGACCGGGTTCGACCTGGAAAAAGAGATTCGTGTCGTGAAAGCATAAGAGGGAAGAGAAATGGATCTGCTGATCGTAAGCGGGCTTTCCGGCGCAGGAAAGTCTGTGGCTATGAATGCGCTGGAAGATATCGGCTTTTTCTGCATCGACAATGTCCCGGCGGAACTGCTGCCGAGCATCACCGCATTCTCCAAAGCCGGTGACAACAAGCTGAAGCGGGTGGCGCTGTCCATGGACGTGCGCGGCTGCCGTTCCAGCGAGGAGATCGAGAAGGCGCTCGACCTGCTGGACCAGCAGGGGATCGCCTACGAGATCCTCTTCCTCGACGCACCGGACGATGTGCTGATGCGCCGTTACAGCGAGACCCGCCGCCGCCACCCGATCAGCATTGCGGAGGGCATCTCCACGCGGGAAGCTTTCCAAAAAGAACACCAGATCCTCCGCCCCTTTAAGGAACGTGCGAATTATATCGTGGATACGGCGCTGCTCTCCACCGCGCAGAACAAGGAGCGCATCTGCGAACTCTTTGTGCAGAACGGCGGGGCGAAAAGCGCGATGCGGCTGACGGTGATGTCGTTCGGCTTCAAGTTCGGCGTCCCGGCGGACGCAGACCTGGTGCTGGATGTGCGCTGCCTGCCCAATCCGTTCTATGTCCCGGATCTGAAGTTCAAGACCGGCCTGGATCAGGAGGTCGTGGATTTCGTCATGGGCAAACCGGAGGCGCAGGAACTGCTGCGCCGGTACGAAGCATTTCTGGAATATGCCCTGCCGCTCTACGTCAAGGAGGGCAAGAGCCAGCTGACCATTGCCGTGGGGTGCACGGGCGGCAAACACCGCTCCATCACCTTCGCGCGGAAGATCGCGGAATACTGCGAGGGCCTGGGCTACCAGCCCGGCGTCCAGCACCGCGATGCCTCCCGCTGAACGGCCAGATCAAAGAAGGAACGACAAGATGAGTTTTGCATCCCAGGCACGGGAAGAGATCGCGCAGCACAGCCTGCAATTGCAGAAAGACTGCTGCGTCCGCGCGGCGGCCTACGGCATCGCCTGCTTTGCCAAATATTTCGATGCCAAGGGCCTTGTGCTTCAGACGGAGCAGGAGCTGACCGCCCGCGTGGCCGAGCAGCTGTTTGCCCGCTGCGGCGTCCGGGGCACCATTCTGGAAAAGAGCCGCCCCAGCGGGGTGGTGTACGAGTTTGGCATCCGGGAGCCTGAACAGGTGGCGCGGCTGCATGAACTGTTCGGCACCACCGGCAGCGAGACGAGCTTGCAGATCGACCCCCGGATGATCCGCTGCCAGACCTGCGTCAGCGCCTACATCGGCATGGCGTTTCTCTGCGGTGGAACCGTCACGGACCCAAAAAAAGAATACAACATCGAATTTTTAACGAGCCGCACCAATCTCGCCAGAGACTTTGAAGCGCTGCTGGCCGAGCACGAGTTTGCGCCCCACCGCACCCGCCGCAACGGCGTGAACCTGGTTTACGTCAAGAGCTGCGCCAACGTGGAGCGCATTCTGGCGTTTATGGGGGCGGCCCAGGCGGCAGCGCAGATCAATGCGCAGAAGGCCGTCAAGCAGATGCGGAACCAGATCAACCGCCACACCAACTGCGATACCGCCAACCTCGGCAAAACAGCCCGCGCCAATGCGCAGACGCTGAAAGCCATCCGCTTTTTGCAAGAGCAGAATGCGCTGGAGACCCTGCCGGAGGTGCTGCAGCAGGCGGCGGCCAAGCGGTTGGAAAATCCGGACCTCTCGTTGACGGCGCTCTGTGCCTGCTTTGACCCGCCGATCAGCAAATCAGGGCTGTCGCATCGGATGAAAAAGCTGGAACTGCTGGCGCAGACCATGCGGGAACGGATGGAACAGGAGGAAACGAAGTGAGCGAGATCAGCGAAAACAATCATCTGGGGCGGGATTTCGTCCACCTCCATATCCATACGGAATACAGCCTGCTGGACGGTGCCTGCCGCATCGACCAGCTGATGGACCGCGTGAAGGAGTGCGGGCAGACGGCCATCGCCTGCACCGACCACGGCGTCATGTACGGCTGTGTGCAGTTTTACAAAGCGGCCAAAAAAGCGGGCATCAAGCCCATCATCGGCTGCGAAGTCTACGTTGCCACCCGCACCCGGTTCGATAAGGTCAACAAGATCGACGGCAACAACCATCTGATCCTGCTGTGCAAAAATGAGACCGGCTACAAGAACCTCATCAAGATGGTCTCTGCAGCCTTCACCGAGGGGTTCTACTCCAAGCCCCGCGTTGATAAGCAGCTGCTCGAACAATACCACGAAGGGCTTATCTGCCTTTCGGCCTGTCTGGCGGGCGAGATCCCGCAGGCCATTCTGGCGGGGGACTACGAGCGGGCTAAAAGCTCAGCGCTGTGGTACCGGGACCTGTTTGGCGAAGGCAATTACTACATTGAGCTGCAGGACCACGGCCTGGAAGAGGACACCATCGTTCTGCCCCAGCTCATCAAGCTGGCGCGGGAGACGGGCATCCCTATGGCCGCCACCAACGACTCCCACTATCTGCGCAGGGAAGACGCCAAAATGCAGAGCATCCTTCTCTGCATCCAGACCGGCAAGACCATGCAGGACGCCGATAAGATGGAGTTCCAGACCGATGAGTTTTACGTCAAGACGACGGATGAAATGTACGATCTGTTCGCCATGGTGCCGGAGGCCTGCGAGAACACTCAGAAGATCGCGGACCAGTGTAACTTTGATTTTGACTTCGGCCACACCAAGATCCCCTACTACAAAGCGCCCAACGGGATGGACAATCAGGCCTTTTTTGAAAAGCTCTGCTGGGAGGGTCTGGAGCGCCGCTACGGCCCCGATGTCCCGCAGGCCAACAAAGACCGCTTGACCTATGAGATCGGCGTGGTCAAGACGATGGGCTACACGAACTACTATCTGATCGTCTGGGATTATATCAACTACGCCAAGAGCCAGGGCATCCCGGTGGGGCCGGGCCGTGGTTCCGGTGCAGGCAGCATTGCGGCCTACAGCGTCGGCATCACCGACATCGACCCCATCCGCTACAACCTCATCTTCGAGCGTTTCCTGAACCCCGAACGTGTCAGTATGCCCGACTTCGATGTGGACTTCTGTTATGAGCGCCGTCAGGAAGTCATCGACTACGTCAACCGGAAATACGGTGCTGACCATGTGGCGCAGATCGTCACCTTTGGCACCATGGCCGCCCGCAACGCCATCCGTGACGTGGGCCGTGTGATGGGGATGCCCTATCAGGATGTGGATGTGGTCGCAAAGCAGGTCCCGATGGAACTGAAGATGACGCTGAAGCGCGCATTGGAAGTCTCGGCCGAGCTGAAGCGGATGTACGACACCGACCCGAAGGTCCAGGAACTGATCGACACGGCCCTCAAGGTGGAGGGAATGCCGCGCCATGCGTCCACCCACGCAGCGGGCGTCGTCATCACCCCGGAGCCGACCGACTACTATCTGCCCCTCGCCACCAACGACGGTCTGCCTGTGACCCAGTTCAACATGACCGAGATCGAGGAGCTTGGCCTGCTGAAGATGGACTTCCTCGGCCTGCGCACACTGACGGTCATTCGGGATGCGGAAACGGCCATCCAGAAAAAAGAGCCGGATTTCTCCGTTGCAGCGCTTGATTACGATGACCCGGAGACCTACAAAATGCTGGGTCAGGGCGAGACGGAGGGCGTGTTCCAGCTCGAATCTTCGGGCATGAAGCAGGTCCTCGTAGGACTGCAGCCGCAGAACCTGGAAGATGTCATCGCACTCATCAGTCTGTACCGCCCCGGCCCGATGGATTCCATCCCGACCTATCTGCGCAACCGCCACGAGCCGGAAAAGATCAGCTACAAGACCCCGCAGCTGGCCCACATTCTGGATGTGACCAACGGCTGCATCGTCTATCAGGAGCAGGTCATGCAGATCTTCCGTGAGCTGGCAGGCTTTTCGTTCGGGCAGGCAGACAATGTCCGCCGCGCCATGAGCAAGAAGAAACATGCGGTCATGGAAGCGGAGCGGGAACACTTTGTCCACGGCTGCACCGAGCCCGGCCACGAGTGCCCCGGCTGCGTGGCCAACGGTATCTCGGAAAAGGTCGCCAACGAGATCTATGACGAAATGTCGAGCTTTGCGTCCTATGCGTTCAACAAGAGCCACGCGGCCTGCTATGCGTATGTCGCATTCCAGACGGCCTATCTCAAGTGCCATTACCCCAGCGAGTTCATGGCGGCCTTGCTGACCAGTGTGCTCGATAATACCGATAAGGTCATCGAGTATTCGGGCGAGTGTGCCCGCCTGGGTATCCGGGTGCTCCCGCCGGATATCAACATCTCGAACGGCGGCTTTACGGCGGATGCCAGGGGGCAGATCCGGTTCGGCCTGAACGCGGTCAAGAGCGTGGGCCGCAACCTTGTGGAACGCATCGTGGAAGAGCGTAGGGAAAAGCCCTATGCCAGCCTGTATGATTTCTGCAAGCGGCTGTACGGCAACGAAATGAACCGCCGGGCCGTGGAAAGCCTCGTCAAGGCGGGCGCGTTCGACAGCATGGGCGAGAACCGCCACAGCCTCGTGGAGGCCGTGGATGGCATCATCAAGAGCGTGGAGAGCGACTCCCGGCGGAACCTGGACGGGCAGCTCGACCTGTTCTCGCTGATGAGCGGGGGAGCACAGAGCACGTCGAAGGATGTATATGAGATCCGGCACCTCGAAGAATACTCCCACACTGAACTGTTGCAACAGGAAAAAGAGGTCAGCGGCCTGTACCTGTCCGGCCACCCGCTGGATGCGTACCGGGAGCAGTCGGCAAAGTTTGCGACCCATTCCATCAAGGCACTGACCGGCGAGGAAGCGCATGGGCTGGACAACGCCCATGTCCGCATCGTCTGCACCATTGTCAAGAGCCGGATGATGACCACCAAGTCGAACAGCCTGATGGCCTTTACCAGCGTGGAAGACCTGACCGGCACGATGGAGGTCATCGTCTTCCCGAAGGTGCTGGAGGTCTTCCGGGATGCCATCCGGGAAAATGCCGTTGTGGTCATCGAGGGGCGTCTGTCGGTCCGCGAGGACGAGCCGTCCAAGCTGATGGCCGAAAGCATCTCGCCCATTGAAGGCTACGACCCCAAGCACCCGCAGGCGAACCGTCCGGACCGAATGCGGGATGCGGCCCAGCGGCTCTATATCCGTCTGCCGTCGCGCAGCTGCCCGCAGTATGCGAAAGTCGTCAACCTGCTGGAGATTTTTGACGGTGATATGCCGGTCATCTTCTATCTGGAGGACACCAAACAGAAGCTTGCGGCCCCCCGCAGACTGTATACTTCCGGCCATCCGCTCTTCTTCCAGGAGCTGCGGCGTCTGGTCGGCGAAAAGAACGTTGCAACAAAATAACGTGCTATGGAACGAATCGTGCAGATGCAACTTTCATAAAAATCATCGCAGCTTCGCAGCAAAGCATACTTTAACAAAATTTTAACAGAGTTTCAAAAAGGTATTGGATTCACAGGAAAACTGTGCTATAATAATTCAAGGCAAGTCGTATCAGAAATGAGCAAAGCAATGGAGCAGTGTCAGGAAGAAGGGGCACTGCTCCGAGGTGAATGAAGAAACAATTGGAGGGAATCTCTCTTATGGAAAAGCAAATCAAAACGATTGGTGTCTTGACCAGCGGCGGCGACGCTCCCGGCATGAATGCTGCAGTGCGCGCTGTGGTTCGTACCGGTCTGCACAAGGGATTTCGGATGATCGGCATTCAGCGCGGCTACAACGGCCTGCTGAACGGCGAGTGCTTTGAAATGAACCTGCGCAGTGTTTCCAACATCATCCAGGCGGGCGGCACCATCCTGTATACCGCCCGCTGCCTGGAGTTCAAGACCAAAGAGGGCCAGGACAAGGGCGCTGCCAAGTGCCGCGAACTCGGCATTGATGCGCTGGTCGTCATCGGCGGCGACGGCTCCTACCGTGGTGCCCGTGAGCTGGCACACCGCGGCATCCCGATGATCGGCCTGCCCGGCACCATCGACAATGATATTGCCTGCACCGATTACACCATCGGCTACGATACCGCGATGAACACCGCTCTGGAAATGATCGACAAACTGCGCGACACCACCCAGAGCCACGACCGCTGCAGCGTTGTCGAGGTCATGGGCCGCAATGCGGGTTACATCGCTCTGAACGTCGCCATCGCCTCTGGTGCAATGGCGGTCCTGCTGCCGGAGAAGGAATTCGACATGCAGCACGACATCCTCGATAAGATCACCGAGACGCAGCGCACCGGCAAGCGCCACTTCATCGTCATCGTTGCCGAGGGCATTGGCCACTCGCAGGAAATCGCCAATGAGATCCAGGCCCGCACCGGCATTGATACCCGCGCCACCATTCTGGGCCACGTCCAGCGCGGCGGCTCGCCCACTCTGCGCGACCGCGTAAACGCTTCCGCCATGGGCTACCACGCTGTCTGCCTGCTGGAAGAGGGAAAGTACAACCGCATCGTCGGCATGAAGGGAGAGCACCTCGTGGATTACCCCGTCGATGAGGCTCTTGAAATGACCAAGACCCTCGACCCGGTGCTGATCGACGTTTGCAACACGATCTCTATCTAATAAAAGAGGAAGCCTCTGTTGAGTGTACGTGAACTTGCTGTAAGCGTTTGACTCCAACTGGTTTTACAAAGCTGAAAAGCGGGAATGGATCGGAATCGTCCGGTCCATTCCCGCTTTTTTAGTGAAACAGCTTGTTTATGATACCACCGGTGCTGCATAATTTTTCGCAGAAGCTCACAGCTCAACGTCAGCTGCCATTTCTTCCATCGCATGAAACCGTTCCAGAAAGCTGTGCTCCACGCCCTCGGATTTATACCCCGGCATGGTGTCCAGCGCGACGGCATGGATGCTGCGGAAAATGCTGTTTTCGATGTTGGGGTTGTCGCGCTTGAGGCGGCGGAGCAGGAGCTTGGTCTCCTGCCGCTTGGAACCGCCGCCGCCATTGTCGCACATGGTGCAGTTCTCGGTGAAGCGGCAGGCGCACTGGATGAATTCCAGGTCGTTGTACCGCTTCCAGGCCAGAATGTCCTCCTCGCGGATGCAGTACATCGGGCGGATGAGAGTCATGCCGGGGAAGCTGGTGCTGTGGAGCTTGGGCGGCATGGCCTGCAGCTGGGAGCCGTAGAACATGCTCATGACGGTCGTCTCGATGACATCGTTGAAGTGGTGGCCCAGCGCGATCTTGTTGCATCCGAGCTCCTTGGCCTTGCTGTACAGGTGGCCGCGGCGCATCCGGGCGCAGAGGTAGCAGGGGTTCTTTTCGGTGTTGTTGGCCACCGAAAAGATGTTGCTCTCAAAGATGGTCACCGGGATGTGCAGCAGTGCCGCGTTGGATTCGATCTTCTGGCGATTGAGCTCATTGTAGCCGGGGTCCATCACGAGGAAGACCAGCTCAAAGGGGACATCGCTGTGCTTTTGCAGTTCCTGCATGAGCTTTGCCATCAGCATGGAGTCCTTGCCGCCGGAGATGCAGACGGCGATCTTGTCGCCTGCCTGGATGAGCTCATACCGTTTGACGGCTACGATGAAGGGGGTCCAAAGCTCTTTGCGGTATTTTTTGATGATGCTGCGTTCGATCATCTGATAGGGTTCGAGTTCGCGTTTCATGATTTCTCCTTATCGATCTCCGTGTGCGGCGGTCAGCTGCTGGCAGCAGACGTCGAACACCCGTAAAAATTCCTGGATCTCTGCCTCGGTGGTCAGATGGCTCAGACTGATGCGCCAGGACGAGAGGGCATTGCGGCGGTCCCGGCTGACGGCAAACACTGCGCGGGAGGGCAGGCCGTCCGACGAGCAGGCCGATTTGACCGAGACGCAGACGCCGTGGGCGTCCAGTTCCCGCTGAAAGACCGTGCCCTTCACGTCCCGGACACTGAGGTTCAGGATGTGCGGGATGGCATTTTCCGGGCTGTTGATGCGCACCTCCGGGTGCTGGCACAGGGCCGCGCGGAGTTCCGCGTTCCGCTTTTGGACAGAGGCAGAGCGTTCCGGCAGGTTTTCCACGGCAAGTTCCAGTGCACAGGCCAGGGAAGACGCCAGCGCCACCGTAGGGGTGCCGCTGCGGTAGATGGTGGTGCTCTCGCCGCCGTGGATGAGCGGCTCCAGTGCCAGATTCCGCCGCTTGAGCAGCAGACCGATGCCGTTCAGGCCATAGAATTTGTGGGCCGTCAGGCTCATGGTGTCCACCCCTTCAAACGAGACGGGGATCTTTCCAACGGCCTGGGTGGCATCGACATGCAGATGGCAGTTGGGGTAGTTCTTCAGGATGGCGGCAATCTCCTCCACCGGCTGCACGACGCCGAGTTCGCTGTCAACCAGCGTGACCGCCACGGCGATGGTGTCTGGCCGCAGCAGCTCTTTCAGATGGTCGAGGTCTACGGTGCCGTCCCGCCGGATGTCCAGCAGGTCGATCTCATAGCCCTGCTCCTGCAGCGCGGTCAGAGTGCCGCTGACGGACGAATGCTCCAGCGGGGTGGAGATGATGTGCCTGCCCGCATGGCGGGAGAGCCGGGCCAGCCCCTTGAGCGCGAAGTTGTTGGATTCGCTGGCACCGGAGGTATAGATGATCTCGGCAGGCTGTACGCCCAGCAAAGCGGCGATCTTCAGCGTGGCAGCGTCGATCTCGGCTCTGGCGGCGGTGCCTGCCTGATGATGGGAGTTGGCGTTGCCGATGCAGCGCCGCTCTACGGAGCAGAACCGGTCGAGTACCTGCGGGTCGGCCGGGGTATTGGCGGAATAATCCAGATAGATCATAGGGTCTCCTTAAATCTCAATCCATTTAATCGGTATTATTATAGTGCGCAGGGGGCCGGATTGCAAGATGCAGGTGCAAAATGCTGCCGCAGGGGAATAAGACCTGAAAAAGAAAGCAATCGCAGAAAGAATGCCAAAAAAACCGGAAATCCATTGCAGAACGGGGTGGTTTCTGATATACTTTACAACGTACGAAGGGAAGGGGAGAGCAGAATGCACGGTTTTACTTTGCGGAGCACGGAGGCTGCTCTTCCGTCCCGAATGTTTTTTCTTCCCGAAAGCTGAGGCACTGTCGCTTTTTTGCGGCAATGCCTCTTTTTTTGGAAGTAAAACGCGAAAGGAGAACTCTTTTATGAGTGAAAAAATCGACTACTCCAAAGGCATTTACGACGCGCGCCAGCTGGGCACGGGTCGGATGCTGATCCTCGGCGTACAGCACATGTTCGCCATGTTCGGTGCCACGGTGCTGGTGCCGCTGCTGACGGGCCTGAGCGTCTCCACCACGCTGCTCTGCGCAGGTCTTGGTACGCTGCTGTTCCATCTGGTCACCAGAGGCAAGGTTCCGGCTTTTCTTGGCTCGTCGTTTGCCTATCTGGGCGGCTTTTCCATCGTGGCCCCCATGCTGGCAGATGCCAACGGCAACCTGACCGTTGCCAACACGAAGATGCTGCCCTATGCCTGCGCAGGCGTTGCCTTCTCCGGCATCCTGTATCTGGTGGTCAGCCTGCTCATCTCCACCTTCGGCATCCGCCGCATCATGAAGTTCTTCCCGCCGGTGGTCACGGGCCCCATCATCATCTCCATCGGTCTGATCCTGGCTCCCTCTGCCATCACCAACTGTGAGTCGAACTGGCTGCTGGCCTTTGTGGCGCTGGGCACGGTCATCGTCTGCAACATCTGGGGCAAGGGCATGGTCAAGATCCTGCCCATCCTCATCGGTGTTCTGGTCTCCTATGCGGTCGCTCTCGTGACCGGTGCCGTGGATTTCCAGGCCATCGCTGCCGCCGACTGGTTCGGCATCCCGCTGCACCAGAACGCCATGGGCCTGTTCGCCATCGACGGCAGCCCGGAGTTCATCAGCGCCCTCTTCACCATCCTGCCCATCGCACTGGCGACCATGATGGAGCACGTCGGTGATATCGCTGCCATCAGCGCCACCGTCGGCCACAACTATATCAACGACCCCGGCCTGAACCGCACCCTGATGGGCGACGGTCTTGCAACCGCCATGGCCGGCCTGTTGGGCGGCCCGGCCAACACCACCTACGGCGAGAACACCGGCGTTCTCGCGCTGAGCCGTATCTACGACCCGCTGGTCATCCGCATCGCTGCGGTGCTGGCCATCATCCTGAGCTTCAGCCCCAAGTTTGAGGCGGTCATCAACACCATCCCCACCGGCATCATCGGCGGTATCAGCTTCGTGCTGTACGGCATGATTTCTGCCATCGGTGTCCGCAACGTGGTCGAGAACCGGGTGGACTTCACCAACAGCCGCAACCTGATCGTTGCTGCTGTCATTCTGGTGTCCGCGCTGGGCTTCAACTCGGTGGGCGGCCTGACCTTCATGGTGGGCAGCGTTTCCATCAATCTGTCCGGTCTGGCCATCGCCGCCATCGTCGGCATCCTGCTCAACGCCATCCTGCCCGGCAACGATTATGAGTTTGACGCAGCCGACGGTTCTGACGCTGCCACCAGCGGCAACCTCCAGGTGTAAACAAACTGTTAAATAGGAATAATTCTCAAAAATTATCCTTGACTAACCTAGGAATCATTGCTATAATAGGCTCAGAAACCAAGGCCAACCGTACCAGGGGCGGCCAAAAGAATAACTGAGAAATTATGGAGGTCTATCGTATGAAAAAGTATGTCTGCACCGTTTGTGGTTATATCGCTGAAGGCTCCATCCCGGAGCAGTGCCCCGTCTGCAAGGCTCCCGCTTCTGCATTCGTAGAGAAGGCCGGCAACACCTATGTGACCGAGCATGTCGTCGGCATCGGCAAGGCTGAGGGCGTCCCTCAGGAGATCGTGGACGGTCTGCGCGCAAACTTCGAGGGTGAGTGCAGCGAAGTCGGCATGTATCTGGCCATGGCCCGCGTCGCAGAGCGCGAGGGCTACCCGGAGATCGCCGAGGCTTACAAGCGCTACGCTTACGAGGAAGCCGACCACGCATCCCGCTTCGCCGAGCTGCTGGGTGAGGTCGTCACCGACAGCACCAAGAAGAACCTGATGATGCGCGCTGAGGCCGAGTGCGGTGCCTGCGCTGGCAAGATGGACCTGGCCAAGAAGGCAAAGGCTCTGAATCTGGACGCCATCCACGACACCGTCCATGAGATGGCGAAGGACGAAGCACGGCACGGCCGTGGCTTTGAGGGCCTGCTGAAGCGCTACTTCAACACCGAGGTCTGATCCCGTTTTTTCAAAAGCTGCTGTGTGGCTCAGGCTGCACAGCAGCTTTTTTGCTTGACGCGCCCGGCGGCAAAGCGTACAATGAGACAAAAAACGAAAAAGGAAGTTTCCTTATGAAATCGTCTTCATCCCGTTACGCGCTGCTGGACGAGCTGCGCGGGCTTGACCTCATCAGCATGATGCTCTACCACGGCATATGGGATGCCGTGTATCTGTTCGGGGTCGTGGTGCCGTGGTATTCCGCCGGGCAGGGGCGGCTGTGGCAGCAATCCATCTGCTGGGTGTTCATCCTGCTGTCCGGCTTCTGTCTGCCGCTGGGGCATCATCCGCTCAAACGCGGCGCGGCGGTCTTTGGGGCCGGAGCGCTGGTCACAGCGGTGACGCTGCTGTTCATGCCGGAAGATGTGGTCTGGTTTGGGGTGCTGACCCTGCTGGGCTCAGCCATGCTCCTGACGGGCCTTGTGCAGAAGTGGCTGCAAAAGATCCCGCCGGCGGTGGGGCTGGCGGTCAGTTTGATCCTGTTCGCGCTGACCTATCACACGATGGACGGCTATTGGGGGCTTGGCCCGCTGCGCTGGGCGCTGCCGCAGGGGCTGTATGCCAACTACCTCACGGCATACTTCGGCTTTTATCCGGTCTCCTTTTACTCCTCCGATTACTTCCCGCTGCTGCCGTGGCTGTTTTTATTCTGGGCGGGGTACTATCTGCATCTGCTTGTCGGCCGCAAACGGATGGAGCCGCTGCGCCGGTCGGTCTGCCCGCCGCTGGGCTGGCTGGGGCGGCACTCGCTGGTGCTGTATCTGCTCCATCAGCCGGTCATTTTCGGTGTGCTGACGCTGGCGTTCACCGTTCCGCAGCTGCTTTGAGCAGGGGAGTGGAAAAATCTGCAAAAGAACCTTGACATCCCTGCCGCAGTGTGGTATCCTGTCTGTGGTTAGAGAAATCTAACCAGAAAAATGCGCGTCCGTTTCGGATGACGCATTTTCATGGCAATAAAAGTTAGAACATACTAACCATAATTGAAAGAGAGGTTCTTCTTTATGAGCAAAGTAGCAATCGTATTCTGGAGCGCGACCGGCAACACCGAGACCATGGCAAACTGCATCGCTGAGGGGGCAGGTGCTGCCGCCACCATCGTTCCCTGCGGCGAGATGAATGCTGCCAAGCTGGGCGAATATGACGTCGTGGCATTCGGCTGCCCCGCAATGGGCGCTGAGCAGCTGGAGGAGAGCGAGTTCGAGCCGATGTTCGCTTCTCTGGAAGGTTCCCTGAACGGCAAGAAGGTCGCGCTGTTCGGCTCCTACGGCTGGGGCGACGGCCAGTGGATGCGCGATTGGTGCGAGCGTGTCAAGGAGGACGGCGCGGTCCTGTTCAGCGAAGAGGGCCTCATCTGCAACGAGACGCCCGACGACGATGTCCAGGTTGCCTGCCGCAAGCTGGGCGCTGACCTGGCTGCATGGTAAGCCTTTTCTCTTGACAAAATGAGTTTGTCTTGATAAACTAACCGACAGAGAACCGAACGACACCGGCTTTCTGCCGGTTTTTTTTGTTGTATCTGGAGGAACGCATGAAACAGACTACCCCGAAAGACCTTGCGAAAAAGCGCGCGGAGGAACAACTTCTGGTGAGCGAGATGATCGCGCTCTACTGCCGCAGGCAGCACCGCACCCCCAAAGGCTCGCTCTGCCCGGAATGTCAGGAGCTTCGCGATTATGCGCTGGCCCGCATCGACCATTGCCCGTTCATGGAGACGAAGACCTTCTGTTCGGCCTGCAAAGTCCACTGCTACAAGCCTGCCATGCGGGAGCAGATCCGCACTGTCATGCGCTGGGCCGGGCCGCGGATGCTGCCGGTGCACCCCGTTCTCTCCATCCGGCATGTGATCGTGACCATCCGGGCCAAACGCAAGGCCGGGGCAGAGAAGTGACCGGTGTATAAATCTCACGGAATGGGGGCATCCTAGAAGCATCCCAGATTCAAAGAGGTGAGAACGAATGGAAAATACCGGTGTTGTCTGCGATGTCTGCAAGTGCCGCCACAATGTGGAGAGCTGCAAGTGTGACCTGCCGCAGATCAAGGTGACGGAGCACTGCTCCTGTACCACCCAGCAGATCGAGACCCCGCACTTCTGCCAGAATTACGAAGCCAAGTAACTTCGTAACTTCTACGTGCAGAAAACCGCCCGGTTCCGTGCCGAAAACAGCATGGAACCGGGCGGTTTGTGTTTTGGTGCGGCTCAGCGCAGGGCCACGCCGCAGGTGGCAAGGCTGCGCACCAGTGTGCCGACGCTCTCCTTCATCTGGATGCCGGCGAAACCCAGCCGGAAGGCCGCCTGCACATTGTCCAGCCGGTCGTCGATGAAGACGCTCTCCTGCGCCTTGAGGTGGTATTTTTCCAGCAGCGCCTTGTAGATGCGGGGGTCCGGCTTGTTGATGTGGACCTCGCAGGAGGCTACGCCGCCGTCGAACAGGCCCTTCATGTCCCGGTTCATCAGCAGGTCGAGCACATCTTCCGGAATATTGCTCAGGTAATAAACGCAGTAGCCGTGGGCTTTCAGCTTCTGCACCAGCTCCTGCATCCGGCGGCGGGGGCGCAGGATGTGCATCCAGTCATCCAGAACGCCCTGCACCTCAAAGGCGCAGCCCTGTTCTCTGGCTTTGGCCAGCATCCGCTGGTTGGCCTCGAACCGGGTGATGAGCCCGGCGTCCAGCAGCTTCCACTCTTCGCTGTCAAAGGTCAGGGCGCTGACCTGCTCCTCCACATCGGCGTTGCAGAAACGGTCCACCAGATACTCCTTGGGGTCAAAATCGACCATGACGCCGCCGAAATCAAACACGATATTTTTATACATCGACACATACCTCGATCTGAATGGGTGAGTTTTCCAATTGGTCGCTGCACCCAGTATAACACAAGGGGCCGGTCTGCATCAAGCGCCGCCCTGCCGCATACAGTAAAAGAGAACATACAGCGGGGAGGGGAGCCGATGACATTCCGGGAGCTTTGCGCCAAAGAGGTCGTGCAGCTGTCCAATGGGGCCTGCCTGGGCAGGGCCGATGATCTGGAACTTGACCCGCAGACCGCGCAGGTCCGGAGCCTGCTTTTGCTGGGCAGGCCGCATCTGTTCGGGCTGCTGGGGCGGGACGAGACACTGACCATCCCCTGGGAGGAGATCGACAAGATCGGGCTGGATGCCGTTCTGGTGCGCACAGAACTGCCTTTGCCGGAGCAAAAAAGTGCTTCGTTCTGGCAAAAGCTGCGCCGCTGGTTGGATGGATGAAAGTTTTTCATCTGTTTTTCCGGAATTGGGGTTTGATTTTACAGAAAACAGGATTATAATAGGGAACCGTGGGCCATGATTTGTGCTCGCAAACTCAAAGATCATCGCCCCATTGGGGCGCTCAGGAAGTGAAAGGAACGGTTCTTGTATGAATAAACGCGCATCCCGCACTCCGGCCAGGCTCCATGCGTTGCGGCTGGCTTTCCCGCCGGTCGTCACACTGGTGCTTGTGGTGCTCACGGAGTGGATCGCCCGCGGCAGTCTGACCGTGGACACCCTGACCCAATACATTTTTCCCCACGCCGAAGCGTATCTTCTGGCATGGGCGCTGCTTTTCCTCATCTGGCTGATGGTGGACTGGCTGACCCGCTTCGCGCCGCTGGCGACCCTGATCGCGGCCATTCTCGGCTGTGCCCCGGCGGCGGTGGATTTCTACACGCTGCAGCTGCGCGGTGAGCCGTTTCTCCCGTGGGATCTGGCGCAGGTCTCGGAAGCGGCGGGCGTTGCTTCCGCTGCCGGGATCCATATCCAGACCAGCATGGTGGTCTCCATCGTTATTATTCTGCTGCTGCTCGTGGCCAGTTTCTTCCTCTACCGCGGGCGGAAAAAGCTGAACTGGAAGCCCCGCGTGTTGGGCTTTGCGGCCAGCGCTGCGGCCGTCTGCGGTCTGCTCTTTGGCGTCTTCCTGCAGCCCGCAGTCGCCCAGGCCATCGGCATTCTGCCCGACGCCTGGATGCAGGACCGTTATTATCGCTACTACGGTGTCACCACCAGTTTTCTGACCAACCTCACCAATCTGGAGATCTCGAAACCGGACGACTACTCGGAAGACGCCGTGAACGAGATTTTGGACGACACCGCCGCAGCCGGGAACTACCAGACGGCACCGCTCTACCCGGCGTCTTATGGGGCGGTCACGCCTGCCGGGGAGACCGAACAGAGCCCCACCATCATCTATGTGATGGACGAGTCCTATTGGGATGTCTCGGAGCTGGAGCAGTATGGCTTTGCATTCGACACGGATGTTTCCGCCAACCTCCATCGCCTGCAGGAGACCAGCGCTTCCGGCCGGGCCTACAGCCCCAGCTTCGGCGGCGGCACCTGCGATGTGGAGTTTGAGGCGCTGACCGGCTATTCCGTCTCCTATCTGCCCAACGGCAGCAAGCCCTATCAGCAGCATGTGACCCGGCCCATGTTCTCTCTGCCGAATTACCTCAAGACGCAGGGCTATCAGACCGCCGCCGTCCACTGCTTCTGGGCCAAATACTGGAGCCGCGACACGGCCTATCCGAATCTGGGTCTGGACACCTTCCTCAGTCTGGAAAAGATGACCCACGTCAACAAGGTGCGCAGGCACTACTGGACCTCCGGTCTTGTCACGGACGACTCCATGGCCGACCAGATCATCCAGCAGTACGAGAGCATGAAGGCTTCCTCCGATGCGCCGGTCTTCCTCCATGCTGTCACGATGCAGAACCACACCAATTATAATAAGGACAACTACCCCGACGACCAGCGCGTCAAGGTGCTGAACGCTCCGTCCGGCATCAGCCGGAGCACACTGGGGGCACTCGAAGACTTTGCCACCGGCATCCGGGATGCCGACGCCATGCTGGGCCGCCTGACCGACTACTTCTCTCAGGTGGACGAGCCGGTCATCCTCGTGTTCTGGGGCGACCATTACAACCCCATTGATTCCAACTACGACGTCTTCACCAAGAGCGGCTATGCCAGCGATTCCAGCGCTGACCCCCGCCTCCACCAGACGACCCTGCTCATGTGGTCGAACTATTCGCAGCAGCCTGTGGACCTTGGCACCATCGCCGCCTACGACATTTCGCCGGTCATGATGAACATCTACGGCCTGAAGCAGCCGCTCTATTTCCAGTATCTGAACCGCCAGCTGCAGGTGGCGTACCGCACGAACACCCGCGGCACCGTCATGAACCGGGACGGCACCACCACCCAGGAGCCTACTGCATTGCAGCAGCAGTGGGGCGCCAACCACTGGCTGCTCCAATACGACCTGATGTTCGGCAAGGGCTATGCCCTCAGCCGGATGGGGATGGAGGGCCTGGAAGCGGTGCCGACCGGCAAATAAGAGAAGATCGCAAAATCTTTTTGTAAAAAACACCGAAAAGCTCTTGAATCCGCGTCCTTTTTGTGCTATTATAATTCAGCATTACACACGCATCACTATGCCCTTTTGTGCCCATCCGGGTGGAGGGCAGTCAGGCCCGCCCGATACGGTGCCCTGATCACGGTGTGCGGAGGCAAAACAATATCTGGAGGTATTTTTACTATGGCAGTCGTTTCTATGAAGCAGCTTCTCGAAGCAGGTGTGCACTTCGGTCACCAGACCCGTCGCTGGAACCCCAAGATGGCGAAGTATATCTTCACCGAGCGCAACGGCATCTATATCATCGATCTGCAGAAGACCGTGAAGAAGCTGGACGAGGCTTACAACTACGTGAAGGAAGTTGCAGCTGAGGGCGGCGACATCCTGTTCGTCGGCACCAAGAAGCAGGCTCAGGAGTCCATCCGTGACGAGGCTCTGCGCTGCGGCATGCACTATGTCAACGCTCGCTGGCTGGGCGGTATGCTGACCAACTTCCGCACCATCCGCAAGCGTATCGACCGTATGGATCAGCTGGCTAAGATGAAGGAGAACGGCACCTTCGAGCTGCTGCCCAAGAAGGAAGTGGCTAAGCTGGAGCTGGAGATGGAGAAGCTGGACAAGTACCTGGGCGGCGTCAAGAACATGAAGACCCTGCCGAAGGCTATGTTCATCGTCGATCCTCACAAGGAGCGCATCGCTGTTGCTGAGGCCCGCAAGCTGAACATCCCCATCGTTGCTATTGTTGATACCAACTGCAACCCCGATGAAATCGACTACGTGATCCCCGGCAACGACGACGCTATCCGCGCTGTCAAGCTGATCGCCGGCGCTATGGCTGACGCTGTGCTGGAAGGCAAGCAGGGCAACCAGGAGGCCGCTCCCGCCGAGGACGCAGCAAACGCCTGATTTCCCATTCCGCAACCAAACAAATAACGTGTAAGGGAGAAAACAAAAATGGCTATTTCTGCAAAGGACGTTATGGAACTGCGCAAGCAGACCGACTGCGGCATGATGGAGTGCAAGAAGGCTCTGACCGAGGCTGACGGCAACTTCGAGAAGGCAGTCGAGATCCTGCGTGAGCGTGGTCTGGCTACCGCTGCAAAGAAGGCAAGCCGTACCGCTGCTGAGGGAATGGTCTACGCGGATTACTGCCCGCAGTGCAAGGTCGGCGTTGTCATCGAAGTCAACGCTGAGACCGACTTCGTTGCCAAGAACGACAAGTTCGTTGCTTTCGTCAAGGAGGCAACTCAGGTCATCATGAAGCAGAACCCTGCTGACGTTGAGGCTCTGATGGCTTGCAAGACCGAGTCCGGCGAGACCGTGGACGAGGCTCTGAAGAACCTGATCCTGGTCATCAAGGAGAACATCAAGATCCGCCGTTTCGTCCGTTACGAGGGCGTCTGCTCTGCTTACGTCCACGGCGGCGGCACCCACGGCATCCTGGTCAACTTCGAGACCACCAACGGCATCGACGCAAAGGACGAGTTCGTTGCTTACGGCAAGGACATCGCCATGCAGGTCGCTGCTGCAAACCCCAGCTATGTGGACGAGGCTTCTGTTCCTGCTGAGGTCGTGGCCAAGGAGAAGGAAATCATGCTCGCTCAGATGGCTGGCGATCCGAAGACCGCCAACAAGCCGGATGCAGTCAAGCAGAAGATGATCGAGGGCAAGATCAAGAAGTTCTTCAAGGAGAACTGCCTGGTCGATCAGGAGTTCGTCAAGGACGGCGACCTGTCTGTTGCTCAGTACACCGCTAAGGTCGCTAAGGACCTGGGCGGCGACATCAAGATCGTCAAGTTCACCCGCTTCCAGAAGGGCGAGGGCCTGGAGAAGCGCGCTGACGACTTCGCTGCTGAAGTCGCAAGCATGGTGAAGTAATTCAAGCTTCCAAGCTGAAAATGGGAGCCGCAGTGCCTGTCACAGGGCGCTGCGGCTCCTTTTTTGCGTTCCGGGGTTGTAAAACCTGACCGAAGATGTTATGATAGACCCATTCCAAACAGAAAGAAGTGCTGATCATGAAGATCGTCCCGTGTGCGTTCCAACTGCCCAACGGAGAAATGCTGACGGTGCGCAGTCTGTGCGCAGACGACGCCGAAGCGCTCAACGCATTCCGCCTTGCAACCTACCGCGAAACCCATTTTATGGCGCGTTATCCAGAGGATGGAGCGAGTCTGGAAGAGATGCAAAAGGGGCTGGCAGGCTCTGAAGCCAGCGCGCTGAATTTTGAGGTCGGTGCTTTTGCCGGAGAAAAGTTGGTGGGGGAATTTGGTGTGACACAGGTGCGGCCGCACATCAAGTGTCGCCATCGTGCCGTAATGGGCATCTCTGTCCGGAAAGAGTATTGGGGCTGCGGTCTGGGCAGTTATCTGATGCAGCTGGCCATTGACCAGACCTGCACCAACGGTTTCGAACAGCTGGAACTGGGGGTGTGCAGCGATAACACCCGTGCCATCCATCTCTATGAGAAGGTTGGTTTTGAACGCTGCGGCACCATACCCCATGCCTTCAAACTCAAGGATGGAACCTACCGCGACGAGATCATGATGGTGAAGATGCTATGAAAACAGAACGCATTACCCTGAAGGGCATCCCCGCGCTCCTCATCGGCGAGCCTTCCCACAAGGTGTATCTCTACGTCCACGGAAAAATGGGCAGCAAGGAGGAAGCTCTTGCATTTGCAGAGCATGTCTGCCCGGCAGGTTATCAGGTGCTGGCCATTGACCTGCCCGAACATGGCGAGCGGAAGAACGGCCCCGAACGGCTCCTGCCATGGGTGGTCGTTCCGGAGCTGCAATTTATGGATCAGTATGCAAGAGTGCACTGGCGGCAGGTCTCGCTGCGGGCCACGAGCATCGGTGCGTGGTTCTCCATGCTGGCGTTACAGGAGAAGGCACTGCGCCGTGCGCTCTTCGTTTCGCCCATCGTGGATATGGAAGACCTCATCGGCAGGATGATGCAGCAGGCCAACGTGACCGAAGAGCAGCTGAAGGCGGCAGGGGAGATCCCCACAACTTTCGGGGAGACGCTTTCGTGGCCGTATCTCTGCTGGGTGCGGGAGCATCCACTCCGCTGGCGCATCCCCACGCAGGTGCTCTATGGCGAAGCCGACGAGCTGACTTCTTATGCTGTACTCGACCGTTTCAAGCGCGCGACCGGGGCTCAGCTGACCCTTCTGGCCGACGGGGAGCACTGGTTCCACACCGAGACGCAGCTGGTCGTGTTGCAGGCCTGGGAAGGTGCGCATCTCTGAAGCGCAAAAAACAGAGATCCCCGCTGACGGGTTCGATGGCGTCAGCGGGGATCTCTTTCTGTTTTTACGAACGAATCGTGAAAACCGCAGTTGTTTTTAGGCCTTTGCTTCGCTGTTGTGCTCCGCGTTGGAGTAAGCCTTGAAGGAGTGGAAGACGATGTTCAGGCCCAGAACGATCAGCAGGACAGCCAGGATCAGCTGCAGGCCGTTGGCGATGAACACAGCGCCCCAGGTGGTCTCACCAGCAGGGATGCCCACCGAAGCGGCAGCGCTGATGGCCTTGACCATCGCGATCAGACGCTGGACCAGTGCGGTGAAGGTGACGCACAGCATGATGACCAGCGGGGGGAAGAGCATTTTGTTGTTGCGGCCGGTGACCTTCAGGAAGACGCACAGGGTGGCCAGAACCAGAGCGCTCAGCAGCTGGTTGGCGGAACCGAACAGCGGCCAGATGTTGGCGTAGCCGATCTTGGTCAGGATGAAGCCGAACACCAGCGTGATGAAGGTGGAGAAGTAGACGTTGCAGAACAGCTTGCGCCAGCCCTCTGCATGTTCCATGTCATCGACGCTGAACAGCTCCTGGAAGCTCATGCGGCCGATGCGTGCAACGGCATCCAGGCTGGTCAAAGCCAGAGCAGAAACGCACATGGTCATGAAGACGGTAGCAGCGTAGGCGGGAATGCCGAACATCTCAAAGAAACCGGCAACGCCGCGGCTGAAGATCTGGAACGGGGTGCCTGCAGCGGGGGTGCCGTCCGCAGCGGCAGCAGCGCCTGCAACACACAGGGCCAGAACAGCCAGCAGGCTTTCGAGGATCATGGCACCATAGCCGACTTTCAGCATATCCTTTTCGTTCTCCACGGTCTTGGAAGAAGTGCCGGAAGAGACTAGGCTGTGGAAACCAGAAACGGCACCGCAGGCCACAGTGACGAACAGGATGGGGAACATGGTGCCCAGCTTCTCATTGGTGAAACCGGTGAAAACGGGCAGGTTCATGGTGGGGTGTGCGACCAGCAGGCCGACCACGGCACCTGCGATCATGGCCACGAACATGAAGGTAGTCATATGGTCACGGGGCTGCTTCAGCAGCCACATGGGCAGGACGGCTGCAAAGAAGATGTAGATGAAGGTGATGTAGCTCCATGCAGCCTTGCCCAGGATGATGGGGAAGTTTGCACCGATCACGAAAGACAGAACGATGAAGACGATGCTGATGACGCTCTCCTTCCAGCCGGAGAAGTTGAACTTCTTCTGGAGCAGGCCGAAGACGACAGCGAACACCATGAACATGATGGAGACCATGCCGGCAGCACCGTTGGTCTGTGCGGCCTCGACCAGAGCACCATCGGTGCCAAAGGCATTGAAGGTGCCGGCGACCATGTCAGCAAACGCTGCAATGACGATGCCGCAGAACAGCCAGCAGAACAGCAGGAACAGCTTGCGGCCGGTCTTGCCGATGTACTTCTCGATCAGCATACCCATGGATTTGCCGTCGTTCTTGACGGAAGCATACAGCGCGCCGAAGTCGGTCACAGCACCAAAGAAGATGCCGCCGATCAGGACCCACAGCAGAACGGGCAGCCAGCCGAATGCGGCAGCCTGGATGGCACCGGTGACAGGGCCGGCACCTGCGATGGAGCTGAACTGATGGGCAAAAACGGTCCAGCCGTTGGTGGGGACGTAGTCGCGGCCATCCTCGTGGATGACTGCGGGGGTCTTAGCCTTGGGGTCGATGCCCCACTTGTTTGCCAGCCAGCGTCCGTAGAAGGTGTAAGCTCCTAACAGACACACGGCTGCGATCAAAACGATGACCAGCGTGTTCATTTCTTTTACCTCTTTCCTTTCTTTCCAAACGGCAAAACGGCCAGGGGCCATCTGGCGGCTGCGCTCAAAAACCACAAGCGGCCGGGCGGCAGGGGATGAAAAAAGCCCCCATCTTCGTTCTGGATACAGACCGCATCCACCCGAAGACGAAGGCCTGACAACCGGTCTCCCGGCTGCAATTCTCCGCGGTACCACTTCGCTTGCTGCTTTTGAGGGCAGCCACTTTCTGCCCGCTCCGGGAGAACCCCACCGGAGCGGGACGCCCTGTAACGGGGGCGGATCGGCCAGGTGCTACTGTGCGGTTCGCACCGGCTGCTCGCAGGGGATAACCTCTCTCTCTTTGCTGCCGTCTTACACCAAAACCGACAGCTCTCTGGGAGCAGGTGTGGGAAAAGGTCGTGTCCTGTTCACTGCATTTGCCGAATGATTGTGTATACTTTAGTCCCGATTTCATAATTTGTCAATATATTTTGGGCAAGTTAGGAGGATGTGCCAATTCGGGAAAAATGCTGGTAAAAATTTTTAGATGATTTTTGTTCATGTGTGAAGAGAAGAAAACTATGCACGTTAAAATATGAAAATCACTCACGTTGTAAAAAGACTTGACTTTCACGCTTTCGTGTGCTAAAGTGATAATACAAACTCATAAAATCTTCCAAATACCCGGCGCTTGCCGCAAAGGAGGCCGCTATGGCTGAGAAAAACCCCAGAAAGAACCCGACCACGGACGCACTGTTCGATGCGATCCTGAGCCTTGAAACACGGGAAGAATGCTACAAGTTCTTTGAGGACCTGTGCACCGTAAAAGAGATCTCCGATATGGCGCAGCGCCTGGAAGCGGCCAAGCTGCTTTTGGGTGGCAGCACCTATGACCAGATCGTCAAAGCCGTGGAGATCAGCACGGCCACCATCAGCCGGATCAACCGCTGCATCCAGTACGGCTCCGGCGGCTACCGCGACGTCATCGAAAAAGTCTCTGCGAAGGAAGCAGCCGATTCCGCCGAGTGACACAGGCAGCGGCCCGGACATACAATGGGGCATACCTTATATAAGAAAGGATGACCCGATTTATGATCACGGAAACCAACTGCACGCCCACGCTGGAATGCCCCGCACTGCCCCGCGTCACCCTCGACCAGGTCGTCATTGACCTGCTGGAGAGCATTGCGCTGCAGGAATCTGCCCTCAGCCACATCCTCTGCGCGGAGAGCCAGAAGATGAAGACCGCGATGGCCTTGGAGGAAGTAGACCTGTGCAAGCTGCTGGAGATCAACGACTCGGCCACCAACATGGTCCATGCCGTAGCCAATCTGGAACTGGCACTCAAAGATAAGCTGGAATTTATCTCCAACAATCTCTATTACCCCTCGACGGAAAACACCACCACCGCGCAATAACCGGCGGTTGCCCCTGCCTGCCCGCACTTTGCCGGGCAGGCTTTTTGTGTTTGTGGCTATTCTATGAACAATCTAGCCAAAAGATGAAAAAACGTTTTGTGCGGAATTGCTGAATACAGAAAACTGTGCTATACTATACACTGTATATGTGTGAAAGAGAGGAAATGAACCTTGCAGCACTATGACGTGATCTTATTTGACGTGGACGGAACGCTCATTGATTCCGCACCCGGCATCCTGAATACACTGGAAGAGGTCTTCCGCAAGATGAACGTAGATATCACCGGTGTGGACCTGCGCCGCTACCTCGGCCCGCCGCTGCGCAAGACGTTCGCAGAGCACTTCACCGACCCGGCCAAGGTCGAGGAAGCCGCCGGGCTCTACCGTGCCAGCTATGCCGTCAAGGGCAGCCACGAGTGCCGCGTGTTCCCCGGTGCGGCAGAGATGCTCCGCCGTCTGAAGGAAGCGGGCTTTGTACTCTGCACGGCGACCTCCAAGCCCACTCAGGTGGTGACGCCCATTCTCAAGGAGCAGGGCCTTGCCCCATACTTCGATTTCATCGGCGGTGCCTCCATGGACGAGAGCCGCGATACCAAGACCGAGGTCGTCCGCTACGTGCTGGAGCAGCCCTGCGTCAAGGGCAAACGGGTCCTGATGGTCGGGGACCGCAACGACGATATGCGAGGTGCGGCAGACTGCGGTCTGGACGCTGCCGGTGCGCTGTACGGCTATGGCAGCTGGGATGAGCTGGAACCGTTCCACCCGGTCTTTCTGGCCGAGAGCTGCGCCGCCCTCGCGGACGCCCTTGTGAACGCCTGGCCGGACCGCTGATTGAGAATGAAAATGGTGAATCATTATGAATCGTAGGACACAATCGGACAAGCAATCTATGACTCCTTTGCAGCGGCAGGCCGTTCTGGTCTGCGTTGTGTGTGCGCTGGCGGCGCTGCTGACCATCGGCATCACTCTGACCCTGCTCAGGCGGGGCAAAGTGGACGCCCCGAATGTACCCGATGCAGACTCCGTCTCCTCGGAAACGCCCGCGGACGGCGATGATCTGTCAGAGCACTATCAGATCGACAATTCATCGGCGTCTCTGCTGGCGGAAACGGCCGATGCGGGGCAGTCCTACCAGGACGAGACCCTCTTCATCGGCGACTCCAACACGGTGCGCCTGTACAACAACGGCCTGATCTCCCTGCAGCAGTTCTGCGCCAAGGAGGGCATCGGCACACAGGTGGCCCTGAATGAGGGCATCGTCACCTTTAAGAAGGACAGCAATGCCTATCCCATTGCCCAGGCCGTCGCCATGATGAAGCCCCGCCGCGTGGTCATCACCCTCGGCACCAACGACAACGGCATGGAAGTGGCCGACTTTATCGCGAATTATACCGCTCTGGTCCAGGCCATCCAGGCCAGCTATCCCTATACCGATATCATCGTCAACACCATCCCACCCATCCCGGCGGATCACTCGACCTACCCTCACATGGATCAGGCCAAGATCGACGACATGAACATGGCACTGCTCAATCTGTGCGAGCAGCTGGGCCTCAAGTTTCTGAACACCGCCGAGATCCTCAAGGGGGAGGATGGCTACGGCAAGCCGGACTACTACACAAACGGCGACATCCACCTGAAGAGTGCGGGCCTCAAGGCAGCGCTGAGCTATCTGCGCACCCACGCCTACACCACCGATGACCGCCGTCCGGATACCGCCAACATCCCGACCCGCACACTGGAGTATGTTTCCAACCCCAGTTCTGCGGTCCAGGCTCCCAGCTCGGAGTCTGCCAGCGAGAGCGCCAGCAGTTCCACCGCTGAGCCTGTTCACTATGAAGCACACTATCGGGTCGAAAAGAAGGGCGGCGGTACGCTGACCTCCGGCGGTGAGTCCGACAAGACCTCCCTGAGCTACACCGTGACCGATGCGTCCCAGACCATCAGCGTGACGGCAGTTCCCGCCGAGGGCTATGTTTTCGTCAAGTGGAGCGACGGTGTCACCACCCGCACCCGCACCGACGACAAGTTCCAGCAGAACATTGACGTCACGGCTGTGTTTGCCGCAGTGTCCGTCGAGATCTCCAACGAGGGCAAGGGCCTGTTCGGCAGCTCCTATATCTTCAAGGCAAAGCTCGGCGGCAAGTATGCCAACAGCGACAATCTCCGCTGGTACGCCAACGGGGAAGAGGTCAAGGCCGCTGCAGGCCATACGACCGTGACCGTTCCGGTCTCTTCCGTGGCCGTCGGCAGCTATAAGATCTACGCCGTCGTCACCTACAACGACTGCACCGTGAAGAGCAACACGCTGACCTTGACTGTCAACAGCGAATCGTCCAGTTCGAGCACGTCGAGCAGCAGCTCGTCTTCCAGCTCTTCGAGTTCGGGCGGCTCGTCTTCGTCCGGAGCCTCCTCCGGCAGTACATCCGGTTCTTCCGCTTCGTCCAAAGAAGAAGCCGCCTCTTCCGGCAGCTCCAGCTCGTCCCACAGCACCTCCGGCAGCAGTTCGGAGCACTCCTCCAGCTCTGCTTCCAGTGCATCGGCGTCCACGAGCGAGTCGAAAGCCGAGTCCAAGGCAGAGTCGGCCAGCGCTTCTCAGAGTGAGTCGAAGAGCGAATCAAAGAATGAATCCAAAGAGGAAAGTGCTTCTTCCCACAGCGAGTCGAAGGCAGAATCGAAGACCGAAGCCTCGGAAAGCAAGGCTGAGAACGATCTGTCCGCTTCCAGCGAGACGAGCGCGGAGAACACCGAGGCTGCGGCAAGCCGCTGACATTTTTCCACTCCGCTGCATAGGCTGTTCCGAAGGGAGCGTGAGTGGATGTTCTGCGAGAAGATCCGTGTTCCGGGGCTTCCCGGTGAGGAAGATGTGACCGACGGCAGTGTGGACTGGTACGAAATGGATTGGGAGAATGTGGACAATGGCGTTTTGGAATCCGAGATGCCCAAATGCCCGGAAACACCCTGTTCCGCCGCTTCCCGCTGCGAGGATAACACCCCGGAACAAACCGACGATGAAACGTATGAAATAGTCGAGGAATAAGGCGAAGCCAGCTCTGCCGGGGCGGGGCTGGCTTCTCGCTGTTCTTACGATCCGGCAAATCCGGCGATCCGGAAGAGACCGGCTCCGGCTGGGGAGGACAAGCTCCCCGGAACATGCAACAAGAGAGGGGAAACTGAACCATGGCAAAATACTATTGCATCCTGTTCGATGCAGACAATACGCTGCTGGATTTTGATGCAGCTGAAAGCAAGGCGCTGGCCGATACGCTCCGCAACTACGGCATCGAGCCGGATGCTGAGACGGTGCAGACCTACCGCACCATCAATGGGGAGCTGTGGCATCAGCTGGAAAAAGGCCAACTCCGCCGTGACAAGCTGATGGCTGAGCGCTTCAACCGCTTCCTGAAGGCCGTGAATGCCGCAGGCAGCGGTGCCGAGATGAATCAATATTATCTCGACCAGCTCTCCACCCACCCGGATCTCGCCGCGCCCAATGTGCTGGACGTGATGAAGGAACTGGCCGAGGTGGCAACACTGGCCGTTGTGACAAACGGCTTCGACCGGGTGCAGTCCCGCCGTGTGGCCGAGTCCGGCCTGAAGGAGTTCGTCGAGGAGGTCTTCGTCTCCGAGAAACTCGACAGCGAAAAGCCGAACCGCAAGATCTTTGACACGGCGCTCCGTTCGCTGGGGGTAGAGAACCGCGAGCGTGTCCTGATGGTGGGCGACAGCCTCACCAGCGACATCCAGGGCGGCATCAACGCCGGGCTGGATACCTGCTGGTACAACCCGAACCACGCCGAAAATCCGGGCAAGGTCTGCCCGACCTACGAGATCTCGAATCTCGAAGAGCTGTATCAGCTGGTCATGGAGCCGGAAGAGCTGGCCAATGTCGGGCTGAAGAACCGCCGCCACCAGCTCTAAGCTCCTGCGCTGTGCGGCAAGTGGGAACAAAAAGATTGGATGAACAACAATGCTGATACATTTGGAAAAACTGGGCAAGACCTTCGGCGAGAAGATCGTCCTGCATGATGTCACGGCCAGCGTCGAGCGGGAGGACCGCATCGGCATCGTGGGCCAGAACGGTGCAGGCAAGACCACCCTTCTGAAGATCCTGACCGGGGAATATACCGACTATGAGGGCGAGTTCAGTGTGACCCATGGCGTCACCCTTGGGTATCTGGAACAGAACGCGAAGCTGGACCCTACGCTGGACATCTACGGCGAGATGCGCTCCTGCTTCGCCCATGTGCTGGATGCCATGGCACAGATGCAGATCCTGGAGCGCAGGATGGCGGCTTCGCCGGAGGATGCCTCTCTGCTGGAGCAGCACGATGCACTGCAGAACATCATCGACGCAGCCGATGGATACAATATGGACGTCAACATCAAAAAGGTGTTGTCCGGCATGGGTTTCGCACAGGATACCTGGACCAAGAACATCGCAGTCCTGTCCGGTGGCGAGCTGACCCGCCTGCGTCTGGCAAAGCTGCTGCTGCAAAAGCCGGACGTCCTCATTCTGGACGAGCCCACCAACCACCTCGATTTTGCGACGATGGAATGGCTGGAAACCTACCTCAAGGGCTATTCCGGCGCGGTCCTCGTCGTCAGCCATGACCGCTACTTCCTCGATAACGTCTGTACGAAGATCTGGGAAGTTTCGTTCCAGACCATGACGACCTACAAGGGCAATTTCTCGGCCTATCTGCCCCAGAAGGAAGCCGCCGATGCCCTGCGCCAGAAGCAGCACGACGCCGATGTGGCACTGGCCGAAAAATTGCAGGACTACGTGGACCGCAACCTGGTCCGCGCTTCCACGACCAAAATGGCCCAGAGCCGCCGCAAACAGCTGGAAAAGCTGGAGATCACCGAGGCCCCAAAAGATGAGACGAACCAGCTCAAATTCCGCTTCGAATACGACGTGGAACCGTGGAACGAGCTGGTGCTGATGAAGAATCTGACCATCCGCATCGGGGAGCGCACCCTGCTGGAACCGTTCACCTACACAGTCTGCCGCGGGCAGCGGCTCGTCATCGCAGGCCCCAACGGTGCCGGCAAATCGACCCTGATGCAGGTGCTGGACGGCAAGCGCCGCCCCTCCGGCGGCATGGTCCGGCTGGGTACCGGTGCCCGGCCCAGCATCTTTGCCCAGCAGCAGAACCGCCTGGGGCAGGGCAGGGTCATCGACGTCATCTGGAACAAAT
>ERZ791906.409-NODE-409-length-52187-cov-7.307796_pt1 | contig 52187 bp, 46 predicted proteins | sample MGYA00510146_ERZ791906 | MGnify/ENA primary metagenome ERZ791906 (study PRJEB30046, sample SAMN00792096) | human gut metagenome | study: EMG produced TPA metagenomics assembly of the A metagenome-wide association study of gut microbiota in type 2... | reverse complement strand
CCATGATCTTACCTTTACATAAAGTCATAACCTCTTCAAAAGTAGGAATTTGATGGCGCGTTTTACAACCGGCGCCGTTTTTCAACCTTAATGCTTTCAATTCTGCCAAGGTATAATCCTCCGGACGCCCTTTTCCGTTCATTGTACGGTTAATCAGTTTATCATGCATCAGGACAAGATGCCCGTCTTTTGTTTTCTTCAGATCTATTTCCACCATATCAACCCCCATGTCAATGCAATTCTGAATACCTTGCAAAGAGTTTTCGGGAGCATTGCGCCAATCGGCACGATGAGCGACGACTAAAAGTAGAGAAGTATTTCCACTTAAAAAAGTGTTTCTGATTTCAGTAGCCCTATCCTGCCCCCAGCTCAACTGGATACAAACACATAACAATAAAAACAAATATACTTTCTTCATAAAACATTTCTTTTAACGGTTTATTATACGGCTATTCACTACTCACTGCCTGTTATATTTTTAAAAGTTTCGTAGATACGTGACGGAACAGGACGCGCCTTATCATGGTCGCAATCTTTCATAGCCTCGTACATAAATACTCCCTTATATCCATTGCTTCTCAGTTCTTTTACAAAACGCTGCCAATCTATTTTTCCCTGTGTGGGAAGCCAATGGCTTTCGTTTACCAAGTCAAAATCCGAAGCATGGATTGTTCCTATATGCCGGCCCAATATCTTCATGAAATGCTCAATAGAACCTTTACTATAATGATTCGTATCAAAGCAAACTTTCACTCCGGGAATACCGCAAATAATCTCCAAGAGTTCTTCAGGCGTATTTCCTAAACAAGTACGCGGCAGATTTTCAATACACAACTGCGCCCCTATACGATCGGCATATGGTTTCAGGTACATAATAGAACGCTGCGCATTCACTATACGCCGGGCACGAACACTATCCGCTATTGGTTCTGAACTTGGATGCAGAACCAACCGGGCCGGTTTGAACTGTCCGCATTGCTCTATCATCTGCGCCATGAAACGAACATTTTTTGCACGAAGCGAGTCATCCAAAACCGAAATATCCAAGGTTCGGGAAAAAGGCAGATGAATAGACCATACCTGAATACCGGCACTATCCACCCTACTCTTCATCAGTTTGATACGAGGTATCACTTCTTCTGCCGGCACTCCCCGATAACACTGGTTAAGAGCCACTTCTATATAATGCACTCCCTGCATTTTCGCTTCCATAAAATCTGCTGCCACCGGATTTTTCCAGATGGCAGTAGTTGTCCCCACTTCATACTGTTGCGCATGGCAAATGAATGAAAGAGTGGACAGTACTGTCATAAGTATATATTTCTTCATCAGTTCAATTTACCATTTTTCCAAACTAACTTTTCACCCCACATAGGCACATATGTTTGTTGACAATTAATCTTTGAAGCACGTTCCCAAGCACTCTGCACAGTCCATCGGGAATCTTCCTCATCTGCATGCGAAAGTTCAAGAACATGTGACAGCAATACATAGTCAGGAGTCACCTGTCCTGTCCCGGTACCGATAATATCATTTTCGGTCAACGCATTGGGAGCATAACGGGGAATCAAAACATTGACATGATGATTGACGTCATTGGCATCGGTAATATCAGCATACTGCACAGGCTTAAAGTTAGAATCTCCTGTATGTATTAAAGTCAAACCGCCTGCATCGTCACCGCAATCTATATAGAAAACGGTTACAAAGTTTTTTAGGCTCGCTTCATTGTGATTGGTAATACATGTGCGAATTTTAAAATTGCCAATCGTATACTCCTCGGATTTTTTAGAATAAAATGGATACGAAGCAACCGGTTGCAAATAATTGGAGAGGACCGGTTTGTCCAAATCATACATAGCCTGAATCAAATTGTTACTATAATGGTCAGAATGTTTGTGCGTAACGCACAGGAAATCCAGATAAGGAGCGAACTCCTCGGCCCAACGATGAGATATATCTATACCGAAACACCCGGAAGGAGTCTTTATTATATATCCCATATTGTAAAGCAACCATATTTGTGCAGTTCCGTTTTCTACGGTAGAGCTTTTCACACCATCCAGAACACGTTCAAACGCTGTACGATAAAAATACAATATGGAATCGGATTTAGCCATATTTAAACTTGTTTGATCATATCCGGAAAGGAAGACACTGAAGTAGTCGGCCTTGCATTTATCTGCGTAATCTTGGAGTTTCTCCATTGCATCCGTACGCTTCGCATCAAGAACCAGGGGAGATGTACTCCACAACTCCTGCGACGTTGCATTTACCGATGCGGCAAGGTTATCGAGTATTCCTTCATACCCCGTTACAATGCTATTATTATCATCGTCACTGCACCCCATAATCCCCACTGTCAACAAACAGCAAAGGATATATCGTATTTTTCTTATCTTGTTCATAGATTTTCTATATCTTTAAATTTATACTTATTTCTGCCGATTGGTACCTTGAAGATCACCGCCACGCATACTCCAAGAAGATGTTTCGGAAAGTGTGTTTACAGTGACAGCCTTAACAGAACCTATATTATTACTTTCAACCGTACCAAAATACAAGCGTCTGTCCGGACCGATCGTAACTCCTGCCATCACATTTTGTCCGACATTTTGCACCTCTGTCAATGCTCCGTTACTGTTCGTGTCCAACTTCCACACTTTCTTTCCTCCGCTATGTCCTACATACAAGTAGCCATCAGCTCCCAATGTAACTCCGTTATAAGTTAACTGTTGATTGGTACCTATTTCCTTAGACCACTCCAAATTTCCCGAAGCATTTACCGCATACACATGCGCATTTTTGTTTTTTGCACCTTTATCTGTAAAATAGACCACTCCATTCTTATCCACTATTGGAAAATAAGAGTCTGTTCCTATTCCCGAATTATAAGTCCATTCTTTCTTCCCTGTTACCATATCTACAGAAATCAGTCCACCGGTAGCTTTTAATGTTGCATATAAATGATTCCCATTCAAAGCAAATGAACCACGTTCTGTCACATTGACGCCTGTCAGAGGCTCAAAGCGTTTTCCTCCCGAAGCATCGAAAAAGAAAATTCCAAGACTGGTACCGGCATATACATTGCCATCTTTGTCAACAGCCACTGCGCTGCCATTACCACCTGTACCTAATGTCTCCTGAAATAATATCTTGCCATTGTCTTTGGTATCGAGTGCATACAAAGTAATCTTATTGGTAAGACAATAGAGCACTCCATCTTTCGACAATGCAGGAAAAGCGCCTGTTGCACCGTCCAACTGTACAGTCCATTTTGTATCACCATTAGGAGTGATAGCATATACTCTATTGGTGGCATCACATTGATAAACAGTTCCATCATCACCTACCAACGCACCCCCGCCATAGGTAAGCGCATCAATACCATATACCCATTTAAAATCTCCCGTAGCCACATCTATGGCAAACAAGTGTCCGGCCGGAGTGGAAGTAGGAATATACATTGTCTTTCCATCCGGAGAGAATACAGGATTAGAGACTTTCACATATCCGGTGTAGTTACCCGATTGCAGCTTAATCGAATTCCACTTATAATTCACCACTGCAACATCCATACTTCCCGTATCAGCAGTACCGTTTGTATAAGTCACAGTTACAGATACGGTATATTTATCTTTAACAGTTCCATAGGCATGTTGAGGGCTTAGCTCGGTAGAGATTGTTCCGTCACCAAAATCCCAGCTTACCGACTGAACATCACCACCCATGAAAAACATATCATTCAACGTAAACGTTGCAGACTCCCAAAGTATCAATTCCGTCTTATCGGATTGGTCTATCAAAATAGGAGATAACTTTCCCGGAGTAGCAGAAGCCTCAACGACTTCGGAATTTCCAGTAGGATAAGAAGCTATCATGCTAAAGGTGTATTCCGTATCATTCACCAACCCGTCTACTACATAAAACTCCAAGGAAGTATCATCCAACGTTATCACCTTACCACCCGGATTCACCGTTATCTGATAGTTAGTGAAACGTTCGCTGTTGGGCTTAGTCCAACTCAGCCGCACCCGTTCACTACCGGCGGTAGCTGACAGGTCGGTCACAGGATAACGTGCATTCTTTGGAGTGCTCTTGACGGAAGTCTTACCGGCCAGCCCGTTCGCATAACGGGGCTGTACGGAAAAGCTGTAAGTCATATCATTTTCCAGATTCTCAACAACCACACTCTTTTTACCAGCTTCCACTGTCATCTGTCCGCCATCAGATCCGGCATTTCCGGCATCCCATACAACCAGATATTCGGACGGACGGGCGTTTTCATAGTCTTCCCATGCCAGCGTCACACTCATATCTCCGGCGGTCGCTTCGAGGGATTTCAACTCATACAAATCAAAATTGGCTTTCGGCAGTTCTTCTTCACATGCAATGAAAACTGCTGCAAAGACCAATAACAAACTATATATTACTTTTTTCATGGTCTGTTTCTTTAAGTTTAACAAGAAATCAATATCCGGGATTTTGCCAAAGGAGCTTTTCATTATTGACACGCTCCAGCTCTGTCTTGGGAATGGGATACAGGAACTGATAATCCTGAATTTCATGTCCTTCCGCCTTCATGGCATCTTTGGCTCCACCCATTCGTACAAGGTCGAACCACCGGTGTCCTTCATAGGGAAATTCACGCTGGCGCTCCAACATAATGGCCTTTCGGAAACTGTCTTTATCAGGAAGGTCAGCAATCTGTATCGAAGAGCTGCACGAACGCATGTGAACCGAATTCAGAGCATTCATTGCATCTGAAGTCTGCGAATTGCTGTACTCTATTTCATTTAGAGCCTCCGCATACATAAGCAGGACATCAGCATATCGGAGAACAATTTGATCATTACCCACAGTGTTATAAGTGGCACTCTTTGTATCTTTAAATTTCTTCAGCACAAAGACCTTGCTCTCCACTTGTGTATATTCTATCAATTCCTTACGTTTATCATCAGCGTCCGAATAGCATTTCTTCAAAGCCTCCGTTTGGTTAGTATCATCTCCCAGGTTTGTAATAGAAAACCAATAGCCATGTCCTTCGCCTTCTAATTCCTTATTGAAACGAACTGCAAAAATTATCTCGTTGTTCATCTTATTATCCACATCGAATACTTTATCAGGAGAAGCCATCAAACTGTATTTGCCTATAACCTGAGATAGAATATCCCTCGCTTCCTCCCATTTATGGAAAGTGAGATACACTTTACCCAAAAGCGCTTTGGCAGCCCCCAAAGTGACGCGTCCCACTTCATTGCCCGTATACGACTGAGGTAACATATTATCATCTATTATCTGTTTCAGATCACCGGTCAGGAAATCGTAGACCTGCTGTTCCGAACTACGTCCGATAGCTAAAGCCTCGGAAACAGTTACAACTTTGTCGGTCATCGGTATTCCACCCCACAAGCGATACATATTAAAATACGTTAGGGCCCGTATGAACAACGCCTCGGCCTTATACTGTTTTTTCAACGTTTCATTAAAAGCCGCCCCGTCGATTTTATCCAGCACTAAATTGCAGCGGTATACACCATTGTTAAAGTTAGCCCAGGCATTTTGCAGAACACCATTCGATGGTTTATCGGAAAACTGGTCTATGTCGTACCGGTCTTGCGTACCGGTGGTGGGAGCACTTAAATACAGGTTATCACTTCGGTATTCACAACATTCTGTAAAAAAGTTCACCTGCGTTTGCAGTTTTGAGTAACATCCGATGACCGCTACATTGAAATCTTCGGCCGTTTTATAAACTTTGTCCGTAGGCACACTGCTGCTCGGCTCCAAATCAAAAAAACTATCCGTACAGGACACCGACAGGAAAGCGGTTGACAATATTAGAAAGAGTTCATATTTTTTCATATCTCATATCTTTTAGAAAGGTAATTAAAGAGTTATATTCAAACCAAACAAAAAGGTTCTTGCCAATGGATACGTTCCATAATCTTCGCCCGGCGAGAGTGAGTTGCCGGGGCGTGCATTAACTTCCGGATTATATCCGCTATAATCGGTGGATGTCCAAAGATTCTGTCCCGACACATAAATCCTCAGCTTCTCAACAAAGAAATGACGAGTCAGCTGCTGAGGCAGTGTATATCCTAAAGTGACATTTTGCAATCTCAGGTAAGATCCGTCTTCCAGATGCCAAGTAGAGGTTCTTCCGTTATACCCTTTCGATTTGCGGTTTGCACGATTCACCTGGCCGTTTCCCGGATTGTCAGCGCTTTTCCAACGGTCCAAAGCAAGCGTTGTTCCATTCACATTGCCTTCCATATTGTCGATATACCTCCTGTTCAGATTCAAGATTTCATTGCCATAGACACCCTGAAAGTTAAAGTCAAGGTCAATCCCCTTATACCATACCTTTCCACCGAAACCATACGTAAAATCGGGCATATAATTACCGACAATCGTGCGGTCCTTATCCAAATCCATCACACCGTCACCATCTACATCTACAAAGCGGAAATCTCCCGGCTTGGTATTGCTGAAATGAGGATACTTCTTAAGCTCTTCCTCATTGGAGAAAATGCCGTCCTGCACCAGCAGATAATAGCTGCCGATGGGTTCGCCCACTTTGGTGATATAATAGGCATGGTCTACGCTACCGGTAGAGATAATGGGAGCGTCACCGGGCCCCAAAGCCTTCACCTCGTTCGTATTGGTTGAATAGTTGGCATTGAATGAATATCCAAAGTCCTTTGTGAAGTTCTTCTGGGAAGTCAAGGCAATTTCCCATCCCCGGTTATTCACCTTACCAATATTCATCAAGGCTGTGCTATAACCAGTCAGATGGGGAACAGGGACGTTCAGAAGCATGTTCGAAGTATTGGTGTTGTAATAATCCACCGTGACGCCGAGCAATCCTTTAAACATCTGCACATCGATACCGGCATTGACCATCGCATTCTTTTCCCAGCTTAAATCCTCATTTTTAATGGTATTGGGTTTGTACCCGTAAACGAGTTGGCCGTTATTTGTTCCAAGTATGTAATTATCGAGCGCCATCAGTGAAAGATGATCGTAATTGCCTATCTGGAAGTTACCGGTAACACCGTAGCTGGCCCTTATCTTCAGATCGTCTATGAAAGAGAGCGCCTTGGCATTCTGAAAGAAATCCTCACCGCTGATTCTCCATGCAGCAGAAGCTGACGGGAAATATCCCCAACGATTATTCTTTCCAAAACGGGAAGAACCGTCGGCTCGTATAGCGGCAGAAGCCATGTATTTACCTTTATAGCTATACTGGGCACGTGCTAGATAAGATGCTATGCTCCATTGCGTCTTGTCGGAGTTTCCTTTCGTCACCGTACCACCTCCAATAGTCTGGATATAATCGTTCGGGAAATCGGTAGCCGTCACGTTGTTACCCTTATAAGTTTCTTTCTGTGCAGACTGCACCAGTACGAGGTTCAGGGAATGATCCTCATTAATGGTTGTATTGTAATTTACCTTATTTTCTATCAACCAGTTGAAGTAGAATCCGGAAGAGCTGTAAGCTATGGGATTGGACTTCGTGTCATAATACTTCTGTCCCAGCAGCGGCAACTCCGACGAGCGATACGTATCGTTGTGCGAACCGTAATAATCCCCGCCGAAAGAAATGTTATAGGTCAGTCCTTTAAAGAACTCTATTTCCGCAAATACCTTTCCGACAATCGCCATGCGGTCCACAACATCCGATTGCAGGTTTGCCATTGCAACGGGGTTCAATATGGCGTTATGCTGATAATCGTTCCCGATTCTCCAGTAACCGTTTCCCTGATAATTATAGCTTCCGTCGGCATTATACACAGGCCATACGGGCGGCATCATCAGTGCAGACTGTACAACGCCACCTGCTCCCGATGCATCTACACGATTGGAAGTTGAATAAGACGGAGAGAAATTAACTCCAAACTTGAATTTCTTATACTGCCCGTCAAGATTCATACGCATGCTGTATTTCTTGAAATCGGAATTGATAACGACACCCTCCTTATCGTAATAATTGGCCGATACGAAATAGCCGACCGTTTTTCCACGTCCTGAAACAGAAATATTATGGCTTTGCGTACCGGCAGTACGGAAAATGGCATCCTGCCAATCAGTGTCCGTCAGTCCGCGGTCACCGTTCAGATAAGGAAACAGTTCGGTAGGGATACGTTCCCAAGAGTTGGGACGCATGCCGTTCGGATCATCGGGCGAAGCTCCCGGATTGGCATCCAGATAGGCATTATCGTGACCGTCCTTGGCAAACTCCGCAAACTGGTAAGCGTTCATCATATCAAGTTTCTTCGATACATTCTGTATGCCATAATAGCCGTCATACTGTATCTTCACTTTTTCCGACTGCCCCTGTTTGGTCGTAATAATAATAACGCCATTGGAACCGCGGCTACCATAGATAGCGGCAGAAGAAGCGTCTTTCAACACTTCTACCGACTCAATGTCGTTGTTGTTGAGATTGGCAAAGCCACGTTCCACCGGCACGCCGTCTATGATATAAAGCGGATCGCTACCGGCATTGACGGTACTGATGCCACGCACGCGGATACTTACATTCCCTTCCGGATCACCGCTTGGAGTAGTCACCTGTACACCCGGCATCTTTCCTGCCAATGCCTGGCGGAAATCCGAAGCAGATGTCTTGGCTATATCCTCCGCTTTCACCGAAGATATGGAAGTGGACACATCGCTCTTCTTCTGGACGCCATAGCCCACGACCACCACTTCTTCCAGCAGTTCACTATCCTCTTTCAGGGTTATGTTGGCGAGCGCTTTGTCTCCGGCCGAGAAAGTTCGTGTTTTATAACCGATAAATGAGATAACAACTTCCGCTTTTTCGGGAACACCCATCAAGGTATATTCTCCGTCAACATTTGTAATCGTTCCCAAAGAAGTTCCTTTTACGGCAATGCTCGCACCTATTACGGGCTCTCCTTTCTCGTCGACGATTACGCCGGAAATCTTTTTCACCTTCCCGCTTTGGTGCGTGGCTTCCGAAGCGGCTTTTGCTTTCAGGTAGACTTTCTTCCCGCTTATCTCATAAGTGACACCCATGCCCGCCAGTAATCTGTCAAGCACATGGGCAAGTTCTTCTTCATCGGCCCGGACAGTTACAAGTTTATCGGGATTCACCGTCGGACGGCTGTATGCCACCGTCAGTCCGGTCTGTTGGGTAATGGCATCAAAGACCTTCGCCAGTTTCACCTGCCGGAAATCCATTGAAACCTTTTGAGCAGTGGCTGTGATACAAGCCATAGAGCTTAAAAGCAGAACAAGCAGAATCTTGTGTTTCATAACTTTAATTTTAGATTAGCAATAGTATAAAATTCTCTTTATACTAAGTAGACACACAAGACTCCCGAACGGGTGAGAGAAAATCTATCTTTTTTCTAAAAAATTATTTAGTGGTGACAGTCACTTCCTTTTCGACTTCGTCATAGCGGAAGTGCAGCGGAGCAATCTTCTCCAAATCGCGCAAAACTTTTTCAAGAAGTGTATTTTCAGAAGTCAGCGTGAAATATACATTCCAAGCGTCTTGGTTCTCCACTTTAAAGTTGACATTGTACCAGCGGTGCAGCACTTTGATAACCTCCGCCAGAGGAGCGTCTTTGAAAGCGATCACATTTGTTTTCCATAAAGAGGAAAAGCGGGTGTCGCTGTTTCGGGAAATGGTGCAGCGGTCGTCGTCGCGATTATAAACCAACCTTTCACCGGGCCGCACCGGATATTTCTTGTCCGAAGGAAGCATGAGATTGATATGCCCCTCATCCAGACATACGGTAATATTCTTATTATCGGGATAGGCATTGACATCAAACGAAGTTCCCAATACATGGATGGCGGGCCCGTTCAGATTGACGATGAAAGGACGGGCAGGATTCTTGGACACCACAAAATAGGCTTCACCTTCCAAATAGACCTCACGACTGGAAAGAGCAAACTTCTTGGGATACTTCAAGCGGGAATCCGAATTGATATATACGCGTGTACCGTCCTGAAACATCATTTGCAGACGCTCGCCCTTCGCCACATAGATTTCTTCGTAGCCGGAGCCGCCAAACAAGTCCACCCGCTTGTCCAACTGCACAACCAAGCCTGCCAGCACAACAAACGGTATCAATACCGCAGCCACCCGGAAAACTATCCGGCGGACACGCTTCCTACGGATATTCCTGCGGATGCGGGCAAACAACTCATCTGACGCTATCTCGTGGTCCACGTAAAGTTCTTCATAACCAAGTTTCACCTGCTCCACGTCGCAATCCATGCTTCGGGACAAATAGTCCGTTCCTTCATCCGTAGCAAACCATTGCGCCACGAGACGGGCTGTTTCAGGAGTAGATGTTCCGGCAAGTACTTCCCGTATCTGTTCTTCGGTGGGTTTATTCATCATCTTATTATCCATAGTATAAAAAGGACACTTAAATACTTCAACAGGGTGAGATATGTAACAAATATTAGCAATTTATGCAGATGTGCACGCAACAGTTTCAACGCCTCCGAGTAATGGGTTTTGATTGTATTGACGGAGAGCTGCATACGTTCGGCTATTTCCGGGTTGGTAAGTTCGTCGCGCACTTTCATCAGGCAGATTTCACGCTTTTGGGGCGGCAACTTGTCCAAGGCCTTATAGAACAGCGACATCATTTCTTTCTTCTCCAGATTCTCTATCAGTGTATCTTCATACTCGGGGATGCTCTGCGCTATCTCATAGTTCTTGGCAATTGCATTGTTCTCATTACGGATTACGTTCAGAATATGATTCTTCGTCATCGTCACGAGGTAATTCTTCAGGCTGATGCCTACGCGAAGCTCCGAACGGAACTCCCAGAAACGCGTAAAGACATGCTGCACCGCATCCTCCGCCATAGCCTTGTCCATCAGGTAGCGATAGGCCAGCACATAAAGCAGTTTGTGGTACTTATTATAGACCACAGTGAATGCTTCCACATCTCCCCGCTCTACCTTGGCGAAAAGAGTTTCATCATCCATATCCGGTGTCAGTGAAACAAACAAGGACATCAGCAGTTGCTTTTAAGGTTACAATAACGGGTCAAATATAGGTATTTATAGATTGAGTAGTGCACAAAAGGATAAAAAAATGAATTCCATCCGTCACGCTGTTATGGAGCATATCGGAAGATGCGGCAACTACTTCTACAAGGCGAACAAAACAGGGAGTGTATTACCACCCTATCTTATCAAGACCGGCAGCGGTATACCAAGCGGTAGAACGGTATGCGGCCATAGCGGCTGGAGCACTTTCCATTGGAATGTAATGAGTTACGCCGCAAGTCGTTTCTTGGGGAACAGGAAACATCGCGTGTATCATACCCGAATAGTTCTTGGGGGTAGCTCTCCAATAGACAATTGCTTTATCGGCGGCAGAAGTCCATGCCGTTACATCAGAAGACAGGCGTTCCATCAACTGTTTCATATCATAATATCCCACATAGTTTTTACTGTACTTGCTTCGCAGGTCATAATTATAGATCTCGCCGACATTCAGTTCATTCTTCGCTATTGTTTGTTTCGTCACAGAAGCCAACTCATCCAAAGCCGCACAATCTATAACGGAAATAGCAACCCCGCCTGTCCAAGTCATAGAGGGACTAACTCCGGTATACAACTTCTCATAAGGTTCATAATACGCTTTTCCTATCTCCACACCCACATTGGTTCCCTTGAACATAGCCGGCACAACCGACTCATAAGGTGCGCCGGGTCCCGGTATTTCCGTAGGTGAACCGATTACATAATCTGTGCAATTGCGCAGTTCGTAAGCCACCTCTACCGTCTGTCCGAAACAGGCATCGAACAGGATAAAATCGAAGCGAGGGAATTCGCTTAATATGGCGGCAATATCGGATATATTCAAATAAGTAGTGCCGCCGGTAGTGTCCTCTCCTACCCAACGGGTAGAAGCTTGCTTTGCAAGAGGCAAAGGATTGGGGATCCAGCCCTCGCCATGAGACCAAAGCACCAAACCGTAACTTTCCGCAGGATATTCAGTAAAAAGGAGCTTAAGAACCTCTTTCATCACAGCAGGATCGGTAGAGACTTGCTCCTTATATTCCTTTACAGTCTCTTTTACCACATTTCCATTTTTATCCTTCGACAAACGATAGAGCGTAGGAAACTTATAAGACTGGGAACCCTCCCGGCTCGCGTCGTCCACATAAACCAAAAGATTGTACAGCGAAGCATCGACAGCCTCCATTCCTTTCATCATTTCATCAATATCAATTGATGCAAAACCCGACAAGCTGTTATCCGCCATTATATAGGCTAATACTGTTCGTGTAACTTTCTCTGCCGGTACAGGATCGTCGTCCTGATTACAAGCTGTAAATATCAAAAGGAAAGATATGCACAACAGGGTATAAAGTTTCAGTCTCATAGTCATTCGTATAGTCCGGATTTAAAATCACTCTTCCGGTTTCTTAAAACTAAACTTATCCGGCGCAATAGTCTGCAGCGCCATTGTACCCTTCTTATACTTTGCTTTCACTTTAACAGCTTCCTTTTCCAGCTTCTTTTTACTCTCACTAAAATAGATCATACAAGTATAATCGGGTTTCTTCAAGTCATATTCCAGATAGTTTTTCAACTGATAGCTGTACAGGTCGCGCTTGGGCAGAAAGCCGTTCTTGTCCAATGCCGTACTGTCCAATACCTGGATTTCCGTACAGTACACCACCGAATCGTTGAAGGAAGCCGCTATGCCAAAAGCATAAACAGGCTTATGACTTTTCATTGTAAATGCCGTACATAAAGTAAATACGAGCATCACTGCAAATACTATTTTTACGTGTTTCATAACTTCTATTGGTTTATTTTATTGGGGCAAAGATAGTGTAAACCGAAAGCAGAACAAAATAAGCCCGCTTATTTTTTATGCAGAAATGCCTCTTATCTCACTTAAAGATAGAAAAAAACCGGCTGTCCATATCGGACAAACCGGTTTTCTTAATTTCTTTTATTTGTCAGAAACTGATATTCTTATTTATCCCAAATAAGATTTGAGCAATTTACTACGATTACTTTGTCTTAATCTTCTAATAGCCTTTTCCTTAATCTGACGCACACGCTCACGGGTCAAGCCGAATTTGTCGCCGATTTCCTCTAATGTCATTTCCTGCTGTCCGATACCGAAAAACATCTGTATGATTTCTTTTTCCCTATCGGTTAACGTAGAAAGAGCTCTATCAATTTCCCTCGCAAGAGACTCGTTCACCAAAGAGCGGTCGGCCATAGGAGAGTCGTCATTGACCAGCACATCAAGCAAGCTGTTATCTTCTCCTTCAACGAAAGGTGCGTCCACCGAAATATGACGGCCGGAAACCTTCAGCGTATCAGAGATTTTATCAACAGGGATTTCCAGTTCATCGGCAAGTTCCTCGGGAGACGGACGGCGTTCGTTTTCCTGCTCGAACTTAGAGAAAGCCTTACTGATTTTATTCAGTGAACCTACCTGATTCAAAGGAAGACGCACAATACGCGACTGCTCTGCCAAAGCCTGCAAAATGGACTGACGTATCCACCATACTGCATAACTGATGAACTTGAAACCACGTGTTTCATCGAACTTTTCGGCAGCCTTGATCAGTCCTAAATTACCCTCGTTAATCAAGTCGGGCAAACTCAAACCTTGGTTCTGGTACTGCTTGGCCACAGATACAACGAAACGCAGATTGGCACGTGTCAATTTCTCCAGTGCAACACGGTCACCCTTGCGGATGCGCTGAGCGAGCTCTACCTCTTCTTCGACTGTAATGAGGTCTTCGCGACCGATTTCCTGCAAATACTTGTCGAGAGAAGCGCTCTCTCTGTTAGTGATACTTTTGGTAATTTTTAGTTGTCTCATTCTTATAATACAGATTTGGGTTGCAAAGTTACGACAAATTATTTATTACAAACAAACTTGCCTGAACTTTTTCACCTTATTTATACCTTGACTACATAACAAAGAGGGTATTGACAAGTATTTGCCAACACCCTCTTTTTCGTCTTTCTTTGCTAATATTACAATCTTCTTACCTATTTGCCTGTTTCTGTTATTCCTGAGTTAAATCCACCGCATAGCTTGCACGCTTACCCGATGGGAACATACCGGTGATGAACAATACCTGATCGGGAGACTGAGTGGCAGCTTTCAGCACTTTCTCCAAGTCCTCCACCGACTTCATCTGCACATTGTTCGCCTTGAGGATGATGAATCCCTTGCGAATACCGGCATCTGCCATTTTACCGTTGGATACTCCGGTCACTTCCAAACCATAACCCAGGTTAAGTTGTCTCTTCAATTCAGAAGATACAGGCTTGAAGGCTGCCCCCAGAAGTTCCATTCCGGCATCTTTCACAACTTTCGTATTGCCTTGAGAATTTTTCAAGGTCAGCTCAAATTCCTTCTCCTTCTTGTCGCGAACCACTTTGACTTTCACCTTGTCACCTGGGCGATGTTTAGCCAAAGCCTCCTGCAGGTCGCTGAACTTATGCACCTTCTTACCGCCAAGACCAATGATAACGTCATCCGACTTCAATATTCCGGCAGCAGAACCACCTTCCACAACCTCAGCAACCAATACACCTTCTTTCACTCCAAGTTCATCGGCCTTCTTCTTCATTTCCTCTGCCAGTCTTTCGTCCATTTGCAGGTCCGTGCCCAGTGTAGTACCGGTGATGCCCAGCAAAGCGCGTTGCACTGTACCAAACTGTTTCAAGTCAGCCACAACTTTTGTCATGATGCTGGTGGGAATTGCGAAACCGTAACCGGAATAGGCCCCTGTCGGTGAATAGAGCATAGCATTGATACCTACCAGTTCACCTCTCGCATTAACCAATGCACCACCACTGTTACCCTGATTGATGGCAGCATCCGTCTGAATGAAAGACTGGATATTTGCAGCCTGTCCATTGGATGCAGTAGTGCCGATGGCACGAGCTTTCGCGCTCACAATACCGGCTGTAACGGTGGAGTTCAGGTTGAACGGATTACCTACCGCCAATACCCATTCGCCAATTTTCAATTCGTCGGAATTGCCTACCGGTACTGTGGGGAAATCATCACCTTCTATTTTAATCAGGGCAAGGTCCGTACTGGGGTCGGTACCGATGATCCGTCCTTTCAGTTCGCGGTCGTCATTCAGCTTTACGGTAATTTCATCGGCGCCTTCAACCACGTGATTGTTGGTCACGATATAACCGTCTTTAGAAATAATAACACCGGAGCCAAAGCCTACACGCGGTTGGGTCTGTATCTGACGCTGCTGTCCGCGGCCATCACCGAAGAAGAAATCAAAAATATCAGGCATGCCTTGTACGGTTTGAGTCTTGCTCAACTGCTTAGCGCGTATATGTACCACAGCATGAACCGAATTCTCTGCCGCCTGTGTCAAATCGACAGGCTGCGCATCCGTTGCATTATAAGCAGCCAACTGTAAATTATTAGGGTTCTGTTCGAACAACTCGCTAAATGTAGCAGGTTTTTCCTTATTCAGCATCTTATAAGTGGTAACACCGGCCACTCCTGAACTAAGAATTACAACGGCTGCAACTCCAAGGATGTTTTTTGTTGTCTGTTTCATACTACTCTTATTCTCTTTTAATTGTTAATATTCAAATCTCATTTAACATTCTGACGTTAAAATAACGACAAAAATCGTTCAGTTATTCCGCTTGTCACTCTTTTTTGTTCTCTTTTAACAGTGAATATTTGGGACTTAACAGCGGTTAACGACAGAGACTGACAAATTAGCATTTATGCACGATTGCAGTTTGTTAAAAGACTGACAGATAGACAAAACAAAAACGCATCACACTCCCTAATAGTTGAGATAATCAATCTCCATGTGGTAGCTCCATTGCGGAAAGTAAAGATTCCCTCCTTCCCACTCTACCTCTCCACGCTGGAAATCCACAGTTTCACTGCGCGGATACTTCTTTTCGGGAACCAACGGCATGCCGTAATCAGTATTCACAATCATACGCCAGGAGTCAATGCCACCCAAGAAGAAAAACTTCTCATCAGCATTACGGGCGAAAGCCGGCATGCCGAATGACTGATCGACGGGCACCCACCCCACCCCTTCAAAATACACTTCCGCCCAGTCGTGCAGGTTCCAGGCACGAGGATGCATCATAAACCCACTCTGGAAATGCGCAGGAATACCACTGATACGACACAAGGTGATGAATAAAAGACTGACCTGTCCGCAGTCTCCATGACGGTTGTCCAATACGTACTCCGGGATATTCTCAATCGTGGAATACTCGCGTGCAGACGCCCAGGGAAAATTATCGTTAATCCAACAGAAGATGCGTTTTGCCTTTAAATACGGGTTCGTTTCACCTGCTGTCAGTCTGGCAGCCAACTCACGCAGACGCGGCGAGAAAACGATATGCTTCTCCCGTTCGGCGGTATATTCTTTATAAAGGGGAGCAGTCGTGTCATAAGGACGGACATCTTCGGGCCGCAGATTGTGCCACTCTCCACAAGAGGTGTATTCGAATGTTTCGGAAAATACCGTAGGCTCGCCCTTTACGGCGCGTTTCTCCATGTAGAGCGTACTGTGCCGGCAGTCTTGCGGAGAGAAAACATATTCCGGCTCACTGGCAGAAACAAACTTCACATCCCGCTGGCGTGCCTGATCTTTGCGGGGATAGGGCAACCAGCAGCGGATGAGTTTTCCGGCAGGAACAGCATTAGTATCCACCGTCAATGTATAAGTAACGCGCATCCGTTTAGGAACGGCAATCGCCTTGCCATTCTTCTGCACAGCAGTAATGATTTCCGGCAGATTCTCTTTATTCACCTTCTCGCTCCCACTCAGTGCAGTGCCTTCCTTAGCTATTTTCACATCATAACAGGCTGAATCCACACGAAACAAATTGGGACCGGCATTGCGGAAATAGCGCTTCTCACCGTCCAGCATCATATACTCCAAAGCATTGGATGCTTCCCATTGCCTCATTTGCTCATCGGTGACATCGGGAAGGTACTTCCTGATATAGTCCTTCACCTGTGATTCCGTCAGGCAAAAGTCTGTAAGCAGACGCTGGTGCAAATCATCGTCCCAACTATATGGTTTGTTTTCCGACTTCGTGCCGCAAGCAGAAACAAAAACAAACAAAAAGACAGTGTATAGCAGATTCTTCATGAATTACGAGTTTGAATTATAAATTATGAATTACAAATATTCTCTGTGTTTTCTATATCTTCACTACTCCGATACCCGGCAGATCCGGCAATGTAATCTTCCCCTTCACGACTTCCATACCCTTGAAACGGTCATTGGCTATCAGCAGGCTGCCATCCAGATCGGCAAAGTCCACCGCCGGAGAAAGTTGCGAAGCGGCAGAAATGGCGCAGGAAGTTTCAGTCATGCAGCCCACCATCACTTTCATCCCCAAAGCACGCGCCAACGTCACCATTTTCCATGCCTCACGCATGCCGGTGCACTTCATCAACTTGATATTGATACCGGTAAAAGCATCTTTCAGTCCCACGATGTCTTTTAAACGCTGAATGGACTCATCTGCAAATATCGGTAACGGACTTTGCCCGGTCACCCATGCAATATCGTCCAATTGCTCTTTGGGCATAGGCTGCTCTACCATAACAATGCCCTTTTCCTTCAGCCAATGAATCATGTCGAGTGCATGGCGCTTATCTTTCCAACCCTGATTGGCATCAACGGCAATAGGAAGATCCGTAACCGAACGGATCGTCTCAATCATCTCCTTATCATTGTCGCGCCCCAGCTTCACTTTCAGTATATTGAATTGTCCGGCACATTCTTTTGTCTTTTCACGCACTACATCGGCTGTGTCAATGCCAATGGTAAATGTGGTAGAAGGTGTTTTCTCCCTGTCCAGTCCCCATATTTTATACCAAGGAGCCTGCAACAATTTACCCACCAAATCATGCAAAGCGATATCCACCGCTGTTTTTGCCGCCGCATCCCCTACCGAGAGCGTGTCTATATAACCCAGAATATCTTCCAGCCGGAAAGGATCGGTAAACTGTCCGATAACATCCTGCACCTTTTTCAGAAAAGCCAGCACACTGTCCATTGTGCCCAACTCATGCTGCAAGTAAGGAGGCATGGAGGCTTCTCCATAACCGATGATTCCGTCATACTCTATTTCAACCTGCACATCAGGAGTAGTGGTGCGCGAATAGGCAGCCACCGTAAAGACATGGCGCAGTTTCAGCTCATAAGGAAAGAAACGCAGCTTCATTCTGGGCACAACGCCGCTTTTATTGATGCTGAACAATGCAGGCGCTACCCTTTCACTTGCCAATACGCCATTGATAGCCATGCCCGAGCCTAATGCGGCAAAGGCAGCGGTCTTTAAAAACTCTCTTCTGTTTTGCATGTTATTGATTTTTTATCAGTTCATTCATAATACTCATTTGTTGCTGTCGTATTCAGTCCCGTCTTCTTATTTATATAAGGTAACACGCGCGTGGCAAACAACAAACGCCCGAGGTTGTACTCATCAAACAGTTCGTCCAACGGATCAAAACTGCTGATATGCACATCCCCCTGTGAGTGAATGAAACGCTTGCCGCCGATATACATCCCTACGTGTACCACCCGTTCCTTACGTTCCGCAGTTGCTTTACGGCCGAAGAATATCAGATCGCCCGGCTGCAAATTGGAAAAGTCGGACGCAATGTCAATATGTTCACCTACGTAAGCCTGCTGGGAAGCGTCACGCGGGATAATGATGTCGTGCATAAAAAGTATAGTACGCACGAATCCGCTGCAATCCACCCCTTTCGATGAAGTCCCCGCCCAAAGATAAGGTATTCCTATCATTGTGCGTGCAGTGCGGATAATATCGGCTGCATCCTGTTTCAAGCCGGAGCGCCATTTCTTTTCGGGCATGGCTATGGATTTGGAGATATATCCTTGGCGGCCATCGGGATAAATCACTTTATAGAAAGCCCCTTTGCTTCCATCCCATTTAAAACGGTTGCCTGCCACCACGTCCGAGATTGTCTGTGAAGTCCGGTCCGGCTTGGAATAGACAAAGCCGTAATGAGCCGTTACCACAATCTTCTCGGCATTGTTCCATGCAGCCATTTCCGCTTCATTCACAAGATGCACACCCACACGATGTACCCATGCAATGTAATTATCGGGAGTCTGAATGTGAACCCAGCCGTCGCGCTGCAACACATGTACGGGCATCCCCATTAATCCCTGCGTCATCATTTCCGAAGAGAAATCGGGAGCCGCACGCAGGTTGGCCACAGACACATTGATAATACCGTACGTCTTTCCTTCCAATCCTTTCACGTCAGGAAGCACCTGGATACAATCCATTACTTTATAATCTGCTTTTGCCAATCCCTGCAACAATGCAGCTTTCGCTTCAGCTGAAGTTGTAACACCACGCAGCATTACGTTTTTACCGGCAAAAGAATAATCTACATCGAACAAGGCCACACGCTTGTCCGGAGCATACATACGTTTCAAACTGTCAGAAAGTTGTGCCACTTCTACAGGAATAGTACGGTCACCGACTAGCGAAGCAAACGTAAAAAAGGGTATAAAGAGAAATAAAACCAAAACAGAGGATAACTTTTTCATAGGCTACATTGATTATGGGGGTTGTTAGTGTTAGCAAAGCTACGAAACATTTCCAAAATAGACACACATTTTTCATTTATTTTCCCTATCTTTGCCGTCCTAAAGCAGTTGGTCGGTTTGTCGCTTGCGCCTTGCGCGTATGAGGAAAGTCCGGGCAACACAGAGCATCCTACTTCCTAACAGAAAGCTGTCCGCGAGGGTAGAGTAACGCAGAAGAAAACAACCGCCATAGCCCTTCAGGTCGTGGTAAGGGTGAGAAGGTGGGGTAAGAGCCTACCAGTTTTGTGGTGACACAAAAGCTGTGCGTCTTAGGAGTTGTAAGGTCATGTAAACCGACGTTATGAGAGTTGCTCGCTCCATGTCGGAGGGTAGACCGCTAAAGCATGTATGGTGACATACGGCTCAGATAAATGACAGACACCTTTATTTATTGACAATGAAGGAACAGAACCCGGCTTACAGACTGACTGCTTTTTTTTAATTATCAATTATGAACAAGCGTATTGCCACTTTCTGGAAGTTTCTGACATACGACATTTGGCGTATCACAGAAGATGAAGTCACCAAAACGACTTTCTCCTTATATAATATCATCAAAACCATTTACCTCTGCATCAACCGTTTCACCAAAGACAGGCTTGTGAACAAAGCATCTGCTTTGACATACAGCACTTTGCTTGCCATTGTCCCCATTCTGGCGATTGTATTCGCCATTGCACGCGGGTTCGGCTTTGATAATCTAATGGAGAGCCAAATTGTCAAGGGCTTCGGCGGTCCGTCGGAAACAACAGAAGTGATCTTTCAGTTTGTCAACTCCTATCTGTCGCAAACCAAAAGCGGCATATTTATCGGGATAGGTTTGATCATGTTGTTGTGGACCGTACTCAACCTGATCAATAACATGGAAATCACCTTCAACCGCATCTGGCAAGTGAAGAAAGCAAGAAGCATGTACCGCAAAATCACCGATTACTTCTCCATGCTTCTGCTGATACCACTCCTATTGGTGGTTTCGGGCGGTCTCTCCATATTCATGAGTACCATGCTGAAGAATGTGGCGGACTTCACCCTACTCGCCCCCATCGGAAAGTTCCTAATCCGCCTCATACCGTTTGTCCTCACGTGGTTTATGTTCACAGGACTGTACGTCTTTATGCCTAACACAAAGGTGAAACTCAAGCATGCGCTGATTTCCGGAGTTCTGGCGGGTACGGCGCATCAGGCTTTCCAATTCCTCTACATCAGCAGCCAGTTATGGGTGTCACGTTATAATGCCATTTACGGTAGTTTCGCGGCACTCCCCATGTTTCTGTTATGGCTGCAAATATCTTGGACAATCTGCCTTTTCGGAGCGGAGCTGACATATGCGGGGCAGAATATACGCAATTTCAGTTTCGACAAGGACGCACGTAACATCAGCCGACGCTACCGCGACTTTATTTCCATCCTTATCATGTCTCTCATAGCCAAACGTTTCGAAAAAAACGAACCTCCCTACACCGCCGAGGACATATCCGAAGAGTGCCAGATTCCCATACGTCTCACCAATCAGACCCTCTATGAATTACAGGAAATCAACCTTTTACACGAAGTAGTGACCGATGCCAAAAGTCAGGATATTGCCTACCAGCCCTCCATGGACATCAACAAGCTCAACGTCGCCCTCCTGCTGGACAAGCTGGACACCCATGGCTCCGAAGACTTCAAGATAGACAAGGACAAAGAATTCCATGGACAATGGGAAACACTGATGAAAGCGCGGGAGGAATATTTCAGAAGCGCAAGCAAAGTGCTGTTGAAAGACCTGTAAAGGAGCGCTAATAATGATTATAGGAAACGACCTTCTCTTTGGACTTTCTGGATTTCTTCCGTTTCTCTTTCACCGAATATCCTATCGTTATATCAAGCAGCAGCCGTTTATTGGCCGGAATACCAACGAGTTTCTTAATCTCCTTTTCATCGAACCATCCCAAAATACACGATCCCAACCCCTCACTCTCGGCAGCAAGCGTGATGTGGGCAGCAGCAATACCGATATCTATTAAAGGAAAATATTTATCCTTTATCTTAGCTCCTAAAAAGGAAGTGATATTCATTGATTCTTCCACAACCAGAATATGTACCGGCGCATCTTTAGCAAACTTATTCATCCCCAGTCCGGCAGTAGCCTTGCCTACTTTTACAGCAAGCTCCGGATCGGTAACCACCACAAAACGCCAGGGCTGGGCATTACAAGCCGAAGGAGACAGCCGGGCAGCTTCCAAAATACGTTCCAATTTATCATGCTCTACGGCGCGAGACATATCATAGGCCCGGTCACTTTGACGCGAGGCTACCAATTGCAAGAAATCATCCATAACTCACTTGTACTGTATCATTCTGCTAATATACTTACCGATAATATCGAACTCCAGATTCACCACACTGCCTTTCTTGAAAGCATGGAAATTGGTATGTTCAAAAGTATAGGGAATAATGGCCACCTGGAAAGTGTCATCCGTAGGATTGCACACAGTCAGACTGACACCGTTTACGGTTACGGAGCCTTTATCTACAGTGATATAGCCGCGCTTCGCCATTTCCTTATCAAACTTATATTGGAACGTAAAATAATAACTGCCTTCGGCATCCTCTATGCCAATGCAAGTTGCAGTCTGGTCTACATGTCCCTGAACAATATGTCCATCCAAACGGCCGTTCATCATCATGCTGCGCTCCACATTCACTTCATCGCCCACCTCCAACAAACCGAGGTTGGAACGGTCCAAGGTCTCTTTCATCGCTGTCACCGTATAGGTATCATCCGCCATACTGACCACTGTAAGACACACACCATTATGAGAAATGCTCTGATCTATCTTCAACTCGCTCACGAAAGAACACTTGAAAGTAAAGTGCACATTTTCTTGGTCTCTAACCATAGCCACCAGCGTGGCACATTCTTCTACTATTCCGGAAAACATATTGGTATTTACAATTTTACGGGTTACTATTTTCAGAAGACAAAGATAGAAAAAGGTTCTTATTATGCCATGCGGTTTTAAAAAAAATGAGCGGGTGGGGATTTTTTTTGTTTTCCCACTTTTTAGCAGTATCTTTGTTACATTATAGAACAGCAAAAGAGTATGAGCAACAAAATCTATCCTATCGGTATACAGAACTTCGAAAGCCTTCGTAGGGACGGCTATTTCTACGTTGACAAGACAGCGTTGATTTATCAAATGGCAAAGACAGGACGCTACTATTTTCTGAGTCGTCCGCGTCGTTTTGGAAAGAGTTTGCTAATTTCTACCATTGAAGCCTACTTCCGGGGGAAGAAGGAACTGTTCGAGGGATTGGCGATAGGGGAACTGGAGAAAGACTGGCTGGAATATCCGGTGCTGCACTTGGACTTGAATATCGGCAAATACGACCAACCGGATAGTCTTGATAAAATATTGAACGAGGCCCTGTTGGGTTGGGAAGCCCTCTATGGTACGCGCATAGGCGAGGATACTCTTGCCCTGCGTTTCAAGGGGGTTGTGAACCGGGCTTATAAACAGACTGGACATCCTGTCGTCATCCTAGTGGACGAATATGACAAGCCCATGCTACAGGCCATCGGTAATGAGGAACTGCAAAGGGAATACCGCAATACATTAAAACCGTTCTACGGTGTATTGAAGACGATGGATGGATGCATCAAGTTTGCCATGCTGACAGGAGTCACCAAATTCGGAAAGGTCAGCGTGTTCAGCGACCTGAACAATCTGGAAGACCTTTCGATGTGGAACGAGTACGTTCCCCTCTGCGGCATCACTGATAAGGAACTACATGAAACATTGGAAGCAGAGATGCACGAGTTTGCCGAGGCGCAGAGACTCACCGACGAACAGTTCCGCAACAAACTGCGTGAATACTACGACGGCTATCACTTCACACACAACTCCGTTGGGCTGTACAATCCTTTTAGCTTGCTGAATGCTTTCAAACGCAAGGAATTCGGTAGCTACTGGTTCGAGACGGGAACACCCACCTATCTAGTGGAGCTGCTGAAGAAGCATCGCTACAACCTAGAACGCATGGCGGATGAAGAAACCGATGCGCAAGTGCTGAACAGCATCGACTCCGAATCCACCAACCCCATCCCGGTGATTTATCAAAGCGGGTATCTCACAATCAAGGGGTACGACGAACGTTTCGGCATTTATAGATTGGGATTCCCGAATCGTGAAGTAGAGGAAGGCTTCGTTCGCTTCCTACTACCCTTCTATGCTAATACCAATAAGGTGGACGCCCCATTTGAAATACAGAACTTTGTTCGTGAAGTAGAGACCGGTAATTATGACGCTTTCTTCCGCCGTCTGCAGAGCTTCTTCGCAGATACACCCTACGAACTGGTTCGCGACCTAGAACTGCATTATCAGAATGTGCTCTTCATCGTATTCAAGCTGATGGGATTCTACACCAAAGTGGAATATCACACCAGCGAAGGGCGTGTGGATCTCGTGTTGCAGACAAACAAGTATATCTATGTCATGGAGTTCAAGCTGAACGGTACAGCCGAAGAGGCATTGCAGCAAATCAACGAAAAGCAATATGCCCTACCCTTTACCGCCGACAGCAGGAAACAGTTCAAGATAGGAGTAAACTTCAGTACACAAATGAGGAATATTGAACGTTGGATTGTGGAATAAAGATTTTTATTTATACAATCCAACTATCAGTTAAGTACCCAAAAAAGGAAGATTTAGTAATCTAATGTCTATATGTAAAGAATACCACGCTAAGGAGCATCATTAAGACTGGCCTTTGGTAAATGAGCATAGTACTCTTTGTGCTTCTGGATAATGACATTTTTATTTTCTCCTTTTACCTTTATACCATCCTGATTGTCAGTTACAACCAAGACATTCACATCCTTTTCTCCAAACTCAATGTCATTTTTTGCGCTAGATGCTACTCGTAACTCAAAATTGGATATAGTATTATTCTTTAAGGTAAAGTACTCTGTTGGTACTAAAGTGCATAACTTAAAATTCTGAATAATGGAATCTTGAACACTAAAATATTTAATACCGCTTCGATATGAATGACAAAACTCATTCATATCTTTTAGATAGTTATATCCAATATCTACCTGAGGAAAATTAATAATGAATGAATGTTTTATCTCTAAAGAGAATATTAATCCCCTTATAAGCATACTATCAATTTGACAAGATATTAAATTACAATTGCATATTTCTCCACAATATATATTGGTAAAGGAACAATGAGAAAAGTTCTTATTTTGAATACCATCAAACTTCAAATTTCTAATACTAATCTTCTCTAAATTCATTTTCTCTGAATGGAAGACATCACTTAAGATTAGCTCAATTAACACATTGTATAATTTTCGTGAATCATTCTCAATAGACTGCAAGCTAGATAGTTTCTCCACAAGAATCTTTGCTATTACTGATACATATCTACTATCTTCTTTAGCTAATTGATATAGTATATAAGCACCACCAATAGCAATACCTTCACTATCACTGCCAAGAAAACTTATAGCTTCACCAAATCGCTTATCGTTATTATTACTGACTACAATATCAGCTTGGGTCTTGGCGATATCATTCTGTCTAATTTGCTCTTTAATACGTTTGTTGTTAAGCCATAATCCATATATTACAGCACCACCACCTATAGCAGTGAGTAATGCTGTTAATAATTGTCCATTAGCATCTTTAGTAACCCCATAGAAGTAGTAGGCTATATCTTTAAAATAGACTATAAATAATACAACAATAGTGGTAAGTAAAAGTATAGTCACTATTATGTGGCCTACTAAGAATTTAGGGAGATTTCTCAACACTTGTTTAACTTCCATATTGAGCTGACAATATGAATTGCCATTCCCTGGTTTAGCTACAGTATCAAGTTGCTTAGTATCTTTGAGAGCTTTATCATCAGTATGTGTATTCAAGTCTTTCTTAATATCGATTGCTGCCATAAGTGTGAATAGACTTGCGGCTACACCTATCAAATTTAAAACTATATCATCAGCCTTAGAGCCACCAAGTTCTATCATATCTCCTATTTTACTTGGCGCGATGATAGCCACTACTATTATAGCTACTAAAACAATAGCTATTTGCATCTTCCTACTAAACATAAATGAACATATTGGTAAGGGGTAAATGTAGCAAAATCGCATCATATAAGTTACAAATTTAGATTGAATTTTTCTCAAGCTCCCAAATTCTGATTTTAGAAGCATCTCAGCATAAGGTTTCAATGTCTTAGTGGGTTCGTATTCTTCTTTGCCGCCATAGTCTTCTTTATAATAGGGTTAACGCAATCAACAAATAGAGACTTGACCTTAGCCTCATCGGTCAACAGCTCTATGTGCTTGCAAAGATACTGCTTTAGCTGTTCAATCTGAACTGTCACTTCCATTATTTTGGTGTTGACTATGGCATTGTTTCGACTATCAAGACCACTCAAACCACCACCCATACGGGCAATCTGTCTGTTCTTATCCCAATGGGAAGCATAGACCTTACCCCCGTACTGACTTTTATCTGCTGCCCCCCCACAGCGTTGCCACCGCATAAATAAGAGTTGCCCTACGGCTATTAGGTTTCCGTAGATTGAAATGTACCTGCCAATCAAGAAAAATCTGTTCATCCATACCGTTCTAAATCAGGTACTAAAAGTGGTGCTAAAACGGTATTCCACTAATATGCTCCCATTTCAATAAAACGTTAACACACTGATTTACAAATATGAAATAAAAGACAAAAACCACCCACATACGTGTATAAAAAAAGGAAGCTTTTCACAAAGCCTCCTTTTTCAGTTTTCAATAGGTATTAGTTTTTTTTAAGGTAAAAAGATTGTTTTCAGGATAACGTTGCAAATATAGGCGCTTTTCGTGATACCAACCAAATTAAAAAACATGTCTTATAACATCTTTTCCGTAATTCTTTTGATTTTATTATCATTTCAAAGGACTTTTCTACATCTGCAATCGTTTTCAATGGACAAATATAGGGTTATTTTCTATTAAACACTGAAAATTTCCTAAAAAAGTGCTTATTTCTTATCATTCGGGTACTGTTCGTCCGTACGCCCGCTATGTTTTAGCACTTTTGCATCGATAAAGAACACTATTTCTTCAGCTATATTCGTGATGTGGTCACCGGAACGCTCCAGCTTACGGAATACACTAACCAAATTCAGGCAAGAAAGTGCGCTTTCGGGATGTTTGCCGATATAGTCTGCAAGAACAGCAGTGCCATTCGCATTGATTTCATCCAACAGATTATCTTTGGCAAACACAGCGGTTGCCATTTCCTGACTCTCTTCCTGAAGCGCTTTTTTGGCAAGTTCAAGCATGGACAATACCTGACTGATCATTTCTTCCAAACGCAGTTTCTGTAACAATTCACCATCCAAGACAGGCTCTTTGCAATTTATGGCAAAGCGGGCTATGCCTTCGGCAAAGTCACCCAAACGTTCCAGGTTCGAATTGATTTTGAGCATGGCGAGCACAAAACGTAAGTCGATAGCCACAGGATTATAGAGAGCGATGATATCTTCTATATCACTGTCTATTTTAAGCTCAAAAGCATTGACACGACGTTCGCGCACCAATACTTGCTGTGCCAGTTCTTTGTCCAGGGTCAGTACGGCTTCTCCTGCGCGGTCAAGCTGGTTATACACCAAAGTCCACATTTCGTCTACTTCCTTTTTCAGCAAGACGAGCTCTGATTCGATAAACTTTACCATAATGTTTCTTCTATTTCAAAATTATCAATTCCATAATCATATCACTTGTTCCAACGCATGAAACAACCTGTTATCCGAAGCGCCCTGTAATATAGTTCTGTGTCTCCACCTTATCAGGATTGGTGAATATCTTCTTCGTATCACCGAACTCTACCATTTCGCCCATATAGAAAAAAGCGGTACTATCGCTTACGCGGGCAGCCTGCTGCATGTTATGGGTGACGATTACAATGGTGTACTGCTTCTTCAGCTCATGGATAAGTTCCTCCACCTTAGCCGTCGAAATAGGATCGAGAGCAGATGCCGGTTCATCCATCAGCAAGACAGACGGAGATACCGCCATGGCGCGGGCTATGCACAGACGTTGCTGCTGTCCGCCGGAAAGGGCGTAGGCAGATACCTTGAGTTTATCTTTCACTTCATCCCAAAGGGCAGCTCCTCTCAAAGCCTCCTCCACCCGACGTCGGATAAACGCACTGTCTGTAACGCCATTGACGCGCAATCCGTAAGCAACATTTTCAAAGATGCTTTTCGGAAAAGGATTGGGACGCTGAAACACCATGCCGACATTCTTACGCAGCTCGTCCACTTGCACACCTTTCTTATATATATCCTGACCGTCAATAAGAACCTCACCGGTCAGACGGGTATCGGGTATCAAATCGTTCATACGGTTCAACAAGCGGAGAAAAGTAGACTTACCGCAACCGGAAGGGCCGATAAACGCCACAACCGATTTCTCCGCAATATCCATGCTGATTCCTTTCAGCGCGTGGAAGTTACCATACCAGAAATTTACATCGCGTGTTTCTATTTTATTCATCACGTCATTCATGATTTTATCGGTTTAGTTCATTTTTATTTTCTTCTCGAAATATTTCCGCAAAGCATTTGCCAGCAGATTCACCAAAAGAATAATTATTATCAGTACCAAAGCTGTTCCATAGGCAATGGGCAACTGGGCTTCCATATCCGTACCACTGGTGGAGATGACATACAAATGATAGGGCAACGCCATACACTGGTCGAAAATACTGCCGGGCAGTTGCGGCAGGAAATAGGCTGCACAGGTAAAGAGAATAGGTGCCGTTTCTCCGGACACACGCCCTAAGGCCAGAATCAGTCCGGTAATGATATTGGGCATCCCCATCGGCAGAATTACGTGCCAGATTGTTTGCAGTTTGGTGGCTCCCAATGCGCGGCTGCCCTCACGCAGACTGTCGGGAATCGCCTTCAAGGCTTCCTCGGTGGTACGGATCACTAAAGGCAGGCTCAACAATCCTAGTGTAAGCGACCCCGCCAAAATGCTGTCACCAAAGTCCATATAGTTAACAAACAATGCCATACCAAAAAGACCGAATACAATAGAAGGTATGCCACTCAAGTTGTTCGTCATTATGCGGATGAAGCGCACAACCCAACCTTTAGGTGCATATTCATTCATATAGATGCCACTCATCACCCCTACCGGAAAAGCAAATAACGCGCTGCCCGCCATCAGGCAAAAAGTGCCGACAATAGCCGGCAGAATACCGCCCGAGGTCATACCGTCTGTCGGCGCACTCGTCAGGAACTCCCAGTCTATAACTCCTACACCTTTATATATGATGAAGCCGAGAATAGCAAAAAGTATTCCTACCACACTTAAACTCAGCAAGCGGAACAATCCGAATGCAATGTTTTGCGAAAGATGTTTTCTATTTATCATATTCTTTTTATTTTCTTTTGCCCGAAGATACAGCTTCTACTGTGAAGTTTATCAATAAGCTGATGAAAAACAATACAACTCCCAAAAGGAACAACGCTTCGTAATGCGCCCCTCCTGCCGGCGCTTCACCCAGTTCCGCTGCAATGGTAGCGGGAATTGTGCGCAAAGGTTCCAGAATCGTATGGGGAATCACAGCAGCATTTCCCGTCACCATCAGCACTGCCATCGTTTCACCAACCGCACGACCGATGCCCAAGACAACACCGGACGTAATACCGGAAATGGAATAAGGTATCACCACCTTATATATAGTCTGCCACTGTGAAGCGCCGAGCGCCAGACTGGCTTCCCGCATGGCACGCGGACAATTACGCATGGCATCCTCCGTCACCGTAATGATAGTGGGGAGCGCCATAATGGCAAGCACAATACTTCCCGCCAGCCCGCTTTCCCCCACAGGCAGATCAAAGACTTTCTGCAAAAAAGGAACTATCACAATCAACCCGAAGAAACCGTAGACAACGGAAGGAATGCCACTCAACAGTTCAATAATAGGCTTCATCAGGTTCCGTATCTTATGGTTTGCCACCTCAGACATATAAACAGCCACTGCCAAGCCGAACGGCAAGGCTATGAGAATAGCGAAAAGGCTCACCCACAACGTACCCGTTATCAGCGGCAGAAAGCCGAATTGCGGAGCAGGCGTCGCTGTCGGAAACCATTCAGCTCCGGCAAAGACATCTTTCAGTGAAATGGTGTTGTCTGGCAGCAAACGGACAGCGCCGGAACTGCCAATGAACTGCTGCGGCACAAAAGCCACGATTCCCGGTGTACGTTCCACCAGATCCGTAATGCATGCCCCCACATTCTCATAAGACGCTCCCAACTGCTCTTCCGTATAGTAGCGTGTAACATCTTCCAAACGAAAAAGCCGGATAGGGAGATTCTCCCCACCGACTTCCTGCCAATTGGTTATCTCTTCATCGAAAATATCCTTTATCTGAACCGGAGTTAGTTCGCTTACCTTATTATCTTTATTCAAAGCCAGCACATATCCCTCTTCTATCACCCGGCTGTTGAACAGTCCCACCGCTTCAGAAAAGAGGAATAAGACGATTAGCACAATCGTAAGACTCGTTACAAAGCCGCTACAAGCCAATATGCCCTCCACAATCTTCTCGAAAACTTTTTTCATACTACCTATCAAATTTCTGTGCACAAAGAAACAGGGTAGATGTTAAGACAATGTGACTATCATTTGAAAGAAATGTTTCAAACATATTACAAAGCTGTTACAACAGTCAAAAAACCACCGCATGTAACTGAATTGTAATATGCATTGTTTTTCTTTGCAGCAAGAAAGGACAACAGGAACATACCCACCGTTGTTTAAATATCATTCAAAAACGATCAGAATATGATGAAACATGCAGTTCTAATTATCCTTGCACTGGTATTTGCCACTACCCGCATTCAGGCCCAGCGCATCAAAGGCAGCGACACTGTCCTTCCCATTGCGCAACAAACTGCCGAACGTTTTATGAAATTAAATCCCAACGCGCGCGTCACCGTCACCGGCGGTGGAACCGGTGTAGGCATTTCCGCCCTACTGGATGAAACCACTGATATTGCAATGGCTTCCAGAGGTATCAAGTTCAACGAAAAGATGAAAGCGAAAGCAGCCGGAGAGGAACTGGCAGAGATAACGATAGCCTATGACGCACTGGCCGTTGTGGTGCATCCCTCCAATCCGGTGAAGCAACTGACCCGCCGGCAACTGGAAGATATTTTCCGCGGTAAAATCACCAATTGGAAACAAGTGGGCGGAGACGACCGTAAAATAGTGGTCTACTCACGCGAAACATCTTCCGGTACATACGAGTTTTTCAAAGAGAGCGTACTGAAAAACAAGAATTATATGAGCAGCAGCCTTTCCATGCCTGCCACAGGAGCAATCATACAATCGGTCAGCCAGACACGCGGAGCTATCGGTTACGTGGGACTTGCCTATGTATCGCCCCGCATCAAGACTCTTGCCATATCCTACGATGACAAACATTTTGCTACTCCCACTCTGGAGAATGCAATCAACAAGACCTACCCCATCGTGCGTCCGCTCTACTACTATTATAATAAGAAAAAATCGGACCAGGCAGCCCCTCTCTTGCAGTTCACATTGTCACCCGCAGGTCAAGAAATCATTAAAAAGAGTGGATATATTCCTGTAAATGAATAATAAATAATGAAGAACGAGGAATGAAGGACAAGAAATTCTTCATTCTTCATTATTCATTCTTCATTATTTTGCGCTATCTTTGTACCACTATATGAATAACAATAGCATTATGGCAGAAATAAAAAGCGAAGAAACAAGCGAAAAGAAGAGCCTGAACTTCATAGAACAAATAGTAGAGAACGATTTAAAAGAAGGTAAAAATGACGGAAAAGTACAGACACGTTTCCCGCCGGAACCCAACGGCTACCTTCATATCGGACATGCCAAGGCCATATGTCTGGACTTTGGTATTGCAGCCGCACATGGCGGCATCTGTAACTTGCGTTTTGATGACACCAACCCCACCAAAGAGGATGTGGAGTATGTAGAGGCTATCAAGGAAGATATTCAATGGCTGGGCTACCAGTGGGGCAACGAGTATTACGCTTCCGACTATTTCCAGCAGTTATGGGACTTCGCCATCCGCCTCATCAAAGAGGGCAAAGCATACATTGACGAACAGACATCCGAACAGATTGCCGCTCAAAAAGGCACCCCTACCCAACCCGGCGTAGAGAGTCCTTACCGCAACCGCCCCATTGAAGAGACCCTCGAACTGTTTCAGAAGATGAATACCGGCGAGATTGAGGAAGGGGCCATGGTGCTTCGTGCCAAGATTGACATGGCAAGCCCCAACATGCACTTCCGCGACCCGATTATCTATCGTGTGGTGAAACATCCTCACCACCGTACGGGCACTACCTGGAAGGCATATCCGATGTATGACTTCGCTCATGGACAAAGCGACTACTTTGAAGGGGTGACCCATTCTTTGTGCACACTGGAATTTGTACCCCACCGCCCTTTATACGATCTCTTTGTGGACTGGGTGAAAGAAGGAAAAGATTTGAATGACCACCGTCCTCACCAGTACGAATTCAACAAGCTTAACCTGAGCTATACACTCATGAGCAAGCGCAACCTGCTGACTTTGGTAAAAGAGGGTCTTGTCAATGGTTGGGATGACCCCCGTATGCCGACTATTTGCGGCTTCCGCCGTCGCGGTTACTCACCGGAGTCTATCCATAAATTCATTGATAAAATCGGCTACACCACTTATGATGCACTTAACGAATTCGCCTTGCTGGAAAGTGCCGTACGTGAAGATTTAAATGCCCGGGCCACTCGTATATCTGCTGTGCTGAATCCGGTGAAACTTATCATCACCAACTACCCGGAAGGACAGGTTGAGGAAATGGAAGCTATCAATAACCCGGAACGCCCGGAAGAAGGCAGCCACAACATCGAGTTCAGTCGTGAACTATGGATAGAGCGCGATGACTTCATGGAAGATGCACCGAAAAAATACTTCCGCATGACACCCGGACAAGAAGTCCGTTTGAAGAGTGCATATATTGTGAAGTGTACCGGCTGCAAGAAGAACGATGCCGGAGAAATCACAGAAGTATACTGCGAATACGACCCCGACAGCAAAAGTGGCATGCCCGGCGCCAACCGTAAAGTAAAAGGAACGATCCACTGGGTAAGCTGCGCACACTGTCTACAAGCCGAAGTACGCCTCTATGACCGCTTGTGGAAAGTTGAAAATCCGCGTGATGAACTGGCAGCCATTCGCGAAGCAAAGAATTGTGATGCGCTGACAGCCATGAAAGAAATGATAAATCCGGACTCCCTGAATGTATTGCCATGCTGCTACATTGAGAAATATGCTGCCGGAATGAAACCCCTCTCCTACCTGCAGTTCCAACGCATCGGCTACTTTAATGTAGACCGCGACTCCACAACGGAGAAAATGGTATTTAACCGTACCGTAGGTTTAAAAGACACTTGGGGTAAAATCAATAAATAATATAAGGAGTAAGAAGAGTTAATGAGTAAAAAGAACCTGCTGTCCGGAAGAGACAAGGAATTACAAGAACTTGCAGAACAATATGAAGCTGCAAAAGCCGAAAACAAACCGATCTATCTGGACGCAGACGACTTAGCCGACCTTGCCGACTGGTATGCCATGCGCGGAAAGAGTGAACAAGCTGCCGAAGTCGTAGAATATGGTTTGCGCTTACATCCCAACAGCACTCCTCTATTGGTGGAGCAAGCCTATCTCTTCATGGACGCCCAAAAAAGAGATAAAGCCAAACAGATTATAGACCAAATCCCCGAAAGTTATTCTTCGGAAGTGAAAGTCCTTAAAGCGAACATCCTTTTGGGTGAAGGAAAAGTGGACGAAGCCGAACAGCTTCTTGACAGCATAGAAGACAAAGATGAATTAGCCAATATCGTGGATATAGCCTATATGTATATCGACATGGGCTACCCGGATAAAGCTCTGTCATGGCTGAACAAAGGATTGAACAGTTACTCCGAGGAAGAAGCATTTCTTGCAGCCACAGCCGACTGCTTCCATGCGCAAGGATTGAATCAGAAAGCTGAGACATTCTATAACAAACTGATAGACAAGAATCCATATTCGGCTCCCTATTGGTTCGGATTGGCACGCTGCTATTTCGAGCAACAGCTATTTGACAAAGCCATTGAGGCATGTGATTATGCAATCGTGGCAGATGAAGAATTTGCCGAAGCCTATATAATGAAAGGACATGCTTTCTATCAGTTGGGAAATGAGGAAAGTGCATTGGAAAACTACACTTTAGCAGAGAAATACAAAGCCATCAATCCCGATTTCCTCAAGATGTTCATGGGACTGAATGAAATAGCCAAAGGACACTGGGAAGAAGGATACCAGTATATTGAGCAGATCATACAAAGCGGGGATATCGACTTTACGATGTTGCCGTCCTTATATGCACATGCAGGGCTTTGCCTTTACAAATTAGGGAAAAAACGTAAAGCCAATCAGTATTTCAAGAAATCCCATGAAATAGACCCGGAGGATGTAGACCCATACCTGATTGAGGGCCGCATGTATATGGAAGACGATAACTTTAACAAAGCGATAGAAAAATGGGCAACAGCTTTAGATTATGCACCCTATGCCGATACTTGGAATGAGATTGGCATATACTGCATGGAACTTGGCCAGTTGAGCTATGCTCGACTGGCGTTTGAACATGTCCAAGATTTAGACCCACACTTTGAAAATATCAATGAAAAACTGGCCTCTCTCTCTATGTTGCTTAAAGACAAAGAGAATTTCCTGAAATACAACCAGCTTTGCAAACATCCGTTCCAACAGGAAGACCTGGAGAAATTAAAGGAACTGCTGGAAAGCGAAGATAAAGAGGAATTGGTAAAAGCCATGAGGAATATTCTGAATGCGTTACAATAAGAATCCAAACCAAGCATTAATACAAATATGGAATCATCAGCAGAGCTCATTAAATGGGTATTAGAAAATTTGAATTATTGGGTAGTCACAATCTTTATGACTATTGAAAGCTCATTTATCCCGTTCCCCTCGGAAGTCATAGTGCCACCGGCTGCGTGGAAAGCGATGACTGACGACAGTATGAACATCTTTTTGGTTGTCATTTTCGCAACCATTGGTGCTGACCTCGGTGCGCTCATAAATTATTATCTTGCGCGTTGGCTGGGTCGCCCCATCGTCTATAAATTCGCCAATAGCCGTTTCGGACATATGTGCCTTATTGATGAAGCAAAAGTACATCATGCTGAGGATTACTTCAGAAAACATGGTGCTGCGTCCACTTTCTTCGGACGCCTTATTCCTGCGGTACGGCAACTCATCAGTATCCCGGCAGGGCTGGCAGGCATGAAGTTAGGACCATTCCTGCTTTATACAACTTTTGGCGCCGGAATATGGAACACAATACTGGCGTTGCTCGGTTATTTCATATACCGGTTCACCGATATCAAAACAACCAATGACGTCTATGTATTAGCCACGAAATATAGCCACGAAATCGGTTATGTCATTATAGCGGTAGCAGTATTGATTGTAGGCTTCCTTATCTATAAAGGCGCAAAACAGAAAAAATAATCAACGAAAAAAGCGGTGAATGAAAACAATCTTCATTCACCGCTTTTCTTATAATAAATAGTTAAGTCCAAAGAGCTCACTTCTTGACCGCCGCAATCGCTTTATCATAATCCGGTTCCTGCGTGATTTCCGGAACAAGTTCCGTATAGGCAATCTTTCCATCCTTACCCACAACAACCACCGCACGAGCCAGCAAGCCACTCAATGGCCCGTCTGCCATACGTACACCATAGTTTTCATCAAAATCCGAGAAACGGAAGTCAGACAACGGAACTACGTTTTCAATACCTTCTGTGGTGCAGAAACGGGCATGTGCAAAAGGCAGGTCTTTTGAAATAGCCAATACTACCGTATCCGGCAAACCGGCAGCCAGTTTATTGAACTTACGTACGGAAGTAGCGCATACTCCGGTATCCAAGCTCGGAAAAATATTAAGAATTACATTCTTGCCATTCAGTTCTTTCAATGAGAAAGAAGACAAATCGGTTTTTACCAATTCAAAATCAGGGGCAACTGCTCCCACTTTTATAAACTCACCGATCACTTTCACCGGTTGTCCTTTAAATTTTGTTGTAGCCATAGTTTTATCAAATTATATGGTATAGTAACAAACTAAGTGGAGAAAAAGTTCGATAGAAACTTTTCACTCTGCGGATTGTTATCTCCCCAACGAACTTATAATAATCATTTTTAAATTAAGAATCACATGAAGACAATTTTTGATGAACTAAAACAAGAAGTAAAAAACTGGTGGATTTCACTTATCCTTGGTATCTTGTATGTTGTGGTAGCATTAAGTTTAATGTTCTTTCCTCTTAACGGATATGCAGCATTAAGCATCTTATTCAGCATTTCCATGCTGGTCAGTGGTCTGTTGGAAATATCCTTTGCCGTCAGTAACCGCCGAAGGGTATCCAGTTGGGGCTGGTATCTGGCAGGAGGCATTATTGATATGATTTTAGGATTCTATCTGATAGCCTATCCACTATTGAGCATGGAAGTCATTCCATTTATCATCGCCTTCTGGCTGATGTTCAGGGGATTCTCATCGGCAGGCTATGCAATGGACTTGAAAAGATACGGAACAAAAGATTGGGGGTGGTACATCGCATTTGGCATTCTTGCCATTATATGCTCACTCATCATCCTGTGGCAACCGGCGGTGGGTGCTATCTATGCAGTTTACATGATTTCGTTTGCATTCCTCATCATAGGATTCTTCCGCATTATGCTGTCCTTTGAGCTGAAGAGCCTGCACAAACGAGGGCTTCAAAACTCGTAATCCACAGCAAATTACACAGATACATACAGAGATAGAATATCCCGCAGTCATCGGCTGTATTCTCAATCCACCTGCTATGTTCTGTGTAATCTGTGTTATAATCCATTCCGATCGGAAACAGCCGGCTTATCTTTTATGGTGCAAAAAGCGGAACATCGTTGTTCTGGACACCCCCATTTGTCGGGCGAGTTCAGAACACGATGTTCCTTTTCTACGTTTCTTCATCAGTTCTTTCTTATTTTCGGCAAGTATTCTCATCTTAGGCGTATACCCCTTTTTCCGCCCTAAACGTTTTCCTTCTTGCTTCCTGCGGGCCAGCGCTTCTTTAGTCCGCATCGAAATCAGGTTACGTTCAATCTCAGCCATTAATCCGAATGCGAACCCCAGCACTTTACTGTTAATATCATTCTGAAAGACATACCCTTCTTTAGTGCTATACAATATCACCTCCTTTTTTATGCACGAATTAAGGATAGTCATAATCTCAAGCAATGTACGACTAAGCCGGGAAATTTCCGTAACGATCAGAGAATCGCCGGGGCGCATCTTATCCAAAAGCCCTGATAACTTACGTTCCTTACTACTGATGCTCCCACTCACAGTCTCTGTGTACCACTTGTCGATACTCATTCCATTCTTCTCTGCGAAACGCGTAATTTCCTCTCGTTGGTTTTCCAAAAATTGTTTTTCTGTACTTACTCTTAAATAAGCTACTACTGCCATAAATTTTGTTGTTTTTTTATTGGTTTAACGTCACCAAAGAACGGCTATTCCAATAAAATTGCCAACGTATCAATACGTATCCTTTACAAAAGGATTGCAAAATGAACAATAAGGTTAAAAAAACTCCCGGCTGTATTCAGCAACCGGGAGTCCCTTTCAATTCTAAATAAATCAAATGTCCAATTTTCAACCAATCAACGCAGAATCCTCCAAAATGTCAAAAAGATTATCTTGAAATATTCTTTCAGAGAACGATTATTGATATATTTCATATTATACCTGATTTTATCAGGCATGATCAACGTCACGTAGGCTTCATCCGCATCATCCGCTTGCCCCAATATCGTATTCTCATCAACATATTCTATCGAAGCATAGTCTGTTATTCCCGGTCTCACAGACAGAACTTTACGCTGTTCTTCCGTATAAAGCTCAACATACTTCCTTACCTCAGGACGCGGTCCTACCAAACTCATATCCCCCTTCAGGACATTAAATAATTGAGGCAGTTCGTCTAATTTATATTTCCGTATAAAGTAACCGACACAGGTTATTCTCGGGTCTCGTCCTCCTACTGTAATTAGTCCCTGTTTATCAGCTCCTACACGCATCGAACGAAACTTGTAGAGATAAAAATCTCTACCGTAACGCCCTACACGCAATTGACAATAGAATCCTCCCCCTTTACTTTCCAGACAAATCAATACGTAAAGAATAAGAAAGATTGGAGATAGCAGCAGAATTCCCAAAAAGGAAAAAAGAATATCAAAGAAGCGAATCATAATTTTACAACCGTATCACTCAGCAATTTTATCACCCGCCACCTTATGATACGCCGCTTTCACTACATCAACAATAAAAGCCAGCTTTTCTTCATCCAGTTGCGGATATATGGGCAAAGAGATTTCTCCCTTAAAGTTGTCATAAGCCTGGGGATAGTTCTTTATATCATATCCCAAGGAATTAAAGAATGACAACATTGGCATCGGAATAAAATGTACATTTACAGCCACTTCACTTTTGGCTATCTCGTCAATCATCCGGTCGCGTTGTTCTTCTGTAAACCCTTTGATACGTAGAGCGTAAATGTGATAAGAGCTCTCTTTATCCCCGTCTATTGAAGGTGGTACAATTGCCCAGCCACAGTGTTCAAAGGCTCTCGTATAAGTATTGAATACTCTTTTTCTTTCTTGCAGCAGTTTCGGATATTCCCGTATCTGTGCAAGACCGATAGCGGCATTTACATCGGCCATATTGATTTTCATCCCCAAACCTACAATGTCATAGCGCCAACCGCCGGCTTTAGACTTGGAAAAAGCATCCTTAGTCTGGCAATTCAGACTCATCATACGAAGCTCTTTATACAACTCTGCATTGTCAAAAGGCATAGGCAGATTCAAACAAATCGCTCCTCCTTCGGCTGTTGTCACATTCTTTACGGCATGAAGAGAGAAAATTGCAATGTCCGTTTCACAACCGGTACGCTGGTTTTTGCTATAATATGCCCCCAATGAATGAGCAGCATCGTTCATCACAAGGATACGTCCCAGTTTTTCTTGCGCCGCACTCTCCGCTTTAAACATCTCGCGTATTTCAGGTGCATTTACCAACTGCATAATACTATCGTAATCACAAGGAAAACCTGCGATATCCACAGGAATAATAGCTTTGGTTTTTGAAGTAATCGCATTGCGAATGGCATCTACCGAGATATTGAAATCCGTACCGGAGTCCACCATCACAGGTTTAGCACCTGCATGCAACACTGCCAATGCTGTTGCACTATATGTATAAGCCGGTACAATAACCTCATCATCTGCCTTCACCCCCAACCAACGAAGCATCATAATAGCCCCCGAAGTCCAGGAATTTACGCAAAGCACTTCTTTGGCACCGGAGAAAGACTTTATTTCTTCTTCCAATGCTTTTACTTTAGGTCCGGAGGTTATCCAACCGGAGCGCAAAGAATCAACTACTTCATTGATGACAGTATCATCAATGTAAGGAGGAGAAAATGGTATTTTCATGAGTTAAAAAATATGTATTGATTAGGGCTATCCCGGGAAGGGATAGCCTATAAAAGGAAAATCAAGAGGAATGAATTATTCTTAAAGAAATATATGTATGTCGGTAGTTGCCATTCTCGTATCTTCCAAAGACAAGATTAGCACTGTTTTTTCATCAATTATCGTATAATATAAAATATTATGAGAAGTAACAACACATTCATGTACCTCTGTTAGTTCTAAATTTAAACGAAACGCCAACGGATTCTGTTCAATAATCCTCATACATCGCTCCAATTCATTTAAAAAATTCACGTTAGCTTTTGTTCCCCACTTCCCTAATATATAATCAGAAACCTGAGCTATACGCTCCTTTGCTCGTAAGGAAACAATTAGAGAATACATTAATGGTGCAATGAATTTACAAAATCCCACGCATCAAGATATTCTCCCCTTGAAAATTGTTCAAATCCGAGAGAAATATCTTCGCGCACATAAGTCGGAACAGAATGTTGTTCCAAAGAAATAGAAACGTATTCAGCTATCGGTTCTCCGGCAACTTGCTGAACTTCTTTCTGTTCTTTATAGGGTTTTATCTTGTCCATAAACTAATCGTTTATTACTATCTACAAAGATACTACTTTTATCCAAATAACAAGGTAGCGAGATATTTATTATTGTAAGCACTCAAATTAGGGCATACCCCTTTGCAAGGGCAGTTTTCAGTGCCCTAAACCGAGTTTTGTTAATTAATTCGTTTTAAATTTAACATTGGCCGGTAGCTAAAGTGATTTTGCCAGAAGCCATATTAACATAATCCCTGCACCCGTTAAAGATATTTTTGAAAAAAGTTCCGATGAAGTTCCAGATAGAACTGCCATGAAGCTTTACCGTTCCTATTACACTGTGATAAGTTGCAACCATCTCAGCGCCGGCATCACTGTCATAATGAAATGAATTATTACGCTGGGTAGTCAGCTTTCGAATCATTATAACTAAAAATATGCTAACTACTGTACTCACCTGCTAGTATTTACAGAAAATGAATATCCTAACAAAACTTTATATATTCCTCTCAAATATCCCCAACCATAACTCACATGAATAGTGAAGAATGTTAATGGGAGGAGCAAAATCAACTTCCAATCTTTCCACTTTTTCATTTCTTCCAACGAAAAGTAGCTAATCAGTATACAATAAAGCAATATAACTACCCAATAAATAATTGCAAGACTGTTATTAATATAGCTCAAAGGAATACCTATAAACAATCCTAATAAGAACAATACCGGAAAAAACTGTCTTATTGTAGCAGGAGATCCTAATTTTTTATTTACCAATGGCTTAAATAAACCATATTGATAAAACATTTTAGCCATCTTAGATATCTTATCACGCGCATAATAATTGATTACTAAATCTGGTATTAAAAAAATCTTCCCACCATTCTTTATTATACGAGCATTAAACTCATCATCTTGATTTCTTATTAAATCAAGGTCAAATAATCCTATCTTGTCAAATATATTTCTTTTAAAACATCCAAAAGGCACAGTATCTGTTTGAACTACTTTATCAGCTCCAACTCTACATAATGAGTTTCCTACACCAAAACGATGACTCATTCCTATCGCAATAGCTCGGCAAATCGAAGTATCATAAGCTGGTAAAGTATTCAAAACTGCCCCAACATTATCTGCCTTTAAATAGTATAACTCATGAACTAACCTTGATATATAATTAGAAGGATAAGAACAATGTCCATCCAAACGAATTATAACATCACCAGCAGAATTAAGTATTCCAATATTCAATGCAGGAGATACTATTCTACTAGGATTATCTAAAAGCCTGATAAAAGTATATTTTTCAACACAACCCATAATTATAGAACGAGTTCTATCTGTGCTCATACCATCTACATAAAGCACCTCCATTAATTCTTTTGGATAATCCTGGCCTAAAATAGAATTTATACAACGTTCTATGAATTTCTCTTCATTAAACACAGGACAAATTATTGAAACTAAAGGCTTATTCATTTATTTCAATCGCAAGCACTCGCTGTATGGCTATATTACCCGTAAAGGTATATAGCCCACCTTGAGTTATATTTTTGATTAATAATTAAGTTATTTTACAATAAAGGACGTAACCGTTGGATTCATGACGAAGAATCTTCAAATTGTGGCGATCCTTGCCTAGAAAGATAAAAACATCACCGGTTTCAGGAGAAACATTCATTTTACAACGGACCAGTTCTGAAAGGCTAATGATACCTTTGCGCATATCTACACTACCATGGCACAGGTAGAAATATTACAAAAAGTATATTTTCCTTACAACCTTCCATTTATTTGATTCTTGGGCAGGATACCCTTCACATCATACACCACTCCGTTCTCCGCCTTCAAGAAAGCACGAACATCCAAATCCTTGAATTCATTATGCGCCACACCCAAGATCACAACATCAAACATACCTACCAAGCTTTCCATGTCCCCGTTGGAAATTCCTATGCCATATTCATGCTCCACGTGCGTTTTATCCGCCCAAGGGTCATAAACCGTAATGTTTGAAGTATATTCGTGCAACGTACTGTAAATGTCCACAATTTTAGTATTGCGGATGTCAGGGCAATTTTCCTTGAAAGTGATACCTAGTAACAGAATCTTGGCGTCTTTCACCAATACTCCTTTCTTGTTCATCAGCTTAATCACTTGATTGGCCACATAGTCACCCATGCCATCATTCAAACGACGTGCTGACGACATTACACGCGGCAATACCCCATACACTTGTGCCTTCTGAATCAAATAGTAAGGATCCACACTGATACAATGTCCACCGACCAAACCCGGCTTTAGTTTAATAAAATTCCATTTAGAAGCAGCAGCCTCTATCACATCATTTGTATCAATGCCCATCGCATTAAAAATTTTCGCCAATTCATTCATAAAGGCGATATTCACATCACGTTGCGAGTTTTCTATAATTTTTGATGCTTCGGCAACTTTTATAGATGTGGCTTTATGAGTACCATTCACCAATACAGAATTATATACATTATCCACTAAATCTGCTATTTCAGGAGTAGATCCCGAAGTAACTTTCTTTATTTTCTCCACTGTATGTTCTTTATCACCCGGATTTATACGTTCAGGCGAATAACCCGCAAAGAAATCCTCATTGAATTTCAAACCGCTAACTCTTTCTACTACCGGTAAACACTCTTCTTCCGTTACACCGGGATAAACAGTAGACTCATATACCACAATATCCCCTTTTGAAATAACCTTGCCCACAGTTTCACTGGCACTCCACAAAGGTTTCAAGTCGGGACGATTGTTCATATCAACAGGCGTAGGCACTGCTACTACATAAAAGTTACAATCCTTTATGTCTTCCAATTTCGTAGTACATACAAAACCATTATTTCGGATGGCTTCTTGAAGTAAATCATCCTCCACTTCCAACGTAGCATCATGGCCAGACATCAATGCATCCACACGTGATTGATTCATATCAAAGCCCATCGTTTTATACTTTGTTGAGAAAAGTCGAGCCAAAGGAAGCCCTACGTAACCGAGACCGATTACGGCAATTTTGATATTTTCCATATAATATAATTGTTTCTTAGTATTTAACAGGAGTCATGTAATCTCCATACATTTGAGTTAAATATGTATCAAAATTTTTAGGTATATATGCTTCATAATTTTCGAATCTAACCTTAATACGCTCTTCATATATTTCTTTTTTCATACATTCACGTGGCATACCATCATTAGCAATAGGCACTAGATATTCAGAAGACTCAAAAGGATAACGAGATTCTATAGAACTATATATTTTATCAATACGCGAATCGCTTATAAAGTAATCTACAAGCTTTGCCACACGTACAAACTTCTTATTTTTAGGCAAGCACATATTAATATCTACATACTTTGATTTTAAAAGTTTTCGCCAAAAGCAGGTCATACGTGTAAATTTTGCCTGTTCAGATATTGTATTTGGTGCCCCAATCAAAGAATATATATCCAAATGGGCACCTTTGATTTTAGTAGATTTAATAATATCATGAGAAGCACTATATCTTTCTGTTATTCCGCGTGCACAATACTCACTTTCAGTCGGAAGTTCTACACTCATAATTTCCCGAATTTTAGGAATATCCGGCAATTTGACCGACACATCTACATCCCTATCCCAAGGTATCAAACCTTTATGTCTTACAGCCCCTAATTGTGTACCGTAAGCCAACACATACCATATATTGTATTTTTCACAAACGTCTATAAATTCTTTTAAGAGCCTAAGATTTTCTTTTTGCAAATCTTCCATTCTAACTCCATTAACCAATTCTGTCATAATTAAACTTTACAAATTAACGATTTGAATAAATTTTCCATAGTACTTACATTCTTTTCCCAATCATATTCATTCAGTACCTTTTGGTATCCATTCTTCCCCATTTCCTCACATTTCTTTTTGTCATGTAACAAATTGATAATTTCCATTGCCATAGTTTCTGGTTTCCTATCTTTCAATATAATACCTGTAATTTTATCATCTACTACTTCTCTAAATCCTGGAGTATCAGTAGCAACAACAGGTAATCCACAAGACATAGCTTCTACAATAGCAACACCAAAACTTTCAGTTATTGAACAATTCACAAAAACATCAAATGAGTTCAACACTGAAGGTATTTGACTATTAGGAATTGTGCCAAAGAAATAAACATCATCCAAAATCTTCAACTGAATACATAGTCCTTTTAACTCTTCCAAAAGCGTTCCACCTCCATATATATGAAGCAGAGGTTTTACACTTTCTGTTGAATGTACTATCGCAAATGCCTTTATTAACAATTGAATATCATAAATTGGCTCCAAATATTTCACAATACCAATTATAGGCCTTGCATTATGAACTCTTTTTATGGGAACAAATTTTTGGGTATCAACGCCAAACGGGGTAACCGTTACATCCACATTCTCATTAAGTAATTTCCTGACCTGCCGCGCCATAGCCATGCTGGTAGATGCTATCGCATCAGCGTATCTAAGATTTTTGCAAATTACCCAATAATTAAATTTATTTAGATAAGGAAAATCATATACATCACTTCCGAAAACAGAAATCACAAGAGGTTTTAATCGGGCTATCCGGGCCATAGTTCCATAACCAGAAGCATATTGTACATTCACAATATCCGGCCTAAACTCTTTATAAATTTTTCTCGCACTAATAGCATTTAAATAATAAAAATAAGATTTCCCTGGAAATCTTAAATACCTCACCTCAATATCCGATGACAAATCATCTATATCATCTTTTTGATTGAGGCACGTAACAAGAAGGACCTGATGTCCTCTATTGATTAGTGTTTTAGCCCAACGCTTTGTGTGATTACTGGAAGCTGCACCTATTAACATTATTCTCATGGCACAATCTTAATTAGATATATTTAAAATTTCGTGAAACCGACTTTTAGAAACAGTTATCAACGCAGACGATTCTTTATTGATAATTTTCAACAAATCATATGATTTTTTCATCGAAAGGCCTTGTTTGTAGAACAATAGAAGAAGAAATGGAAAGTAAATGAGTTTCCATAGTTTATATTCACATTTACCCATTTGTTTTTTCATATTTACAAACCTGTTCAAATAATGAAGATGAATCGCATTTATATTGCTTATATTAGATTTTGAGGCGCTTACCTTATGATAAACTATCGCAGAATTAACACATGCCATTTTCACCTTTCGCTTTTTCATTCTCATTGAGAATTCGAAATCCTCTTCCCCAAAGAAAAAATCTTCTGTAAGCAATTTATGATCATGAATCAAATCAGGGGAGAATAATAATGCACATCCTGTAACAAATGACACATCTATAAATTCATCTTTCACCACAGACTCGTCCATCTTTGCATAGTAGTATTTCCGAAATCCCCAGAACAACTTTCCTCCACAATTCCAGATCTTTGTATTATCATAAAAATAATTGATTCTCGGAATTACAACTCTGTATTTTTTATTCTGTGCTATAAAAGAATACATCTTTTCAAGACATAAACTATCAATTGTCGTATCATTATTCAGTAAAAAATAATAATCCGGATTATACTTTTCAGAATATTCTATTATCAAATTATTACCTTTAGCAAACCCATGATTTTCTTTTAAATCTAATAGTACAACTTGCCTTTTATATACATTAACATTCGTTGATTTCATATTATCAACAACATCTATTTTGATGCCTTGCCTATTACAAAAGTGTTCTATTTCAATCATAGAACTATTAGTAGAGCCATTATCACCTACGACAATAAAGTAGTCGGAATAAATCATTTTACTTAAAGAACTCAAACACTCTATAGTGTCTTGAAATCCATTCCAGTTTAATATCGCTATACAAATCATATTTATCGCTTAGAAAGAGTTGACAATTTTAACATACAACAGGCAAAGAGTGTTATTTCCGACAAGCACATGGCTATTGAAGCAGAAAAAGCTCCCCATAAATTGACTGTTACAACAAGAAATATTATACTCACCAAACCAGCAACAAATACATATTTTAAAAAATATTGCTGATAACCTAAATTCACCAAACCCACTATCCCCAAAATATAATTCAAGCCGCCAAACAATACAACAGGAGTCATTATACGGATTAATTCTATAGCTTGCGGTTCGTCAGCGGCAAGCAAAATATTATTTATCGGAGTCGCAAAAATTAGAACCCCAAAAGCTATCGAAAACAAAAAAAGGCACATTATCAACGCTACCCGTTTAAGTTTATAGACATTAGCCGAAATCGAATTATTTTTAAAACCACTCGCCAAATGAGGAAAGAGAGCATTAGAAACAGGAGAAGAAACCGATTGTGCAGCCTTAATAACTTTCTCCGCCCCGGCATATATACCTACCATTGTATTATTGGTAAATAATCCTAAAACAAATACATTAGAATTACGATACAGCTCCATACAAACCGTTGACAGAAAAATATACCATCCCTCTTTCAATTGAAAAACGACATCTGCAAACCGGGGAACAACGACTGAAATATTGAACACCCTACAAGCAATAAATAAACTTATCAACCCCGAAAATAAATATCCGGCAGAATTTAACAGAGGGATTTTGACATAATCGGATTCGTGCTTAATACAAATAAAAATCAATAGGGTAAAAACGACCTTACATATCACGTTGACTATTGTCATATATTTCATTCTTTCCATACCTTGATAAAGCCATACAGGATTCATTACATCGCCTATTACAATCCCCAACCCAAGTACGAGCATCAAAGCATGAGTCTTTGAGAAAAGAAAGAATGCTATACAGGTAAAAATAGCAGAAGCAACAATGAGAAGAATAGCCTTTGCACATAAAGTAGTACTAACAATTTCATTCACTATATCATGACTATCCCTATTTTGAGCGATTTGCCGAGTCACTGAAAAATTGAAACCGTATGAACTAAACAACAATACATATTGTATCAAGGCATAAACAATTGAATAAATACCGTAATTTCCCATTCCTACCACCTTTATTATATAGGGTAAAGTAAGCAACGGAAGTGCCATATTAAGAACATTCAGTATTGACAAAGACAAAATACTCTCTAACAAGCGATTATTTACATTTATATGCATAAGATACTTTAAACCTTGCAATGTAACTAAATACCATAAAAAATACCATGATTTCGTAAGCATTCAAGGTTAGCCAATAGAAATCAAAAAAGCCCAAAACCAAAAAAGTTAAAACGCTACAGTTGGTAAGAAGTAAAAAAATATTTCGCGACTTCATCGAAACATAATACACGTAGTAAACAAAAAACGAAAAGCACAAAATAAATACCATAAAAAAAAGAGGGTCATGGCTATAACACCAAACAGTACCGATAAAAGTCCTGACATTGGTATTTCCTAACTCGCCAATAGACAAAAATACCGGATTAATACCATCTATATATTTTCCGTCACCAAACAAAGCTATGAAAAAATTTAAAATAGGTCTTACCAATGCCAATCTCATTTCCGGCTCTAAGATACCTTGTTGATAATCCAAGCTAAATGACAAAGAGCCTCCTATTAAATAGTCCATAAAATGATTTATTACAAAATTTACCCATGAATCGGTAACTTTATCACCTGCACTCAAAATCATTATAAGATAGTAACTAAGAAAGAAAACACCGCTACAAATAATCACCGGTAATAATAGATTTTTCATATTTAGAGTGGATTTATTTGATAAAAGCCTTGCAATATAACCGATTAAAATAGGAGCTATAATCCAACTCTTTACACCTACTGCATACATACCAATCAATGACAAACCAATAATCACATAAGCAAACTTGTGCTTATTATCACTTTTGTAAATCATATATGAAAATATAGCAGACAGCAAAACATTTAAATGCGCCAAAAAGCCACTTACTTCGTACTGTTCTGAAAATTCATCCCCACCAAAAGAAAAGCCACTGGATATAATACTTCTGATTCTTAATAAAGTTATCATAATGCCAATGGCACCCAATATCTTCAACAAGATATAAGAATCGTCCCTCTTTAAGGTTACATATTGATTTATTCTATCTACTCTTATCAACTTAGAAAAAAACAAACTGGGAATAAAAAAAAGAAACAGGCCTAAACATGGTACAACTAAACTTGGTAAATAAAAATCAGGTACCGCAGTTACGCTATGTGAATATAACACTGCAATAAATGTAACTATTGTATATGGAACAGAAAGCGCATTAAGAGGTGTAATAATTACGCCCCATGTTTTTTTTTCTATTAAAAACAAAATAAAGGACTCAAATATGAATATTAGTAGATATATCATCAAAGTAAAATCAGAGCCTTATTGTAACTCGAATAACATCTTTTATTCCAAACTAATTATTTATAAAGGTATAGGGCAGTAGTTGCACCTTATATTTCATCCGAAAAGATTCTTCTACCTAATGACACACTCATCAAGGATAGATACATCTTTTTATTTTTTTGAATGACTAAAACTTGGTTACTCATAATCAACTAAAGTTTGTTCAATATCTGAATCAGCTTTGCATTATCCTCTCTATTTCTGATAGCTAAACGAATCAAATTACGCCCACTCATATTAGACTTCAGTCCACAATTACTGATAATAACATCATGTTCAATCATTTTCTGAGTCAATTCAGCAGAGTTGAACCTATCAATAACTTCGCATAAGAAATAGTTGGCTTGTGAAGGTATTACACGTAAGAAAGGAATTCCCTTCAATTCTCTATAAAACGTTTCACGCTCGTTAATAAGTCGTTGGCATGCTTTCGCATAATCCTTTTCATACTTACCATATATTTGTAGATAGAATTCTCCGAAAGAATTTATATTCCAAATAGAAACCTCTTTTTTAATTCGAGCTATCAAATCCGTATTAGACGATGCAAGCACTCCTAAACGCAATCCAGGAACACCATAAGACTTACTAATAGACTTCATGATCATCATCATTGGAAACTCCTGCAAAATGTCATTTTTCAACAAACTATTATTCTCATAGCCTATAGTAAAATCAACAAAGCTTTCATCTACTATTAAACGTATATTACACTCAGCACACCATGCTGCCAAGCGTAATACATCCGTCTTTGGTATAAAATTACCAGAAGGATTATCTGGATTGATAAGGAGTAAAATAGAAATTGACTTATTGCTATAAAAATCTATTAAATCATCAGCAGTATAAGCAAAGTTTATGTTTTGCGGAATATATGCCACAATTTGTTCTGGGCGAAGACGATTAGGATATTCATCAAAAGTAGGGTAAATTATTCCCACCTTATCACCCGTATGTCCTTCCATTACCACCTTGATAAGTTCGGCTGCACCATTACCCACTACTATATACTCTTTCTTTATCCCAAAATACTTTCCAGCCAGTAAGGAGTTCACGTACATTCCCGAAGGGTACTCCGTAAGTAATGTATCAAAATTGGCACACAGTTCATCCTTCATTCTTTTAGGAGGAAAATACGGATTAACAAGATAGCAATAATCTAACAATTTAGGAAAACGCCAAAAACCACCATAGCGTTTATGGTATTCACTATATTTAGTCTCATTATCTGAAAAGATAGTAGATGCTATATCTAAATCTTGTACATCATCTATTTCATACCACTTTTCATCACTAATTGGTAAAGCTTTTAATGTGGATGAATGGAGTAAGGTCAAGACACGCAGTACTTGCTCATAATACTCATTATTTCCCATCACCTTACTATAAGCATCCAAAAAAGGGACATATTCATGAGTAGAGAATTCACGACTAAACTTATAAATATTCACAGTTTTATAATAAACATCAACATCTTCATATCGAAAAGCTTCTTTAGGTACAAAGTTGACAATATTATTATCGTCATCTATCCGTACCATAGTGCCGTCCATCCATGTTTCATATTTAGCAACCAAAGCTAAATTAGGATATTCATTATTCACAATCATCGGGAAAAGAGTATCATCAAATATCAAATCAGACTCAATAAGTAGTGTATCATCCTTTTGAAGTTCTTCTTTCGCTAAAGAAAGTGAATAAATATTATTCGTTGTGTCATACACAGGGTTATCAATATATTCAACCTTCAAACCTTTATATTCATCTCCTACATAATTTCTCAAATTTTCTCCTTTATAACCTATTACAATTATTACTCGAGATAATAGTAATTTAGACAACTGCGTCAGTGTTCTATCAATGAGAGACACCCCATTTACTTCTACCATACATTTGGTATTATTTTGGGTTAGTGCTCCTAAACGCTTTCCCATACCAGCAGCTAAAATAATTGCTTGCATAATAATTAATTATAAGTACGTATAATTTAACCATCAAGTATTCTACAACTCAATAGGCTAACATTCAATTTCAATATATTCTTTATCGGAAATTATATTTAAACAGCTCCATTATAAAACCTACTAAACTCAGAATTATATTTTAATATTCGTAATTGTTTAGTCCTATAATTATCAGTAATAGATTTTCAAAATCTATACAACCTAATATTATTTATCTGAAGTATTCTTTCAGAACGAAAACAATCGGAAAACAGTAACTACCCTAAGTTACTCTCACACAGAATGGCAACAAAACTTTTCATACTGTTCTCACCAAAACCACTTAATTAAATCCTATAACTAAAAATATATTAATACTCAAATTAGGGGGACATCCCCCTATATAGACACTTTTACAAGTGCCTATATAGTGAGTTATTAGAAATTTGACAGGTTTGTTAATTATTGGTATATTGCCAATCCGATTTTTATCTAGACGCAAACTAAAAAAATATCTACAATAGTTGAATTTTAGTAAAAAACTTAACTATATGCCCCCAGCCAGACCGTCATTGCATCTCAAACCTTTCGTCACTACCGAAGTGGAACATCGCGTTGCGCTGGGTAGTTAAAGGACGAATCGCACGTTCCGACAAATTGATTTATAATAACGTGAAATTATTTTAGATATTGGCACTTCATGTCCGCCATTTAAATAACGCTGTGTTATGCGCCTTACATTTATCTCCGGATTCTCTGTACAAAAAAATTCGAACAAAAAATCCTAGTTTCTTTGCGTCTTTTACAGATTGCAACTTTTCCTCGGAAGAAAAAACTGTTTCAAAAACAAAATCTTATTTTTTTCCAAACACTCATAACGCATTTTAGTAGCCAACTCAGCAGCTTTCAATACGACAACGGGAGAATTCCAGTCACCAAACTGTTCTTGTGTAATGCTATCCGGCAACAATATATAATGTGGAACGTTTTTTTTCCATTACGGTTCAATTTTTCCCCTCTTTTCTTTTAAGCACAATCTGTACTATTTCCTGCATTCTACGCTCCATCTCTATTTTGGCTCTACGAGAACTCTCACGCGCAGCAATGACTACTTGTTCCATCAAAGCGTGTAATTGCTCTTCAGTAGGTTCTTCCAAAGAAGTCAAACGATAAGTATTCAGTTTCATAGCCATATCACATATATTTATAGTGTAAACAAAGGCACTCACTATCTTGAAAAAAACAGATGATTTGCTACAAATAACATTTTATATCATATCAATTTATTGGCCATAACGAAGTTAACTTTAACGAGATGTTAAAGTTAACTTCATCTTATCTATAAAATTAACATCCTAAAAAGCTGAAGTTAACTTCCTGAAACAAGAAAATCTACTATCGTTTTTCCGTCTTAACACTGTTAAATTTACTGCCGCATTTTATACAACACTAACATGCAAAATACAATAAATGCCTTACCCGCGTCTCACATAGCTCACCGGCACACTAACCAATGCGCACCCCAATTCCTGCAATCTCACAGCGATATAATATTTACTTTCGTATTTCACCATTTCGCCGCGGATACCCTGCATGCTTCCTTTTGCCACAGTTACCATAGTTCCCGGAGCAATCGGCTCATTAACCATTAATATAGAAGTGTCGGAAAGATCGACCATGAAGCGAAAGTCCGCCATTTGTTGGTCGGGAATGATGAGAGGGGCATTAGTGCCGCGTTTACTAAAGAAATGATGAACATTGGGAGCATGTTCTACAATGGTAAGTTCAGGACGGGAAAGACAGACAAAAAGCATACCGCTAATTACCGGTTTAGTCACTTTAATACGCTTTCCGGCATGTTCCCGATAGACATCCTGCACAGGTAAATAAATTTCTATACCTTGCTCACGAAGCCACGACTCTACTCTGAATTCAGTATTGTGGCGAACATAAACAGCATACCAATGCCTATGAACCGTAGTAGTTAACAAATGCTAATAATAAATTATTAATAGTTTAGTAATAAGCGTTTTATGATTTCA